>Ga0066903_100001142_pt1 | contig 18789 bp, 20 predicted proteins | sample PanSoiMetaGPlot1_FD_67491 | JGI IMG/M metagenome (GOLD analysis project Ga0066903, IMG submission 67491) | Tropical forest soil microbial communities from Panama analyzed to predict greenhouse gas emissions - Panama Soil - Plot 1 (version 2) | ecosystem: Environmental > Terrestrial > Soil >... | reverse complement strand
TCTTTCTTCAGGCTGAAATCGAATTGAACAAGCTGCGCGCGGCTGGAGAAAATGGTCTATTTCTTCGCGGTGCTCTGCTAGGAACAGAGGCAAATCTGGGTCATCGAGACGAAACGCGGGCGTTGGCTGATTCGGTTTTGGAAACCACCCGCAACGACGCCTGGCAGTTTCCAAACACAGAAGAGGACGTCGCCCGAGCCTACGTCGCATTGGGCGATTTCGATCGCGCGTTTCCTCTCCTCGAACACGCATTGAGTGTTCCCGGCGTCGAAGTTTTGACCACTGCTTACCTGCGGCTGGACCCTTCATGGGATCCGATCCGCAACGATCCGCGTTTTCAAAAGCTCGCGGGCGGGAACTGAATCAATCTATTGATCAAGCGAGCGCCGGTCCGCGTTTGTGCCATGCAGTCGCTTGCTCGTAAGCGTGAGCTAGACGCAAAACGTTCTCGTCATCCCCTGCCCGACCGGTAATTTGCATGCCGATCGGAAGTCCGGCGCGGGTAAAACCGCACGGGACAGAAATCGTCGGCAAGCCGGTAAAGTTTATCGGACGCGTGTTATGCAGCATGGCGAGCTCCTTGGTACGAGCGCTATCAAGATCCGCTTGAAGATCCGCAATAGTAAATGGAGGAATTCGGACAGTGGGCGTTATCATGACGTCTACATCTTCAAATGCATTCGACATGGTCCGGCGAACGTGTTCCATCTCGCGCTTGCTCTGAGTGTATATGGCAGCGCTGACGTCGGCCCCAAGCCGTAATCTCTTCAAAGTAGCCGGTTGATAAAGCTGCGGACTCTTTTCAATGAAGTCCTTGTGATAAGCGTAAGCTTCGGCGGTGAAGATGGCGCCGTACGGATCGGTCCAGGACTTGTAAGAACCATCCGCCGCGAGTGGAACGATGTCCCGCTGCGACGCAGTGATCTTTTTCAAGACCGTAAGCGCCGCCTCCATCGCCGCCTCGATTTCAGGATCAAGCTCTTCCCAAAAAAAGTCGCGCGGAACACCGAGCCGCAGTGATTTCGTCGACATTGAAATGCTCGAGACATAATCCGGAACAGGCGCGTCGATGCTTGCGAGATCGTTCGAATCGTAACCAGCAATCGCTTGAAGAACCAGAGCCGCGTCCTTCACCGTTCGCGTCATCGGGCCGACGTGGTCCAACGACTGCGACAGAGGCACGACACCCGAAGTGCTGACACGCCCGTAGGTTGGCTTTAAGCCAACGATACCGCAGTAACTGGCGGGCTGACGAATGGAGCCGCCGGTGTCCGTCCCAATCGCCGCGTAACAAAGGTGCGCCGCCACTGCCGCGGCCGAACCTCCGGATGAACCGCCCGTGCTAAAATTCGTATCCCACGGATTGCGAACCGGTCCAAAATAACTGACCACCGAGCTGCCGCCGTAGGCAAACTCGTGAAGGTTGAGTTTGCCAAGAAATACCGCACCGCCCGCTTTAAGACGCCTGACAACCTCGGCATCTGCATCGGGAACTCGCTCTTTGAATAGTTCGCTGGCCGCAGTCGTTCGGACGCCAGCGGTATCGATGATGTCCTTAAGTGCAATCGGAATTCCATGGAGCGGACCCCGCCAGTTTCCGCGCCGAATCTCGGACTCCGCGGCGCGCGCTTCGCTCAACGCTGAATCTGCGGTGACCGTAATGAACGCGTTCAGTTTTTCGTTGAGCCGGCTGATTCGGCTGAGACATTCCTGCGTCAGTTCAACCGGCGAGACCTTCTTGCTCCGAACGAGCTGCGAGGCTTCGCTTAAGTCCAGTTGGCTAAGATTGGAGCCTGCTTTGTTGGCGCTCACCCGTTCAGTGCCCATCATTAATGCGCCTGCCGCCCCGGCTAAAGCGCCTTTTATAAATTTTCGACGCGATTGTCCGCATTTCCCTGAGTCTGGTTAAATCGCATTCATTTGCCATAATAAGACAGCTGGTGGTGCGAGAATGAGCGAGCGCAATTTTTTTGCCGAACTGAAGCGGCGTAACGTTTACAAGGTCGGCATCGCCTATCTGGTCGGTGGCTGGGCGCTGGCTCAGGGAATCGCTCAAGTGCTTCCGGTCTTCGACGCGCCGACTTGGTTGATTCGACTCGGGGTGGTCTTGATCGTGATCGGCTTGCCCATCGCCCTGATGTTTGCCTGGGCATTCGAAATCACACCCGAAGGGGTCAAACGCACAGAGGAGGTAGATCTCGAATCACGGGCACGAACGAAATCACACGTCTGGATTTACGTTGTCATAATCGGCGCGATTATTTCGATCGGTCTATTCTTTCTCGGAAGGTATACTGCTCGAGAAACCTTCGGTTCTGATTTAGCGAAGCGAAAAGCGATTGCTGTCCTGCCATTTGAAAATTTCAGTTCGGATCGGGAGAATGTGTTCTTCGCTGAAGGAGTCCAGGACGATATCCTGACCGCACTGTCCAAGGTTGCAGACTTGAAGGTCATCTCTCGCACGAGCGTGATGTCTTACGCGGCCGGGGCGAATCGCAACCTGCGCGATATTGCGCGGGCACTCGGCGTCTCGCATGTCGTCGAAGGCAGTGTTCGGCGGTCCGACGGTAAGGTTCGCGTCAGCGCGCAGCTCATCGACGCGCGCAATGATGCGCATCTCTGGGCCGAGACCTACGATCGCGATATCGCTGACGTCTTCGCCATTCAAAGCGACATTGCCAAAGCAATCGTCGAACAACTTCGAGCAAAATTGTCGCCGACTGAGAAAGCAGCAATCGAGGAGCGACCAACAAAAGACGTCACCGCGCACGATCTTTATGTGCGCGCGAAATTGCTCAACGAATCTTCATCGTTTAATGCGCGACGGTTGGAGAAACTTGTCGAAGCTGCCGGTTTGCTCGATCAAGCAGTGGCGCGCGATCCAGATTTTCTTCTTGCGCACTGCCTGCTCGCGAACACGCACGGATTTATTTACTTCTACGGACTGGATCACACGCCGTCGCGAATAGCGCTTGCGGAAGCGTCGGTCAACGCCGCTGCCCGATTGCGCCCCGACGCCGGCGAAACTCATCTCGCCCGAGCCGATCTCTTCTATCGTTGCTACCTTGATTATGATCGGGCTCGTCCGGAACTCGCGCTGGCGCAGCGCGCCTTGCCAAACAATGCGCAGGTTGTCGCGCTCCTGTCCTTTATAAATCGGCGCCAAAGCCGATGGACCGAAGCGGTCCAAAATTTAGAATGGGCTTTGGAGTTGGACCCTCGCAACTGGTACTACCTTCAGCAGGTCTCGTTGAGCTATCACTTCCTGCGACGTCATGCCGAAGAAGCCGCTGCTTTGGATCGCGTGATTGCGATTCTCCCCGACGACGCAATCACCAAAGTCGCGCGGGCCTGGCTTGACGCGGAATGGAAAGCCGACACGAAACCGCTGGCTGATCAGATCGACCGTGTCCTAAAACAAAACCCGGCTGCCGCTTCGACCTTCACGCAGTACTACATCGCTCTCGGGCTATACCAGCGAGATGCCAAGACCGCAGAAAACGCGCTTGCGGTGATGCCCGCTCAGGGCCTTTCGCTTGATCAGGTGCCTCTGCCGGTACCATTTTGGAAAGGCCTCGTTGCCCGAATGAAAGGCGATTCGGCTGCTGCCGAAACCGCTTTCCTCGCCGGTCGTGCAGAAATGGAACGGATCGTACGCGAGCAACCAAATTATGCTTCAGCCACCAGCACACTCGCGCTCATCGACGCCGGTTTAGGACGGAAACAAGAAGCGATCGACGAGGGGCGACGGGCCTGCGAGCTGTTGCCCATTGCAAAAGACTCCATCAACGGAGTTCACATGATGGAGTTGCTTGGAGTCGTTTATGCGTGGACGGGTGAAAAAGATCTCGCGATCAAACAATTGCAGGCAACGTTGCGCTACCCTGGCGTGATCAGCTACGGCCAGCTGAAGTTGCATCCATTCTGGGAACCGCTTCGGGGCGATCCTCGCTTCGAACAGATCGTTGCCTCGCTCGAACCACGATAGGCGCCAGCACCATCGACATCTCGCCGCGTTATGAGAAAATCAGCGCCATAATTCTTCAAAAAAGGCGCATGAAGAGCTTTTTTTCCGAGTTAAAGCGGCGAAACGTTTACAAGGTTGCAGTCGCCTACGGAGTGGTCGGCTGGCTTGTCATTCAGGTCACCGCGACGGTTGTTCCTGCGCTCCATTTGCCTGATTCGGTCACAACCGCTGTCGTCGTTCTTACAATGCTCGGTTTTCCGGTCGCTCTCATGATCGCGTGGGCGTTTGAAATGACGCCCGAAGGACTCAAGAGAACCGAAGAGATCTCCCCGGACCACGTAATTCCTCAATGGAGCCGGCGTAAGTTTGTCGCGTTCGTTGCGGGCGTTGCCATCATCGCGGCCGGGCTCCTCATCTACCAATTCATAAAACCGAAATCCGCGGAGGCGCCGTCAGCCGAAGTGAATGGTCCGGTCAAAGCAATTCCACAAAAATCGATCGCGGTTTTGCCATTCGAAAATCTGAGCGACGACAAGAGCGCCGCTTACTTCGCGGACGGTGTCCAAGACGAAATTCTGACCAAGCTGGCGGGCGTTGCCGATTTGAAGGTCATTTCGCGGACTTCGACCGTCAAATACAAAAGCAAACCGGAAGATCTCAACACAGTTTCCCAACAGCTTGGCGTCGCAAATGTTTTGGAAGGATCTGTCCAGAAAGCCGGCGAGAAAGTTCGTGTCAACGTTCAGCTGATCGACGCGCGCGCCGATTCGCATCTTTGGGCGAAGTCGTACGACCGCGATATCAAAGACGTTTTCGCGGTGGAAAGCGAAGTGGCGCAGGAAATCGCCGATTCGTTGCAGGCGAAACTTTCGCCCAAAGAAGCGAACGCTCTCGCGACGGCGCCGACAGCTGACACGGCCGCTTATGACCTTTTTCTAAAAGGTGAATACGAATTTCGTCGCGCCGGCAGCAATTTGCGACCGGAGTCATTCGATCAAGCTGTGGCCTGGTATCAACAAGCCATCGACCGAGATCCGAATTTCGCGCTTGCGATCGCGCGCCTCGTTGAATGTCGTTTGCAGCGTCATTGGTTCATTGAAAACCTCACCGACTCCGAACTGACCGAGGTTAGAAGGATCGCCGACCGAGCACTGGCGATCGCGCCTGACCTGTCGGAGGCCCATGTCGCTCTCGGAATGTTTCACTACTTTGGGCATCGCGATTACGACAGGGCTCTCGCCGAGTATTCGCGTGCGACTCAACTACAGCCCAACAACGCGCAGGCCTTTGAGTTTTCCGGTTATGTTTATCGGCGCCAGGGAAAATGGGGCGCGAGTTTGGAAGAGCTGAGAAAGGGGCTCGAGATGGATCCGCGAAACGCCGCGCTCGCCGGAAACTTCGCTGGCACTTACGGCAATTTGCGAATCTGGAAAGACGAGGAGGAGCTTGCTCGTCACGCCATCATCATTGACCCCTACGAAGTTGTGGGAATGCGCGCATTGCTTCTTGCAATTCAAAACGGCCGCGGTGACGTCGCCGAGGCCCAGCGCACGCTCGCCACTTTTCCGCCGGATGCGAAACTCGTTTCGAATTCTATTTTGGGCAGCGCCCCGAGTGTCACTGGTGAACGCGCATACGCATTTGTCATCGCGCACAAGTTCGATGAGGCTTTGAAAATCTGGGATGCCGCCCCTGCTAACGTTGCCGATCAACGCCGGCAACTTTCCGCTCGTGCTGTCATTCGCATTCTCGCCGGTGATCTCGCGGGCGCAAAGCTGGACGCCGAGAAAGCCGAGAAACTGCTGCTCGATCGTTTGCAAGCCCAACCGAACGAGCTGAGCGTCTTGACTGAACTGAGCTGGGTTTATCTTGCGCTCAATCGCAACGCCGACGCCCTCAAATATTCGCGAAAAGCCGCCGAATCTCTTACGCCACAGAAGGACGCACTTGTTGGCCCTAGCAACCTCGCCGGTCTCGCGGAAATATCGGCGCACACCGGCGACACCGCCGACGCGATCGCGATTCTTCGAGAATTACTTTCCATTCCTGCTGGCGATACCGTTTCGATTCCGCGGCTCAAGATCGACCCGGTTTGGAACCCGATCCGAAACGATCCCGGGTTTCAAAAATTGCTGACCGAAAAAGAGCTCGTCGGGCCTGCCGAATAACTTCTTCCTTCTTAATTCATAATTCTGCCTTTCCTCGAGTTGGCAGAAACAGGGTGATTGTTGTCATTGCTGCCATGCTGCCGTATTTGGAAGGTGATTCCATGAAAACACGATCCGACTTCAAGCAGCCAATCCTGACCCTGCTCGCACTTCTCGCTCCGGTTGCAATTTTCATTGCCGCCGCTCCGACTGAAACGAAAAATCCAATCAAACCACCGGAAAAGGACCAGATCCCAGTCGCCTTTTTGATTTCAGACGGCGCGGTCGTGATCGATTTCTGCGGGCCATGGGAAGTCTTCCAGGACGTCAATATTCCAAGCCGGCAGGATCAGCCATTTCGTCTTTATACCGTCGCCGAAACCAAGAAGCCGATCCGCACGAGTGGTGGAATGCAGATCGTTCCGGAGTTCACGACCGCGGATGCGCCAAGTCCGAAAGTGATTGTCATCCCGGCCCAAAGCGCACCGAGCGAAGCCGTGTTGGAATGGCTTCGTAAATCTTCAAAAGCCACAGACGTGACGATGTCGGTTTGCACTGGCGCGTTTGTTTTGGCGAAGACCGGCCTGTTGGACGGAAAAAGTGCGACGACCTACCACGGCGCGTTTGGCAGTTTCGCGATGAAATTTCCGAACATTGAGCTGAAACGCGGCGCGCGCTTCGTTGAAAACGGGAATCTCGCGACCGCCGGTGGGCTTTCATCGGGAATCGATCTCGCGCTCCGCGTGGTCGAGCGCTATTACGGCCGAGATGTCGCGCAAAAAACGGCCTACGACCTGGAATACCAGGGACAGGGCTGGACGAATCCCGACTCAAACAACGTCTATGCGGGCATGCCGGTCTCAACCGCGGAGCATCCGCTTTGCGCCGTTTGCAGCATGGATGTTGATCCCAAGATCGCCCCTAAATCCGTTTACAAGGGCAAAACCTATTATTTTTGCTCGGACAACGATAAGAAAACGTTCGATTCCGGACCCGAGCACTTTGTCAGCGCTTCGGTGCAGTGAACCAAAATAACGGAAACACCGCAACGAACCGCCGGATCGTCTTCGTCGCCGGACCCGGAACAGAGATCCTCGATCTCGTCGGCCCGCTTCAAGTTTTCGCGCGCGCTTCGGACATGCATTGCCGGGAACATGCCGGCGCACGACCGATCTACTACATTGAAGTCGTCAGCGTTTCGCCGAGCCGTTGTCTCATTGCGAATTGTGGGTTGCCCTTCACAGCACACAAGACCTTCCGGCAAGTGAGCGGGAAGATTGACACTCTGCTGGTAGCCGGCGGTGACGCGATCGAGCAAAATAAGATCGGCGCGGGAGCGGTACGTTGGTTAAAAAAGATCGCTCCGCGTTGCCGTCGCGTCGGCTCGGTTTGCACTGGCGCGATGTTGCTCGCTCGGGCGGGCTTGCTTGATGGCCGTCGCGCCACGACGCATTGGAACTGGTGCCAGACGTTGATCAATCGCGCGCCGCGCGCGGACGTTGACCCCGATCCGATTTTTGTGCGGGACGAGAACGTTTACACCTCCGCGGGCGTAACGGCCGGGATGGACCTCGCGCTGGCGTTAGTAGAAGAGGATCACGGCTCGCGCCTGGCCTTGCAGGTCGCGCGCAACCTGGTGCTCTATTTGCGCCGCCCCGGAGGACAATCGCAGTTCAGCGCCGCACTCTCTTTGCAGGCGACGGATCGAAAGCCGCTGCGCGAGCTGGAATCATGGGTCTTGGACAATCTCGGCCGGTCACTCACCGTGCCAGTCCTTGCGCAGCGCGTTGGGATGAGCCCGCGCAATTTTGCGCGCGTTTTCGCCACTGAAATGAAAACTACTCCGGCAAAATTCGTCGAACGTCTCCGCGTGGAAGCGGCCCGCCGCCGGCTCGAGGAAAGTCAAAATAGTATGGAAACGATCGCGGACGAATGCGGATTCGGAAACGTCAATGCGATGCGAACCGTGTTTCAGCGCACGTTAAAAACTCCGCCCGGCCAGTACCGACGCCATTTCCGGCACACGACGCGTAGGAAAGGGCAGAGAAGGAACGGCTAAAACAACCCAAGCAGATACCCGTCCCGCCGTAAAGTTGGCTCCCGCCAACGCTGCGATTCCCAATCGCCAGTGCCCGGCTTCCCAGGTGCACTCGCTTTGCTCGGCACCTCCCGCCGTAAAGTTGGCTCCCGCCAACGCTAGTGCAGGATGCGATTGCCGCCCTGGATAGCGAATTCGACCGGCACTTCAACCGGGCTGCCAGTTCCAGGTTGAAACTGCCATTGCAAGAGGGCTTTCACCGCTAATTTATTCAGGTCCTGGAAGCCGGTGCTTTGCACGATTTTGACTTCGTCCACCTGGCCGGTCTTCGCGTTTATAGTAAGGCGAAAGCGACCTCGGCCTTTGGCGCCGTGGATAACAAATCCCATCGGATACTCAGGCTCGACCTTTTTCACTAAACCTGCGGGGGATCCGGTTGTTACGATAGGCTCAACGCCGTGGCGTGATCCGCTTGATAATCCGGGCGCCGTGGTGCTTTGTGCCTGTGCTGAGAACAAACCAGCTGCAAACGCGATCAAACTGAAGAGAACGATCTTGAATGAGTAGCGGGTAGACATATCAGGAGACTATCGAGTTCGCGTCGAAGTGACAAGTGACGATAAACCGAAGCGCCGATCAATTAAGCCGGACTGGAATTGTGACGTTGGCCAAGCTAAGGAAACAGCATGCAAAGAATCTCACCTTTCTTGTGGTTCGACACGCAGGCTGAGGAGGCCGCCAAGTTTTACGTTTCGGTTTTCAAGAATTCGAACGTAAACAAAGTCACGCATTATCCGGAAGACGCGGCGAATAGGATTGGATGCAAGCCGGGATCGGTTATGACGGTGGAGTTCACGCTCGATGGCGTGGAGTTTGTCGCGTTGAATGCCGGACCGCAGTTTAAATTCACCGAAGCGGTCTCGTTCGTCGTAATGTGCGAAACGCAGAAAGAAGTCGACTATTACTGGGAGAAACTGGCGGCCGATGGCGGTGAACCGGGACCTTGCAGCTGGCTCAAGGACAAGTTCGGCCTTTCCTGGCAGGTGCAGCCGCGTCTTCTGATTGAGTTACTCGGCGATCCCGACAAAGCTAAAGCTGAACGCGTCATGAACGCGATGATGCAGATGGGCAAGATCGAGGTTGCAGCCCTGGAAAAGGCCGCAAGGTCGAGTTGAGGCAATTAACCGTCGAGTAGTTTATAGATTTTTTCGAGTACGCGCTTTTCGTTTCCAGCGGATTGCCGGCCAACGAAACAGAGTCCGGCGAAGCCGCGGCTCCTTGATGATCGGACGTTTCTCGGCCCGCAAAACCAGCCGCCGCCAAAAGGGCGGTTCTTCCGAGGTTTTGTGCTGTACGAAATACAGCGCGCTGTTTTGTGTCAGCGTCGGCGTCATTCTCTGGCCTCCTTCCCTATAAATATTTCGCAGCCCGAATGCCGGCTGGATTGACATTCTAAAGTCGGTATTGATGGCGGGCCGGAGGCCGTCTACGCCAAAAGTCTTATTCGCAAGTATTGGGCGTAATTCGGATGATCTGCGGTTTATGACCAAGGACGAACCGGCTAATTACCCGCGGCCGACCGCGGGTCCACCCACGTGAAATTCGGCCCGCGGCGGATCTAATTGTCGAGGTACGACCGCCAAGTTCATGGTTATTTTAAGCTTGCCATAACTAGCTCTGGCTCAGTAACCTACGCTTCTCTCGGTAGGGATGAAAACCGTTGTTCTGGGGTCACTTTTTGCGTTTTCGTTTTTGTTCGCCCCCGCAGCTTTTGCCGGTGACGCCATCGCGATCGGCTATGCCGAGAATGGTGCATGGGCGGCAGTCACTTACAATCGCTCATCAACGCCGCGTGGCGGGCCCCATTACCACAACGCAGCGCAGGCCTGCATTTTTGCCCTTCGCGATCTCCAAACACGGGCAAGTGACTATTATTTCGCGAGACTGGAAATTCTGGGCCAGTCAGACAAGACCGGTTATGTCGCGGTTGCTCGTGGCAAAGCACTCACTCGCGGCACCGATGTCACCGCGGTTGGCCGTGGAAAATCGCAGCTCGAAGCAGACCACGATGCGATGAAGAAGTTAATCGATCGAGAAGCGACAACAGAATCGGAAATCGTTTACCGATATTTTTCCTATGGCTCCGATTCGGGGAAGAATCAAAGGACGAGTCGTTCGGCGAAGAAGGCCGTCCACGGAAATATGCGCAAAGCCTGAGCGCCCTGCTATTCTTTGATCAACGTCACGCGATCAGCGACATTTTCGCCGGCGGTTTTCATGTAGTGCACACGCACTTTCTGATCTTTCGTTAATGCTGGTGCGTCCAGTGTCTTCCCATCGGCATCAACATACACAACGCTCTTGCTCAATTTGAATTGACTCGGCTCGCTCGGCGCGAGCGAATTAAGAATCAGAATGCTTCCAGGGGTGTACTCTTTAATAGAGCCGGTGCTCTCCGCTCCGGCCTTTGGGTCCGGGCTGCTCGTTGTTGGTTGGGCGACGGCGAAGCCGGAAGTGAAAACAATCGCAGCAAACAATAGAATCAGCTTTTTCATAACTCTTTCTCCGGCAACATTTCGCGGCTCAGTGAGTTTTTGGACGCGAAGAGCCTATGAAAAATTCGAACCGAGAACAGGTAAACACGACATATCCTATCGGAATAGCTTCTGCAGTTCGTCGTAAGACGCGGCGTGTTTTAATTCTTCGAACGTCCCCTTCTCGAGCAATTCTTTCGCCGAGCGCATGAATCCTCCCCACCCCGCGCGCGCGAACGCGCCACCAACACTGACACGCCTAGCGCCAATTTCCTCTGCGTCGCGCATCGTTAAACCGCCGGGTCCGCCGATCAGAACATTGACCGGCTTCGGCGACATTGCGTCGATGATCGCTTTGTTGCTCTCACGGTCTTTGAATCCCGGTGCGTACAAGCAATCGGCGCCGGCTTCGGAATATTTCGCAAGGCGTTTGATTACTTGATCGAGCTTTTCGCGCCCAACCAAAAATCCTTCGGCGCGACCAACGAGCAAACAATTCGTACCATGAAGCGCTTCGCGAACGGCGTGAATTCGTTCGACCGCAAGATCGACATCGTAGAGCGGCGATTCTTTGCGATCGGCGGCGTCTTCAATCGATAGACCGGCGACGCCAGTTTCTACGCAAAGGCGCGCGTTCTCCGCGCACCAGTTTGGTTCGTCGGCGTAGCCGTTTTCGAAATCGGCGTTTACCGGGATTTCAGTCGCTTCCACGAGCTCGCGAATGTGCGCGATCATGTCGTCGCGCTTTACTGAGCCGTCGGCCAACCCACGTGAGAATGCGAAACCGGCCGAAGTCGTCGCGATCGCTTTGAAGCCGAGATGTTGCAAATATTTCGCGGTGCCGATGTCCCACGGATTCGGGATGGCAAAGCAACCGACCTCATGCAGTTTCCGAAACTCTTCGCGTTTCTGCTCGATCGATTTCATGGATTCAACAAAGACTTACTGATGTCGCTCAACGCGCTACAGCCACAGAGAAGCATCGCTTCATCGAGCTCGCGCCGCAAAATTTCCAGCACATTGAACGCGCCTTGTTCGCCGGCGACGGTTAATCCCCACAAAATCGGCCGGCCAATCAGAACGGCGCGCGCTCCGAGCCCGATTGCTTTCAACACATCGCCGCCGCGCCGAATACCGCCGTCGACGTAAATTTCGCATTGTTCGCCAACCGCATCTGCAATCTGCGGCAGGACTTCACAGGTTGGAGGCGCGGTATCGAGCTGGCGACCGCCATGATTTGAAACAACAATTGCTTTTGCGCCGCGATCAGCGATCCGTCGCGCATCATCTGCGCGGCAAACCCCTTTGACTATAATGGGCAATCGCGTGCAACCGCAGAGCCAGGCGAGATCATCGAAACTAAGATCCGACTTAAAATTGTCGCGAACGTAGGCCGCGAGACCCGAACCTTTGACTTCCGGCATTCTCCCCTTCCCGAGCGGTGATAGATTCTCGACGCAAAGACCTTCAGGCAAAGTGAACCGATTCCGCATGTCGCGTTCGCGCGTGCCGAGCCCCGGAGCATCCACCGTCAGAACGATCGCCTCCGCACCGGCCGCTTCGGCCCGCTTCACCAACTCACTCGTGACGGCGCGATCCTTATATATATAGAGCTGAAACCAGCGCGGACTGGCCGCTTCGGAGAAAACCGCTTCCATCGCCGTGTTGGAAAGCGAACTCAGAATGAATAGTGTGCCGGCGCGTTTGGCGGCCCGGACGGCCGCAATTTCGCCCTCGGCGCAGGCGAGCTTGTGAAACGCCGTTGGCGCAACAACGATTGGCATGGAGACTTTCTGCCCGAGAACCGTCGTGCTCAGCTGGCGATCTTTCACACCCGCGAGGACGTGATAGTAAAGTTTCAGCCGCTCCCATCCGGTGACATTTTCGCGCAGAGTGATTTCGTCCAGCGCTCCGCCTTCGTAATAATCGAAAACATCCTGCCGAAGCTTTTGCCGCGCCGCTCGGGCGTAATCGTTCAGGTTTAGGAACGAATTCTCCATTAGCTGGTACTGATTTTACCAACAGATCAGCGATTACCAAAGAAGTCTTGACCATAGTTCCCTGCCCTGACTTCGATAGCGGGATGAAGATACGAAAATTGATTCTGATTGTGTGCCTGATTGTGTTGCCCGTGGCGGTCGTATGCAATTTTCCGCCAACGGTCAGCGGGTCCGGAGCCGACGAGAAAGCGGTTCGAGACGCTGACGAAGCCTGGTCGAAGGCGGCCCTTGCGAAAGACCTCGAAAAAACGGTCTCCTACTACGCGGATGATGCAATCGTCCTGCCACCCAATGAGGCCGCGATCAACACGAAGGATGGAATTCGGAATTTGTGGAAAGGCTTCCTCGACAGCCTGGTAAGTATCAGTTGGAACACAACGCGCGTTGAAGCTGCAAAGTCCGGCGACATGGCTGTTTCAACCGGAACCTACGAGCTCAACATGAAGGACGGCACTAAAGATCACGGAAAATATTGCGAGGTGTGGGAGAAAAAGGGCGGCACGTGGAGGGTCGCGACCGACATGTTCAGCTCCGATCTGCCTTGCGCTCCGGCAACGTCTCCTGCGCCTGGAGCAGCCGAGAAAAAATAGAGGGCAAAACGATCTTTCATTCGTGAATGCGGTGAACTGGGAAGCGCTCGGCGCGATTGCAAACCTGCTCGCCGCGATCGGAGTTATCGCGACCCTGATTTATTTGGCAGTCCAAATCCGCCAAAACACCAGGGCGGTGCGATCTTCCTCTGTTCAAAACCTCGTCCAAAGCTTGAGCGCCACTTCTGAAGCGGTGCTGGCGAATGATTACATCATTCCAATCATGCTGAAGGCCAATGCAGGACTTGAAATGCTGACCGAGGAAGAGAGCGCGCGCTTACATTTCTTGCTCGTGATGACGCTTCGGCGGTTCGAAGGAGTTTATTTCCAGCGCGATCTGGGTTTCCTTGACGCCGCGATGATGGAGGGCTTTGAACGTTCACACATCGCAATTCTGACAAGCAAGAGCGGTCAGGAGTGGTGGGCGAAGTCAAAGGAAATTTTCAACTCCAGATTTGTGGCGCATGTGGAAGAATTGCTTAAACGAGGCGCTCCCAAGGATCTTCATCCGACGTTTCGTGCCGAGCGGCTTTAACTCACAGGGCAACGAGGATTGATGAAAGCGGTGCGGCTGACGCGGCTCGGTAAACCGCTCGAACAATCGCAAGTTCCGATTCCTGAACTCGGTCCGTCCGACGTTTTGATCCGAGTTGCTGCGGCTGGGATCTGTCATTCGGACGCGCATTATCGCACCGGTCTCGCAGAATTTGATAATCTGCCGCTGACTCTTGGGCACGAAGTGGCCGGTCGCGTGGAAAAAGTTGGCGCGGATGTTACCAACGTTGCGTCCGGCGACCGCGTTTGCCTTCACTATTTAGTCCATTGCGGGCATTGCGAGTATTGCCTTCGCGGACTCGAGCAATTTTGCACGAGTGTGCAAATGATCGGCCGACATCGCGACGGCGGCTACGCGGAGTTCATCAAGGTTCCGGCAAAGAATGCTTTTGCGCTCCCGGACGAGATTTCATTCGAAGTCGGCGCGATCATGATGTGCTCCTCGGCCACCGCGCTTCATGCCTTGAACAAGGCGCGCGTTAAGGGCGGCGAGACGGTCGCGATTTTCGGATTCGGCGGTCTAGGCTTTTCGGCGTTGCAATTGGCGCGCGCGCTCGGCTGTGGCCACGTCTGCGTGGTCGAAGTCAATTCTGCGAAATTGGATCTCGCGAAGAAGCTCGGAGCGCTCGCGATTGACCCCAAAAACGGCGATCCGGTTGAGCAGATCAAAGCGGCGACGGATGGAAAAGGAGTCGACGTGGCGCTCGAGTTTATCGGTTCGGCGAAGACGATGAAGCAAGCCCTTCAGTGTCTCGCACCGCTCGGACGGATGGCATTCATTGCATTGAGCGCCGAAGCGATTTCTGTCCTCCCCTATCCCGACGTCATTAATAGAGAGGCCGAGATGATCGGCGTGTCGGATCACTTGGCGAGCGAACTCCCTGCGCTCATTGAGTTCGGTCGAACCGGGAAGCTGCGGTTCCCGGTGGACGCGCTGCGTATTGTCGATCTGGATGCGGGCCAAATCAACGCGGCGCTTGATGCACTTCAGGATTCCATCGATCACGTCCGCACGGTTATTGTTCCAAGACAATGAACTGGGAAATGCTAGCCGCGATCGGACAACTGGCGGCGGTGTGCGTCGGCATTCCGTCTTTGATTTACCTCGCGGTTCAAATTCGTGAACAAACGAAAGAGCGCCGCCAATCAGCGGTCAATGCGCTCACGGTTCAATGGGGCGATTTGACCTGCGCCTTACACGAGAGCGCCGAGTTTAGCGCGATTTATCTCCGTGGCCTTCAATCCTTCGACGCGCTCGATTCGATTTCCAAAGTCCGATTTAGTGCGTTCTTCAATCGCTTCCTGAAAAATTTCCAAGCCATGTACTTCGCACACCAAGACGGGATTCTGACGGACCAATTATGGGGCGAGATTGAGCGAACGATGACAGATTTGTTCGGGTATTCGGGCCTGCAACAATGGTGGAAAACCAGACGGCATTGGCAAACGGAAGAATTCGCCCAAGTCGTGGACGCGATGATCGCCAAAGGCGCGAAGCCGATTGCCTATTCAACCTACGATCTGACCAACGGGGTCCCGTTGCCGGGACAGAAATTGCCGCGGTGAATCCAAGCGGGATTTCGGCCTGTCATTAGAAGCGGCTGCCTTCCTTAAGGCAGCCCAAGGAGATACGGATTCGGCCTATAGCCAGTTCGGTCGCGCTGCCGATGTCATGTGTAACCTTTGTGTGCCATCGTGGATGTCTATGCACTACAGGGATAAAGGGAAGATGCATCGAGCGAAGGCTAAGCTTTGCCATGTTGGGGCGGTGATTATCGTGGCATGCGTTGTCTTTGGGTCGCCGACAAGAGCCAACGCTAACTCCATAACTGGTGATATTAGCCTAGTTGGTCAGTCGTATTCCAAAAAGACTTCGCCGGGGACGATGTTTCGAAATCTCTCTATTAGTAGCCAGACTGGAACTTTTGGTGCGTTCATTACGCCGAGCCAGTCGGTTTCGATGACGGCCCCGTGGAATTTCACCTCATCGACTCCGTTCTCTTATGCCTTCAGCATCGGCGGTTTTACCTTTGATTTGAATTCCGGAACCATCGTATCCCAGACCAAGAAATCTCTCCAATTGACCGGAAGTGGAACAGTCACCTCCAATGGTTTTACCACGACTGTTGGCGATTGGACCGCTCTATTCATCGGGAAGAACATGAAACACTTCGAGCTGAACTTTACCGCTCTTCCGGTTGAAAGCCCGTCAATCCCGCCGGTAGTGGCGTCCGTCCCAGAAGACGGTTCCAGCGCGCTGTTCCTTGTTTTCGGCCTTGCGCCACTTGTCTATTTGGCCCGGCGCCGTCAACTTTCTCCACGTCTTCCGTTCGTAGTGCCTTAGTCTAGCGAGCGCCGGGCGTTCCGAGACTTCTTTAGCTGGCAAGGTCTACCCAATCATTCCGTCATGTAGTGGCACGCGGGCCTTTTCGGCTGGCGAGTCAGCCGGCCGGCCGTTTAACCTTACGGATATGGATCGTCAGCCAAAGCTGACAAACTTCGCACAGGCGTATGCCGACGCCTGGTCGACTCGGGATCCTGAGAAGGTTGCGTTGTTTTATGCGAAGGCCGCTTCAATTACGGTGAACGGCGGACCACCGACGCCGATCGCCGAAATCGCCTGTGGGTTCATGCAGGGTTTTCCTGACATGGTCGTAACATTCGACAGGCTGGAAGCCACGCCGAACGGCACGGAATTTCATTGGACGTTTACCGGTACGAATACTGGGCCCGGCGGGACGGGAAACAAAGTTCGGATCAGTGGCTACGAACTTTGGAAGATCGACAACGACGGTTTGATCACAGAATCGCAAGGCCATTTCGATGCCGACGATTACGAGCGCCAACTCAAAGGCAAATGAGTCTCAACGACCTGGCTAACCTCGGACAAGTGATCGGCGCAATCGCGGTCGTTGTTTCGTTGATTTACGTCGCGCTTCAGATTCGGCAAAACACTTCCGCGATTCGTTCTGCTACAGCCCAGAGTGTGCACGAACACTTTGCTAATTGGTACCAAACATTTGCCACGGATCCATCGCTGGTCGACGTGGGGCTGAAGGGATTGAAGGATTACGCGGCATTGTCGGAACCTGAGAAGGCGCGCTTCGTTTCAACTTTCATGGCCTTCCTCTCCTACGGGCAAAATGCGTTTTTAAAATGGCGCCAAGGTTTGCTTTCCCCATCGCTTTGGCTGGGCTGGGAACAAGTGCTAATGAATCTTCTAGGTGCGCCGGGCGGGAAAAGCCTCTGGAAAGACCGCGCTTATCTGTTCGGCGAAGAATTCCGCCGCTACGTCGAGGACGATTTAATGAAGCGTACACCGCACCCCGACGCCAAACCGCTCGGCGCGTTCAGGATTGGAAAGTGATGTTCCGGCTGGTCTGAGCCCGCCGCTTTACGGCACGTTAATGATCGTAACAGTGACCTTTTTCGGCGTGCCCAACTTGTAGCCGGCTCGTCTTACCAATTTGAGACCAACATTTTCGTTGCCCTCTTGAATGCTGTCTTGCACCGCATGCAGCGTGACCGCGCCCGAAGTTTGACCAGCTGGAATCGTGAAGTCGCCGACGTTTGGGTTAAGCGCGTAATCTTCCGTCGTTATGCCGGCACCCTTCAACACGGTAACATATTCAACGTCGGTATCCCGAGCGACCGGCACCGAGCTCGAGACGGTGAAGACCGCGTCCTGACCCTCATTTACTTGGGCGTCCCGCAAATTTTTTGGCTCTAACCGAGAATCCATCTCCTATTCCAGAAAGAAACCTTGACTGAAAACGCGATTCCCGGCTTCATCTGCGCCCATGACATCTAAAACCACGTTAGTATCGCTGGCAGTATGGCTTGCAGCAGGGACGCTGTGTTTTGGGAGCGCGTTCGACGGGACATGGAAGTTGAACGCAAAGAAATCACATGTTAGTCGCGGAATGGGCCGCAATAACACGGTGAAGTACGAACCATCGTTTCCATTCCGGACGAAGGTGACCATTAACGGCAGCAACGAAAAAGGCAAAGCGGAGCACAGCGAGTGGGTCGGAATGTTTAATGGGACCGATTATGCCGTGACCGGAGATCCCGACGCAGACATGCGCTCTTATAATAAGGTCGACGATCACACCCTGAATTTCTGGCAGAAAAAAGGGGGCAAAATTGTGACGAGCGGAAAGATCGTGGTTTCCGCCGACGGCAAAACACGGACCGTAACGTCAGTGAGCAAGAATCCCAAGGGAAGAACGGTCAGAACGACGGCGATTTACGATAAGGCGGGGTAGCGGCTTCGGGAACAGCTATCAAAATACAAGAGGAGAACATTTTGGGGCGGCTGGCGACAGCCGCCTCAATATTTTGGGGAAATTAGCGATTTCCCGCTTGCAGGTTCGAACAACCCGGCTACTTTAGTGGCCCGCAAATAAGCGGTCCCGCAGAGGCGGGATTGTTCTCCTCTGGCTCGAATCGAGCCGACGCTGGTCAGAATGATGACGAGGGTCGGGCTTTGCTTTGTACCGGAGGGAGAACGTTGGTCTTTGACAGCTTGGTTTTGAATTTGCCTCACAGGGAGCGAATTCAAAATGATCGTCAGCAAACATTGAATTGTGCGTTATCTGTCGATTTTCTTTGGATAAAGAAATTTGATCGGACAAACCCCGGCTGTTTTCTTCGGAAAGCGGTTGGGTAATGAAAGTCAGATCAGCTGGTGCCGTTCACGGCATCGGCCATCAAACTTTCCCCGCAACCGCGGGGTCACGTTTTTAACGGAGAGTTTGATTCTGGCTCAGAACGAACGCTGGCGGCGTGGATAAGACATGCAAGTCGGACGGAACTTTTTGTTGTAGCAATACGACGGAAAGTTCAGTGGCGATCGGGTGCGTAACACGTGGGCAATCTGCCTTAAAGTGTGGAATAGCTCGGCGAAAGCCGAATTAATACCGCATGTGGCTACTGGAGACATCTTCGGGACGCTA
>Ga0066903_100001141_pt1 | contig 18790 bp, 15 predicted proteins | sample PanSoiMetaGPlot1_FD_67491 | JGI IMG/M metagenome (GOLD analysis project Ga0066903, IMG submission 67491) | Tropical forest soil microbial communities from Panama analyzed to predict greenhouse gas emissions - Panama Soil - Plot 1 (version 2) | ecosystem: Environmental > Terrestrial > Soil >... | reverse complement strand
GCGCTGCCGCCGGAAACACCGCCCGATATCGTGGCGACCTTCCGGCAGGCGTTTGTCGCCATGGCCAAGGACAAGGCGTTCCTCGCCGATGCCAATAACCTGCGCGCCGATATCGTGACGGCGACCGGCGAGGAGATCGCAGCTCTCATCGCCAAAACCTATGCGAGCCCGCACGAACTCGTCGAGCGTGCCACCGCCGAGTTCAAAAAGGCGACAGGCGGGAAATAGCGCCCGCGGTCGGCGCGCCGCGCAGGCGTCTCAGCTCGCTGCGCGCGATTTTGCATTCGGGCAGATGGTACGGGTAGCGCGCGGCGACGATCCGGAAATTTGCCTTCGCCGCCTTGCGATTGCCGTGCAGGAGGTACCATTGCCCGATGTGGAAATGGGCCTCGAGACGCTCGTGCGGCCGCAGCCCGGCGATCGCGAGCGCGTCGTGCAGCGACCGTTCGCCGAGAAACAACTCGATCAGCGGGTAGGGCCACGCCTTGTTCGCGACCTTTGCCGCATTGGCGGCGAGTTCGGCGCCCGCCTCGGCACCGCCACGCGCGCGCGCCAGGAAGCGGTACAGCACCGCATGAGCGTCGGCGTTGCCCTCGCCGATGCGCATCAGCTCCGCCGTCAAGGCGAACTCGCCCTGGCCGAACCAGTCGACGCCGATGGGCCGCAGGGCGGTGATGAGGCCCGGCTCGAGTTCAAGCGCCGCATTGAAATCGGCGAGCGCCCGCTTGTGGTCCCCCATCCTGTTCAAGAGCTTGCCGCGTTCGAAATAGGCATCGGCGTGCTGCGGATCGAGCCGCAGCGCCTCGCTGAAATCTCCAAGCGCGCGCGCGAGATCGCCGCGGTCGCGCCAGGCGCAGGCGCGCTGGCAATAGCCGATCGCGCTGCCCGGGGCGAGGCCGATCGCCGCGGTATAGTCGATGATGGCGCGGGCGGGATGACCTGCCTGATGCCAGACGAGTCCGCGATCGAGATACGCCGCGGCAGAAGTCGGATCGAGGCGGATCGCGGCATCACATTCGGTAAGCCCGGCGATCAGCTCCGCCTTGGCGTGCCGGGCGTAGAGGCAGTAGTACAGGGGCAGCACGCTTGAGCTTTGCGCCGACTCCTGCGCGTGCCGCAGGCGCACCGGCGGTCGGGCGGTCCCGCGCCGCCAGGCGTGCCAGGCGCTCAGGCGGCGAAGTTCGGCACGCGCGATCGCATATTCCGGCAGCGCCGATGGACAACGCGCGACGACCACCCGGAAATGCTTCTTCGCCTTGCGGCGCTCGCCGCGCAGAAGATGCCATTGCGCGATATGGAAGTGTGCGTCAACATGTTCGCGCCGCCGTTTGGCGGTGGCGACGGCGGGCCGCGGCGTGGCGCGGCCGAGAAACAGTGCGATCAGCGGGAAGGGCCAGGCCTCGCTCTTGAGCCGCGCCGCATGAGCGGCAAGCTCGGCGGTCGGATTCTCGCCGGCACGCGCGCGCGCCAGGAATCGGAACAGCATCACGTAGGGGTCGTCATCGCCGTCGCGCCGGCGCAGCAGCGCGGCTGCCAAGGCGAATTCGCCCTGTGCGAACCACGCCAGCGCAACCGGACGCAGGCCGTCGATCACTCCCGGATTGAAGGCCAGCGCCGCGTCGAAATCAGCCAGCGCGCGCCTGCGGTCGCCGCGGCTGTTGAGGATATGGCCGCGCGCGATACGAGCGTCGGCATCCTGCGGATCGAGCCGCACCGCCTCGTCGAGATCAATGAGGGCCCGCGCGAGGTCGCCTTTGTCGCACCAGACTAGGCCGCGATGGCGATAGGCAAAGGCGCTCCCCGGAATGAGGCTGATCGCCGTGCTGAGGTCGGCGATGGCTCGGTCGAGCTGCCGCTTGGCGCGCCAGGCAAGCCCGCGGCAGGTATAGGCGGATGCCATGCCGGGATCGATGCAAATGACCGCGGTGTAGTCAGCGATGGCGCGCCTGAGGTCGCCTTGCTGCTCGCGAAGGAGCGCGCGGATGTAGTGGAGGACGGTGCTTCCCGGGTTGCGCTGCAGCGCCTCGGTGAGATCGGCGTCGGCGCGGACAAGGTCGCCCCCGGCATGGCAGGCCAGACCTCGGCAGGTGAAGGCGTCGGCGAACGAGGGATCGAGTCTGATCGCCTCGTTGCAATCGGCAATGGTGCGCTGGACATCGCCCTTCGCGTTCCAGGCGAGAGCGCGCCAATAGAACACCAGCGAATTCGCCTCGACCCGCAGCGCCTCGCTGAAATCGGCAATGGCAGCGTCGAATTCGCCCCGGGCGGCGAAGACCAGGCCGCGGCCGGCATGAGCGGGAGCACAGTGCGGGTCGATCGCCAGCGCCGCTACGTAGTCGGCGTTGGCGCGCTCGTAGTCGCCTTTGTCGCACCAGGCGTCGCCGCGCCGGCTCAAGGCGAGCGCCTGTGTCGGGTCGAGCGCGATCGCCTGCGTATAGTCGGCGATCGCCTGGTCGAGGTTGCCCTGCACGTAGCAGGCGTCGGCCCGTCCGGTGTAGGCCGAGATGTTGGTCGGTTCGAGCCGGATCACCTCGCTGAAGTCGTCGACCGCGCGGCCGGCATCCCCGCGTGCGAGCAAGGCGCCGCCTCGATCGCCGTAATCGGTGGCGGTCGGCTGCAACCGCAGCGCCTCGCTCCAATCTGCAATCGCCCGATCGCGCCGGCCACGCAAGGCATAGAGGTGGCCGCGCTCCGAAAGGGTGCCGGCGTCGGTTGGATCGAGGCGGATTGCGGCGCTGAAATCCGCAATCGCGGCATCGATGTCGCCCTTGGCACGCCAGGTCCGCGCGCGATCCCTGTAGTCGGCGGCGCTCGGTCTGATGCGAAGGGCCTTGCCGTACTCGGCGATCGCGCGGTCGAGCTCACCCTGGCGGCGCCAGAGCTTGCCGCGGCTCGCATAGGCTTCGGCGAATTTCGGATCGAGCAGAACCGCGAGGTCGAAATCGGTCTTGGCGCCATCAAACTCGTTGCTGTCGAACCTGACATTGCCGCGACCGACATAGGACGGCGCCGAGAGCGGCTCGGCCCCGATAGCGTCGGTGAAATCCGCCGTGGCCTCCCTGACGCGGCCCCGCCGCTGCCACGCGAGGGCGCGATTGTGATGGGCGAGCGCATAGCCCGGGGCAAGCCGGATCGCTTCGCTGAAGTCGGCAATGGCGCCCTCGATCTCGCCGGCGTTCAGCCTTGCCGTGCCGCGTGCGAAATAGCCACGCGCGTAGCTCGGATCGGTGTCGATCGCGGCGGCGAAGTCGGTGACGGCGCGGTCGGTGTCGCCCTTGTTGTGCCAGGCGACGCCGCGATTGCCGAGGGCGACGGCGCGCCGGCGCGGCGGGACGCGCTGGGTCTCGACGATTGCGGTCGTCCGCTCGATCAGCGCGTCCCAATCGGCGTCCGTCTGGCTCATTGGAACCCCCGCCTGCGTCTCAAGGGTAACGTCGGGACCGGGCGGTTGTCACTCCATTTTCATTTTCGGCGCGCTGATCTCTCTCTCCAGCGTGCTTAGCCGAAAGGAATGAGTTTCATTTGCCGGGGGAGGCCAGGATCATGCGACCGATCAGGTTCCCGGCCACAGTCGCGCAGGTGATGGTTGCAAGGTATTCGAAGCTTTCCCGCCAGTCGTAGGCGCTGGTCGGCAGGATGGGCGTGCCCGTGCTCAGCCCCTGCACCGTCCACATGCCGATGACGGCCACGACGGCCATGACCGTACCGATCGCCCAGGCGGCGCCCTGGCCGCGCTCGGCATGCCGCAGCATGAGAAATCCGGTTACGGCGGGAACGACGATCGCGACCGCGCGCAGAGGATAGTCGGTGTTCAGCTTGAGGGCGATCACGACCAGATAATGGGCAAGCAGGAGGACGACGACTGGCAGCAACGCATAGCCGGCGGCTTCCGAGAGGCTGAACCCGGCTGCGGTCGGCGCAGCCGCGCCGGCGCTCGCTCCAGGCACGCCGGCCGCGCTTTGCGACCGCGTCGCCGGCCTGCCGCCCTTGTCGGGCGCCACCTGGTCGATCGCCTGGATCACCCGCTCCATGTGCATGTTGAAATCGCGACCGGAATCGACCGGCAGCGCGTTGCGGAAGGCGAACGGCCTGATGCCCTTGGGAAGCTCCGCCGCGCTCGGCATGGTCGCGCCGTCGACCAGGAGCGGAATGATGTTGAGCTTCTTGGTGAGCGCCGTTTGCACTTCGACCCTGACCGGGTCGTCCTGGTCGTGGATGCGGGCGCGGGAGCCGTCCTGCGGCCCAACCCATCGCGAGCCGACGATGACAAGCACGACGTCGCTCCGGTCGAGGACCTCCTGGATATGGGTGCGGAAATCGGTGCCGGCGGGAATCTTGTCGACATCAAAGAATACGGCCTCGATGCCGTAGCGGGCGCAGAGGCGGTCATAGATGCGCCCGGCGATGGCCTTCGCATCGGCACGGCGGTAGGACACGCAGATATTGGGCATTTCACGAATCCCAGCCGCGGGCCTGCACCGAAGCGACCGGCCCGCCCCGGGCGAACCGCCGCAATGGTCGACGACACTGCACCTATTTGATCACGGTGAACGTGAAATCGAGCGTTCGCAGCCGGCCGTTCGTGTCCTTGACATCGACCCTGATGCGGTGAGTGCCGATCGGCGCCTCGGCGCTCGCCATCTCGATGCCCTCCGCGCTTATGTAGCGCCGCACCCGTTGCGTCAGATCGATCGAGGGGATTCTCATATAGGTGATGTAGACGGCGTCGGGATCGACCCGGGCGCCGCCGGACGCCTCGAATCTCACCTTCAGGGCGAACGGCGAGCGGATCGCCCCGCCGGTCGGCGGTGGTGACACCACGACCATGTTGGGGGAGGAGGTGATGCCGCGCGCGACGTCGGGCGGCAGCGCCGACTCGCTCTCGGTGATCAGCGGTTCGCCAACCGCGGCTCCGCTCAGGACGACCGCCAGGGCGCCGGCCAGGACGGCCCCCGCGATCGCAATCTTCGTGCTCATGCCCTTCGCAGCCTTCTGCGCCGCCCCCGCTTCGTTCAACGCAAGATTATGGCAAAAAGAGCGGCGTGACACAGCGTCACTGGCGGCCCTCGTCGAGGCGGACAAAGCCACTGGACGCATTTGCGGACCTTCGCCAATATGCCCGCGGTCTCGTCCGTCGGGGGTCAGTGCACTGGGGTTGGTGAATGGCCGTCCGCGTTTTCGCGCTCGTGCTCGCGATGGGCTTTGCGTGTCCGTCGGCTTGGAGCGCTCCGCTTTCGTCAATGAGTCAGGTCGAGATCGCCGTGCTGCAGCAGCGCCTGCAGGACGCCGGCTGCTATCAAGGGCCGGTCGACGGCCAGGCGACGCCGGCGGTCGAGGCGGCGATCAAGGCCTGCCCCGACCAGAGTCCGATCCTGCGCATTGAGACCGGGTCGCACACCGCAGGTGCCCAGAGCGTCGGGACCGATCGCGCCTGCACGCTGGCCGTGACCGGCTCGATCGACAAGACGGTGAGGCTGTGGTCGTTGCCGGAGGGGCGTCTCATCCGCACGCAGCGCCTGCCGATCGGCGAGCAACATTATGGTGAGATCAACGCTGTCGCGGTCTCTCCCGATGGCCGTCTGATCGCCGCCAGCGGGACGGACGCCTACTCGAAGGAGCACGATCTCCTCGACTTTATCTACGTCTTCGACAGCGCCAGCGGCGCGACCCTGCGCCGATTCGGACCTGCTTCGAGCGTCTGGAACGCGTTTTCTCCGGACGGCCGTTTTCTCGCCGCTGCCGCCGAGGATGTAGTTGTTTTCGAGGTCGCGACCGGTCGCGAGGTGATGCGGGACGAAGACTTCGACGAGGGGCTGCCGCAGGCGGTGGTGTTTGGGCCGGACGGAACGCTGTTTGCCGCCGGCAACGACGGACACGTCCGGCGCTACAGCGCCGGCACCTTGAGGCGCACCGCGAAGGTCGCGGTCAGCGGACGCCCGCGCATCCAGTCGCTGGCGGTCGATTCGACTGGGCGGCGCGTCGCTGCCGGCATCCGGGGCGCGCCGCAGGTTGAAATTCTCGACGCATCGAACCTGCGCCGCATCGCCGCTGCCGACGTGCGCGGTCTCGCCAGTGAGGATTCGGTCCAGGTCGTCGCTTGGTTCAAGGATGGAAGGCTGGTGGGCGGCGGCCTGCTTACGGTCCAGTCCGGCCGGAACCCGAAGTGGGGGGTTCGGATTTGGGACGCCAATGGGCGACGGGTCGGGCCCGATCGGGTGGTGTCCGACGATTTCACGGGCCAAAGCGTAAGTTGCGGCGACCACGTGTATCTCACCTCCGGCAATCCCGCACTGATCCGCCTGCGCAGCAATGGAACGTCGACTGCGCTGGTTCCGAGCCGGGCGGCCGAGATGGTCGACAAGTTGCGTGACGCGTTCACCGTTTCCGCCGATGGCGCCCGCGTGCGCTTTGGTCTCAAGACCGGAGGCGAGCAGCCTGTGCTGTTCGATCTGGACAAGGGAACGATCGTCGATTCGCCGACGGTGCCGTCCGGCTTCAAGGCCGCTGATACCACGAGCTTGCCGATCACAGGCTGGGAGGATTACACGACGCCGAAGCTCAATGGTACGCCCCTCCCTCTCGACGATCCGGAGGAACCGCGAAGTCTTGCAATCAGACCCGACCGCAGCGGCTTCGTGCTTGGCACCGAGTACAACCTGCGCGCCTTTGACTCCAAGGGGAATGAACTCTGGAAGGTGTCCGGTCCGCCTGCCAATGGCGTCAATTTCGCGCGCAACGGAGAGCTTGTCCTGGCCGCGCAGTTCGACGGCACCGTGCGCTGGTATCGCTGGTCGGATGGCGAACTGCTGTTGACCTTGTATGTCGACAAGGTGGATCGACGCTGGGTGGGCTGGGCGCCGACCGGCTATTACGCCGCATCGGCGGGCGCTGAGAACCTGATCGGTTGGCACGTCAACCGCGGCTGGGAGCAGGCCGCCGACTTCTTTCCGGCAGCCCGCTTCCGCGAGCGCTTCAGCCGGCCCGACGTCATCAAGCTCGTTCTGGCGTCACTGAGCGAAGAGGCGGCGATCAAGCAGGCCAACGAGGCCTCGCGTCGCAACCAGAAGCAGGAGTCGCTGATCACCCATCTGCCGCCGGTGATCAACATCAAGAGCCATGCCGACAACGCGAGCTTCTCGGGCACCGAATTGACTGTCGACTACGAATGGCGCTCGCCTTCCGGCCTGGCCGTGGAACGGGTCGACATTCTGCTCGATGGCCGGCCGTTGAAGGCGGTGGCGCTGCCGGTCGGCACCCCTCGCAGCGTCGGCGTCAACACCGGCAAGTTGACCGTGTCGCTGCCGCAGCGCAACGTGGAGCTGGCGCTGATTGCGCGCGCCGGAGAGTTGGCGAGCGAACCCGCGCGCGTCAAGCTGGTCTGGGGCGGTCCCGCGATCGCGCCCCGCGAGGTGCCGAAGCCGAAGCTCTACGCCCTCGTGATCGGCGTGAGCAATTATTCCAGCCCTCAGCTCAAGCTCGGCTACGCCGCCAAGGACGCGCGCGACATCGATCGGCTGCTGCGGGCGCAACAGGGCGGGCTCTACAGCGAAGTCCACACCCGCCTCCTCGTCGACCGCGAGGTCACCCGCGCCGAAGTCATCAAAGGCTTGCAATGGCTGGAAACGCAGATGACGCGGCGCGAGGATATCGGCGTCGTGTTCTTCGCCGGGCACGGAATCACCGACGAGAAGCAGACCTATTGGTTCCTGCCGCATGATTCGACGCCCGAGGAGGTGCGCACCAACGCGATATCGAAAGACGATGTCCTGCGCACGCTGCGCAGCCTCGCCGGCAAGGCGGTCTGGATCCTCGACACCTGCCACGCCGGCGGGGCGGTCGCCGATGCGCGCCGGGTCGACATCAACGTGATCATCAACGAGATCGCGCTGTCGGAAAACGGCATCGTGGGGTTTGCCTCCTCGCAGGGCCGCGAGACCTCGGTCGAGCGCGACGAATGGAAGAACGGCGCATTCACCAAGGCGCTGATCGAGGCGGTCGAAGAGGGCAAGGCCAATCTCTACGGCGACGGCGTCATCACGCTCGCGCTGCTCGACTCCTTCGTGGTGCGGCGCGTCAAGCAGCTGACCAACGAGCAGCAGCGTCCGGTCATGAGCAGGCCGGCGATGATCGGCGGCGATTTTCCGATCGCGCTGTTCCGCAGCCGGTAGTCCCTTTGTTCGTCATCCGGTCATTTGCTATCCTGCCGGAGGCCGACAGGAGAGATCGCCATGGGAATTGAGATCATCAATCCGAGAGAGATCGCCTTGCGCGAGAAGAAGCGCACGGTGGTGATGAACACGCGCAAGCTGCATGCCTGGGTGCACTACTATCCCAATCCCGGCGATCACGACGAGCTGCACTGCCACAACGAGGACCAGGTCTTCACCTGCTTCGAGGGCGAGTGCACGATGCGCTTTCCCGACGGCACCTCCTCGGTGCTCAAGCCCGGGATGGCCGCGCTGATCACTGGCGGCTCGTTCTATCAGCTCGAAAATACCGGGACCGGTCACATGATCCTGATGGGTCACCGCTCGGGCAACCAGGACAACGTGATGATCATCGATTACGTGACCCGCAAGGACATCCGCAAGGGTGGTGGACCCAAGGTGCGCAATCGCGCGAGCGCGGACGAGAAGCCGGCCTAGCAGGCTGCGGATCGCAACGATGCGGGCGATGGAGCCTGCACCGGGCTTTGATCCATCGCCGATGTGGCGAACGGACACGATGCAGAACCAGCGGAGAGGTGTTGCCGGCGTCGTGGTGATGGCGTTGATCGCGGTCCTTACTGCAACGGCGGCGCACGCCGCCGACGAGAGCGCGGCGGCCTTCTACCACGGCAAGCAGATCCGTTTCTTCACCATGGGCAGCCCGGGCGGCGGCTACGATACCTATACCCGCACGGTCGGCGCATTCCTCGAGAAGAAGCTCGGCGCCAAGGTGATCCCGACCAACGAGCCCGCGGCGGGCGGCATGATCGCGATGAACCGGGCCATCAACGCGCCGCCGGACGGGCTCACGCTGCTCTTGACCGGTGGGGAAGCGCTGGTGACGGCGCAGCTCTACGGCCTGTCCGGCGTCAACTACGATGTGCGCAAACAGGTCTGGCTCGCGCGCGTGTCGGGCGAGGACAAGGTTGCGGTGTTTGGATCTCCGTCGCCGGTGCGCACGATCCTCGACATGCAGAGAAGTGAGAAGCCGGTGGTGTGGGCCGGCTCCGGCAAGGCCGACAACAATTCAGACTTCTCCGCCATCTTGTGCTACGCGCTCGGCGCCAGGTGCAAAATCATCGTCGGCTACAAGGGCACCGGCGACATGAACCTCGCGATCGCGCGCGGCGAAGTCGACGGCCGCGTGATCTCCGATGAAGCGGCGGCGCTCTACGGAACAGGCTCGGGCATGCGGGTGCTGGCGACGCTCGCGCGCAACCGTTCGGAGAAGTTTCCCGACGTCCCGACCGTGTTCGAGGCGGCGCAGCTTGCGCCTACGGCGGCGCGCCTTCTCGATTGGCGCGCCGGAATTGCCGGGCTCGGCCGCGTGATCCTGGTGACACCGGGCACGCCGTCCGACCGGATCGAACTCCTGCGCAGTGCGCTCGGCGAGATCCTGCGCGATCCGGCCTATGTCGCCGAGATCAGGAAGGTAAATCTCGCCGCCGGCTACGCCAGCGCGGAGGAGGTGCGCACGATGGTCGAGCAGGCGATGACCACGCTCGACGCGCGAGGGCTCGCCGAGATGAAGGAGATTGCTCTCGACCGCTATTACTAGGACGCTGCGCGAGGTGCTCGTAGCTTACACCCCCGAGGCGCCGGCGGCGAGCAAGGCAAGGGCTTGAGCGCGCGATCCCGCCGGTCGGTGTCTCAGCACCACTCCGAATTGTATCCCATGTGCTCTTTCAGCTACACGTTGTCCTCTCGTCCAGTGCTACGCTTCCGCCAACTTTTTCTCGTCGGGGGCGATCCATGAAAAAGATCCTGCTGGGATGCATTCCGCTTGCGGCGCTGGCCTCGATCGGTTGTGCAACTGCCGCTGATCTCCCGGTGAAGGCGAGGCCGCCGCTGGTGGCGCCCTTCACGTGGACCGGCTGTTATATCGGCGGTTTCGTCGGCGGCGCCTGGAACGGCAACGACGGCGGCGTATTCACTGATCTGGGCCAGAACGGTCTCAGCCCATCCGGCCAGTTCCTGTCCTATTCGGGCGGCGCAACTGCGGCGCGGCTGGTGCCGCCGCATTCGTTTAGCGCCGACCTCGATTCCAGCGTGATTGCCGGCGGCACGCTAGGCTGCAACTGGCAGCCGGTCGGCTCGTCCTTCGTGCTCGGCCTCGAAGGCGAAGCTGGCTTTATGCGTCTGCGCGGCGATGCTTTCGATCCCAGGACCCTGATCAGCACACAGACGACCCTCGACGTGCTGGGAAGCGCCAAGGTCGGCGACTGGTACGGCATGGTGACGGCGCGCTTGGGCTACGCCGCCTGGGACCACACGCTCATTTACGTTAAGGGTGGCGCCGCGTTCATTCCGACGCGCTCGTCCGTCGTCGATACCTGCCAAAACACGACCATCGGATGCGGCAACTGGCTCATTTCGACCGGAGACAGCCACACCTTCACCACCTGGACCATTGGCGGCGGAATCGAGTGGGCATTCGCCCCGAATTGGAGCGTCAAGGCCGAGTACATGTTCATCGCGCTTGGCAACGATGATGGCTTCCAGACCTGCGGTCCGGTGACGACCCCGTCCGGGGCGATCCTGGCGGGCGGACCGTTTTGCTTCAACCACAGCTTCGGCGACATCCATACCGCCAAGATCGGTCTGAACTACCGATTTGGACCTGTCCGCTACTGAAGCGCTTCCGGGCGTGACAGGAGTCCGACAAGGCCGGGGCGCCGCGCGCGCCGCAAGCAGGGATTCGCGCGGAAATCGGGGCAAACGGCCCCGCACCCCCGCGGGCGCGCGGCCTGCCCCGTCGATCCTCAGAAAATCTCAAGAGAAAATCATGATTGGCTAGGCTCTTCCTCCAAGCCTGCCGTCCCCATCACGATTAGACATCCTGCCCAACGTGCGACCGCCGCGGCCTCGTTCCGGGACGGTAGCCCGACTCATTGATGGTCGCGGGCGGCCTTTGCGCGCCCGCCACGCAGGAGATTGAAGATGTTTGAGAGAGACAAATTCGTCCCGTTCCGCTCGTTCGTGGAGATCGAGCGGCAGTCTGGGCTCGAGCGTAGCCGCGTCATGAGAGCCTACGTGCGCGGCACCGCGCGCGCGTTCGGGCAATGGATCGGTGCTTTGATCGTGGCAAGCACCCGCCTGGCGGACTGGCTTGCCGCCGCGGCGCGCCGGCGCCGCGCCATTCGTGAGCTTCATCAGCTCGATGACCGCACGCTCGCCGATATCGGGCTGACCCGCAGCCTGATCGAATACACGGTCACCCACGGACGGCCCGCGATCCACAGACCGCCTCGGCGTTGGTCCGAGCGGACGAGCGACTCGTCGTTCCAGCAGGCGGCCTAGCCGCGCAGCCGACAGCGAGAGTGCATGCCATGAGCCTGACCTCCGACTCATTGCCACAGCGCGATCGGCCGGCCGGCGGCCGGCCGATCCGGAGTGTGACCGGAACGGCGTTTGTCGTGGCCGAATTCCGCGCCGAGGAAAACTACGCGCCGCATCCCCTCTACCGGGATCCGATCGTTCATCTGTTCCTCGATGAAGCGAGCCGGCAGGTGGCGGCGCGGGTCGCCGCCGGCTTTCCGCCGATGCGCGAGATGGTCAAGATCAGGACCAAATACTTCGACGACATGCTGGAGCGGCAGTTGTTCGGCGGCTGCCGGCAGGTCGTCGTGCTTGGCGCCGGCTTGGACACCCGCGCCGTCAGAAAATCCGCTCCGGGCGTGACGTATTTCGAGATCGATGACAAGGCGACGCTTTCCCTGAAGGAAGGCTGTCTCGAAGCGCGCGGCATTCGTTCCAAAGCACGCTTCATCGCCGGGAACTACGTGACCGACGGATTGATCGGATTGCTGAGCCGGCACGGCTTCGATCCCGATCTGCCGACCTACATCATCTGGGAAGGCAACACGATGTACCTGCCGCTCGAGACCGACAAGGCGATCATCGCGGAGCTTCGGGACAACCTCAGGGACTTTCGCTTTTCCTTCGATTATCTCGCCAAGGCGGTGATCACAAAGACGACCGGCGAGATCGGCCTGACCCGGATGGCAGAGGGCTTCGCAGAGATGGGCGCGCCCTGGGTCACCGGCTTCGACAGCATTCGCGACCTCGCTGCGGAGCTCAGGCTGCGCGTGATCGACAATTTCAGCAGCGGCGACCTCTATCGACGCTACCGGGTTCGCGGTTCGTCGGAGCGACCGATCTTCGGGCCGTATTACTCGGTCTGTACGCTCGGTTCGCGCTAGAGTGAGATCCGCGGCTCAGCGGCCAAAAATCTCTCGCGCGCGGCGCAACACCGATTCCGGCACGTCCAGCGTTTGCTTGACCGCTGCCAGAATCTCGTCGGCAGTGCCGATGTCGAGCTCGGCGTTGATCTTGTTGGCGTCAGCGATGAACTCCGGGTCCTTGGTCATGGCAATGAAGCCCTCGCGCAACGCCCTGGCGGCGCTGGGCGCCGTGCCCGGCGGGCCGAAGAACGAGCGGCCGATCGCTCCGGTGTTGGCATAGAGGCCAAGGAGCTGTTTCGCCTCGATGTTGTCGCCGAGCTCGCCGAGCGCCGGCACATCCTGCAAGTCGGGACCGCGCCTGGGCAGGTCCTGCAGGATGACCTTGACCTTGTTCTCGCGCAGCCACTGCGCCTTGGCGGTCTTCACCGTCGCCCAGTTCACGGCCGCGCCCTCGATCTCGCCGCGTTCCATCGCGAGCATCGACTCGTTGGCGGCGGGATAGCCGCGCACGATCTTGAATTTCGTGCCGATCACGGCGTTGAGCAGGGTCGGCACGATCTCGGCAACGTTGCCCGGCCCGGTGCCGGCAACCGTGCCTTCGAACTTCTTCGCGTCATCGATCGATTGCACTTTCGAGGTGTGCCACTGGATATGGACGGCGTTGCTGGCGGCGACGCGGCCAATCCAGGTGAGCGTGGCGGCGTCGTACTGGACGGCGGCGTTCTTGAGCGCCTGCTCGACCGCCAGCGTCTCGCTGACGATGCCGAGCGCGGTGCCGTTCTTGGGCGCGACATTGGCGATGTAGTTCGCCGCCCGCAGCGTGCCGGCGCCGGGCATGTTCTCGGCGATCACTGTCGGATGGCCGGGCAGAAAGCGTCCGAGGTGGCGCGCGACCAGCCGGCCCATCAGATCGTAGGTGCCGCCGGCAGTGTTGCCGATGTGAATGGTGATGGTCTTGCCGGCGAAGTCGCCGTCCTGCGCGGCGGCCGGCGAACCAGCGCCCGCTGCGATCGAAAGTGCGGCGGCAACAATGGTGAGCCGTTTCATCCTGTCCTCTCAACTCCTGCCGCCAGGCATCGTGGCAGATCGGGTCTGGCGAGAAAACACCGGATTCGAGCGACATAACGTCGTGCCGGGACGCTTGCATCGGCGGCCGATTGCGGCTCAATAGGGCGATCAACGACAGCATGGAACCGCGCGGCGAGGAGACGAGAGGATGTTCGGCAAGCTCAACCATCTGGCCATTACGACCGACCACTACACGACACTCGGCATGTTCTATCGTGCCGTGTTCGGCATGAAAGTGTCGGGCGACACGTCGCGGGAAATGTCGGCGATTTCGGTCGGCGACGGCTATGTCGGCATGACCATCATCCCGCGCCGCGGCGGTCGCAAGGCCGGCCTCGACCACTTCGGCATCGAAGTTAAGGATCTCGACAAGGTACGCGACAAGGTCGCCAAGAAATACCCCGACATCGAGATCGTGAAGCGGCCCGGCAACCGGCCCTTTGCCAGTTACAGTGCTCATGACCCCGCCGGCAACTATTTCGACCTGTCGCAGCAGGGCCACGAGAACCGGGCCGAGGTCTATGCGCAGGGCGAATGGAAGCAGGACAACACCATCAGCCACTTTGCGATCCGCGTGCGCGAAGCCGAACGCATCGCTGATTTCTACACCGAGGTGTTCGAGCTCGAGCGGCGCAATATCGAAAGCGAAGAGGGCGGTCACTTCCTCGCCGACGGCCGCGTCACCATGGCGATCCTGCCGTGGAAGATTTCCGCCTTCAACGGTGCCGGCATCGAGCAGCCGGCGATGGACCACATCGGCTTCCGAGTGAAGAGCCTCGACGCGTTCAAGACGAATCTCGCGGCGGTCGAGAAGCAGAACCTGCAGCTGCGCGCCAAGCCGATCGACTTCGATTCGGAGGGCGTGGCGCGGCTCAAGCTCCTGGCCAAGTGCCCGCTCGGCAGCTTCCAGCTTGCCGATCCCGACGGCACGCTGATCGACGTGGCAGAAGATCAGTAAGACAGCCGGCGATTGGGGTGGCCGAGAGAGAAGTGGTCAATTCATGCTTGGGAGCGCAGTGGGCAAAATTCGCTCGCGGTGATTCCTCAGGCAGGGCAGCTGCATGACGATGGACAATGAGACTTGGATTATCGAAGCCGGTGACGCGGTCATTCAACGACAACAATGCGCAGCCCGTTTAACGTCGCTTGAGCGCCTGATCTATTGCGTTTGGGTCGCCGACTACGGCATGCGAAACGCTGGCGACTTGGCTGCGGCACGAGATCTCTATGAGCGCTTTCGCGAAGAGGCATTGCGGTTGTCGCAAGAGCTGGGGCTGAGCGCCACTAGTTCGGCCTTTGCGTTAGTTCCAGCCGAGCTTGAGCGTCAGTACTTTGAACGCTTTGACGCGATCTGTGATGAGCTTCGCGGCACCTGCGGATGACGTCGGGATGCCGCGGTCAGTTTGTCTCAGCGCGTTGAGGCTGACGCGCCGCGCACACGCTCGACGAGTGCTAACGGATCGGCCGGCGGCGCATCGGAACGCCAGGCGACGTGGCCGTCGGGCCGCACCAGCACGAGCCGCCGTTCATAGAGCGAGGCGATTGCGGGATCGATCACGCTCGCGACCGACAGCGGCACGTTGCGATCCTTGAACGCGCGCTCGATCGCGGACACATCGGGCGCCGCCTCGCCGAAGCGCAAAAGTGTAAAGCCGCGGCCGTAGAGATCGATGAGCGAGCGGCCGTCGCCGAGCCAGGCGTGCGGGGCGCGGCTGCCGGTGACCGCATTGGGGTGATAATCCTCGATCGCATCATGCGCCGCGGCGCCGGCTTCGTTCAGGCAGATCGGGGAGGGATCGTAGCGATAGCCGAGCGCGAGCCCGTCGGTGATGAATTTCCGCGTCATCGAGCTGACGATGGCCTCGCCCATCCGGCGGCGGGCCTGCGCGCCCGCCTGCGTGTCCTCGAAAATCTCGGGCGCCGGCTCACGCTCGCGATCGCCGGCGTGGCTGACGTCGGCATGCGAAATATTGCGGCGGCCAACCGGTTGCCGCTCGATCTCGTAGCTTTCGAGCAGCGCGCTGCCGCCCCAGCCCGCAAGCATCGCGGTAAGCTTCCAGCCGAGGTCGACGGCGTCGCCGAGCCCGGTGTTGAGGCCGAGCCCTGACGAGGGATGGTTGAGATGCGCGGCGTCGCCGGCAAAGAAGATGCGTCCGCGCCGATAGTTGTCGGACACGACATTGCGGGCGACCCAGCGGCGCACCGAGATGAACTCGTGCGGCACGTTCTTGCCGACGACTTCGGTGAACAGGCGTTCGCAATCGGCCTTGTCGGGCGCGTCGTAGTATTGCTTGCCGCGCACGCCGAACCGGTAGAGCTCGCGGCCGTCGAGGATCACGAGATTGCGCCACAGTCCCTCCGGCTCGACGAAGTTGATCAGCGCGGCCTTGCCCATGGCGTGGTGGGTCCAGAGCTGCGGCGCCTTGACGAAGATGCTGAGGAAGTAGCCAGTATAGGGCGAGCCGCTCATCGTCAGGTCGAGCTGGCGGCGGATCAGGCTGTGCCCGCCGCTGCAGTCGATGACATATTGGGCGACGATCCGGTGTAGCTCGTCGCGCGCGAGATCGCGCACGGTCGCGGCCACGTGGTCGCGCTCTTGGGTGAGCGCCTCGAAGCGCCAGCGGTAGCGCAGATCGACGCTGGCGAAACTCATCGCCAGATCACGCAGGATCGGATCGAGCCAGATCTGGTTGCAGCGCTGCGCCCGCTCCGGGCTGGTCGTCGTCGGCCCGCGTCCGCCGTGATGCGGCCGGTCGATGCGGGCGATCTCGAAGCCGGTGAGCGTCGTGCAGTAGAGCGCCGTGTGCGGAAAGTCCTCGGGCGCAGAGGCGTTGCGCACCGCTTCGGCCACGCCCCAGCGGCGCATGAACTCCATCGAGCGGGCGTTGATCGCGGTGGCGCGCGGGTGATCGGCTGGTCCCTCGCCCTGCTCGATGACGAGGCAGGGCGTTCCGCGCCAGCCGAGATCGGCCGCGAGCGCAAGCCCGACCGGCCCGCCGCCGACGATCAGCACCGGCGTTTCGATTGTCGCTGAGTTTCGTTCAGACATCCTGCCTCAATTGCAGAATTCACCATGGCGATCAATTGCGGACACCATCTGCCGATCGACACGGAGTGACCTCCACCCGTCATCCTGAGGTGCGAGTGGCGCAGACCTTTGCCTGCGCCCGAGCCTCGAAGGACGACGGCCCAGATCTCGACGCGAGCGGGGCCATTCATCCTTCGAGGCTCGCACGCAGCCAAGTGGCTGCATGCTCGCGCCTCAGGATGACGGTCATAGGATCGATTGCTGCGGCTACTCCGTCTTGCCGCCCGCGCCGCCGCCGCCCTGCGGCTCGATCGCGGCCTTGGCCTTGGCGACGATGTCGGCCGGCGCATTGACGGTCGCGAGCACGATGTCGGTCACCGCCTCGGCGGTCATCGGCTCCATCTCGAGGCCGAGCTGCTTGGCTTCGGCCAGGAAGGCGTCGTCCTTCATGGTGGCGGCGAACGCCCCCCGCAGCGCGGCGACGCGGTCGGCCGGCACGTCGGGCGTGGTGAAGAAGGGCCGCCCGAGCGAGGGCGGCGAGGACACGAGCGTCAGCACCTGACGCTGCTCCGCCGTCTTGCCCAGCTCGTGCATGAGCGGTACGTTCGGATAGTCCTTGTCGCGCTCGACGCCGATCTGGACCAGCGCGACGACCTTCTTCTCACGGAACCAATCCGCGTGCTCTTGCAGCATGCCGGCGAGGCTCGCGCCGCTGCGCGCCTGCACCTCGCCGCGCTCCATCGCCAGATCGAGCTCGGCCGTGCTCGAATAGCCCATGACGATCTTGTGCTTGGCGCCGAGCATCATGCTCATGGCGTTGGGATAGATGAAGGTGCCGGAGCCGGCGCCGGTCGCGCCGGTAATGAGCTCGCGCTGCATCACATCGTCCATGCTCTTGAAGCTCGAGGTGTGCCAGGCCCAGGTGAACAGGTTGCTGCCGCCGGTCGAGCCGAGCCAGTTGAACTTGCGGGCGTCGAAGCGCACGCCGCGGCCGTCGAGTACCTGGTGCAACGGGATGATGTTGTTGACGGTGGCGAGCGCGGTGCCGTCCTTCGGCGCCTGCGTGTACATGTAGTTGGTCGCCAGCACATGGCCGCCGCCCGGCATGTTGCGCACGATCATGGTCGGCTTGCCCGGCAGATATTTCGGCATGTGCTTGGCGAGCGCGCGGGCGGTGAGGTCGAACGGGCCGCCGACGCCGGTCGACGTCACGATGGTGACGGTCTTGCCCTTATAGAAGTCCTCGACCGGATCGGCGTTGGCGGCGGTCGCGCAGAGCAGCGCAGCGAGCGCGCCGCAGCTCTTGATGAGGAGATGAGACATGATCTTCGTGTTGCCTTGGATGGCCGCATACCGCAGCTTCGTCCTGATATCACAGGCCGGCGCCGCCACGTCAGGCGCGACAGGGTCGCACGTCGGCAGGGCTTTTCAGCGCCGTGGCGTTCGCAGGCTGTCGGGACGGCGTCTGCCGGACGGCAGCGGCTTCGGCCGGGCGCGTGCGCCGTTGGCGCGGCCGGAACCGGTGGATGGCACGGCCTGCGCCATGATCTCGTGCTTCCACAGCGACCAAGCGCGCGGCACGTTGCGGCCGCGGCTCGACAATTCCGATTCCTCAGCGGTGAGGAACACGACCTCGCCGCCGTTCCCGAGTTGATGCGCCTGCATCTGCATCGACGCATTCTCGGTCGCATAGATCGCGCGGAACACCGATTCCGGGATCGACCGGCCGACCATGGTGGCGCCGTGGCCGCGCATCAGCACGACCGACTTGTCGCCGAGCGAGGAGGCGAGCGCCTTGCCGAGCGGCGCGGTGCGAACGAGCATGTCGGTCATGCCGCCGGCATCGCGGATCTCGAATACCGGCACGCCGCAGCCGAGGAAGCCGCACATGTGGAACATCGGCTGCAGCTTCGCGCCCTTGGCGTTTGCGAACGGAATGAGCGGGCGCGCGTGGCAATGCACGACCGAGATGACATCGGGGCGGACCTTATAGATTTCGCCGTGGATGAAGCGCTCGCTCATCTGCGGCTTGTCGGCGTGGGTGAGCGGATTGCTGTCGAGATCGAAGGTGACAATGTCGGCTTCGGTCACCATGCCGGGCGGCAGGTGGCGCGACATGAGATAGCGGTTCTTGGGATCGCGATCGTCGCGCACGCTGATATGGCCGAAGGCGTCGAGGATGTTGAGGCGGAACAGGATCTTGTTGGCGATCACGAGGTCGTCCAGCTGCTCCTTGGAGGGGCGAGCATCGGCAGCAGGCGCTTTGGCCATAGGCGGTCCTTCTTCTGGTCGTCGTTGGCGGG
>Ga0066903_100001140_pt1 | contig 18801 bp, 22 predicted proteins | sample PanSoiMetaGPlot1_FD_67491 | JGI IMG/M metagenome (GOLD analysis project Ga0066903, IMG submission 67491) | Tropical forest soil microbial communities from Panama analyzed to predict greenhouse gas emissions - Panama Soil - Plot 1 (version 2) | ecosystem: Environmental > Terrestrial > Soil >... | reverse complement strand
CTATCTACGTGGCCGATCACATGATCGACGCCCGACCCCAGACAGGGACAGCCCCGGACGAACAAACGGAAATGCGGTAACCAACCCGCGCATCAGAGCTTGATCACCGACGTCTTCAGGCCCCGCCCTCTCTGCTGCACGATCCACAACCAATCAACTTCACGCGGCGCGCGTGGAGAACGTCTCAGTTCTGCCCGCAGTGCTTGACAAAGGACATCAGAGATAGCTGCCGATTTGCTGCGCCGCCCAAGTCGGCAGCGTCGGGCCAACAGCGGAAATAACTTGCAACGGCAGTCAGCGCCTCGTAGCGTCGCGCGCCGGCGGACAGAAAACGCCTACGAGAGGCAAAACCAGACGACCGGAGCCGGGGGGATCTCCCGAATTGGTTTTCCCTCGTGCGTTATGGGGCAATCCCCAACGTGTAGCGATGCGCTGGAATGAAGGGCTGAACGACCGCGACCCCAAGCCCGGCCAGACGCAGTCCTCGGAGCGCGTATGAGCTATTCACGAGCACCCTTTTCGCGTAGCGCTCGCATAACTTCCTGGTTACCGTGCCTGGACGCGTTCCCGAGTGGAGTCCGATTGTCGTAAGTCCTGGCGTTGACGTCGGCTCCCCTATTTAGCAGCATTCGCACCACCTCGATCACACTGGGACGATCCGAAAGCGTCGCACATATAAGAGCGGTCCAGCCATTGTCGGTCTCAGCATTGACCTCTGCGCCGTTGTCGAGGAGTGCCCGCACGACGTCGGGAGCCGCCACCCCGCAGGCTTTCATGAGCGCAGTATTGCCGCGGTAAGACTTTGTCTTGACGAGAGCTCCCTTCTTGATCAGTCCCCGCACCATCTCGATATCGCAGTGCGCGCAGGCCGACATCAATGGGGTCTCCCAGTCCTCAAAAAAAGCTCCATTGACATCTACCAACTTGTTGAGCAGCATTCGCGCGATAGCCCGGTTTTGGCCAATGGCGTGCATAAACGCGGCTGCCCTAACCTTCGCCCCCCTTTTGAGCATCATCTGTACCATTTCGATATTGCCGTCCCTCGCCGCTCTCTCCAATGGGCTCATGCCGAAGTGCGCTGTTTGATCCGCACTGTCATATTCCTGTGTGACCCAAACGTTAGGGTCTGCCCCCTTTTCGAGCAGCGCTCGTACGATCTCAGTGTGGCCGTGCGCAGGGTTTTGCCCGTGGTGGTTGCACGCGTCCATCAGCGCGGTGTAGCCATTGCCGGTCCTCGCATTCACGTCGGCTCCTCTGTCGAGCAGAACACGCACAAGCTCGAGATCACCACGCCAGCAGGCGCTCATCAGTATAGTGTGGCCGCTTCTGCGAGCGGCGTTGACATCGGCGCCCATGTCAAGAAGCGCCAGCAGGTGTTGTCGCCAGGGGTTATTGACCGAGGTGATATTGCCGCTGGCTTTAGTGGCCGCAGTCTCACCGTCGCTGTTCCTCGCATTGATGTCGGCCCCATTTTCGACCAGGAGCCTCACCGAATCCAGGCTGGCACTCATCAGCGCTGTGCAACCCTCATCATCCCTGGCGTTGACGTCGGCGCCCCTCTCGAGGAGGAACCTCACTGATTCCTCATCAGCTTCCATCAAGGCCGTGCGGCCCTTGTGGTTTCTTGCGTTGACGTCGGCGCCATGATCGACCAGGATCCGCATAAACTGGATAGGGGCAGCGACAAAAGGGGCCAGAGGGGGTATTGCCGTCGTTATCCCTGGCATTGACGTCGGCGCCTCTGTCCACAAGCGCCCGCACCACTGCAAGCCTGGCTAGGTCCGTCGTGCCGTGCTTGGCGGCTCTCACGGTGGCGATAAGCGGGGTCATGCCCTTCTCGTCCCTGCTGTCGACGTCCACTCCGCTCGCGAGCAGCGCCCGTACCCGATCCACCTGTCCGTCCATCGCCGCGTGATGCAGCTCGCGTCCGCGCGCCGCCGCCCTCTCAGCGCGTGCACGATAGATCGCACGCAGGCAAACCCAGATGGTGAGTAGGATGATTGGTGCGATCCATTCCACGGCGTTCCTCCTCCCTCGTTGCCACTCGATCATGCATAAGAAATTGCGTGTTCCGTATCATCGCCAAAACTTCACCGCATCCGCCACTATGGCCTGTTTGCTGGCAGCAATCGCGCCGAGACCATCGAGACCGTGCGTGAGTTCTTGAACCTCGACCCACCTGCGGTCGAAGAAACTGCGGCCGAGGAGATCGGCGAGACCAATCCGGCACAGCCGCTCGCACACCCGTGCCCTTGCTGCGGCGGCCGCGTGTTCATCATCGAGACTTTCGAACCCGGCCGCCAGCCGCATCATCGGCCGACCGCACCGCTCGTCGCGATCAGGATCGACACCTCATGATCGGAAACACGATCTCTCGCATCACGCGCTTTTTGCGCTGGTCATCGACCGGCAACGCTCCCGCGCGGCCCGAGAGCCGCCCAGCATCGCATGTGATGCTCCAGGTATCATCCAAACACAGCGTCCGCGCCGATCTTTCAAACCCGATCACCCGATCCGGCGTCCTCGATCACAAGCCCCTCGCGTACACGCAGCTATTGCCTGACCGCCGTGCCAGGATCAAATCGCCATAGCGCGCGGCACCGCCCCACCTCAACTTTCCGCGGGTTCCTTCCCTGGAGGCTTTCGGACGACCGGCCCCCGTGCGCGTGGCGGCGTCTCACATGGGGCCGTCATCCGAAACCCTTCACACGAGCGGCTGTCGAAGCCGCGTCCGCACATAGTCGGCTTACCCTTCGACAGGCTGTGCCGCCTGGATGCAGTACGTAGGCGCTCGGAACCACTGTCCTCCTCGCTCCACCGTATCCCACTCAGCAGGATCTCACTGGGGTAGGGCCGACCGTCCTGAGCCATTCTCTCAGTTTTGACCAGCGTCGCCGCCCCGAGACGTTTCGAACTGCGATTGCCACAGCCTCCTTGTGGCCGACCAGAACCACCAGCTTCTTGCCCCGGGTGATGCCTGTGTAGAGCAGATTCCGTTGGAGCATGGCGTAGTGCTGGGTCATGACGGGAATGACAACTGCCGGGTATTCCGAGCCTTGGCTTTTATGGATGGTTACAGCATAGGCCGGAACGAGGGTATCAAGTTCGCCAAATCCGTAGGTGACGGATCGTCCGTCGAAGCTGACGGCCAATTCGCCGGAAGCAAGGTCGACGTCATCGATGTATCCAATATCGCCGTTATAGACCTCCTTATCATAATCGTTCTCGATCTGCATGACCTTGTCACCGGGGGTGAAGGTGCAACCGAACCGCTCTACCTTTCGGTCCCTGGCCGGGTTCAGTGCCATCTGGAGTTCGATGTTGAGCGATCTGGCACCAACACCACCTCGGTTCATCGGACACAGCACCTGTACATCGCGGATGGGGTCGAGGCCGAACCGCCTCGGGATCCGCGTCTTAACGAGGTCTACGATGCGCGGCACAGCCGTTTCGGGTTCGTCTGCTTGGACGTAGTAAAAGTCGCTATCCGTGCTGGGCGGACTGAGATCGGGAATCGAACCCTGATTGATCCTGTGGGCGCTCATAATGATGCGGCTCTGCGCGGCTTGGCGGAACACCTCGGTGAGACGGATCACGGACACTGCGCCGGATGCAATTATGTCGGCCAGCACCTGTCCCGGTCCAACCGAGGGAAGTTGATCGATATCACCCACGATCAGCATGGCAGCGTCCCCGGGCACCGCATTGAGCAACGCCCGCATCAGCATGACGTCGACCATGGAGGTCTCATCGACAACCAGCAGGTCGCAGTCGAGTGGGTTGTCGTCATCGCGCTTGAATCCGCCGCCCTTCGGATCGACCTCAAGCAGCCGATGGATGGTTTTGGCTTCAAAACCGGTCGCTTCGGTCATGCGTTTGGCGGCGCGGCTCGTAGGGGCGCATAGGAGGAGTTTGGCACCTTTCGCTGAGAGAATTCGTAGAATGCCTTTGACGATGGTGGTCTTACCAACACCGGGGCCGCCAGTAATGACCAATACCTTAGACGCCAGAGCCAGCCGGATCGCGGCTATTTGGCTTTCGGCAAACGTGAGGCGGAGGCGGTCAGCGACCCACGGCAGTGCCTTCTCGGGATCAATGCAGGGCCAGGGAAGGGGGCCATTTGCCAGCCGCATCAGCCGCTCGGCAATGGCGCGCTCCGCCCGATGCAGTCCGGCCAGGAAAGTGCAGGGCGTCTCTCCAACGCTGTCGGTGACGACCGTACCATCAGCCAGTTCGAGATCAAGCGCGGTACGAACAAGCTCTAATGGCACCTCAAGGAGTTTCTCAGCAAGCGGCATCAATTCGTCTGTCGGAAGTCCACAATGTCCATCGTCCATTGCCTCGGTCAGAGCATATGAGATTCCGGCCCGGACGCGGATCATGGCGGTCTTCTCGATGCCGAGTTTCATGGCGATCGCATCGGCCGTCTTGAAGCCAATGCCCCGGATATCGCGGGCGAGCCGATACGGATTTTCCGACATCACCTGTACGGCCTCGGCGCCATAGGTCTTGAATATGCGAACTGCCCGGGCCGTGCCGACGCCATGGCTGTGCAGGAACACCATGATCTCCCGAACAATCTTCTGCTCGGCCCAAGCCGCAACAATCCTGTCGGCACGCACTGGCCCAATGCCGTCAACTTCTTGAAGGCGATGCGACTCGGCTTCGATAACGTCGAAGACCTTCTCGCCAAAAATGCGCACGAGTTTCTTGGCGTAGACGGGGCCAATGCCCCGGATCATTCCGGAGGAAAGGTATTTTTCGATGCCGTCGGTTGACGTCGGTGCGGAGGTGCGCAGAAACCGCGCCTTGAACTGCTGTCCGTGGGTGCGGTCGTTGACCCATTCCCCTGAAGCGGTGATCCATTCCCCGGCGGAAATTGTCGCCGCATGGCCAACGACCGTCACGAGGTCCCGATGCCCTCGCGCCTTCGCCCGCAGAACGCAGAAGCCGTTCTCCGCATTGTGGAATGTGACGCGCTCGATGAGGCCCGCCAGCACTTCTTGCGTTGAAGGTGTCACCTGCGGTTTCATGCGGATCGTAGCGTCATCAATTCATCGCGACTCGGCCCTTTCCAAGGGGAGCGCGACGAGGAGAATATTGTCAACGCGATCCTGAAGGAGATCGTCAGCCCCCCGCCACGACGGCGGGGCCGAAGAAACGGACATAACGTCTAGCTGATCGGCATGCACGATTCGGAGGTGCAGGCCATGCGTGCCGGATGCCTCGACGTTAGCGCGCGGCATCAGCCCCACCTCAACTTCCCGCGGGTTCCTCCCCTGGAGGCTTTCCGACGACGGGGCGCCTCTTATGGCTACCGGGACGACCATCTCCGCTGGCGAAATGAGCAAAAAAGGGCTTGCTTCTCCACATAACATCGAACCACTGATGGAGCGGCAGATAGTCTTCGGCTGTACCGCCCCATTTCTTCACCGAGGAAAGCGCGTGGTGGTAGCAATGTGCCATGGCAGTCTCCCTCAATATACGTCTTGCGAATGTTCGGAACTGACGAAGCGCCAGTTGAAGTCGAGGGTCACGGTCCGTTGAGCAACATCGAACGCGAACTCGCCATAGGCGCCTTCGTTGTTTTCCCAGCCGCCATGTTTTTGTTCGAGGCAGTCGTAGGCGAGTTGTTCGACAGCATCGCTGAGGGTGAGGACCAAACATTCTGGTTCGGTCATGCCCCAATGCGCGCGGCGGATCTCGATCTCAACGCCGGGCAAGCTGACGATGTCGTCGCCTTTTTTCGCTTCGATATTCTCGATCTGACCGGAGTCGCCTTCGCCATCGAAGCTGACGATGACATGCGTGATCCCGGCGGCGGCGAGGGCATCGAAGACGGCGGTCTTGTTGCGTGGCCGCATCTCGGCGTCGAGGCGATTGAAGGCGGCACGTTGCGCTTCGAACTCGGAATTTGCGTTGTCGGGGTTTGCCGTGGTGGTGTCGGTCGTGTTGGTCATTTTCTCCTCCTGAATGAAAAGCGCCCGGTCCAGGGCCGGGCGCATGGGGTTGGAACCGGATCAGTGATCATGGGCGATCCAGTCATGCGGGCCGCAATAAGGGCCGGACGAACCCGGTGTCCGTCCGCAAAAATGGAAGCCGGGAGCGCGTGGATCACCTTCCGGCCAGCGGCAGGTATCGGCGGTGAGTGTTTGGATGGTGACAGCGGTTTCGGGGGCGGGGCCGAGTTTGGCGAGCGCTGCTTCAACAGTGTCTTCGACAATTACCACGCGCTGATGCCGGAACACTGAAATCGGGCGGCGCCGTGGCGTCGTATGCGGCCTCGAGCGGCGTGCCCGCCTTGGCCGTTGGGTCTTCGGACGTCCGGAAAGTCCAAGCCTGTGGACTTTGCCAATGACGGCATTGCGTGTCAGGTAGCCAATTTGGCCGGCAATTGCCGAGGCGCTGTGGCCTTCGGCCCACAGGGTTTTCAGTTGTTGAACGCGATCATCTGTCCAGCTCATGATGGGTCTCCTGAAATGAAAAGCGCCCGGCGCGGGGGCCGGGCGTTGATTGGTCGATGGATGATCAGCAGGGACGGTTGGTGCCGCTCCGCTATTGGTGGTTATTCGGCTGCGAGGGTATCGGGGAGTTCGCCGTCCTTTTCTTCGCCTTCCTCGTCATCGCCGGAAAGGAAAGCAGGCAGGTCTTCTACTTCCGCCGCGTCGGCTTCGTCGGGTATGCGCAGGGGCTCCGGCAGCCAGCCGGTGCCGTCGAGCAGCCGCTCGGCTTCCTTTGCCATCTCGGCTTTCTTCAGATGGTCGATCAGCTGTGCTGATGGCTCGCCCTTCGCCTCACGTACGGCAGAAAGAATGCGCTGCTTCGACACGCGGCCGAGATAGTTTTCAACCGTCGGCCGCCAGCCATACCCCACAAGATCGAGCCCGACGGCGCGTGCAAGCCGGTCAGCCCGGCCGATGCGGCGTTTGACACCATATTCCGTCACGCGCCCGCAGCCGGACCGGTCCACCTTCTCGTGCAATGCGTTGACGCCGTAGGACACGCAATACGCGAGCAGGCCGGCACGTCGGGCATCATCGAGGGCGTCGAGCCAATCCCACAACGCCGCTTCATTTTTCGGCACATCGGTCGTCCACGCTTCGTGGCGTGACGCAATAGCTTTCGCTGCGGCGCTGTCGTCGAGGCCTGGAGGCTGGATCGTGAAAAACACTTCGCGCACCGACGCTTCAAGGCAGCTGTCTGCCGTAGGGTGTTCGAAGGTGTCGAGGCAAAGCTTGTGCAGCAAGGCCGTCATAGCGACGTGCGGATTGCTCGCCACAGCGTCGCGCAGAGCAAGGGTGCGGAAAGCTGTCAGCTCGCTGACCAGCCGTTCGGGCAGGGGCTTGATCGCATCGTCTTCTTCTTCGGTAGCCTCTGTCTCCGCCTGGCTGCCGACCGTGATAACCGCGCGGTGCGGAGCATGCGATGGTTCGCTTGGTGACGTGTCGCGGTCTTCCCCTCGCGAATTGTCACCCGGTTCGACACTTGCCGCCGCGTCATCCTCGGGCCGCACATAGCCGCGATCGACCGACAGGGTGCCGTCACGCGCGATGCTGACGAACACGCCGGCGCGCGCGATCTCGGCTGGGTCGAAGATCAGCGGACGGTCTTCAAGCGCCGTAAGCGCTGTTTCGATCTCGCCGAGACGAGCGTCGACCGAATCGGGAATTTCATCGGCGTCGGCATATTCTTCTTCGATCCGGTCATGCTCGGCCGAAAGCGCTGCTATCGTCGCCTGTTCCTCGGCCGTGATTTCGACGGGCGTGCCGTCGAGCTGGCGCAGATCATTGGTGTGCCCATACGGAAACTCCACATCGACCGTGATCCATTTCCAGCCTTCGGCGGCGATCTTTTCCCCCTCGGCTTTCAGCTTCTCCATGACCAGGCGATCGAGCAGCGCGACATCTTCGAGCCATCCTCCGTGATCTTCGTCAAAAAGATCGCGGATGACAGTGCCGCCGGCGGCCTCGTAGTGTTCGACGCCCACAAACAGCGCGCGTTTGTTGGACGCGCGAACCGTGCGTTCCGTCAGCATCTGCCGGATCTGAAAAGCGCCGTCATTCCATGACTCCTTAACGGCATCCCATACCTGTTCCTGGCGCGTATGGTCGTCGGAAACCGTAAAGGCCATCAGCTGCTCGAGCGTCATGCCATCGTTGGCGAAGATCTCGAGCAGTTTTTCGGATACTGCCGCCAGGCGCAGGCGCTGCTTCACGACATTCACGCCCACGAAGAAGGCGGCGGCGATGTCCTCGTCGGACATGCCCTTGTCGCGCAGGGTCTTGAAGGCGCGGAACTGGTCGAGCGGGTGCAGGGGGACGCGCTGCACATTTTCGGCCAGTGAATCGTCCTCCGCCAGAATGTCGGTTGAGGCGTCGCGCATCACGCACGGCACGGGCGCGTTCTTGGCAAGGCGCTTTTGCTTGACCAGGAGCTGGAGGGCCTGAAAGCGCCGGCCGCCGGCGGGCACTTCGAACATGCCGGTTTCTTCACCGTCCTTGAGAACGGGCCGCACATTCAGGCTCTGAAGAAGGCCGCGGCGGGCGATATCTTCAGCCAGTTCCTCGATCGAGATGCCGGATTTGACGCGGCGGACGTTCGATTGAGAGAGAACGAGTTTGTTGAGGGGAATGTCGCGCGAGGACGCGAGCGTAATTTTCTGTGTCATGGAATTTATCTCCGCGACGGGCGCCGGGAGTCTCTCTCTCGGCTACCAACCCGTCACGAAGGAGGGCGCAGCCCTCTTCCTCTCTCTGAAGCGCGGCAGGAGGGACGCTCGCGGGTTCTGGAGGGAGGATCACGCCGCTCTCTGTTCATCCGACGGCTTATCGTTGTCGTTGGGGTGCCGATTGTCCTGCTGGATTCCGAGGCTGTAGTCGGGGCGTTGCACGTGTGTGACGCCGCTTCGTTCCCGAAACCTTGAGGCCAAAATTCAACTGATGTTTGATCATGGACTGCATCATCAGGTATCTTTCGACGATCCTCGCTTTCGCTGACGGAGTTTTGCCATGGCCAAGTACGGGAAAATCCAGGTATCCAAAATTTTTGCCCGGATAACCGAGGCTCCCAGCGACGCGGTTTGGACTGTCCTCGCGGCCGTTGTTTGCGCCGGAGCGGCGGCCGCGCAGCCCACGAGCCCGCCGAATCTTTCACCGGACAATGTCACCGGGTGGGTGCCTTTGAATTATGGCGACAGTTTTCTTTCGCCGGCGCCCGGACCCGGCCCGGTCGTGGATGACCCGCGCTACCCTTTCGTAAGCAACCAAACATCGGCACGCACGGGAAAGCGATCCACATTCCACATCGCCGACTTGAACAACCCGATCCTCCAACCCTGGGCCAAGGAGGAGCTTCGAAAGCGCAATGAATGGATACTTTCCGGCAAGCCCGGCTATTCCGTTCAAGTGAGCTGCATCCCCTTGGGGGTGCCGGCATTCGTCCTCCACCCCGTTCAGCCCCTTTACTTCATACAGACCGCGGACATGGTCATCATGATCAACCAGGAGAGTCTTGACGGGCGGCGGATTTACCTGAACGTGCCGCATTCGGCGAACGTCAAGCCGAGCTGGACTGGCGAATCGATCGGGCACTACGAAGGCGATACTCTCGTAGTCGATACGATCGGCATCAACGACAAGACCTATATCGATAATTTCCGCACGCCGCACACGGAAAAACTCCATGTTGTCGAGCGGTTTCGCATGATCGATGACGGCAATATATTGGAGGCAAATATCCGCATCGAGGATCCGGGCGCATTCGTGATGCCGTGGAATGCCGTTCAACGTTGGCGTCGCGTACAGCAAGGCCCTATGTACGAAAGATCTTGCGCTGAGAATCCTTTCGATCTTCACATCGAGGACACAGAACCCGTCCCGCACGCGGACACGCCGGATTTCTAGCGCCGCGGGTTGCGGGCCCATGAAGTGCATTGTTCGACCTTGGATGGGTTCCATGGCAGACCGAAGCCGACCACTGCACCGGCAGCCAGGGCTGCGGCCTCCTCGGGAGAAATTCGAAGATGTAATTGGCGGCCTTGCTCGCCTGTGAGGCCGCACGAATAATGGCACGATTGTCCTCGCGAAGCACGTCTAAACAGTACCGAGGCAATCGGCGTAGCACGGTCGGCACGATGCCGATCGAGGCGGAGCAGAATGAACGGGCGCGTCGATGGCGGAGCTACGATGGGGATCTGAGAAGGTCCACGATGAGAGCCCAAGGGAACGCGTGCATGAAAGTAGTCCGGCGGAGGTATGAATGAAGGTCATTCTCTTTGGCTCTATGGGCATGGTGGGTAAGAGCGTTCTTCGCCAATGTCTCCTCGATGCAAATGTCGAGTGTGTCCTTTCAATCGGCCGCAATCCCTCCGGCGTCTCGCATCCGAAGCTGCGTGACCTTGTCCACGCAGACATGTTCGACTTCAACGTGAATGCGGATGAGTTGAACGGCTACGACACGTGCTTCTTCTGCCTCGGCGTGTCCTCCGTGGGCATGAGCGAGGCAGAATACACGTACCTCACGTGACCTCACAATGGGGTGGGCCCACGCGTTGGCACGCGTGAATCCCGCGATGCGCTTCCTTTACGTCTCCGGCATGGGCACTGGCGGCAAAGCGATGTGGGCACGCGTAAAGGGCCGCACCGAGAACGAACTCCTCGCTCTCTTTCCTGCTGCGATCATGATCCGCCTCGGCGCATTGCGCCCAATGCATGGCGAGCGCTCGAAGGCGCCCGGCGGCGGTGTGCTGGTCACCCTGCTGTCGCCTCTGTGGCCGGTCCTCCAATGGCTCTGGCCCAGCGGCGTCATTACGACCGAGGAACTCGGCCGCGCCATGATTCTCGCGTGCGCAACGGAGGCCTCGAGCGCGTGCTGGAGAGCGGCGATCTGGTGGCCTTGGGGCGGACAGGCACAGCCGGCGTGAAGGCTCAGTCAGGACGCAAGCGTGAATGAAGCCGGCGGGGCGCGCCGCATTCCCTGGAACGCTCTGATTATGCCAAACACCGCATGGCGGATGATGAGCGTTATTGCACATTCATCGCGCCCTGCGGCATAATCCAGACTTCGGCATAATGTGAGATTTCGTGGAGGGCGGTCGCCTAAACGTGCGATGTGGGGCGCGCATTCCCACCAAGTCTGCTTTTTCATCCTCATAATTGGAGAATGCTAACTCGAAATGCACACAAAACTACTGCCTTATTGATTAAATGAGTGGAGCGCATGGTTCAATTCGCAGCGGCCATGCCTTTTTCATCGTGATTCGAGTCTCTCGCAAAGCATTAGCGAAAATGCCCAATTTAATTGACGAATGAATATGATCGTTGACGGGCAGCGCCGCCGTGGCATCTTCGCGGTGACTGACGGCAGGGGGAAATCTATCGTCCCATTTCCGCGGTTCCCGGAGGGAGTTCCCGTGAAGCGTTGCATTCTGTTACGTGAAATAAACCGCGACACCATGGTCCTTTACCGCAAAATCCGTTTCGATCGGGAAGCCGTATTGATCGTGACGGTAATTCCATGAGACCACGACATTTGCAGCTTTAAGCCGCATAAGTTCTTCGCGGAGCAGGCTGTAGGCATATGTCAGGGACACGGGTACGCGAACCCCGGAGCGATCAATCTGTGTGAATTGATAGCCGGATTCTCTCGCGTTTTTTGGTGTGCGAGGCCAGCCATCAGGCCATGACAGCGGAAAGGCCTGCGCCCCGCTTTCTTTTTTCTTGGATTTCATCATCTGTGTTCGCGCGAAAAATTATAATGTTGAGCACAAAATTACAGTTCAGCCATTTTGGCGTCAATTATATTATATGATTAATTTCATTTTTCATCATACGGATTTGCAGCTGACCTACCTTACGCGGCTAGTCGGTCGCGCTAACAATCTCAGCGATCGCGGATGAAGTTCAAAGGCGCACCGGAGTTGGGGCGAGCAGTCGGCGATACCGGATTCGGGTCGGACGATAACGTGGTTTCGCCGCTGCAGCGGGTTGTTGGAATTCGAACTTTAGGCCTCGGCGCGAGGAGCGGCGCGCTTCCGTGGCGCACGCAGTAGCGCCAGTAAATGACGCTGTGCTCACCCCGTGTTTGCGAAGCAGGACAATGGCCGATCTGCAAGGCATCCGTGATCGCAATGGGTCCTGCGGTTGGAAGTCGCGGTCGGCGGAGACACGCGCCGTATTGCATCTGCGGCGTGTGGCGCCGACAATGGCGTATTAAACTCCGGGTGGGGCGCTATGGAAAGCGGCGATGTTCAAAAAATTCGTTATGTCCCTTGGGATCGCGGCCCTGATTGCCGCCCTCTTAGCTATGGCGTCAGATCGGCGAGGATTTGAAGAGTTGGCTGTCCGCGCCGCTTTCGCCGATGAGGGGCGTGCTCAAGGTTCGAAATGCCCGCTGTCGCCGGAATACACCGACAAGGCTGACATCGGACTGCTTTCGATCTGCCTCAAGTATGGACTCAGTGCGTACGAGGCCGCGCGACGGTATCCGGCAACTGCCGCAAAGGTGTTTGCCGTCTACGGCGAGGACGAGACTTTTCAGATGGTTCTCGATCGGTACGGTCACGCAGTGATTCCGGTCGTAGCCTTCTTCGTCGAACATGGTTCGCGTGAATTTCAAATTCGGCAGGCCGTCGGGGATGCTTTGCAACAGATGTGGGATGGCAAAAAGCCGACATGGAAACTGGCCGATATCACTCGCGAACAGATCGGTTTGATAGCGATCTATCGCTTGGCCGCACGCGGTAACGAGATGCTTGCTGAGTTCGAGATCGTCGACGGCACAGCGAAACGAAAACCGATGACACGACTCATGCTTGGGATGAAGGACCTACTCCTTGGCGGCGTCGGAGATATTGAGACAATCCTGGTCCGCGGGGAACGGCTACCTTCTTGGAAAGAAGTAGGTTTTGCCGCGCTCGATGTTACCATCGTTGCGGGTGGAGTCGGTGCCGTCGCAAAGGCGGCTCGTCTCGGGGTCGCTACGGCAGAAACCGTTGAGAAAAGCGCCGTTCGGCTTGGAGCAGAGGGCGCCGTCGCTGAGAAAAATATGATGCGCCTCGCCGCGGCAGAAGGCACAGCCGAGAACAATGTGATTCGCGCGTCCGCGCAAGGCGCGTACGAAGCGATCAGCACTGTCGGTAAGACGGGTATGCTTGTCGCTCCGATCGCGTTTGCATACGTTGCGATCACGCGGCCGCAGCTCATTGCGTCCGCGGGCGGATGGGTTGCCGAACAGCTCGGGAGCAATCGCCTCGTTGGTATCTTTGCCGTATACCTAATTGGGACGCTTCTCGTTCTTCAGCTTTTGCGGCCGGTCTGGTGGTGCGTACGGACGGTGGGAAAGCCCATTTTTCGTGTCGCTCGCTACGCAAACAGCAAAGCCGTCGCGTGATCTGTTGTGAGGCTCGCGTCACGGATGCGCCAACAATCGCAGGGCGAAACGAGATCATGCCGCGGACATGAGGCGGTAGCCGGGTGTGTTTTCTTGTCTCGGACGAGCCGACCACGCGTTCGCCAAGTTACCGCAGAGTGCAGTGAGCCAGCTCCTCACTGCGGCTATCTTTTGCCTCATCGCATTGGCGGCTATTGCGACGGCACTGCCGGTTTGTCTCACATGCGTGATGATTTTGACGGACCCGCGCACCGCAGCAATGGTCGACGCGATCACGACAGCCGAATAGCCCGCCTTGAGAGTCCCCCATATCAAGGCAACGCCTGACAGAGGACTGGATGCATCAAGTACGCCAGCCATGACCCCGCTGACGATAGCACCACCGGCGATACTCAGAGCCCCTCGTGGATGCGTCCGCATGTATTGTGTTGCGATGCGCAAATAGTGGATCAGATAGCGGGTCATATGGCTGCCCACATTCCCGATCGCGACGATCAGATTGGGCCTCTGCCCGGCAAAAAGAATAAGCCCCGGTAGCGAGGCTGCCCAGAGTCCATCTGGAATTTGGGGAAAAGACAGACTGGTGAAACCAAAGAGCGCGCCGGCAGCCACACTGCCGGCGCCGTGCAGCCAATCGATTTGGCGTCGCGTAGGCTCGACGTGCGGAAGCCGCGGACGCATGTATTTGTAACCGGCATAGCCATAGCGAGCGACTGGCAACACAACGGGCGACGCAAAACGGATGATTGACAGCACAAAGTCGACCGCGACCCTGGCAACCTCCAGTGTCACGTAAGTCGCAATTGCGCTGACGATGCCTTTCGCAACCTGCGCTATCATCTCCTTGTTTTCATGGATTGCCTGAACCGCCTGCCAGATCGCGTCCCGGTTTTCATATGTTGCCTTTACGGCGAGCCAAAGCGATCGGACCAACTGTCCAGCGAGCCACGGCAAATCGCCATACTGCCAGACGAAGGCCATCCCGCCGCCGAGAGCCAATAGGGCCAGAACGCCTCGACGCCAGCCAAGATGCGGCAGAGGTACCCAGCGGCCAGGGCGCGCTTTCGCCAGCGCCCCCAAGGTATTCCTCAGAAAAACGAAGCCGGCGCCAATCAATACGGCAGTCAGGGCCAGATACAGGGCGTCGGAAACCGTAAGTGCGTTTCTCTCGAACTGGTCGAGGACATCAGGCACGCCGTGTCTGACAAGCCTTGTGACGGCATGAAAAACATCTCCGACACGGTCGCTCGCCAGGCCAAGGCAATACAGCGGCACGCGCACATTTATAACGTCAAACGCCACCAGCAACCCCACCGCACCGCAAGTCAGATTTTGAAGGACTTGTAGGCGATTTCGTTTTTTACGTGGTGCTTCAGTCATGCGCAGCATCCTGATCAACGAAGCGCTACTCACTGCGTACTTTCGCATGTCTCTCGCGAAGATGCTTGCGCGTTTAGACATCTCGTCGCTTGCACCGGACGCAATATCGCCTTCGAGCTGAGCCTGAGGAAGTCCGGGCTTCTGTCTAGCGCCGAAGCTGCGAAACTGCGCGGCCAGCGGCAGCGCGTGCTTCGTCTGGCGCAAGAGCTGAGCCGGACCGCGGTCGATAGCTCACGATAAGCGGTTGAGCACCCGCTGCCTCCATTCACCGCACCGATCCCGTCCTTCTTGTCGGCCTTTTCGCGCCGTTCGTCGGCGATGGCCGCAAGCGCTTCCCGCCTTCCCCCGCAAAGTGCGCGGGTTCGGCGGAGAACCGCTCCTCCACTTCGTTCCGGCCGCAAGCGGTGCGGCCCGCCTCCGCCGTCGCTGCGGGCCTCCGCCAGAAGGCCGCGATTGGCGCGGCCAAAAACTGATGGAGGAGACAATGCGAGTGCTGTCGATTAAAGAGCTGATGCGCCTGACGCGAGTCGAGCTGACCGATCTGCTGGTGCGGATCACCAACGCCCTGCCGGATATGCCGGAAGGCTCGGAGAACCGGCAAATTGCGCTCATCAATCTGCGCAACATCCGGACCGTGCTGGCGCGGCATGATCTGACGCCGTGATGGCACACAAAAGCCCTGCCGGTGCAAACCGGCAGGGCTCGTGCTTGCGGGTTTCCTTTAAAGCAGTGAGCTCTACGCCTCGGCCCGAGGAGCAGCGGCGCGCTTCCGTGGCGCACGCGGTTGAGCTGGACGCCGTGGCCGTGCCTTGCGCTCCACACCAGGCTCTGTCTCACCGCGCAAGACAATAGCGATTACCATTTCCGGCTTCGTGAGCAACAGCTTGCGGCGGCTGTTACCATCTGGGTCGCGCCAGGTGAGTTGAGTCTGGAACGGCTTGGCCGGGTTGAACTCTTCGGTCGGCTTAAAACCTCTGACGCGGAAGGGGATTATCGGATTGGTGGCGACACTGTCCTCCGGAAGAAAACGAAATTCGTTGGCTTTGGCAAAATCGCTCGGCGTGTCCTCGGTCAGCACGCTGTCGCGGTTGAGAAGCACGACGCGGCCCTTCCATGGCTTGTCGGATTTGAACTGCCCGTTAGCGGGTGGTTCAAACGGTTCGATGTAGGCAATGTGCTCGACAGGTACGTATTCTTCTCCGATCGTGATGACGTCTTGCATAGGAATCTCCGTGGCAAAAGTGGTGGGGCGATGGGCAATTCACATGAGATGAACTTACAGCAGGTGAAGCCGTGCCATGACGGAAACGGGTTGTATTGTTTTGGAAAGGTCGGGAGGCGGCGCTTAAAACGCACCGAGTGCGATGGCGTAGTTGATAGGGCTGCTCGATCTCCCGGCCCGGATCACTCGCGTCTTGCGGACCCCCAGGGAAGGCGCGGGCGAACATGCAAACGTGCTCATCCACGGGCGCAACCTCCGCGCCAACTCCGGTGCGGCATAATCTGACGCCTGGTGTCTGCGCGCGCAGCGCGCATGCAAAGCATGCGCTGTTCGATTGTTTGCCGGCCGGGGCCGCTGGGGTCTCCGTTGTTGACGATCAGGCCCGGCGCGAGAGTCCGCGCCTGGTCCGCTGGCGTGCCGGGGCGCAAGTCGGCGTGCAGTGCATCTGCCGCCTACTGCTTCCCTTCATGGCCGATGAGAACGACGCGGGTTTCAGCTCGCGGCGCGGCGCCGGCGAAGTTCCTTCGGGCCGGATCTGTTGATCAGGTTGGACGGAAGAGCGAGACGACCCTTCGCATCGCAAGCCTCCACTTCGAACTGAGCACTCTCCCCGGCTCGGCAACGGATCAATTCAAGCTGCCATCGACCGCGCCCGACGCCAGGCACCGGCAATGAGGTTGATGGGAGGGCACTCACGCGCCAGCGCGTGACAGCCGCTGTCGGCTGTCCAAAGTCGGCGGCATCTTTCTGTCGGCGCCAGCGGCGTATGGCGATGCCGATGACGCCTGATCCTTCGGCGGCAAGCTGAAGACGGCGGGACGCCGTCATCGAGAGCCTTGCAACCTCAGCGACCACTGCGCCGAGCGCGCCATGCCGCAATCCTTCCTCAAAGCACGCGAGGGCCGATTGCTCGTCACCCGCGTCGACGTAAATGACGCGGTCGGGCAGGAGACCGGCCTGGGCGATAGCGGGCGGGAACAGGTCGTGGCGCGCGACACACCACAGGACTTGGCCCCGCGTGCGCCCAGCGATTCCCGCCGCGAACAGCGCGGCCGCCGCACCGTCGATCGCGCCGTTGCCCGCACCTGCGACCTCGTGCAGCGCGCCAAGTGCCAGTCCGCCTTCCGGCAGATGCCGGTCAATCGCGTTAATGCCGAACGGCAATACGGTGCGATGACGCGCGGCTCCCCCTTCGAGATGCTGAATGCGCTCCCGAAGCTGCTTGAGAATGGGGAGGGTAGGAGACGCACGCATGTCCTTGTGCAGCCCGTCGGAAATAGTTAGTTCCCTTTTTGTTCTTTCTGGGCTAAAGAGTCAATTGAGTGATTCGGTGACGCGGCGGGACGAGGGATGACGGAGGCGGCTTTGAATAGAGGGCGCGGCGAATGCGTTGTGCGCAAAACAGGGGACATGGTTGATTGAACCATCTGTCCCTAAACTGATTCGGAATCCATGCCGGCCGCCTATCTCGAAAAGCTTAATTCTGAACAGCGGCGGGCCGTCGAACACGGCATTCGGGAAAATGCATGCGCAGCGGGCGTGCCTCTTCTTATTATCGCCGGAGCGGGTTCGGGCAAGACCAACACGCTCGCCCATCGCGTCGCGCATTTCGTCGTCAATGGCGCAGACCCGCGCCGCATTCTGCTGATGACCTTCTCGCGCCGAGCTGCCGGTGAGATGACCCGTCGGGTGGAACGGATATGCGTTCAGGTGCTTGGACCCAATGCCGGCATCATGAGCGGGGCGCTCACCTGGGCCGGTACCTTTCACGGCATCGGAGCAAGACTCTTGCGCGACTACGCCGAACAGATCGGGCTCGATCCTGCGTTCACAATCCACGACCGGGAGGACTCCGCCGACCTGATGAATCTCGTGCGGCATCAGCTCGGACTGTCGAAGACCGAAAGCCGGTTTCCCACCTGCCTTGCGATCTATTCGCGCGCCGTGAATGCGGAATTGCCGCTCGGTGACGTGTTGGGGCAGCTTCTATCCCTGGTGTGCCGGCTGGGAAAAGCAGCTTCGCGAGCTGTTCGCTCTCTATGTCGAGGCCAAGCAAGCGCAGAACATCCTCGATTACGATGATCTCTTGCTCTACTGGGCGCAAACAATGAGTGATCCGCGGCTCGCCGAGGATATCGGCGGGCGGTTCGATCACGTCCTCGTCGACGAGTATCAGGACACCAACCGGCTTCAGGGATCGATCCTGTTGGCACTCAAGCCGGATGGCCGGGGCCTCACGGTGGTTGGCGATGATGCCCAGTCGATTTACTCGTTCCGCGCCGCGACCGTGCGCAACATTCTCGACTTTCCCAACGCGTTCAGGCCGGCGGCCGACATCATTACGCTCGATCGCAATTATCGTTCGACGCAGCCAATCCTCGCAGCCGCCAATGGTGTGATCGGTCTTGCGGCCGAGCGTTTCACCAAGAACCTCTGGACGGAACGCCAGTCGGCGGAGCGTCCGCAACTCGTCAGCGTTCGCGACGAGGCGGACCAGGCCAGCTACATCATCGAGCGTGTGCTGGAAAACCGGGAGGTCGGCACCTCGCTCAAACAGCAGGCTGTGCTGTTCCGGACGTCGCATCACAGCGGGCCTCTGGAAGTGGAACTCACCCGCCGCAATATTCCCTTCGTGAAATTCGGCGGCCTCAAATTTCTCGACAGCGCGCACGTCAAGGACATGCTGGCGGTGCTGCGCTTTGCGCAAAACCCCCGCGACCGCGTGGCCGGCTTTCGTCTCATGCATCTCATACCCGGCGTGGGACCGTCATCGGCTCAGCGCGTGCTTGACTTGATGGCGGACGAGCTAG
>Ga0066903_100001139_pt1 | contig 18807 bp, 21 predicted proteins | sample PanSoiMetaGPlot1_FD_67491 | JGI IMG/M metagenome (GOLD analysis project Ga0066903, IMG submission 67491) | Tropical forest soil microbial communities from Panama analyzed to predict greenhouse gas emissions - Panama Soil - Plot 1 (version 2) | ecosystem: Environmental > Terrestrial > Soil >... | reverse complement strand
CTGCGCCGTCATGCGCAAGCTCATCCACATCGCCTTCGGCGTGCTCAAACATCAAAAGCCCTTCAACCCTTCACTCGCATGACTCGACAACTGCCTTGCACTTCAAGATCGTATCTACAACTTCGCGCTTTAACGGTTCAACGGATTTCGGCGACAAAATGCAGAAGCGCTTCGTGCACGCCGGCGCCGTGGTCTTTCTGCGCGACATAACCGCCTGCGTTGCGCACAGCGTGTTGCACCTCTGCGATTGCGTTAGCCGGACAGGACGGCATCGCGGCGACTTTTCCGTCCAACATTGAGATGTCGTTGTGGTGGTCACCCGACGCGAAAATGTTTTGGCGCGGGACTTCGAGCAAACGCGCCAGCTCGCCGAGGGCTGCTCCTTTGTGATAATCAGCGTGACAAAACCGTAGATAAACCGTATTGCGCTGGTAATCCAAATTCGGGTGCTCGGCTTGCGCCCGTTCGATAACCTCAACGATGCGCTCCATTTCTTCATCGTTGTCTGCGACAAGCCCCTCAAGGTGCTCGGCCTCGTAAATAAGTCGGGCCTTCGTTTTTCGGTTCACGAAATCCACGATTTCGCCGAGGACCGAGGTCGCCGAGGAAAACAACTCCGCGTGATCGCGTGCGCAGCGCTCGTTCCAGTCGCCAAACGGTTCCCATTTGTCTCCATTTCGCCCAGGGCGAAAAACGTCGCGCTCAGTCGTCAGAATAAAGTCGGGCCGTATCGGAAATGCGAAATCGGCGAGCCCCGATTCGAGCAAATCAACGGAACGACCCGTGTTGATGGCCCAAACGGCGCCGGCGTTCCGCAATTCGCGAATCAATTCCATGCACTGCAGGTCGAGGACTGGTTCGCTAACCCTCGACACGAGCGTTCCGTCGAAATCGATGCTGAGCAGTTTGATTAATGGATGCATTCATAAATAATTTAAGAATTGATTTGCCACGCGCAATGCGTCGATTGGTTTAGGAGTGAAAATCGGAATGAAATCAGCCTACGAATTGGCCATGGAACGGCTGGAGAAGGCGTCGCCATCAATCAAGCTCAGTGAAGATCAAAAAAAAGAACTCGCGGAGGTTGATTCCGTTTATCGAGCGAAAATTGTCGAAAAAGAGTTGTTCCTCAAAAACCAGATCCGAAAGGCACAGAGTGCCGGCAAATTCGAGGAAATAGAATCGCTGGAGAACCAGCTTGCGTCAGAGACCCGGCGTTTGCGGGAACAATGCGAAGCGAAGAAGGAGAAACTTCGCGCGAGTTTCGCGAAGTCATTGTAGAGGCGCTTGTGCCGAGCGCCTGCCTCTATTTCGATTCAGCTTTTGACACAAACGCCGCTACACCCGGCGCGTTCCTCGTGGACACCCGTTCCCCGCGCTTGGGCAAATCGGGATCGAGAAAACCGAGCATGTGCGCCCGCCTTATCGTGCGGACGCCTTCGTGCTTCTGTAAATCAGCAATGTTTTGGCGAAACTTTTCCATTTTCGTCCAATGCACTTTTGGCCTGAAATGGTGCTCGGCGTGGTAGCCGTTGTAAAAGAAAAGCCAGTTGTAGATTTTTCCGTAACTGCTCACGCCCCAAGCAATCGGTTTATCGGGGTTCGCGCCGTAATGACGGTAGTAACCGTTCAGATAACTAAAGCAATGGCCGAGATACCAGAATGGCAGGAAAAACAGCATGAATCGCCAGTTGATGAAATGAATCGGTTTGGTCGGGACAATGATCGCCATCACCAAAAGCGTGGTCACCATCGCCGCGATCTCAATGATGCCCCAGAACAGGTCGCCGTTATTGCGTTTGCGCAGTTCTCTGCGGACTGCGCCCACATCATCGCGAAAGAGGCTGAGAAACACGTAGCTCCACGGATTTTCCGCTTCGCCGTCGTGCCCATGCCGGTAGATCGACAACCAATCGATCGTCTCGCCATGCTCGTCCTGGCGATCCGAGTTGCCTTTGTGATGCCGCATGTGAACCGCGTCGTAATGCGTCTGCGAGAAGCAGCAGGCGACGGATTGTGTGACTCCGAAAATGCGATTCAGAGCCTTCGATCGGAAAAACGGGTTGTGAATAAAATTGTGCCCGATTCCGTTGATGTTAGCGTTCACCATCAGCGAATAAATGAACCCCAGAATCAGCATCACCCACAGCGGCGCGTGCGGAAACAAAAAGTAGAGCCCGAAGAAATAAGCCAGATGAAAAAGCCCCGCCGCGGCTGGCACAGCATCCCAGCGCGTCTGCGCGAAGAGCTTTGAATTGGTAGTCGGACGTTCTACTCGGATCGCATCGGCGCTCATCGGGCAAATCCTCAAACGTGATACTATTCGCCGTGAAATTCCGCTCCGCAACTTTTGAAGATTGGCAATGATCATTGCGCGCGGCTAAGTTTGGTTCTCGCGATGTTCGCGCTACAGCCAGAATTAAAAATTTTCAGCGGCTCTGCCAATCGCGATTTGGCCGAGCGGATTTGCAAATACATCGGTGTCCCGCTGGGTCAGGCGACGATCAGCTCGTTCCCCGATGGCGAGACTTACGTAAGGATCGAGGAAAACATTCGAGGCCACGACGTTTTTATCGTTCAGCCGACTTCTCCGCCGACCAATCAGCATTTGATGGAATTGCTGATCATGGTGGACGCCGCGCGGCGCGCCAGCGCGGATCGGATCACCGCGGTCATTCCGTTTTTTGGATACGCGCGCCAGGACCGAAAGGATCAGCCGCGCGTGCCGATCACGGCCAAGCTCGTAGCGAATTTGCTGCATGCCGCAGGGGTGAATCGCGTGCTCACCATGGACCTGCACGCGCAACAGGTGCAAGGCTTTTTCGACATTCCCGTGGATCACCTCTATTCGCTCCCGGTGCTGATCAAGTATTTGCGACAAAGGCTCACGGGTAAAACAACTGTTGTTTCTCCCGACCTCGGCGGGCTGAAGATGGCATCAGCTTATGCAGAAGCACTCGGCGCGAATCTAGCGATCGTGGCGAAGGAGCGGAAAAGCGCGACTGAGACTGAAGCACTCTATCTCATCGGCGACGTTGGAGGTTCGGATGTGCTGCTCGTGGATGATCTCACTGAGACGGCCGGCACGCTCACCTCGGCGGCCTCAATCTTGAAAAAGCATGGCGCCCGCGATATTTACGCAGGGGTCGCGCACGCCGTGCTGGTGGATGTCGCGATCCGGCGGTTGCAAAAATCCGAAATTACGGAATTAGTAACCACCAACAGCACGCCGGTCCGCATCGTGGACGGATTTACGATCACGGTGCTCTGCATCTCCGAGTTGCTCGGAGAAGGCATCAAACGGATACACAACGACGAGTCGGTATCGTCGCTCTTTAACATCGAGAACGAAAAAGATGGCAAAACAAGTTAAACTTAAAGCAGAACCACGAACGAATGTGGGACGCTCCGCCGCGCGCAAACTCAGAGCGCGTGGATTAATTCCTGCGATCATCTACGGGGGCAAAGATAAGCCGCAGCCATTGCAGGTCGCCGCGCGCGACATCACTGCCATGATGAGCCACGCCTCCGGAGAAAACGTTTTGGTCGAACTGGAGATCGCCGGTGAAAATTCGAGTCGCACCGCGCTCGTTCAGGAGGTGCAGCACTCGCCCGTCGGTGGCGAGATTCGTCATCTTGATTTTCACGCGGTCTCGATGGATCAGATGATTCAGGCCGAAGTTCCGCTCGAACCGACCGGAACAGCTTTGGGCGTCAAGACGTTTGGCGGATTGCTTGAGCAAAGCTTGCGCGCGCTGGCAATCGAATGTCTCCCCGGTGATTTGCCGGATCGGATCACGGTGGACGTCTCTCAACTGAACATTGGCGATTCTATTCACGTTCGCGACATTCAATTCCCGCCGCGGGTCACGCCAAAGGTGCAGCCCGATCTTACTGCGTTCTCGGTGCTCGCGCCTGTAGTTGAAGAGGAACCGGCCGTTGCCGAAGCCGAAGCTGCGGTTGCCGGCCCCGAAGTGATCACCGAGAAAAAGGAAGAGGCCGAAAGTACTGTGCCCGCTCCGGCTGGGAAGGAAAAAGCTCCAAAAGAAAAGGAGCAGAAGAAATAGCGTTGGTTGCGGATTGCGAATCGCAGATCGCGGATTGAGCAAGTGTGCAAAACCATCCACAAATTCGTCTCGTGGCTGGGCTCGGAAATCCCGACTCTGAATACGCCGCTACGCGTCACAACATCGGCTTTATGGTGGTCGATCAGCTTGCCGCGCAGTTTGGATCGGCATGGGAAAAATCGGCAAAGTGGGACGCGCTCTCAGCAAAATGTGGTGCTGTGCTTCTGACCAAACCGATGAGCTTCATGAATCGAAGTGGTTATCCTCTGCTAGGAGTTACGCAATTTTACAAAATCGAGCCGCAGGAAATTTTGGTCGTGCTCGATGATTTTGCGTTGCCGCTAGGTCGCCTGCGCCTCCGCGCGCGGGGCGGATCAGGCGGCCACAACGGCCTCGACTCAATCATCGTGCAATTCGGAACCGAGGAGATCCCGCGCTTGCGCATCGGGATCGGCGAAGCGCCACGCGAAGGATCAGTCGATTACGTACTCAGCCGATTTTTCGATGAAGAGAAACCTCTGGTCAGATCTACAATCAATCGCGCAGTAGAAGCGGTGAAATGTGCGATTGACAACGGGCTTGTTTCCGCGATGAACACTTTCAACAAAACCGAAACCGAAGAGGTATGAATCGCCGTTACGAAGCGCTGTTAGTGCTGAATACCCAGGGCAAAGACGACACCGTCAGGGAAATTATTGATCGACTGGAATCCGAATTCCAAAAAGAAGGAGTTCAGATCGAACAGGTACAAAAAATGGATAGGCGCCCGTTTTCCTATGTGGCCGGGTCGCTCGATTCAGGCTACTACGTGAACTTTGTTTTCAACGCCGATCCTGGAGTAATCGCGAAGCTGCGGGCGAAATTTAAACTTGATCCGGAAGTTTATCGCCAGAATTACGAACGCCTGCCGGAGAAAAAAGAGAAGCCGGCAAAAAAGGTGGCAAAACGAAAGTGATTTCGTTATAACGCGAACATGGCCAGCTTTAACAAAGTTATTCTCCTTGGAAATCTCACGCGCGACCCCGAAGTGCGCTACACGCCGAAGGGCAGCGCAGTCTGCGATCTTGGCATCGCAGTCAATCGCGTTTACACAACGGACAGCGGAGAAAGGCGCGAGGAAGTCACGTATGTGGATGTCGTGCTCTGGGCGCGCCTCGCCGAGATCGCCGGCGAATACCTGAAGAAAGGAAGGCCGGTTTTCATCGAAGGCCGTTTGCAAATGGACAGCTGGGACGACAAGCAGACCGGGCAGAAGCGGACGAGGCTACGCGTGGTGGGCGAGAGCATGCAGTTGCTGGGCGGTCGTTCCGGTGGAGGCGGTGCGGCCGAGGTTACTGGAGACAGCCGACAAACGAGCGCGCCACCCAAATCGTCAGGACGAGCCGAGCCGGACGAGGACGAGATCCCATTTTAAATGGTAATGGCGGTTCACCGAACCGTCCACGGGCGATTGGGGTCAATCGCCCCTGCTCGTTCCCCGATTTCAAATGAACGCGATTGAAGCGTGCATCGCGCTCAACATGCTGCCAACTGTCGGACCGGTGCGGTTGCGCAAATTGTTAGAGGTCTTTAAGGAGCCGCAGCAAATCCTCGCTGCGAAACGCAACGATCTTCGCAAGGTGGAAGGAATCGGCACTGAAGTTGCCGACCAGATTTCAAACTGGGAATCGACTGTCGACCTTGCCGCCGAGCTTGAACGGGTCCGCGATTTCGGGGCGACTGTCATCACGCAAGACTCGCCATCGTATCCCCGACCATTGCGCGAGATTCATGCGCCGCCCATCGTGCTTTACGTGTGGGGCGAACTGCAGGAGCGCGATCATCATGCCATTGGAGTCATTGGCGCGCGGCGCACCACGCATTACGGAATGGAGTCGGCGAAAAAGCTGTCCTACCAACTCGGTTACGCGGGATTGACCGTAATCAGCGGGCTAGCGCGCGGGATCGACACCGCTGCCCACCAAGGGGCGCTCGCAGCGAGAGGCCGCACGGTCGCAGTCATCGGCTCCGGGTTGGCCGAGCTCTACCCGCCCGAGAACGCTGCCCTTGCCGAAAAAATCCGAGCAGGGAATGGCGCAATCGTGTCTGAGTTTTCGATGGAGATTGAACCAGATCGGCAGACTTTCCCGATGCGCAACCGGATCATTTCAGGCTGGAGCCACGGCATTCTTGTAGTCGAAGCAGGCTTGAACAGCGGCGCACTCATCACCGCGGCGCAGGCGCTAGAACAGGGTCGCTCCGTTTACGCGGTACCGGGTCACATTAACGCCCCGAGTGCGATGGGATCGAATCGTCTGATCCAGCAAGGCGCCAAGCTGGTTATGGACGCCAGCGACATTCTGGACGATTTGCAGATTCTTCTTCCCGAAACGACGCCGTCGCCGCAGGCCGTGGCGCGCCCGTTACCGCCGTTGTCTGACGAGGAGCGCCGTGTCTATGACGCGATTGACGCGACCGAGACGTCCATCGACGATATCGCCGCTAAAAGCGAATTGCCGAGCTCGGTTGTTTCGTCCACATTGTTGCAGTTAGAACTGAAACGCCTGGTCAAGCAGTTGCCCGGAAAATACTTCGTTAAGCTGGGCTAGGCCAGAGACTTACTGAGCCGCCAAAACTGCTTCGACTTGCAAAGATGCTCCAACTGAGTTCGATTCCTGCCCCATGTCCAAGTCCCTCATAATTACGGAGAAGCCTTCGGTCGCGAACGACATTGCCAAAGCGCTCGGCGGCTTCAAAAAAGGCAAAGACTATTATGAGAGCGACAGATATCTCATCTCGTGGGCGGTGGGTCATCTATTCGAGCTCGCGGTGCCTGCTTCCATGAAAGAGCAGGACAAATGGGACATGAAGAAGTTGCCCATCATGCCGGTGGAATTCGGGCTCGAGCCTGCGGAGAAAATGAGCGGTCGCGTCAATGTTCTGCGCAAGCTCATAAGGGACAAGAATGTTTCCGAGATCGTCAACGCATGTGATGCAGGCCGCGAAGGCGAATTGATCTTTCGCTACATCATTCAATACGCCGGAACCAAGAAACCGATCAAGCGGCTGTGGCTGCAATCGATGACGCCCGAGGCCATTCGCGAGGGGTTTGTGCGATTGCGCAGCGATGCTGAGATGCAACCGTTGGCCAGCGCCGCCCGCAGCCGAAACGAGGCGGATTGGCTCGTCGGCATTAACGCAACGCGCGCGTTTACGCTGCGACTCAGCGGCGGACGCGGCAGCACTGTCACTTCGCTCGGGCGCGTGCAGACGCCGACTCTGGCAATCATCGTCGATCGAGAGAACAAGATTCAGGAGTTCAAGCCGCGCGACCTGCACGAGATCATCGGCAAATTCCGTGCGACGACCGGCGAATATCCAGGGCGATGGTTCGACGAAGCGTTCAACAAAGAAGAGACGGAAGTCGAGAGAACGAGAAGGTTGCTCACGCGCCTTCAATTGACTCTGCCGGATGCGGAGCAGCGGCTTGATGCTGCAGACGGTTCGCTCTGGGACGAGCATCGGGCTGCGCCGCGATTGTGGCATCGCGAAATCGTCGAGGCCATTCAGCGCAAGTGCACCGGCAAAGAGGGCGTCGTCGAGCTGGAAGAGAAAAAGCCGAGCACGCAGATCGCGCCGCAATTGTATGATCTCACAAGCGTGCAACGTGAAGCGAACAGCCGCTTCGGCTTCTCCGCCAAACGCACTTTGCAGATCGCGCAGGCGCTGTACGAGAGGCATAAGGCTATCACTTATCCACGTACGGATTCGCGCGCGTTGCCCGAGGATTACATGCCGACGGTAAAATCGATATTGGGCAAACTTGAGAATCCGTTCGCGCGCAGAGTGCTCGATAGCAATTGGGTCAAGCCTAACAAGCGGATTTTTAACCACGCGAAGGTCGGTGACCATTTCGCAATCATTCCAACCGGCACCGTTCCGCGCTCCCTCGACAACAACGAGCGCGCAATCTTCGACATGGTGACCAAACGTTTTGTCGCCGTGTTCTTTCCACCGGCACAATACGAGAACACCACTCGGATCACGCGCGTAGAGGGCGAACCTTTCAAGACAGAAGGCAAAATCATGGTCGCGCCCGGATGGCTTGAGGTTTATGGACGCGAGGCGGCCGGCGACAAGCCGGAGGAAAACTTGCCGGCGGTGCAGCAAGGCGAACGCGTCCAAACGGTGCGGGTCGAAATCAACACGGAACAGACCCGGCCGCCTGTCCGTTATAACGAAGGCACCATCCTGAGCGCGATGGAATCAGCCGGTAAACTCGTGGACGACGAAGAACTGCGAGACGCGATGAAGGAGAAAGGCCTCGGCACGCCGGCAACGCGCGCATCCATTATCGAGACGCTGATTTCAGCGCATTATCTGACCCGACAAGGCAAGGAACTCCAGCCTACCGCGAAGGCGATCCAGACTATCACACTTCTCAAAAACGCCGTACCGGAGTTGACCAGCCCTGAGTTGACCGGCGAATGGGAATTTCGCCTGCGCGAGATCGAGCATCGCACGCTCACGCGTGACGCGTTCATGCGCGATATCCGCGATCTGACGAAAGATATCGTTGGGAAAGCCAAACATTTTCATCCGGACGAGCACATGCCCGACACCGAGCCGTTTGGCCGGTGCCCGAAGTGCGGTTCACCGATCGTCGAGAGATTCAAAAGTTTCACCTGCACAAATGAGGACTGCGATTTCACGATTTGGAAAACCATCGCCGGCCGGTTGCTAAGCCGGGATGAATTCGAGACGCTTGTCCGCGACAAACAAATCGGGCCGCTGGGCGGTTTTCGCAGCAGGAAAGGCAAACGCTTCCATGCCGCCCTGAAATTGAGCGACGATTTCAAGGCGGAATTCGATTTCGGACCGAACGGACAGGAGAACGGTGCAACTCAGCAGGTGGATTTTTCCGCACAGGAACCGCTGGGAACATGTCCGAAATGCGGCGGGCGCATTTTCGAATCGCGAATGAGCTACGTGTGCGAAAATTCAGTCAGCCCGGACAAGACCTGCGATTTCCGATCGGGCAAAGTCATCCTGCAGCGGCCGATCGAGCGAGAACAGATGAACAAATTGCTCGCGACCGGAAAAACAGATCTGCTCGAGCGTTTTATTTCTCGCAAGGGCAGGCCGTTCAAAGCATTTCTCGTGTTGACTGATAAAAAAGATGTCGGCTTCGAATTCGAGAAGCGCGACCTGAAAACGAAGAAAGAACGAAAACCAAAAGAGCCAGCCCCAAAAATTGATTTCACAGGCAAAGAACCGCTCGGCGAATGCCCAATATCCAGTGGAAAAGTTTTTGAGACTGACACCGCTTACATTTGCGAGCATTCACAGGCCGATCGCAAGCCGTGCAAATTCAAGCTCAGCAAAACGATCCTCGGCCGCGAGATTCCCAAAGAACAGGCGCAAAAACTTCTCACCGCAGGAAAAACCGATCTCCTCGAGGGCTTCATCTCAAAACGCGGGCGCCCGTTCTCGGCGTATCTGAAACTGGAGCACGGAAAGGTCGGTTTCGAGTTCCCTGAGAAAATCGCACGAGCGACAGAATCCACAAGCACACATTAGCTAGCTTGTGGCTCGATGTGTTGTTGCACGTGATGCACCATGGCCACCGCAGCGATCAGTAGGATGGCTGCAATTACCTGATGTAGGTGAAGGCTGGCATGGAAAAAACCCCATGTGATGCACACCGCAGCGAGCGTTTGCATCATTTCGAAATAACCAGCGGTTGATGCGCGCGTGAGACGCAGCCCCTGAAAGTAAATCACGAGCGGAAGTCCGCCTGAGATTGATGCCAGGAAAAGCAGCAAAACAATCGCTTTCGCAGCATGCGCCTGCGCAGCAGGCGGCCATAGCGCCGCGCCGTTTAGTTTTCCATAAGCCAAAAGAATCAGTGTCATGCAGGTGAGCCCAACCACGACGCGCATGCTGGAGGCGAGTCGGAGAGACATGCCGGTCATGACGCCGCGCCCGGCGACAGTTGAGAGTCCCCAAAACACGGCACAGATCAGTGCGTAGCCCGTGCCGAGATTAAGGCCAGCGCGCTCGAACGAGATCCCGATCATGGTTGGATGCGCAACGGACACGAAGACGCCAGCAAAAATTGCAATGCCAGCGTAAGAAAAGAATTGCCGCGCAAGCCGGTCACCGAAAAGCAGGAACGCGCCGACCGTCGAAATCACCGGCTGGATATTCAGAATCACGTTCACCACGGTCGGATTCCCGTATTTCAACGCCAGGGTGAAAAAAATTGTGCCCACCGCCGAGCCAGCGAACCCGGAGAAAATCAGGAAGCCCCATGTGCGCGCGTGGACCTTTGGAACCTCGCGCAAACGCGAGATTAAGATTGGCAGGAACATAGTTAGTATAAGCACGTGTTCCCAGAAGACGATCACCTTCGCGTCGAACAGTTCATTCAGCGGAATGCGCCACGCGCTCTCTGTCCCCCACAGCGCTGCGCCGAGGCCAACGAGCCATGGGCCGTAGACAGCACTGCGTGTTGCGCGGTTTCGCATTTCGAAGCGTGTAACGTTACGAGGTTGCCGCGTCAACGCCTCGGCGACATCACCAATCCGACGGCACGCCCCGCGGTCGCGCCCTATCAGATTGTTCGATCTGTCATGAACAATAAACAATGAAACCAGAAACTTTAAAGAAGCATTGACGCCACAACTTATGGTGTGCTAATTAGCCGTTTAACACTATGCGTTGCCCCAAGTGCGGGTCTCGTGATGACAAGGTCATCGATTCCCGTCAGTCGCGCGAGGGTTCCAGCATCCGTCGTCGCCGCGAATGTCTGAAATGCAAATATCGTTTTACGACGTATGAAGAAATTGAGCGGTCGGACCTTCGAGTGGTGAAACGCGATAGAACACATGAACCGTTCGACCGGCGCAAACTGGCTGGCAGCATTGCGAAAGCTTTCGAAAAACGTTCGGCTAGTCTCCTTACGTTGGAAGATATGGTGGACGAAATCGTGCACGAACTGGAAACCGGCGGCCGTGAAGTTCCCTCATCGGTGATCGGCGCAAAGGTGCTCGAAAAACTCCGTGCGATCGACGAAGTGGCCTACCTGCGTTACGCCTCGGTGTACCAGCGATTTCAGGATGTCGATGAATTTGTAGATGCCATTCACACGCTGGGGCGGCGTATAAAACCGAATGTACTCCAGCGGGAATTATTTCCGCCCGAGACAGCGCAGAGTTCCACGCCAGGATCACGCAAAATACCGACGAACAAGAATCATGGTCGCGTTTAAGGAAGAATTTCCATATCTCCGCACAAGTTCGGGGCAACTTTTCGAGTTTAGCCGCGATTGGCTGCATGCTGCGATTACCCGGGCGGCGGATGAAGCTGGTTATCCCAGTTGGTGGCTCACCGATCACGTGACAGAAAGCATTGCTTTTTACCTGCACCTGCGAAACGACGAAAACGTGGTGGCTTTTAGTCAATTGTCGCAGACTGTGCGTTACGTGCTGAACGCGATCGGCTACAAGGAGATTGTGCCGCATTTTGCGCCCTCGCCGCCGCCCATTTCCATCTCGTTACTGGACATCGCGCAGCATGCCGGCGCAGGTTACGAGCTCGCGTTTTTTGATCTTTTGGAAAAGCGAATCAACGCCTTGATTGCAACTGGCGTCGATAATCTTCGGCTGTGTTCGCTTCAATCGTGCGTGAAGCACCTTCGCGGCGCCAAAATGTGGACCCGCTCCTGCGACGCGCTGCGCGAGGAAATTGTCTGCTTCGTCCGCGAGAGACTCACATCGGCAAGCGATTTTGCGCGATTGGATTGCTTCGTGCGTTGAAGATCTTGAGAGGCAGGCCGCCGCGGTTGCGGTTTTCAGATTTGAATTACCATCAGATTGCGCAGATTTACAGCGATCCCCTGCCCGACATGCGAAGCTCTGAAGCATCATGACCATTTTTGAGAAAATTATCGCACGAGAAATTCCGGCAAAAATCATTTGGGAGGATGACGACGCAGTCGTTTTTCACGACGTTAACCCGCAAGCGCCGGTGCATGTGTTAATCGTGCCAAAAAAGGTGGTTCCGCGTTTAACGGACGCGACAGAAGAAGACCGCGCGCTGCTTGGCAAGTTGCTTCTGGTCGCGCGCGACATGGCGAAGAAACTGGAATTGTCCAGCGGCTATCGTGTCGTGATTAACTGCGGTCCCGACGCAGGGGAAAGTGTGCCGCATCTGCATGTTCATTTGCTGGGCAAACGTGCGCTGGCGTGGCCGCCGGGGTAGGATAGCGCGAGTATCCGCGCTTGCGCCTGGCTCGCAGGCCGGAGGTTGGCGCCACTCTACTCACGCACGAGCGACCAGTCGATTCCGGTGATCCGCTTGTCGGCGAAGCGTTTCAGTGACTTGGGAAAAACCAAATACCTCGCATCCTTGCTTTCGTGCAAACCGATGATGCCAAAGTCTGTTCCACTCGCGGTCTTCAGGATTGTCATCACGCGACTGTTCTTTATTTGCGCCTGTAGGTGGCGATCGTCAGATGGCTTTTGCCAAAGAGTGTAAACCTGCGGCTTACCGCACGTTTCGACCACTCGCGAAAAGCGCGCCGTTTCCACTTTAAGGAGTTTCATAACTCATCGACCCGCGTTTCGCCTTCCCTACGGCTTCGCTCAGAACCGGCTTCCAGTTGCCGTGTCAGAAGAGTCCGCCAGAGAACTACGGCAAGGAGGATCAGACTACCGTTGCTGCATTCCTGCCCTGGCGGGATTTGTAAGTCCTCAATCCATAGCCCCTGACGGAAAGCAAATTTTCTCGCAAGAATCGCAACGCGCAACCCCGAACTCCGAAACTTTCGGATGCGAAAATCGGCGCATTGACAAGCCATCACGGTTCTGTTTGCATCAACGCCGTGAAATGGCTTGCCATTGTTTTGCTCGCTCTTCTTTTTGGTGCAACCTCCTGCACAACGCTGGTTAACCGGCGCGACCTTTACAGTCCAGAACCTGGGCCCGATTCATTGGAGGCTGCGCGACAGTGGTACGGGACGACTACCACGAGCACGACCACGACAACCAGAACGAGATCACACGCAGAAGTATTGCCGCCGCCGGACCAATACTAAGACGAAGAAAAGCAGGCCGCGCAGTTGTTAGCCAAACGGCAGGTTTGCCTTGACTCGTGCCACATCCGTATCATCCACGCGCGCCGCTTTGCTCAGATGGCGTTTGCGCTTCGCATTCTTGGCAGATAGCAGATGGCGTCGCGAAGAGTGTGCTCGCAACACTTTGCCTCGCGCGGTGATTTTGAAACGTTTTGCAACTGACTTGCGTGTTTTGCTTCGCGCGATTGGCTTCGGCATAGGGCACGAACCATAGACGAAATCATCGGAGCGGCAAACTGCTTTTGGCTGTTGCGTCCGCTGTCCTCAGCGGACATCATTCGTGTTGATTGACACCGTTGCGCTGAGACAGCGCACGCTACAACACTTGTGGCTGCGTTTGTATCTCGTAAGTATCCGTCGAATGCAAGACGTCACTCAAGGAAAGCCGCGCGTCATCATCATCGGCGCGGGTTTTGGCGGGCTCGAGGCGGCCAAAAAGCTGGCCTGCGAGGATGTGCGCCTCACGGTAATCGACCGCACTAATTACCATCTCTTTCAGCCTCTGCTCTACCAAGTCGCAACAGCGGCACTCTCACCGGCCGACATAGCTGCCCCGGTACGCGCAGTCCTTAGCAAATGCAGGAATGTCGAGGTCTTTCTTGCGGAAGTGCAATCCGTGGATGTCGAGGCGAAAAAAGTGAAAACGGTCGATCTGGAAATCGATTACGACTATCTGATTCTCGCCACCGGAGCGCGACATTCCTACTTTGGACATAACGATTGGGAGAAACTCGCCCCTGGACTAAAGAGCCTTGAGGACGCCATTGAGCTGCGTCGCCGGATTCTTATGGCATTCGAATATGCGGAAGAAATCACAGATGAAGCGGCGCGCATAGCGGCGATGAATTTCGTCGTCATCGGGGGTGGACCGACTGGTGTCGAGATGGCCGGTGCAATCGCGGAAATCTCCCGCTACACGCTGGCCAGAGACTTTCGTCACATCGATCCATCACAGGCGCGTATCATTCTGATAGAAGGGGAGCCACGCCTGCTCGCTGCTTATCCGCCGGATTTATCGGAGAGCGCGCGGAAACAACTGACCGACCTCGGCGTGGAAGTGCGCACAAGCACCCGGGCAACAAATCTTACTGAAGCGGGCGTCCAAATTGGCGACGAATTCATTTCTTGCCGCGTGAAAATTTGGGCGGCGGGCAACAATGCGTCATTCGTTGGGAAAACTCTCGGCGCACCCGTTGACCGTGTCGGCCGCGTCCTTGTGAACGATGACCTTACTGTTTCCGGGCACCCGGAACTCCAAGTGATCGGCGATTTGGCAAATTTTCCGCATCAGACTGGAGAGCCTTTGCCTGGAATCTCGCCAGTAGCAATGCAACAGGGGCGCCACGCCGCACGCAACGTACTTGCGATGATAAAAGGTCGTAAGCCGCAACGCTTCCGTTATTGGGACAAGGGAACCATGGCGACGATCGGTCGAAACAAAGCAGTGGCAGATTTAAAGTTCATGCATCTCAGCGGTCGTCTCGCGTGGCTGGCGTGGTTGTTCGTGCACATTGTTTTCCTGGTCGGCTTCCGCAATCGCTTGCTCGTGCTCATTCAATGGGCATGGGCGTACTTGACCTTCGACAAGGGCGCGCGCTTGATCACGCGCAATTTTCAATCGGAGCAAAGACCGCCGGCGTGAAGATGTCCCCAGGGGTCAGCGTGCGCAATCTTCAGCGAAAAATCCCGGTCAACGTTTCCCAGCTCCAATCGTTCGCGGAGAAAGCCGTGCAGCTATGTTTGCAATTGCGAAAGCGGAAAGGAACGGATCTGAGCAGACTGCGCGAGATTTTCGTCTGGCTTATTTCCGATCGCAGGATGTCACGATTACACCGGCAATTTCTCGGCCAAACGAGCACGACCGACGTGCTCACGTTTCAACACGGCGAAATTTTTATCAGCGTCGAGACGGCGAAACGACATGCTGTTGTATTTGGAAATTCGTTTATGCGTGAGCTCAAACTGTACATCCTCCATGGACTTTTACATTTGCACGGATTCGATGACCAAACCCCTGACCAAGCGCGCAAAATGAAAACCGCCCAGGAGAAAATTCTGAACGATGCACTGTAGCTGGGATCGATGATCCCCCTCCCGGAATCACCGATGCCGGCTAGAGGCAGGTTTGAACTGAGGACGTGGTATGTTAGCCTTTTACTCATGAGTTGTGGGCCGCGCCAGGACACCGGATGCCTGGCGCAGATCAAGGAAATCGAAGGGACCTCTTACGCCTCGAACCAAAAGGCCGGAACGATAACGACGGCCGAGCCCACAATCGAAAAAGAAACGCGTTCGGAAGAAGATCTCGACGTTCCGTGGCAGGTGGTAGTCCACAATGATCCGGTGAATTTAATGAGTTATGTGACCATGGTTTTCCAACGAGTGTTCGGGTATCCGCGCGAGAAGGCAGAGAGGCACATGTTGGAAGTGCATCATAAAGGGCAATCGATTTTGTGGAGCGGCATGCGGGAGCCGGCCGAGCTTTATGTGCAACAACTGCACGGTTATCTCCTGCTCGCCACACTGGAGAAGGTCTCTTAGTTATGGAAATCCGCTGGCGCAATGACAAGATCGAACTATCCGAGCTGGACCCGTTCCTAACCGAATTGCTTCGGCAGATTCCGGCAAGTGCCGACACAAGCGGCGCTCCGGCTGCCGAACAACGTCTCTTCAGTTCGCCAACCAATGGAAAAGAGACAGAATTCTGCTCGGAGTGGAAGATGTATGTCGAACCCGAGCTGCGGCGTCTCTTTCAGACGGCGACGCAGACCGTGGCGGCTGATTTGGAGCAACTGAACGGCAACGAAAAAAGTCTTGCGAACCGCATCCTCCGTATTCCCGCTAAACATGCCGATGCCTGGCTGAGTACGCTGAATCAGGCGCGTCTCGTCATAGCCGCAAAAAATAACTTCACCGAAAACGAACTGAATGACCATTTTCGCTCACCCATCGGATCGCGCCGGGATTTGAGTCTGTTTCAGGTGAATTTCTACGGTTTCCTACAGGAATTTATCCTGCGGGAAATGGCGAGTTGAGGGAAACGCAGCTCCGACTCATCACGCTTCCTTCTTTGCCTTTACCATTGCCATCAGCCGTTCCTTGATGGCTGCGGACGACTTCGCCGGGCGCAGGCTCAATGCAAATGCTTCATGCAACGCGTAGCATTTGGTAATGAATTCTTCGGCTTTTTTTCCGAATTTCTTTCGGGCTTTCTCGAATTCTTCAAGTTCTTCCGGTTCCAGCGCGCCGATCACGTACAGTCGCGACTGGTTCTGGAACTGCTCAAAGTTCATCTCTCAGCTCCTTGAGCCCGTCATAGATTTTTTTAAGTCCCAGTTCAAGCCTTGTCTTCACCGTGCCTAACGGTGTATTCGTTTTGGCAGCGATTTCGCGCTGGCTCATGCCTTTAAAAAATGCGAGATCGATTGCCTGCTGTTGGGGTGGTGGCAGGCTGCTGATGACCTTGCGGATCAGCGTGCGCGTGTCGCTGAGCATGATCTCGTCTTCGGTCGCGTTATGCACCCAGGCATTGGGCTGCTGTTCGATTTCGTTTTGCAGGCGCTCCTCCGCGCGCGCGTAAGCCTGCTTCTTCCGCAGGCCATCAATCGCCCGGCGCCGGGCCAGGGTAACCATCCATCCGAGCGGTTTGCCTTTTTGGGCAGAGAAATTCTTCGACTGCTTCCAGATCTCCATGAAAATCTCCTGCAACAGATCATCGGCCTCGGCTTCATTATGAATTACCCTCAAGATAAGCGCCTTCAAAATGCCGTTGTATCGATCATAGAGCTGAGAGAGCGCATCGGGGTCGCCGGCCTGGATTCCCTGCATCAATTCGAAATCACTCGGGGCTCCAGGTTCAAGCGGCGGCGCAACAGTGCGGGACGGCGTGCGCGACCTTGGCAGCCGCAAACGCTTCTTTGGCTTGCGGCGCGTGGAAGCAATTAGTTTGGATCGTGCCATGTGGGATCAGGAATTGCAGGAATCAGAAATACATCGAGCGCAGGCTGGCAACCGCGTGTCTCTAATCTGCGCAGGGGACTTCGTCCACGGGATTTCCGAATGCGAAATCAATTGATTGCGCGCTGCGTTTAGTGCGTCAAAAGTTAATTGCATGGCACAGGGGAATAACACATCTGTCGATCCGCTTTGGTATAAAGACGCGATCATCTACGAGCTGCATGTCAAAACTTTTTGCGACAGCGACGGCGATGGGATGGGTGACTTCCGCGGCCTGATCGACAAGCTGGATTATCTACAGGAGCTGGGGGTCACGGCCATCTGGCTGCTGCCATTCTATCCTTCACCGCTACGCGACGACGGCTACGACATCGCCGACTATTTTGACGTCAATCCGAATTTTGGGACCCTGGACGATTTCCGCGCCCTTTTGGATGCTGCGCATGCGCGAAATCTGCGCGTGATCACGGAACTCGTCATTAATCACACTTCCGATCAAAATCCGTGGTTCCAGAAATCGCGGCGAGCGGTGGCCGCGGCAGCGGCCGGGATCACCGACTCCGGCTACAGCGACGACGTCGCCTACAAGGATTTCTATGTCTGGAGCAACACCCCGGAAAAATACAAGGATGCGCGAATCATTTTCAAAGATTTCGAAACATCGAACTGGGCGTGGGACCCTGTTGCCAAAGCTTACTACTGGCATCGGTTTTATTCGCACCAACCGGACCTGAATTTTGATAATCCGGCAGTGCATGACGCTGTCGAGAAAGTCTGCGACTTCTGGCTGTCCATGGGCGTAGATGGACTTCGTCTCGATGCCGTCCCGTACCTGTACGAACGGGAAGACACCAACTGCGAGAATCTCACTGAGACACACAACTTTCTTCGCAAACTGCGCGCTCGTGTCGATGCGAAGTTTCCGAACCGCATGCTGCTTGCAGAGGCGAACCAATGGCCGGAGGACGCGGCCGCTTATTTTGGCAAAGGCGACGAGTCGCACATGAGTTTTCACTTCCCACTGATGCCGCGCATGTTCATGGCGCTGCAGATGGAAGATCGCTTCCCGATCATCGACATTCTGGAGCAAACGCCGCCGGTCCCCGAGAATTGCCAGTGGGCAATGTTTCTACGCAATCATGACGAGCTCACACTCGAGATGGTCACGGATGAGGAGCGCGACTACATGTATCGGGTTTACGCCACCGATCCACACGCGCGCATTAATCTTGGTATCCGCCGGCGGCTTGCGCCGCTGCTCGCAAACAGTCGCCGTAAAATCGAGCTGCTGAACACGCTGCTATTCTCAATGCCTGGTACCCCTATCATCTACTACGGAGATGAGATCGGCATGGGAGACAATTTTTATCTCGGCGATCGCAACGGCTGCCGCACGCCAATGCAGTGGAGCCCGGACCGAAACGCGGGATTTTCCAAAGCGAATCCGCAGCAGCTTTATCTGCCGGTCACGATCGACCCCGAATATCACTACGAAGCCGTCAACGTCGAGAATCAGCAGAAAAATCTCTCCTCCTTGCTGTGGTGGGCGCGCCGGGTCATCGCCATGCGAAAAAACTTCAAGGCCTTCTCACGTGGCTCTCTTGAGTTTCTCTACCCGGATAATGCGAAAGTTCTGGCGTTCCTTCGCCGATGGGAAAACGAGAC
>Ga0066903_100001138_pt1 | contig 18808 bp, 21 predicted proteins | sample PanSoiMetaGPlot1_FD_67491 | JGI IMG/M metagenome (GOLD analysis project Ga0066903, IMG submission 67491) | Tropical forest soil microbial communities from Panama analyzed to predict greenhouse gas emissions - Panama Soil - Plot 1 (version 2) | ecosystem: Environmental > Terrestrial > Soil >... | reverse complement strand
AGCTCCACTTCCTCCGCGGCCGTCAGCAGCCGAACACGGCTGATGTCGCGGAAGTACGCGCGAACGGCATCGTCGAGGCTCGCCTCGTCGAGCTGCTGCTGCTCCTCTTCTGCCTTCAGGGAAGGCTCTTCATCGATCAGGTCGAGTGCGCTATCCAGATCCACTTAACAGACTTTTGTACCCGCAAATCGGACTATTGATTCCTTTACGTCGGAATCAGCCGATTGGTTCATCGGGAGGTTGGTGCAAGGTCGCTCAGCTTACGCCTTCCGTCACCGGCGTGAGCCATCGATATCCGCTCACCCGCCATCCATTTCGGTCACGCGTGAGGTCGCAGAGCAGGAGACCGGTGGTCGTGGTGCCGGGCGGCACGTACTGGCTCTGCATCGTGCTGCGGGTCTGGAGCAGCACTCGGGACTGGTCCTGGTCCAGCGTCTGGAGGTACGCATCGGGCCGTTCGCCGACCGACACCGCCCGATAGAGCCCGAGGTCTGGGAAAGCGCGCTTGACATGGCTCTGGACCTGCGGCGTGGTCAGCGGCGCGAGGCGGTTCGCCTGCACGGCCGGATGAGCGTAGTCGTAGGTGGTCAGCTCCTGCCCGAAGTCGGTCGCGACGTCGAGGACGGCGGCGCGATCCGCCTGGCTGGAGGAGCGGTCGGAGCGCGTGGCGGCGAGCTGCTGCAGCGCGACGGCGGCGATCATCGCGACGAACGCCAGGAGGATCGTCTTCGTGACCTCGACCGGGCCGCGTCCGGCCAGCCGGCTCAGCATGGACGCATGAACGGGGCGGGATCGACCGGCGTGCCGCTGACGCGGACCTCGAAGTGCACGTGGGGTCCGGTGGAGTAGCCGGTGCTGCCGACGTAGCCGATCACCTGGTTGGTCTGCACCACGTCCCCGCGCTGCGCCGCGAACTCGACCATGTGGCCGTAGTAGTCGACGCGGCCGCTGTTCGCCTGGATGCGCACCAGGTTGCCGTAGCCGATGAGGAAGCCCAGGCTGTTGACCTGGCCGGCCGCCTGGATCACCTGGCCGGCCTCGGCCGCGTGGATGGGCGTGCCCTGGGCGATGGCGAGGTCGAGGCCGGTGTGGAAGTGGGCGTAGCCGAACATGGCCGGCTCGCCGCTCAGCGCGCTGGGGCCGAACGGCTGGGTGAGGATCGCCCCCGGCACGGGACAGGCCAGCTCGCCCGGGGCGAGCGGCGGTCCGGGGGGCGCGGCGATCGCCGGCGCGGCCAGGGGCAGGCCGTGGCTGACGCCGGCGGTGATCGCGAAGACGAGGAGGAGCACCGGTAGCGCGACGATGCCCAGGAACAGCCCGGGCGCGGTCAGCAGCAGCGCCAGGACCAGCTTGAGGTTCGAGAACGCGAGGCCCAGGACCCGCGCCCGAAGCGCGCTCAAGCTGTAGGCCCCTCCCCCCTCGCGGGGGAGGAGGCCGGAGGCCGGAGGGGGGGTCGCTCAGGGCAGCGCCGACGCCGCAGCGACGGCCCGCTCAGTCCACGCGAAGGGGGGCCGGGCTGGGAGCACCCTGTTCGCATACCGGCGTCATGCCCCCGCGATCGGCAGGGCCGTCTCGGCGCTGTCCGCCTCCGCGGCCACCTGCCCGTGGGGCTGCCCGCACTTGAACGGCTCCGTGCAGTACAGCTCGTGCTCCGGCGCGTAGTTGACCGTCTGCATCGCCACGTGCTCGCCCGCGCCCGTCACCACCAGGCACTGGCCCCGCTCGGCGCTCTGGAGGTACCGGCCCTCCGCCTCCGACAGGTGGAACGTCTCCATCACCCGGGCGATGTGGTCCGGATGCTGCTTGTGCAGGATCGTCGTCGACATGTTGGAGAGGCTCGACACCGCCTGGGGCGACGCCAGCATCTCCGCCACGCTCTGCGAGATCAGGACCAGCTGCGTGTTCGCGTGCCGGGCCGTGCGCGCCACCTCGTCCACGAAGCTCATGCCCTCGGCGTGCCGCGCCAGCGACCAGAACTCGTCGATGCAGATCACCCGCCGGCGCAGCTTCGACGTCATCCACGTGCGCAGGTGGTTGAGGATCAGCCAGTAGACCAGCGGCAGCAGGTCGGACTGCTCCTGCCGCACCACGCGCACGTCGAAGGACAGGAAGTCGTTGGCCAGGTTGACGTTCGTCCGCTGGTTGAAGAGCGGCGCCAGGTAGCCGTAGCTGAACCGCTGCACCCGCTCGCACAGGCTGGTCGCGGGCAGCCGCGTCCGCTCCTCGGCGCCGTACCGGTCCCAGATCGCCTGCTGGAAGTCGCTGGTCAGCGGCGGGGGCTGGCCCCACGTCTCCGGGTCGCTCGGGGTGACGCCGACCCGCTGGTACGCGGCGGTGATCGCGCCGTCCAGCAGCTGCAGCTCCTCCTCGGGCAGGTATCCCAGGGCCAGCTTCCAGAAGCTGATGAGCTGCGGCACCTTCGAGCTGAAGGGATTGCGGCCGGCCTCCTGGGCCAGGTCCCAGATGTTGATGGTCTTGGCGCTGCCCAGGTAGATCGGGATGGTCTCGCCGGCGCAGTGCTCGGCCAGCGGCCCGTACTCGCCGCGCGGGTCGATCACCGCGGCGTGGCTGCCCGCGATCCACTCGTGAAGCACCTTCTCCTTGACATTCGCGGACTTGCCGTTGCCCGACCATCCCAGCACCACCATGTGCGGGTTGTCCCACGTGCGCGGGTTGAGGATCAGCATGCTCTTCGCGCTGTGCTCGCCCCCGACCACCCCGAACAGGTAGCCCTCCGGCTCGATCTGGTCGGCGGCGTTGAACGGGAACGCCGCGGCCAGGGGATGCGTCGACACGCCCCGCGTCTGCTTGAGCATGTCGACCGCCTGCGGCAGCACCGAGTTGAAGCCCTGCTCCTGGCGGTAGTACGCGCGCTGGCTGCGGAAGAACAGCCCGGCGAGCTGGTCCTCGATGGCCCGCGTGGCCCGCTCCAGCTCGTCCTCGCTGCTCGCGTACGGCGCGACGTAGAGGGCGAGCTGGAACCACTTGGCCTTGTTGCGGAACTCCTCCTTGATGTGGGAGATGTCCTCCAGCCGCTCCTGGATGTCGCGCGCCGTCGGCGCGTCGTCGGAGACCGCGGCCAGCGTGCCGGCCAGCTCGCGCTCGTTGGCGTCCAGCTTGATGCGGGCGCGGTGCACGTCCAGCGGCGTGATGTGCATGCTCACGTCGAGGTTGAAGTCCAGGCTGAGCACGTCGCGCAGCCAGTTCGGCGCCACCTCGCGCGGGTAGTCCTGCACGTACAGCGTGCGCACGAACGTGTCGTCACGGTTCTGGCAGTGGACGTGCAGGGGGCCCACCTCCAGCACCGACGGCACCAGCATCTCGCGCACGTCGGCCGTGCGCACCCCGAGGCTGACGACGTCGCCCGGTTGGAGCGGCGACACCTCGATGGTCGTCGCGGGCGCGGTCGCCGCGCGCATCTTCTGCAGCCGCGCCATCGTCGGGTCGTACGCGTAGTAGAAGAGCTCCTCGATCTCCGCCGACGCCAGCCGGCGCAGCCGGATGCCGCCCCGCTGCAGGATGCGCGCGATCTGCTTCTCCTTGGCGCCGAGCTGCGTGGCGATCTCGTCGTCCGAGGGCTCACGCAGGCGGTCGAGCGCCGCGGTGGTGAACGGCACGACCAGGTAGAAGCGGCGGTCCTTGATCTGCTTGTCGCGCGAGATCAGCCGGATCTTGTCCAGGTACTCGGACAGACGCCGCTCGCGCAGCTCCTCCTTGCCGGACCAGGAGCTCCGCCACGCCTGCAGCGTGTCGAAGTACTCCTGCGGCTCGTACACGCGGCTGCGGACCAGGATCTGCACCGGGTCGTGCAGGTACTGGAGCAGCTCGGCCATCACCTCCAGCAGCCCGAGCTGCTCGAAGTGCGACTTCAGCTCGAAGTTGACGCCGGTCGCCTCCAGGACGATGCGCGGGCCGTGGCCGCGGACGTGCAGGTAGCCGTTGTGGATCCGCTCCACCAGCAGATGGGAGCGCACGTCCTCGCTCATGCCGAGGCCGGCCGCCGCCGGCAGCAGGCCCCTCACCATGCGAGTCAGGCGCATCATCGCCCCTCCGTCTCGGGGTCGCGCCGGCGGACCGTGACGCGGATCCGGTTGCGCGACATGTCGTGCTGGATCACCAGCACCTTGTCGTCGATCGCCATGCGCAGGCCGGCCCCGTCGGCCTCGATCGTCACCGGCAGGTCGATGTCGTTGAGGGTCCGGCGGACCGGCTCGCTGTCGAGGGTGGTGTCGACCACGGGGATGACCTCCTGGCGCAGGTTGATGATCTTGCTGGTGCGCTCCAGCCGCCCGCCCTCCGGCAGGTTCACGGCCCGCTTGACCATGCGGCTGAACCGGTAGCGGTCGATGAGGTGGGACTCCCAGTAGCGGCCGTCCGGCGCCCGGACGAACGCGATGATGGAGGTCAGGTACATCGGGGCCAGGCCGAGCGGGATGGCCAGCGCCGGCGTGCCGAACGCGGGCATCAGGATGCCGATCAGGCCGACCGACGCCAGCGCGCCGGCGGCCAGCAGCAGCGCCGCCCGCACCGAGATGCGCCTGCCCGCCACCGTCACCGACGTCTCCACCCGGTCGATGTCGGCGGTGATGTGATAGATCTTCGCGTCAGCCATCGGTGCCTATCCCCTGCGCAGGCGGCGCCAGACCCCGGACGTCGCCTGACGAAGCGGTTGGTGGTGCGTCGTCGCGCGCCACGTCTGCTGCACGGACATGATCGCCCCGCCCGGCTCGCCCAGCGCGCGCATGAGCGTCGCCGGCACCATGATCATGAAGAGCAACATGGTAGCCACCAGGAAGACGTTGAGCAGCGCCACATCTGACGACGCGCCCATGAAGACGAATGTGGTGAAGACCAGCACGTTGACGAACTTGATCGACACGGTGGCGATCAGCAGACGGGCCCAGTAGATCACCAGTCCGCGGCCGGCGGGAATGATGCTGAACGCGAAGGCGAATGGCGCGACGACCACCAGCACCCACAGCAGGATCAGGCGGACGAAGTAGACGACGAACAGCACCACCAGCTCCATCGCGACGAACACGATGACCAGGAGCGTCGTGATGGCCTTCAGCAGGTCGTGCACGTCCTGGATCGCCGATGGATCCTGGAGGCCGAGGTTCTGGAACGCGAGCAGCGAGCGCAGCTCGATCGCGACCTGGCCGTTGACGCCCGACACGAGCACGTTGTCGATGAGCAGCAGCTGGTTGACGAGGAAGAAGCTGAACGCCATCAGGATGACGGTGAACAGGAAGTACACGAGGTTCCGCCAGATGTCGTGCCGGCTGCCGATCGCCTGGCCGAGCAGCCACAGCAGCGCCGTCAGCGCGAAGAGCAGCGCCAGCAGCGAGCCGGTGGCGATGCCGAAGCTGACGGTCCACATCCGGTCGAGCTGCGTGTTGTCGACGACCAGGCCGGGGCCGAAGCTCTGCTTGCCGGTCAGGTCGTCGGTGCCCGCCACCATCGGGTTCCAGACCTTCTCCATCTCCGCGATCAGCGTCTGGTCGAACGCGTAGAGGATGCCCGCGATCGCCTGGTAGAGGACCTTCTGCGGGTCCAGCGACGGGAGCTGGATGCCGGGCAGGCTGGGCCCGGACGCCTGGCCAGCGGCCGACGGCGATGGGCTGGGCGATGCCGCCGCCAGCGCGGCCGAGCTGCCGGAGGCGCCCAGCAGCAGCAGGAGCGCCGCGGCGCCCCCCACGAGGGCCGTGCGGAGCCGGAGCACCTGGGCGCCCCGAGGTGCGGCCGGACGGTCAGACGGATCTTCGCCACCCATGCGCACCGCCCCAACCCAGGGAGTCCGCGCCCCACCACCGCCACTTCCCGGGGACCCCGGGATCTCGCGGCCCGGCTTCTGCGGTCCCCGCTCACCCATTGACATGGGCTCGCCGCGGTCCTCGGCGCACGACCACGATCCGGGGCACCTGGACGACGAATCTCTCGCCAGCCGTTCCGGCCACACCTCAGCGGACGAAGCTGGCGGCCAGGTTGACGATCGGCTTCGCCAGGAACCCGAGGATGACGCCGATGATCGCGCCGACCATCAGGGCCTTGCCGCGCTCGTGGCCGCCGATCGTGCCCTCCGCCAGGTAGAAGCCCGCGCCGAGAACGAATGACAGGATGCCGACCGAGAGCAGGATGCCCTGGACCCAGGCCGTGATCCGGCCCAGCGTGGCGTCGATCTCCTCACCGACCGCGAACGCCGGGTCCGTCAGCGCGGCGGTGAACACCATGGTCGCGGCGGCCACGGCGGCCGCTCGCAGGACTGTCCGAGTCATGTGGAAACCCCCGAGAGTGCGTCGAGTGGTGGGTCAGGGCCGCGTCGCCAGGAGGCAAACCGCGAGCAGCCGCCTGCAAACGCCGGCGGCTTCGTCGAATCCCCTGCCATGCCTGTGGATCACCGTTAGCATAGGCCGTGTTCGGTTTCCAGGCAGAATTCGAGTTGAAGTGACGCGCCGAACGCGGAGGCTGACGGGATGACCCCTGACGTGGAGGTCTGGATCGATCTCTACCGGCAGCGGTACCCGCGCACCCGGTCCAACGGCCGGCGCGCGCTGGTCGCGCTGCACGAGCTCATCGCCAACCCGCCGCCCGATGGCTTCACCGTCCGCGACGTCGCCGCCCGGGCGGGGGTGGGCCTCGACACCGTGGCCAGGGTCATCCAGCACCTGCGCGGGCTGGGCGTCCTCAGCGTGACCGGGGGCGGCTGGGTGGCCGAGCCGGGGGGCAGGCCGGGCCACGGCGTCCGGTTCACGTACGCCACGCACTGGCCGCCCATAGGAGGCGCCGCGGTCGACGATGACGCGGGTGGTGGGCAGCGGCGGTGATGGCGGTATAGTGGCCGGCGGAGGATCTTGCCGCCACGATGATCGAGATCACGGTTCTGGAGCAGCGGCGGGCCAGCTACTGGCGCCGGCGCGATCAGGAGCGACCCTCACCGAGGCATCTTCTTCGCGAGTCCGACGAGCTCATGTTCTGGCTGGAGGAGTGCCTGGTCCAGGGCCTGCGCATCGTGCCCGGGTGGCTGATGCCGCGGCTGGTCCGGCTGCTGGCCAGGGCCGGCGCGGAGTTCCCCAGGCTGATCGACGGCGAGCGTCGGCCGGCGGAGCTGATGGAGATCCTGTACCAGGCGCAGGAGCGCCTGATGGAGCAGTCGGTGACCGCCCGCCGCCCGGCGCGCGTCATCCCGCTCTTCCGATCGGCGGTGCGACGACAGCGCTGACCCCGACCGATCCCTTCCTCTCGCACGGCCGCGGCGTCCGATGACCCCCCCTCGGCTCCTGGTGGCCGGATCGATCGCGATCGACTCCCTGCAGGGCGGCCGCGTCACGGACGAGCTCGGCGGCTCGGCCCTGTACTTCTCGCTGGCGGCGTCGCGGCGTGTCGACGTCCTGGTGGTGGCGCCGGTCGGCGGGGACGGCGAGGTCCGGGTGCGGACCCTGCTGGCGGCGCACCGGCGGATCGACCTCTCCGGACTGACGGTGGTCGACGCGCCCACCTACCGCTGGTTCGCGGAGGCGCACGCGGGCCGGAACGTGGACCTGGGCAGCCAGGACTCGATCTACGACCTCTGGTCGCCGAGCCCGCCGCCCGACTACCGCGGCTGGGCGTTCATCGGCTCCATGCGCCCGGACCGGCAGCTGGAGGCGGCCACCCGGCTCGCGGGCTGCGACCTGCTGGCGGCGGACGCGATGCGCTCGTACGTCGAGTCGGCGCCGGAGGCGGCGCGAGCCGTGCTGCGGCTCGCCGACTGGTACTTCTGCAACGAGGAGGAGTTCGGGGGCCTCGGCGGCGACGAGCCGGAGGCGTTCCGCCGGCGCTGGGACCTGGCCGGCCTGGTCCTGAAGCACGGCCCTGGCGGCGTCACCGCGTACACCGCCGCCGGCGCGCTGCACGTGCCGGCGAACGCGAAGCGGGTCGTCGACACGACGGGCGCCGGCGATGCGCTGGCGGGCGGCATGCTCGCGTGCTGGCTGCTGCGCGGGGGCGACCCCGACCACCTGGGCGACGCCCTCCAGGCCGGCGTGGACTGCGCCTCCGTCGCGATCTCCGACGTCGGCGCCCGAGCCCTGGCCAGACCGTCCCCTCCAGACGCCTGATGGAGTCAGGCCGCCCGGCACCTCCCCCCTGGCGGGGGAGGAGGCCGAAGGCCGGAGGGGGGGCACGTCTCCAGCGGTCCCTGCTCGCCTGGTCGGAGACCGCGCGCCGCGACCTCCCCTGGCGCCGCACGCGAGACCCCTGGGCCGTCCTCGTGTCCGAGCTGATGCTCCAGCAGACCCAGGTCGCCCGCGTCGTGCCCCGCTACGAGGCGTTCCTGGCCCGGTTCCCCACGCCGGCCGCCTGCGCGGCGGCCGGACCGGCCGACGTCATCCGGCTCTGGTCGGGCCTGGGTTACAACCGGCGGGCGCTGCACCTGCACGCGGCGGCGATGGCCGCGGCCGAGCGCCACGGCGGCCGGCTGCCCGACTCGCTGGACGCGCTCCTGCGCCTGCCCGGCGTCGGCGCGTACACCGCGCGGGCGGTCCTGGCGTTCGCCCACGAGCGCGACGTCGCGGTGCTCGACGCCAACGCCCTGAGGGCCCTGTCGCGGGCGCTGGGGCGGCCCGTCGACCAGGCGGCCGCTGACGCCCTCGTCCCGACCGGCCGCGGCTGGGCGTGGAACCAGGCGGTGCTGGACCTGGGCGCGACCGTCTGCCGCGCCCGCCCGTCGTGCGACGCGTGCCCGCTGGCCGCGGAGGCCGCCTGCGCCTGGCGCGTCGCCGGCCGTCCCGAGCCCGATCCCTGGCCTCGCGGTCCGCGCCAGTCCCGCTTCGAGGGCTCCGACCGTCAGGGCCGGGGCCGGTTGGTGGCCGCCGTCCGCGCGGGCCCGCTGCCCTGGCCGCTGGTCCCCGCGGCCGCCGGGTGGCCGGACGACCCCGGACGGGCGCGGCGCGTGGCGGGGTCGCTGGTCGCCGAGGGCCTGGTCGTGGCGGACGCCGGCGGGCTGGCCCTACCGGGAGAGCGGGCTTCCCGGGATGCTGCTGACCAGCAGCAGGGCGATCAGGACGAGCAGGAGCGCCACGGTGGCGACGGCGATCACGTTGACGACCGCCCCGTTGACGTAGCGGCCCATGATCCGGCGGTCGTTGACCAGCGCCAGCATGAAGAGGAGGATCACGGCGAGGATCAGGCCGTTGATCTCCTGGCTCAGCAGGATCATCGAGACCAGCGGCACGCCGGGGATCAGCACCGCCAGCGCGCCGATCACGATCAGGCCGGTGAAGATGCCGAAGAACGCCGGCGCCTCGCCGAACCGGTGTCCCACGCCGCGCTCCCAGCCGAACGCCTCGGTCACCGTGTACGCGGTGCTGAGGGGCACCACCCCGCCGGACAGCAGGGACGCGCCGAACAGGCCGACGCCGAACAGCACGAAGGCGGCGGCGCCGACCACGGGCTCCAGGGCGCGCGCGTAGTCGGAGGCCTGCATGTTGGCCAGGGTGGTGGCGTCCAGCCGGCCGAAGAGCGCGACGGCGGCCGCCACGATGATGAAGAACGCGACCATGTTCGCGAAGATCGCCCCGGAGATCGCGTCGGCGCGGCTGTAGGCGAGCTGCTCGTTGGGGATCCCCTTCTCGGCCACGGATGACTGGAGGTAGAACAGCATCCAGGGCGCGATCGTCGTGCCGATGAGGCCGATGGCGAGCAGGAAGTAGCCGATCGTCAGCGTCGGACGGGGCGCCACCACGCTGCGCGCGACCCCGCCCCAATCGGGATGGCTGACCAGGCCGGACACGATGTAGGCGACGTACACGACCCCGATCGAGAGGAGGATGCGCTCCACGAGCGGGTAGCTGCCGCGCACGATGACCAGCCAGATCGCCAGACCGATCAGGGGCACGGAGACGTACTTGGGCACGCGGAACAGCTCAAGCGCGGCCGCGATGCCGGCGAACTCGGCCATCGTCGTGACGGCGTTGGCGATCAGGAGCAGGAGCATCGCGAACGTCGTGCCGCGGACGCCGAAGCGCTCGCGGATCAGGTCGGCCAGGCCCTTCCCGGTCACCACCGCCATGCGGGCGCCCATCTCGTTGACGACCGCCAGGCTGACGGTGACCAGGGCCAGGATCCACAGCATCTGGAACCCGAACTCGGCGCCGGCCTGGGAGTACGTGGCGATGGCGCCGGCGTCGTTGCCGGCGTTGGTCGTGATCAGGCCGGGGCCGAGGACGGCGAGCAGGATGAAGACGCGCCGGAACCGGCGAAGGCGTGCCGTCAGCCGCGACATGGGGTCAGCGGACTCTCGGAGAGCGCCGGGTGGGTAGGCGGCGAGAGATTTGGCGGCCAGGTGCCCCAGATCGTGGTCCTGCGCCGAGGACCGCAGCGAGCCCATGGGACATGGGTGAGCGAGGACCGCAGAAGCGGGGCCGCGATATGGGGTGCATGGGCGTCAAAGATCCGCCGACTACCCGCCCGGCGCTCTCGGGAGCTTGCGCTTGACGGATTCGGGGAGGACCGCGTCGAGCACGTCGTCCACCGTGACCAGGCCCTGGATGTGGAACTCCTCGTCCACGACGGGGACCGCCAGGAGGTTGTACTTGCTGAGGACGGCCGCGACCTCCTCGGCGCTGTCGTTCAGGTGGACCGCGATCACGTCCCGGATCATGAGGGAACGGATCGGCGTGTCGGGCCGAGCGACGATCAGGTCGCGTAAGGACAGCACGCCGCGCAGGCGCTCGTCGGCGTCCGTCACGAAGACGTAGTAGATCGACTCGGCGTCCGGCTCCATCCGGCGCAGCTCGTCGATGCACCCCTGGGCGGTCAGCCGCTCGTGGACCGCCACGTACTCGGTGGTCATCAGCCCGCCGGCCGTGTCCTCCTCGTACGCGAGCAGCTCCTTCACGTCGCGCGCCTCGTCGGTCTCCATCAGGCTGAGGAGGCGCTCGGCCTGGTCCCTCGGCAGCTCGGTCAGGATGTCGGCCACCTCGTCGGGCGGCATCTCCTCCAGGATCTCGCTGGCGCGCCGGGCGTCCATGTGCTCGATGACCGAGACCTGGTCCTCGAGCTCCATCTCCTCCAGCGTGTCGGCCGCGACCTCCTCGGTCAGCGTGTCGAAGACGGTCTTCCGCTCCTTGGCGCCGAGGTCCTCGACGATGTCCGCGATGTCGGCCGGGTGGAGCTTGGAGATGCGGCTGCCGGAGATGCGGAGGCGGACGGCGTCGTCGCTGGCCGGGCGCACCAGGTCGGGCGCCGAGCCGAGCGGCGCGACCACCTCCCACGAGACCAGCACCATGGGCAGGTCGCGGCCGACCAGCCGCGCCAGCGACTTGGCCGCGCCCTCCAGGCCCAGGCGGCGCAGGATGCCGCGGATGCCGATGTCCGCGCCGACGAGCAGCAGCCCACCACCGCTCTCGACCAGCTGGAGGTCGTTGACGCGGACGACGCGGCGTCCGTCGGTGTCCACGACCTGCTTGTCCATGACGTCGCGCGCGAGCCAGATGTCGGTCGGATCGGCCTGGTGACGCTCGATGTCCTCACGCGTGCTGCGCAGCGCAAGCTCGCGTGTCGCGGCGGCGAAGGTGCGGACCTCCGACCACGGAATCGTGAGCTGCCGCCGGCGGGATACGACGAGGCCCGTGACGACCGGGTACGGCTCCTGGACGCGCACGGTCAGGTCTCGGACCGCGCCGGTCCGGCGCTGCCGAACATCGATGACTTCCGCCCCCAGAATCTCCGTCAGGAAAAGCATCCCGGCCTCCCAGGAGCGGCCCAGTCTAGCACCGCCCGCGGAGCCCCCTCTCCGAATTGGGGTTGAATTGGAGAGAGTGGGCCGATACAATACGGCGGGTTCGGCTGCGCTGACGCAAATCTTGAGTGCCATATAGAGAGGTCATTGCAGTGGAAGGGTATTGCCTTAAGGACAAGAAGAAGGTCGAAATGAAGGACCCCAAGCCGATCACCATGAAGAATGGCAAGCCGGCGACAAAGGGTACCTGCCCGCTCTGCGGCACGACGATCTACAAGATCGGCAAGTCCACCGCCTGAGCGCGACCTCGGCGAAGTCGAAGGCGAAGGATGGCCGCGCCCACCGGCGCGGCCGTTTCTTTTCTCCGCCGTTATGCTCGCGTGACGCTGGTCTCCAGCGCGTTGAGCAGGATCTCCGTCGCCGATACCACCTCGTCGATGCCCAGAGTCTTGAAGATCTCGACGTTCGCGGGGTTGTTGACGCGCGCGATGGTCAGCGGCACGTTGAAATGCTTCTTGGCCATTTGCAGCGCCACCAGGTTGTCCTCGTCGTCGCCGGTGACGGCGAGCACCGCGTCCGCGCGCTCGATGCCGGTGGTGCTCAGGAAGGCCATCTCGTCGCCGTCGCCGCGCATGACGATGCTGCCCAGCTGGCTCTCCAGCCACTCGGCCCGGGTGGCGTCCTTCTCGACCAGCGTGACCTCGTCGCCGCGGTCGAGCAGGTCCCTGGACAGGAAGTAGCCCACCTTTCCGCCGCCGATGACGATCGCGTACATGGATTCTCAGTCCTTGATCATGCGGCGGACCGTCGCCGCACCTTCCGTGGTCGGGCAGAACACGCTCAACCCGAGCTTACGGTAGACCTCCGTCCGGATCGGGTCGTAGATCCTGGCGACCACCTTGTCGACCTTGAAGACGTTCTGGGCGATCTGCGCGGCCATGATGTTGCGGTTGTCGCCCTGGGTCACGGCGATGAAGCAGTCCGCCTCCTCGGCGCCGGCGCGCCGCAGGAGGTCAGCCTCGGTGCCGTCGCCGACCATGAAGCTGCCGGCGAAGCTGTCCTCGAACACGCCTCGCGACGCGAACCGGCTGAAGGCGCCGGGGTTGTTGTCGACGATGGTCACCTCGTGACCCTCACGATCGAGCTCCTGGGCCAGCCGCGACCCGACGCGGCCGCAGCCGATGATGAGCACCTTCACCGGGCCCTATTCTAGGGACCGCCCGCGGGCGGGCCCTGGGCGCCGGCGTGACCCTTGCTAGGATGAGCGGGAGGTGCGTTTCCCGTTCACGTTCATGGGCTTCCTGTCGCTGGCCCTCGGCATCTGGATCATCGCGTACTTCCTGATCCGGCAGCCGGACGGCCCCGTCAGTGGGGGAATCGAGGTTGCCATGGCGTTCGTGATGATCGCGTTCGGATCCTGGGTGGTCTGGCGCCGCCTCACCGGCCGCGAGCGAGGCTGATGAAGGTCGCTGGCCGCATCCTGGTGACCCTCGGCGGGCACCAGGTCGACGAGGAGACCGTGCGCCTCGCCTGCCGGATGGCCACGCGGCCGCGCGGCGAGGGCAAGGAGCCGGCGCTGCTCTACGCGGTGCACGTGGTGGAGGTGAACCGGGCGCTCCCGCTCAGCGCCACGGTCGAGCCTCAGCAGGAGCGCGGCGAGCAGATCCTGGACGGAGCCGAGCAGGTGGCGGCCGAGTATGACCTCCAGATCGAGGCCGAGATGGTGCAGGCCCGCGACACCGGCCCCGCCATCGTGGGCGAGGCGGAGGAGTGGCACGCCGACCTGATCGTGATGGGCCTGCCCTACAAGCGGCGGTTCGGCGAGTTCAACCTGGGCAAGACGGCGCCCTACGTTCTGAAGCACGCACCGTGTCGCGTCGTACTCTTCCGCGAGCAGCTGGACGGGTAGCCGGCTCCGGCCGGCCCGGGTGGCCGCGCCGGTTCTGGCGGGAGCTGGCCGCGGTCGTGCCGGAGCACGACCCGGTCATCCGGCTGATCATCATCGAGCGGCTGGTCAAGTCGACCGTGCTGTTCGTGGGGGCGGTCTCGCTGATCGCGGCCGATCGCCTCGGCTACCTGGCGCGGTGGGCCGACCTCGTGCAGGACCAACTGGAGCTGTCGGCCGACCGGGGCGTGATCACGCGGGTGCTGGCGTGGCTGGTGAACGAGCTGGGCCACCTGCCCCCGCACGTGACGGTGGTCGCGCTGGCGGTGATCCTCTACGCCGCGCTGGAGGCGACCGAGGGCGTCGGCCTGGCGATGCGCCGCCGCTGGGCGGAGTACCTGACGGTGCTGGCGACCGGGGTGCTGATCCCGTTCGAGCTGACCGAGGTGGTGGCGAAGCCGACGCTGTTCCGCGTGGGCGCGCTGCTGGTCAACGTGGCGATCGTCGTCTACCTGGCCTGGCGAAAGCGCCTGTTCGTGGACGTGTGAGCCTGAGGGGGTCGCCCTCAGTACCCGTAGTCCAGCCGGTGCGCGAACCGGTCGGGCAGGCCCGCGTCCAGGATCGACCGCTGCGCGGCGACGCGGTCGTAGGCCACGCGCCGGAAGTCGAACGTCCCCTCCCTGGTGTTCCAGACGCCGTAGCTCGCGTCGGGATCCCGGTCCCGCGGCTGCCCGACGCTCCCGGGGTTGATCAGCGCCGGCCCCGGCAGCGTCACCGGCCCCAGGCGGTAGTCGTGCTCGACCCACCCGTCGTCCATCCGGAACACGCCGGGCAGGTGGGAGTGGCCGTGGAAGCACAGGCCGACGCCGAGCTGGTTCAGGTTCGCGGCCGCGCTCTCGCTGTCCATGACGTACTCGAAGACCGGGCTGCGGGGGCTGGCGTGCACGAACAGGGCGCCCTCGCGCGTGTCCTTGGGCGGCAGGGCTCGCAGCCATTCGATCCGGTCGGCGCCGAGCTGCTCGATCGTCCACCGAATGGCGACGGCCGCGTCCTCATTGAACCAGCCCAGCACGTCGTCGTCGGTGCAGGCGAGGTCGTGGTTGCCGGACAGCGTGAGCCAGCCGCGCTCGCGCACGAGGTCGAGGCAGCGGACGGGATCGCCCCCGTAGCCGACGACGTCGCCCAGGCAGACCACGTCGTCGACCTCGGGGAGGTCGGCCAGGACGGCCTCCAGCGCCGGCCAGTTGGCGTGGATGTCCGAGATCACCGCGACCTTCACTGGATCCTCCAGGCCCACGGGACCGACGCCGGTGCGGCGCCGCTCCGGCGTTCAGGCGCGGCCGGACGGCTCGGCGAACCGCTTCTTGAACGTGTGCTCCAGCGCAAGGTACGCGACCCCGGCGAGGATGACGGCCGCGCCGACGAGGAGGACGGGGATGTGGTATCGCTCGAACAGCTCGGTCCAGTGCTCGCCCGCGGCCCTGCCGACGAGGAGGACCAGGAGGTTCCAGATCGCGCAGCCGGCGGCGGTGGCGATGACGAACGGCCGGTATCGCATGCCGGCGAGGCCGGCCGGGTACGAGACCACCGTGCGGATGATGGGGGTGAGCCGGGCGACGAAGATCATCACCGGTCCGCGGCTGCGGAAGAAGCCCTCAGCGGCCGCCATGCGGCTGGGCGTGAGGAAGACGTAGCGGCCGATCTTGCGGACGCCCGCGGGCCCGAAGGTGTGGGCGATCCACCAGGCGAGGGTGGCCCCGCCGACGGTGCCGACGACGGAGGCGCCGAAGGCGATGAAGAGGTTGAGGTGGCCGCTGCCGATGAGGAAGCCGCTGAAGAGGAGGATGGCCTCATTGGGGATGGGCACGGCAGCGCTCTCTGCGATCAACCAGACGATGATGACCAGGTAGAGCAGCGCCGCCGGAAGCCCCGCCACGGCGTTGATGACGGTGAGGGCGGTGTCCAAGATATACGGCTCCCCAGGGTACGCGACTGCGGCCCCGGCCCGCCGGGACATCCGGCGGACGCGGCCGGAGGGGGCTGGCCAGGCGACCAGGCGTAGCCAGCACACCGGCTCGCACTGTCCGCGATCCGTCCGCCTCCGCCGTCCATGCTCAGCGCATGCACACCGCCCTCGACATGCCCACGCTCGAGTTCCGTCTCCACCACGCCATGAGCCTCCTCCGGCAGGACCGCTGGCTGCTCGGCGCGCTCCGCCACGGCAAGCTCAAGGTCCTCGCCGACTCCAGCCCCGAGCTCCACCGGCCCTACCGCCGCACCCGCTCCCTCACGCACCTGGCCCGCCGCTGCCTCCAGGAGCGGCACCCGCTCACCGTCTCGTCGCTCGACGCCGGCCGGGCCGAGGCGGCCGGGCAGCAGGACTGGGAGCTCGACTGGCCGGCGCTCCTCTACGCCCCCGTCGGCATGCCCGGCCGCCGCCCGCTCGGCCTGCTGATCGCCGGCGCCCGCACCAGCCACTGGTACCGGCAGCAGGAGATCGACTACATCGCCGCGCTCGGCGTGACCCTCACCGGCATGGTGCTGGCCCTCAACGGCCCGCTCGCCCGCCTCGACGAGCGCGAGCTGGAGGCCGCCCGGCTCGTCGCACTGGGCCTCTCGCTCGCCGAGACGGCGGCGGCGCTCGACATGACCGCGGACGAAGCGCGCCGCCTGCTCGACCGCGTCCTGCGCAAGCTGTCCGTGCGCTCGCCCAGCCAGCTGGCGGACGGCTGGACCGAGTCCACGGCGGGCCGCCGCCCGTGACGAGCCTCAGCCGCGCGACCGCCTCCGCCGCCGCCCGTACCAGTCGAGCGCCGCGATCACCAGCGGATGGCGCGCCCACCGCAGCACCCGCCGCCACGGGACCAGCAGCGCGTCCGTCTCCGCGAGCTGCGCCTGGAGCCGGAGCAGCGCCATCAGGCGCTCCCGATCCAGGGCGCGGACCGTCGCCTGGAGCGCCAGCGCCCGCCGGCGGACGCGCAGCACCCTGGGCACGGAGAGCGCCAGACCGATCGCGACCAGCGCGGCGGCGACCGCCAGCATGGCCTGCCCGATCAGCGCCACCACGTCGTCGGCTCCCATCGCCGGCCGGTCGCGGCTGCCGTCTACTCGAGCGCGAGCCCGACCGGCGCCAGCCCGACCACCTGGTCGTCGTTCGCCAGCCGCATCACGATCACGCCCTGGGTCTGCCTCCCGATCTGCGAAATGGAGCCTGCCGCGGTGCGCAGCACCATCCCGTTGGCGGTGATGAGCAGCACCTGCTCCTCCGGGTCCTGCACGACCCGGAGCGCCGCCAGCTTGCCCACCCGAGGCGTCACCTTGAGGGTGAACACGCCCTGGCCGCCGCGGTGGTGGAGCGGATACTCCGACAGAGGCGTCCGCTTGCCGAAACCGCGCTCAGTGACCACCAGCAGGTCCGCATCCGGCTGCACCACGGCCATGCCCGCGACCAGGTCGCCGCCGGTCAGGCGCATGCCGATGACGCCCTGCGTGTCCCGGCCCATCGGCCGGACCTCCTTCTCGTGGAAGCGGATGGCCTTGCCCTGCTGGCTGGCGATGATGATCTCGTCGTCGCCGCTGGTGGGCGCCACCCAGAGCAGCTGATCGCCCTCCTGGAGGTTCATCGCGATCAGGCCGTTGCGGCGCACGTTCGCGTACTCGCGCATCGGCGTCTTCTTGATGGCGCCGTTGCGCGTGACCATCAGCATGAACCGCGCGCTCGGGTCGTCCGACTCGGGCCGGACGAACGCGGCGGTCACGTGCTCATTCCGCTCGAACTCGACCAGGTTGTTGATCGGCTGGCCCTTGGCGTTGCGGTCGCGTTCGGGGATCTCGTGCACCCGCAGCTGGAACACGCGCCCGCGCTGCGTGAAGAACAGCATCGACGCGTGCGTGTGCGTGATCAGGAGGTGCTCGGTGTAGTCCTCCTCACGCGTGCCGCTGGGCGCCTCGGCGCCCGCCGTTGGGCGCGCGCCCCGCAGGCCCACGCCGCCGCGGATCTGGGCCCGGAACGTTCGGGACGGCTGGCGCTTGGCATAGCCGCGGTGGGTCAGCGTGACCACGACCTCCTCCTTGGGGATGAGGTCCTCCGCAGTGAGCTCGGTCGCGTCCTGGTCGGAGATCTCGGTCCGGCGGTCGTCGCCGTACTTCTTGGAGATCTCCGCCATCTCCTCGGCGACGAGCATCCGCACCTTCTGCTCCGAGGCCAGGATCGACTCCAGGTAGGCGATCGTGCGGATCACCTCCTCGTACTCCTTGTCGATCTTCTCGCGCTCCAGCCGGGTCAGCCGGGCCAGGGTCAGTGCCAGGATGGCCTTGGCCTGGCGCTCGCTCAGGCCGAACTTGTCCTGGAGCTGCTGGCTCGCGGTGTCGGTGTCGGCCGCCGCCCGGATCGTCGCGATCACCTCGTCGAGGTGGTCGAGGCAGATCTTGAGCCCCTCGAGGATGTGCGCCCGCTCGCGGGCCCGTTCGAGGTCGAACCTGGTCCGCCGCACGATGACGTTGCGGCGGTGGTCTATGAAGATCTGCAGCGCCTGCTTGAGACCCAGCACCACCGGGCGCTGGTCGACGATCGCCAGCATGATGCAGCCGAACGTCTGCTGGAGCGCCGTGTGCTTGTACAGGTTGTTCAGCACCGTGTACGGCCGCGCCTCGCGCTTCAGCTCGATCACGATGCGCATGCCCTGGCGATCCGACTCGTCGCGGAGGTCGGCGATGCCGTCCAGCTTGCGGTCGGAGACCAGCTCGGCGATCTTGGCCACGAGGTTGGCCTTGTTCACCGCGTAGGGCAGCTCGTCGATGATGATGCGCTCGCGGCCGTTGGCGGCCTCCTCGAACGTGTGGCGGGCGCGCACGATGATCTTCCCATGGCCGGTGGCGTACGCCTGCTTGATGCCGGCGCGGCCCATGATCATGCCGCCGGTCGGGAAGTCCGGCCCCGGCACGAAGCGCAGCAGGTCCTCGCTCGTCGCCTCCGGGTTCTCGAGCAGGTACGTGACGGCGGCGGCGACCTCGCGCAGGTTGTGCGGCGGGATGTTCGTGGTCATGCCCACCGCGATGCCGGAGGCGCCGTTGACGAGCAGGTTCGGGATGCGCGCGGGCATCCAGACCGGCTCCTGCTTCTCCGCCGTGTAGTTGTCGATGAAGTCGACGGTGTCCTTCTCGATGTCGGCGACGATCTCGGCGGCGATCGGCGCCATGCGGGC
>Ga0066903_100001136_pt1 | contig 18819 bp, 18 predicted proteins | sample PanSoiMetaGPlot1_FD_67491 | JGI IMG/M metagenome (GOLD analysis project Ga0066903, IMG submission 67491) | Tropical forest soil microbial communities from Panama analyzed to predict greenhouse gas emissions - Panama Soil - Plot 1 (version 2) | ecosystem: Environmental > Terrestrial > Soil >... | reverse complement strand
TGGAGGTAGATCCGCCCGACTCCGAGCGCGAGGAACAGCGCGCCGATCAGGTAGCCGACACCTCCCCCGACCTGCGCCGTGCGGACGATCAGTGCGATCCCAAGGCCCACGAACAGCAGGCCGAGGATGAAGACGCCCTGCGAGTAGTACTTCACGCCGCCGCACGCCGGCCGGCGCCGACCATCACGCGGCACTCCGCGTTCCGGAGCACATAGTCGACGGTCTTGCCGAAGATCGCGCTCCGCCTCGTGCGGTGCGGGAGTCGCGGCGCGCCCATGACGACGATCTCGGCGTTGCGGCGCGCGGCCTCCTCGACGATCTCGCGGCCCGCATGGCGGGCGCGCGAGATGCGCTCGATCACCCGGACGCCGTAGAGCTCTCCGATGTCGTGCGCCTCGTCGAGCAGATGGTCGGCGAGCCGCTCCTGCTCGGGCAGTTCGGCGTCGAGCGGAAGCTCCATCGGCACGACGATCACGCGCATGGCCACGATGGCCGAGCGCCGCTCTGCCGCCAGGCGGCAGGCGAGATGCACGGCCTCGCGCGATTGCGGGCTGTCGACGACGGGCGAGATGATCATCCGGTACTCGAGCGCGATCGCCGGCCCGAACATCGGCGGCGCCTTGATGGTCTCCGTCAGCGGCTCGTGCACGTAGCGGCGGCGGTAGATCGCGTATCCCGTGAAGCCGAGGGCGAGCCAGGCGAGGCCGACCCACCGCGTCGTCGGGTTCTGGACGAGGATGACGACGAAGGAGATGCCGGTTGCGATCCCGCCGAGCATGGCGAACAGGGGCCAGTCGACGCCGCCGATCCGGAGGTTCGGACGCGCCTTGTAGAGCAACTCGGGATCGCTCTTCCGGCGTAAGGCCACGATCGATGCGTGCGCAACGGTGAACGAGAGCGTGGCGCCGAACGAGTAGAGCGTGCCGACGAAGGTCACGCTCCCCGGCAGGATCACGCAGATGGGAGCGATGCCCGCGAAGACGAGCAGCGCGAGCCACGGCGTCTTGAACTTCGGATGCAAGCGCCGGAAGATCTCCGGAATCTGGCGGTACGTCGCCATCGAGTACGTGATCCGCGAGGCACCGATCACTCCGGCGTTCGTGGCGACGAAGAGAATCGTGGCCGCGAGCAGGCCGACGTAGATCTGCAGAGTCCGCAGCGTCGCGCCGTGCACGCCGAGGTTGTCGACGATCCCGAGCACGGGGTCGTTCGCGAAGCCGTCCTTCTCCGGCGGGAGCGCGAGCTTCGTCGTCAGCTCTCCGTCGATCCGCTCCACGGGCATCGCGGAGAGCGCCACGAGCGGCAGCGTGAAGTAGATGGCGAAGACGGCGCCGGCGACGAGCTTGTAGGCGGACGGCACGCTGCGAGACGGGTCGCGCGCCTCCTCGGCCAGGTTCGAGACGGTTTCCACCCCGGTGTACGCGAGCATCGCCACCGGGATCGCGATGGCCAGGTTCGCCCAGGTCGGTGCGGTGCCCCAGTGGACGTTCGACGTCAGCGTGTGCGGATCGACGACGAGGATGAACCCGAGGATCACGAGGAAGACCTGCGTGGCGAAGTCGATGACGGCGAGAACGATGCTCACCCGGGTCGCCTCCTGGACACCGACGGTGTTCAGGACGACGAGGACGACGATCACGATGATCCCGCCGACGATGTCCCACGGATTCTGCTTCAGCGGCTCCCAGAAGATGGACAGGTAGTGGGGAACGAAGAACGCCGAGGTCGCGATCGTCACGACGTACACGAGCATCTGCGCCCAGGCGGCGCCGAAGGAGACGACCTCGTTGAACGCGTGCCGCGCGAAGCTCGACGAGCCGCCCGCCTCCGGGTAGCGCACCGTGCCCTCCGCGTACGTGGCTGCGGTGGCCGCGAAGATCACGCCGGCGATCACGAACACGAGGGGCGTCAGCCCGAGCGCATAGACGGCCGTCAGGCCGAGCGCGTAGTAGATCGAGGAGCCGACGTTGCCGTACGCAGTGGCGAACAGCGCCGGCGTGCCGAGCACCCGCTCGAGCGACTGCTCCTTCCGGCGCCTGCGGGGCATAGGCCGAGACTCTAAAGCGGACCGGTGCCAGGCACGTGCCTGGCACCGCTCCGAGCGTTAGCCGTGGATCGAGACGACGATCGGGATGATCAGGATCGCGACGATGTTGGCGATCTTGATCATCGGGTTGATCGCCGGCCCGGCCGTGTCCTTGTACGGATCGCCGACCGTGTCGCCCGTGACCGCAGCGGCGTGGGCCTCGGAGCCCTTGCCGCCGTAGAGCCCGTCCTCGATCGACTTCTTCGCGTTGTCCCAGGCGCCGCCGCCGGAGGTCATGGCGATAGCGAGGAAGATGCCGGTGACGATCGTCCCGATCAGCAGGCCGCCGAGCATCTTCTCGTTGATGATCCCGACGACGATCGGGATCAGCACCGGGATCGCGGCCGGGACGAGCATGCCCTTGATCGCCGAGGCCGTGACGATGCCGACCGCGCGCGAGTAGTCAGGGCGCGAGGTGCCCTCCATGATCCCCGGGTTCTCCGCAAACTGCCTGCGCACTTCGACCACGACCTCGCCGCCGACTCGACCGACCGCGATCATTGCGAAGGACGCGAACAGGAACGGCATCAGGCCGCCGATGAGCAGGCCGGCGATCACCCAGGGATCCGACAGCCTGAAGAGCGTCGGCAACCCCTGCTCGGTGAGCCGTCGCGTGTATTCGTCGAACAGGATGAGTGCAGCGAGCCCGGCAGAGCCGATGGCGTAGCCCTTGGTGACCGCCTTCGTGGTGTTGCCGACGGCGTCGAGCGGATCGGTGACGTTTCGCACCTCTTCGGGCAGGTCGGCCATCTCGGCGATGCCGCCCGCGTTGTCCGTGACAGGGCCGTACGCGTCGAGAGCCACGATCAGGCCTGTCATCGACAGCTGCGCCATTACAGCGACGCCGATGCCGTAGATGCTCTGCCCCGCCGCGTAATAGGACGACATGATCCCGATGACGATCAGCACGACGGGCGCTGCGGTCGCCTGCATGCCGTAAGCGAGGCCGGCGATGATGTTCGTGGCGTGGCCGGTCTGGGACGCGTCCGCGATGCGCTTCACCGGATCCCAGCGCGTGCCCGTGTAGTACTCGGTGATGGCAACGAGCCCGAAGGTCACCGCGAGGCCGATCAGCGCAGGCCCGTAGAGGTTCCAGAAGCTGAAGGCCGCGCCGTCGAAGCCGAGTGTGACCGGAATGAAGCCAAGGGCGCTGAGGCCGGTGGCGACGAGCACTGCCCTGTAGAGGGCGTTGATGACGGCGTTCGGCCCGCGCCCGAGGCGCGCGAAGAACGTGCCGATCACCGACGCGAGGATCGAGACGCCGCCGAGCGCGAGCGGGTAGACCCAGAGCCGCTGGTCGCTGGCGCCGGCCAGGTGGTCGCCGAGCAGCATGACGGCAACGGCCGTGACAGCGTAGGTCTCGAACAGGTCGGCGGCCATGCCGGCGCAGTCGCCGACGTTGTCGCCGACGTTGTCCGCGATCACGGCGGGGTTGCGAGGATCGTCCTCGGGGATGCCGGCCTCGATCTTCCCGACCAGGTCGGCGCCGACGTCGGCGGCCTTCGTGTAGATGCCGCCGCCAAGCCGGGCGAAGACCGAGATCAGCGAGCCGCCGAACGCGAGGCCGACGAGGTCGGTGATCGCGTCAGAGTGGTTGAGTCCGAACCAGTCGGTGAGGATCCAGTAGTAGCCCGAGACGCCGAGCAGGCCCAGGCCGACGACGAGGAGACCCGTCACCGAGCCGGCCTTGAAGGCGACGTCGAGCGCAGGCCCCAGGCCCTTCCGGGCCGCCTCCGCCGTCCGCGCGTTCGACCGCACCGCGACGTTCATGCCGATGAAGCCCGCCGCCGCCGACAGGGCCGCGCCGATCAGAAAACCGACGGCAGTTCCCCAGCCGAGCTTGTCATACGCGCCGATCAGGATGAACGGCACGATCGCGACGTAGGCGATCGTCGTGTACTGCTTCTTCAGGTACGCGGCCGCACCCTCCTGCACGGCCCGCGAGATCTCCTGCATGCGCTCGTTTCCGGGCGAGAGCCGCATGAGCCAACGCGTGAGGTAGAGCCCGTACGCGATGGCGACGAGCGAGCACACGAGCCCGATCCCGATCGCAGAATCCTTGAACCAGTTCATCGTCCCTCCGCACCCCGCACAAAGTGAGCGCCGAGTCCGCTCGGCGCGCGGGGAAACGTATCACGAAGTACCCCTTCGCCGGTCAGCCGAAGCGCGCCCCCCGGAGGGCCGTGGAGCAGACGTCGTCCGGCTGCGGGCCGATCCTGGGGATCACGGCGAAGAGGAGCTCGCGCAAGCGCTCGTTGTTGTCCCCGAACGTCTCCACCACCTGCTCCGCCGAGACTGCCTCGGTGCCCTCGACGCCGACGTCGTGGTCCGTGACCATGGAGATGTTCGCGTAGCAGAGCTCGAGCTCGCGCGCGAGGTGGCCCTCGGGGTAGGCGGTCATGTTGACCATGTCCCAGCCCATCTGGCCGAACCAGCGCGACTCGGCCCGGGTCGAGAACCGCGGGCCCTGGATCACGACCACGGTGCCGCCGTCCCGAACCGGGATGTCGAGGTCGTGCGCGGTCTCGACGAGGAGCAGGCGCAGATCGGGGCAGTACGGGTCGGCTGCGGACACGTGTGTGACCGGCGCGCCCTCGTGGAAGGTGTCCGATCGGCCCCAGGTGCGGTCGACGAACTGGTCGCAGACGACGAACTCGCCCAGCCGCAGGTCGGCACGCAGCGCCCCCGACGCGCAGGGCCCGATCAGCCGCCGGACGCCGACCTCGCGCATCGCCCACACGTTGGCGCGGTAGTTGATCTGCGCGGGCGGGAGCTCGTGCTCGCGACCGTGACGCGGGAGGAACGCGACGCGCTTCCCGCCGATTTCGCCGATCGCGATCGGCGCGGACGGCCTCCCGTACGGCGTCTCGACCTCGACCTCCTCGATGTCGTCGAGCAGCGAGTAGAAGCCCGAACCGCCGAAGATTCCGATCTCTGCGTCCGCCATGCGCCGGGACGCTAGCCCATGCCGTGCGCGACAGCCTCCCACTACCATGCTGTCAATCGATCGGGGAGGCAGGCTTTGGAAGGAATACGCACGCGCCGGCTCGACGGCCGGGTTGAGAAACCGGCTCAGGCGTCGACTGCCTCGAGCGTGCGCCACGGGATGGAGACGGCGACCTTCTACGCCGCGACCGTCGCCCGTGTCCTTCCCCGCGCCGGCTTCTCGCCGAGGCGTCTGATCCCGGGCGACGAGCGCTCGGTCTTCATCGTCGGCTCGCCCCGCTCCGGGACCAGCTTCGTCGCCAGGTCGATCGGCTCGCTTCCGGGATTCATCGACCTCGGCGAGGTAACGCCGTTGAAGGCTGCCATTCCGGCACTGACCAGGACGCCGCTTCCCGAGGCCGCACGCGGCGTTCGGCACCGCCTCGAGTTGGTGCGGCGGCTCGCGCTCGTCCGCGGGTTGCGCGGCGTCGAGCAGACGCCGGAGTTCGCCTTCGTCCTCCCCGCGGCGATGAACGCCTACTCGCAGGCCCTGGCCATCCACATGATCCGCGACGGCCGCGACGTCGCCTGTTCGCTGCTCGAGCGCGGCTGGCTGCGCAAGAATCACGCAGGCCGCGACGACGCGCACCAGCCGTACGGGAACTACGCGCGCTTCTGGGTCGAGCCGGAGCTCACCGACACCTTCGAAGAGGTCTCCGACGCCCGCCGCGCCGCATGGGCGTGGCGGAGGTACGTGACGGCGGTGCGGGGGCAGCACGAGCGCGTCGTCGAGGTCCGCTACGAGCGCCTCGTCGCGGACGGAGAAGACGTGGCACGGGAGATCGCAGGGCACCTGGGCGTCCCCTCCGAGCCGCTCGCGCGCGCGTTCGAGGCCGTGCACCGCGACTCGGTCGGCAGATACCGGACGGAGCTCTCTGCCGAGGAACTTGCCGACGTCGAGCTCGAAGCGGGGCCGCTTCTCACCGAGCTCGGCTATACCGATGACGAAGCCGTCGCGGAGGCGCGCGTGGAGGTTCGCGCCGCGGCCGGCCAGCCGATGCGGAACGTCGACGGGGCCCGAAGCCGGGTGCCGGTCGACGAGTACCTCGAGGACGCCGGCCCGGGCGGGCCCGCGCCCTTCTAGCTGCGGGAGCCGGACCGGCGTGCCGAGGCTGCCGGCCGAGCTCGTCCCCACGATCCCGGAGTCCGTCCGGGTCGTCGTGCGCAACACCGTCTGGGCCTACGGGAAGGCGACCTCCAGCGTCCGCCCCCTGCCCGACTTCCTCGTCATCGGCGCCCAGAAGGCCGGAACGACCGCCCTCTACGCCTATCTCCGTTGGCACCCGGGGATCGGCGGTCCCTCCTGGAAGGAGGTCAGCTTCTTCGATCGGCACTACCCGCGTGGTGGGGCCTGGTACCGGGGCCATTTCCCCAACGCGCTCCGCGGCTGGGTGGCGCAGCGTTCGAACGGCCGGCGGCTCGTCGTCGGTGAAGCCAGCCCGAGCTACCTCTTCCACCCGCTCGCGCCGCAGCGGGTGCACGACGTCGTCCCACGCGTGCGGCTGATCGCGCTCCTGCGCAACCCGATCGACCGGGCGTACTCCCACTATCAGCACGAGGTCGCGCTCGGCCGCGAGCCGTTGCCGTTCGACGAGGCCCTCGACGTCGAGGCCGAGCGGATGCGCGGCGAGGTGGAGCGCATGACCGCCGATCCCTCCTACTTCAGCCACGAGTGGTGGGACCACACCTACCTCGCCCGCGGCCGCTACGCGGAGCAACTCGAGCGCTGGTACGCGGTGTTTCCGCGCGATCAGCTCCTCGTCGTGTCGAGCGCCGATCTCGACGAGCGGCCCGGCGAGACATACGCCGAGATCCTCGCCTTCGTCGGCGCCGAGTCGCACGAGCTCGGCGACTACCCGCGCCTCTTCCGCCGCGAGTACTCGGCGATGAGCGCGGAGACGCGGGAGCGCCTGGCCGCGTACTACGCAGAGCCGAACAGGTGGCTCTACGACCTTCTCGGGCGCGACTTCGGCTGGAAGTAGCAAGTCTGAGAAAATCGGGGCATGAGCGACTACACGATCGTCAACATCCGCGAGCACGAGAACATCGCGCCGAAGTTCGGCATGCCGGAAGAGATGGAGGCGCGCTTCCCGAGGCGAGAGCTCGGTTGTGAGATCGGTGCCGTGGGGCTCGAGACGCTCGGCCCGGGGTTCCGGACACCGTTCGGCCACAAGCACGCGCGGCAGGAGGAGCTCTACGTGATCGTCAACGGGAGCGGCCGCGTCAAGATCGAGGACGAGATCCTGGATCTCCGCCAGTGGGACGTCGTCCGGGTGGGGCGGGACACGATGCGGAACTTCGAAGCGGGTCCGGACGGGCTCGAGGTCCTGGCCTTCGGCGCGCCGATCGGCGATGACGACAGCGAGATCGTGCCCGGATGGTGGGCTGACTAGGCCGCGGCGCCGACCAGGTCGCCGAAGCGCGGGTCGGAGCGGATTTGCTCGAAGTCCGGATCGTCGCGCGCGTTCTCGGCGTAGGACGGCTGCTTCTCCAGCGCCTCGCGCAGGTGGCCGAGCGCGTTGTCGGTCTCCCCGAGCAGCGCCTCGGCGCACGCGATGTTGTAGAGGATCCCCGCCTTGTCCTCGTAGTGGTCGAGACCTTTGAGGAGGACCTCTTTCGCCTTCTGGTGGTCGCCCTGCTCGAACATGGCCGGGATCTCGGCGTTCATCTCCCAGGCCCGGGGCTGATAGGCCTCGCCGGGTTTCGCGCCCACCGCCAATACGGTCGTCCCCGGCTCCTTCGCGTACGCGGCGCGTTTCGCCGCCGTGTCGCGGACGAGCAGTACGGTGCCGTACGGCCCGTCGACCTCCTCGTTGTCGACCGTGAACCGGGCGTGGCCCGCGATCACGATGTAGATCTCCTCGTGACCGGACGGAACCTCGTCGTGCTCCGGAATGATGCGCTCCTCGGCCTCGGTCGCCGTCCACGAGTTGATCCCGAAGGATTCGACGCCGAAGTGCTTGCGGATGGGCGACCACCCTCCCGGCCCCTGGATGTCGGCGATGTTCCCGGTCTCGTAGCGGTCGTCGCTCATGTCTCCTCCTCGCTCTCCTCGTCGGGCTGGTCGGACGCCTCGTTGACCTTCGACGCGTATGCGAGCTGCAGGTTGGCAGTCGCCTGGCGGAGGTCGCGCGCCGCGTCGGCCGACACGATCTCGTCGACAACGGGCATCAGCGCGCGGAGCGCCTCGATGGCGACCCGCGTCTGCTCCGTGTCCCCCTCGCCGAGCTTCGTGTAACCCAGCTGGACGAGCGAGGCCACGGTCCCGAGGAGGAAGTCGGAGACCTTGAGCTGCTTGAACAGCTCCTCGGCAGCGCCCTGCCCCTCAGCCAACCCGCTCACCCGCGCCGACCTGCTCCGCGTAGATCTGCTCTATCGTCGCCCCCTCGGCGTGGCGGCCGATCTGCCGCTCGGCCGCGTTCGCCGCCGGCACGGCGAGGTAGGACGCGGCTCCGAGCTCCTCGGCCACGGGCAGCACCCACTCCACGAGCTCCTCGATGGCGGCGCGCGTGGGCCGGACGGTGAGCGTTCGCAGGTCGATCAGCTCGCCCGAGAGCCCGTGGCGTAGCGCACGCCAGAAGTTCTCCTCGATCATCCGGTGCGGCGGCAGTGCGACCGGCTCGCCTTCGTCGAGCGCACGTGCGATTCGCGCGGCGAGCGAGTAGCACAGCGCGGCAAGTGCCTGCGCCTCGCCGACGTCGGGCTGCGCGTCGCAGATGCGGATCTCGACCGTCGGGAAGGCCAGGTGCGGGCGGACGCTCCACCAGATCTGCGTGTGCTCGTCGATCGAATCCGTCTCGTACAGCACGCGCACATACGCCTCGAATCCGTCCCAGCCGTCGTAGACGTCGGGAACGCCGCAGCGCGGGAACATGCGCGTGAAGGTCTGCGTGCGCGCCGAGTGCAGGTAGGTGAAGACACCTTCGACGAACGGCGAGCTGGCCGAGAGCGCGAGCAGCTCGGGGAGGTACGCGCGCAGGCCGTTGCAGACGGCGACAGCGCGGTCGGCGCCCGCGATCCCGACGTGAACGTGGAGGCCGAAGGTGTTGTTGCGCCACACGACGTAGCGGAGCAGCTCGTCGTTGCGGCGGTAGTGCGGGGTGTCGATGATCCGCTGGTCCTTCCACGAGCTCCACGGGTGCGTTCCGACGCCGCCGAGCGCAATCCCGAGCGGCTCGGCCAGCGCCGTCAGCTGGCGGCGGCGTTCGACGATCCTGGCCGCTGCCTCTGGGAACGACTCGCAGCGCCCGGTGCGGATCTCGACCTCGGAGGCGATCAGCTCGCCGACCACGTGCTTCTCCACTTCGGTGTCCTCTGCGGAGGCCTTCAGCTCCTCGAAGCGGTTGTCGAGGTCGAGCGTGACCGGATCGAGGATCGCGAACTCCTCCTCCACGGCGAGGGTGAAGTCGGCGCCGGCCTCGTAGCGCTCGCGCGCCTGGACGAGCAGCTCCTGCCAGGGAACGGTCTGCGCTTCACCCATTGAAGTGGGAAGGCTACGCGACGAAGGGCGCGAGCAAGCCCTCTGCCACGCTCCCCCAACTCCAGCGCTCGACCGCGACGCGTCTCGCCGCCTCGCCCAGGACGGCCCGGTCGGCGGCGGGCAGCTGGAGCAGCTCGTGCAGCCTGGCGGCGAGGTCGATCGAGTCGCCGCTCTCGAACGCGGCCAGCGGGCGGTAACGCTCGGGGTACGCCTCTTCGAGCGCAGCGGCGACCTCGGCGAGCCCGGAGTGGCGCGCCACCAGCGGCGGCACGCCCGCGGCCGCAGCCTCGGCGGCGACCATGCCGAACGCCTCAGGGAAGATCGAGGGGACGACCACGACATCCGCGAGCGGCAGCAGGTGCACCAGGTGGCGATGCTCCAGCGGTCCCGTGAACAGCGTGTGCCGTGGCGCCAGCTCCTCGAGGTGCCTCCGGTAGTCGCCGAAGCCGACGATCACTGCTCGCGCCGCGATCCCGTGCAGCGCCTCGATCATAAGGTGGACGCCCTTGTTGTAGAGGAGCTTTCCGAAGTAGACGACTGTGGGCAGCTCGCCTTCGAAGAAGCGCTCGAGGCGGCGGGCGTTGTCCTCGTCGGGAAGCCGCTCGTTGCGGTTGCCGGGGTTGGGCAGGTCGCGTCGCGCCTCGGAGAGCAGGGCGGCGAGCGCCTCGGCGCGGCCCTGGGGACGGAACTCGTCGACGTCGACCCCCGGCGGCACCTCGTGGACCCTCTCGAGGTGACCGACGACCTCCTCGAGGACGCTGCGGATATGCGCCGAGCCGACGAACACGGCCCCGGCGCGTGCGAGCGCTTCGCGTGCCTCCGTGGTCAGCTCCTCGTTCCCGCGTATCGAGTACTCGAGTTCGGAGCCGTGCGCCTTGACGGCGAACTGAGCTCCGGTCGCCGCAGCGACGGTGGAACCCGGCAGAACGTGGTTCGCGAAGACGAGATCGGCGGGGAGGTGTGCCTCGAGCGCCCGCGCGTTCGCGTCCACGTAGCGCGCGCGCTGGATCGTGGTCAGATCCTGCAGCAGCCGCGCGTCAAGCCCTTCGTAGCGGTCGAGGACGAAGACAGGGAGCAGCCCGTCCGGAAGCTCGGGACGGACGACCTCGGCGCCGCTGAGGTCGAAGCGCTCGGGATGCGGCTCCTGGGAGAAGACGACGACCTCGTGGCCTGCGTGCTGCCACGCGCGCGCGATTGCCCGCGTGTAGACGTTCGAGCCGGTGCCCTCGAGCAGGTACCCGTGCCAGAGCAGGATGCGCACACCGCGAGCCTAATGGCGCGTGCTTCGGGGAGAATCACCCGCCCCCGCCGCAACGACCGAGATTGGCGGCGGCCCCGACACAACCTGGGCGGCGCTTTTCCCAGCCGAAAGGCGTGAGGCTTTCTGCTGTTTAGGCGAGGTGGAAGTACAGGGCGTGCAGGAGCTCGACGGCCGGGTTGGACGTATGCACCTGGACGTCGTGCGGGACGTCGAGCAGCGCCTCGGAGTAGTTGAAGATGATCCGGACGCCCGAGTCGACGAGCTCGTCGGCGGCCTGCTGCGCACTGCCTGCCGGAACCGCGATCACGCCGACGATGATGTTCTTGTCGTGGACGACGTCCTTGAGCGACTTCGCGTCGATGACCGAGCCGGCGTTGGGGCCGATCGGCCGGCCGACCATGTCCGGATCGCGGTCGAAGACGGCTGCGATGTTGATGCCGTGCTCGGCGAAGATCGGCGAGCTCGCGATCGCCTGCCCGAGGCGGCCCGCGCCCACGAGCGCGATGTTGTGCTGACCCTGCGTCCGGAGGATCTTGCGGATCTCGCCGAGCAGGCTGTCGACGCTGTAGCCGACGCCACGCTTGCCGAACTTGCCGAAGCCGGACAGATCGCGCCGGATCTGCGTCGCGTTGATGTTGGTGTAGTCCGAGATCTCCTGCGAGGAGATCCGCTCCTTCCCCATCTTCTTCGCCTGGGTCAGCACCTGGAGGTATCGGCTCAGCCGAGACGCCACACCCACGGTCACACGATCCGCCACACCAGCTCCTTGTATCGAGGTTTGTAACAGCTGGTTCCCATTGTGCCACCGCCCTGAAGGCGGCCGTCGGGGCTACCGTCGCCCAGATCGTGCCGAACTTTGTGGCGCCTTCGTGAGCTCAACGGTGCGCTTCAACCCCCGCCCGACACTCTAGCCACTTTCCTTCGTAACCCGACAGGATCGACGTGGTACACGAATGCACGCTCACCGTCGATCTCGACCACTGGCAGCCATTCGCGGTACTCCGCCTCGAGCTCGGCGGAACCAGAGATGTCGACCTCGACCAGCTCGAACCCGAGCTCGTCGCGCGCCTCATTTAGCACCTCTCGGGCGCGCTCGCAAAGGTGACATCCCTCCGCGTGATACAGAGTCACGACGGTCACGCGATCACACCGTCTGCGGAGCCCGGGCTCCGCCCGGGCGTAGCTCGCGACGTACTCGGGGCGTCCACGTTGGGAAAGGGCACACGGGGGAAACCGGCTGTCTCCCCCGTGCTGAACCGGGCGCGCGATAGAGCGTGGCGGTGACGCTACGGATAGAGGCCGCGAGTCGTGGTCGCCTCGGCGACGCGCATGACGGCCGCGCCGTAGGCGGCCATGCGCATGCTCGTCTGCCGCTGCTTGCGCAGCTCCCAGGTCTCCTCGAAGGCGCGGCAGACGATGTCGCGCAGCTTCGCGTTGACCTCGTCCTCCTTCCAGAAGTACTCCTGGAGGCCCTGCACCCACTCGAAGTACGAGACGACCACACCGCCGGCGTTGGCGAGCACGTCCGGAAGGACGAGGACGCCCATGTCCTCGAGGATGTCGTCAGCCGCCGGGGTGGTCGGACCGTTCGCGCCTTCGAGCACGATCTGCGCCTTGACCTTGGAGGCGTTGTCGGCGGTGATCACCTGCTCGAGCGCTGCGGGCGCGAGCACGTCGCAGTCTAGGAGGATCAGGTCCTCGTTGGTGATCGCGTCACCCCCGCGGAAGCCGCGCAACGAGTGCGTCTCCTGCTTGTACGCGAGCACGGCAGGAACGTCGAGTCCCTTGGGGTTGTGGACGCCGCCGCCCGAGTCCGAGACCGCAATGACCTTCGCGCCCTCGTCGTGGAGGAACTTCGCAAGAAAGCTCCCCACGTTGCCGAAGCCCTGGACCGCGACCCGCAGGCCCGCGACGCTCATGTCCAGCTTCCCGAGCGCCTCGAGCAGGCAGTAGAGGCCGCCGCGCGAAGTCGCCTCGAGCCGCCCGAGCGAGCCGCCCACCGTCAGGGGCTTACCGGTGACGACGCCGAGGACGGAGTGGCCCTTGTTCATCGAGTACGTGTCGAAGATCCAGGCCATCTCGCGCGGGCTCGTGCCCACATCGGGCGCGGGAATGTCCTTCTCGGGTCCAATCTCCATGATGATCTCGGACGTGTAGCGGCGGGTCATGCGCTCGAGCTCGCGCGCGGACATCGACTTCGGGTCGCACACGACGCCGCCCTTGGCGCCGCCGAAGGGAATGTTCATCAGTGAGCACTTCCAAGTCATCCACATGGACAGCGCCTTGACCTCGTCGAGCGTCACGTCCTGGTGGTAGCGGATGCCGCCTTTGGACGGCCCGCGGGCGACGTTGTGCTGGACGCGGTAGCCGTTGAACACACGGATCGATCCGTCGTCCATGCTGATCGGGATCGCGACCTCGACTGCCTTCTTGCACTCCTGGAGGACGCTGATCAGGTTGGGGTCGATGTTGAAGGTCTTGCCGACGAGCCGCAGCTGCTGGCGCGCGATCTCGTAGGGGTTCTCTCGCAGGTGCGAGGTGGTGTCGGTGCTTGCCACGCGTTCTCCTTGGTCGACTGGGCTCCGTGACTCGGAGGCGAGTATACGCCTGTGAATAGACGGTATTCGACCGGTAGAAACCTGGTTACCGAACCGTGAAAACCACCGATCTGCCCACCGCCCGACCGCCGGCCGGCGGGAACGCCAGCAGGCGCAGCGAGTAGCGCCCGGCAGGGAGCTTGCCGCCGTTCGGGCCGCGCCCCGTGAGACCAAATGCGTACCGGCCCGGGAGCACGTCGCGGACACGGGCGAGCAGCCCGAGGTCCCTGCCCTTACGGTCGAGCAGCCGGATGTCGAAGCGAATGACCGGCTCCAGCGAGACGCCGGCGACTCCGCTTTGAACCCCTCCGAGCTGAACCAGCAGCACGGCCGGCGAGGCGTCCGACGGCTTGAACTTCGAGGCGGAGAGCTGCACGGAGCCGATCAGCGAGGCCGGGACGGGCGCGGTCACCACGGCCCACGGGACGTGAAGCCGGACGCCGGTGAGCGGCGCGATCGTCAGCGTCCCCGTGAGGGCCTCCTTTGTGGATCCCGCACGGAGGCGCGCGGTTACGCGCACGTCGGTGACGGCGCCCGGCGCGATCGCCTGGGTCCGTGGCTCGACCGTGAGCGCGAGCGGTGCGGTCGACGGCGCGGCCGCATAGACCCGTAACCAGCGCGTCGAGACGTTGCGGATCGTCAGGCTGCGCGTCGCCTTCCAGCCCGGCCCGGTCGCACGGCCGAACGCGAGCGTGGCAGGCTGTGTGACGAGCTCCGCGCCGGTCGCCGCGGCGAGGTCGACGAGCCCGTTGCCTTCCGTCGAGGCAGACTCGTCGGGCAGGGCGCGGGCGGTGCCGATCAGCAGGCTCCGCAGCTCGACCGCAGTCAGCTCGGGCCGAGCCTGGACGGCGATCGCAGCCTGGCCCGCCACGGCTGCGGCCGCGGCGCTGGCCCCGTCGACAATGACGAAGCGCGACGAACGGTCGGGCGTCCGCCCGGGATCGACGGTGACGACGCCGACGCCCGGGCCGACGACCTCGGGCTTCGGATGGCCCCCGAAGGCGAGCCCACGGGACGAGAATGCAGCGACGCGCGGCACCCCGCTCGAGTGCGCGAAATGCGCGGCGCCGACCGAGACGACGAGGTGCTCGCCGGCGTGGATGCGTCGGAGGACGGCCGAGGGGACTCCGAGCACCGGTGCGGCGAGCGCCTCGCCGCCCTCGAGCGCACCGGCCGGGAGGCGGTCGCCCGCCAGGAGCACGAGAGTCGCTCCCGCCCGGGCCGCGTCGCCCGCTGCTCGAGTCGGATCGGTTCCGGCCGAGGCGAGCACGGCGTAACCGGCCGCGAGGCTGACCCCGCCGCGGTTGAACAGGCTCTTCGGAGCCACCAGCCGCACGGTCGTCGCGGCGGCGGGGCCGGTCGCGCCGAGCACGGGAACGTCCCGGTTCAAGAGAACGTCGAGGCCGTCGCGAACGACGAGCCGCGCGACGAGCGTGCGGCTGCGCAGGTCGGCCGCAGCGACGGTCAGGGCCGACGGTGCCCCTCCCGGTCCCGACAGGCTGCCGAACGCAGGCCCCGCGCCACCGTCGTTCCCGGCCGGCGCCACGACGAGCGTGTTCAGGACCGTGGCGCCTGCAGCCGCGATCGCGAGAGGCCCGTCCTCGAAGGCGCCGAACGGCTCGGCGAGCGGGACCAGTGCGATGCGCGCGGCGTCGTGCGCGTCGCCGTTGCCGTCGGGGTCGACGGCGCGCTCGAGCCCGGCGAGGATCTGGTCGGTGCGGGCGAACAGGCCGACCCGACCGGCGTCGTCGCGCTGCCAGCCGCCCACGCGGATCGGCAGCAGCGTCGTACCCGGCGCCACGCCAGACAGCCCGGACCGGCCGGAGCCGAGGAGGATGCCGGCCATCTCCGTTCCGTGACTCTCCAGTGTTCCGTCCGGACCAGCCTGCGGCCGCGCGTTGATCGCCTTGCCGACGACGTCCATCCCGTTCAGGACGTGCGTGTGGAGATACGGCGACGACCCATCGATGCCGGTATCCAGGAGCGCAACGAGCACGCCGCTCCCGTCCAGGCCGACGAGCGTCGAGCGCAACGGCTGCGCGCGCTGGGCGCGCGCCGCGGCCGCCGTCGGCGTTACGGTCGCCGACGCGGGGTAGGCGGTCCGGACCCGGTACACGCCGGCCACCTGCGGCATGCGCTCGAGCACGGGCACCGCGCTCGGGTCGAGCGCCGCCGAGAAGCCGTTCAGCGTCCGCGTGAAACGGAGCTCCGGCCGGATGAAGATCCCCTTCGTGTCCAGCTTGAGGAGGACGTCCTGCTGAGCCGAAAGCGCCTGGGCGGTCCAGTGCCGCTCCTGGTCGTCGGACGCCGTGCCCCCTGCCCGCTGGACCCGTTGCGCGAGTGACGGCGCCCGCATGACGACGATCATCCGTTGTCCGAGCGCGACGTCGCCGCGAGGGCTGCCGACGAGACCCTGCCAGCTCTCCGACGGAACGGCCGTCGCGCGCGGCTTGGACGCCGAGCCGCCCGAAGCGAGGACGGCGCCGGCGACGACGGCGCCCACGACCAGAAGTCCGCCGACCAGCAGCCTACGCAGCGGCATGGGCGTCCAGGTCGAGGTAAGCCGGCGGCGCGACGGGCGCGGAGTAGCGTCCGGCCGACGCGATCATTGCGGCGTTGTCGGTGCACAGCTCGAGAGGCGCGAGCACGGCATCCGAGAGCGTGGCACGGAGCTCGGAATTGGCCGCGACTCCTCCGACCACGGCGATCCGGTCGTGGCCGAGTTCGGCCGCCGCGGCGCGCGTCCGTTCCACGAGCGCCCGCACGATCGCCCGCTGGTAGCTCGCGGCCAGATCGGCGCGCCGCCGCTCGAGCTCGGTGCCGTCGAGCTCTCTCACCGCGTACAGCAGCGACGTCTTCACGCCCGAGAAGGAGAAGTCGAGGCCGTCGATTCGGGCGACCGGGAAGTCGAACGCCCGCGGATCGCCGTCGGCGGCGAGCCGATCGAGCGCGGCGCCGCCCGGGTACCCGAGGCCGAGGAGTCGCGCGCCCTTGTCGAATGCCTCGCCCGCCGCGTCGTCGATCGTCGTTCCGACCCGGCTGTACCCGGCGCGATCCTGGACGTCCAGGAGCAGCGTGTGCCCTCCGGTCGCGAGCAGGCAGAGGAAGGGCGGGTCGAGCGGCTCCGGCTGGAGGTACAGCGACGCCACGTGGCCGTGGAGGTGGTCGACCGGCACGAGCGGCAGCCCTCTCCCCCACGCGAGCGCCTTTGCGGCCGACAGTCCGACGAGGAGCGCCCCGATCAGCCCCGGGCCACGGGTCGCCGCGACGAGCTCCACGTCGTCGAGCGTCGCCTCGGCCTCGTCGAGCGCCTCCCGCACGACGGGCGCGAGGAGCTCGAGGTGCCGCCGCGACGCCACCTCCGGGACGACGCCGCCGAAGCGGGCGTGGAGCGCGGCCTGCGATGCGACGACATTCGATCGGATCTCGCCCTCGGCCGTGATCAGCGCGGCAGCCGTCTCGTCACACGATGTCTCGATCCCGAGGATCATCGCGAGGTGTCGAGCGGGTCCCTCCACATGATCAGCGCGTCCTCACGGTTGTCCGTGTAGTAGCCGCGCCTGACGCCCTGGGATGTGAACCCGAGCCCCTCGTAGAGCTCGATGGCGGCGGCGTTGGACACGCGCACCTCGAGGGTGAAGCCGCGCCGGTCATCGTCTGCAGTGAGGTCGAAGAGCGTGCCGAGCAGCCGTGTCGCGATGCCCTCGCGGCGGTGCTCGGGGGCGACGACGAGGTTCATCACGTGCCAGGCGTCCACGTAGCGCGAGACGATCACGTAGCCGACGAGCCTTTCCTCGACGAAGGCGCCCAGGCAGATCGAGGTGGACTTGACGATCTCGCTGACGAACATCATCCGCGACCACGGCGCCGGCATCGCACGCTGCTCGATCTTCTCGATCGCGCTCACGTCGTCCAGGCCGAGCCGCTGGATGTCGAGCCCGCGCGTCGTGCTCATGCCGCGGCCCTCTCTGCGTCCGGCAGGCGGACGTAGATGGGCTCGACGAGATCCGCGTCGCCAGGCTGAGCCGCCAGTACAGCGTGGAATCGGGCGCGCGGAACGTGGACGAGGTCGTCGTCCGGCGGAATCTCGGCGCCGGCGGCCTCGAACTGGAGCCGGTAGCGGACGGCGCCGTCGCCGACGAGCACGGTCCCCGGCTCCAGATCCAGCTCGGCAGGCCGTACGGCCACCGGCACGCCGCCGCTGAGCGTGAAGACCTCCCGCCGCTGCGCGTCGATCACCGGCACGGCTTCGGCCGGAGCGCCCACGGCGAGCGCGTCGAGCGTCGAGACGCCGGCGACCGGAATCGCGAGCGCGAGCGCGAGCCCGCGTGCCGCGGCCAGGCCGATGCGGATGCCGGTAAAGCTCCCGGGACCGGTACCGACGACGAGCGCGTCCAGGGCTCCCGGATCGAGGCCGGCCTCGCGGAGCAACTGCTCGGCGTCAGCCAACACCGCCGCCGCGCGAGAGGTCCGCTCGCCGAGAACCTCGCCGTTCCGCACCAGCGCGGACGTCGCAAGCGGCGTGGCCGTGTCGAAGGCAAGGACGAGGCCCCGGCGCATGGGCGTCAGAGTAGCCCGGCGAGCAGTTCCGACTCCTCGCTCTCGAGCACGATCGAGCGGTGCTGCTCGTCCACGTGGGCGAGCCTGACGGAGATCCTCGGCGAAGGGAGCCGCCCGCCCGCACGCTCGGGCCACTCGACGAACACGACGGCGTCGTGGAAGTACGGCTCGAGGGCGCCCCAATCAGCGTCCGTCAGCACCTCGAAGCGGTACAGGTCGAGGTGCGAGACGCCGTCGTAACGGTGCCCGATCGTGTACGTCGGGCTCGTGACCGGCCCCTCGACGCCTAGCGCACGCGCCGCGCCGCGCACGAACGTCGTCTTGCCGCTGCCCAGCTCGCCGCAGACGTACACGACGTCGCCGGGAAGGAGCCGCGCCGCGAGCCGCGCTGCGATCTCCTCGGTTTCGGCAGGGGATGAACTGACCACGGCGTGACGCTAGCGCGCGTGCGCGGGTCCGACGACCCGCTCTCGCGTCGCGAACTCCGTGGGCGTCAGCTCGATGCGCTCCGTGCAGCCGCTCCGCCCGCACTCGCAGGCGAAGGGGAATCGAGGCACGCAGGCGGCCACGAGGTTCCTGTTGACGAGCGCGTTCTGGTCGTGCCGCATGACAGCGAGATCGACCGGTGGACGCGGAGCAGCGAGGACCGACGCGAACAGCGTTTCGAGGCGCGCGACGACTTCGTCCGGATCGAGGCTGCCGTCGACCTCGATCACGGTCCGTCCGAGGGCGAGCGCCTGCTCCCTGATCCGCGGTGTGAGCAGCGCGTCACGGGCTACCAGCTGCGGAAGGCGGTCCGGCTGGCGTCGGAAGAGCCCGTCGCGCTGAAACCCGACCGTCGGCACGAGAA
>Ga0066903_100001135_pt1 | contig 18820 bp, 16 predicted proteins | sample PanSoiMetaGPlot1_FD_67491 | JGI IMG/M metagenome (GOLD analysis project Ga0066903, IMG submission 67491) | Tropical forest soil microbial communities from Panama analyzed to predict greenhouse gas emissions - Panama Soil - Plot 1 (version 2) | ecosystem: Environmental > Terrestrial > Soil >... | reverse complement strand
TAGCCGCCATAGCTGGCACCCATGAGCACAATTTTCTTGGGGTCAAGAAACCCAGTCTGTTTGATCCACTCCGCTCCCGCCAGCACGTCCTGCAAGTCGCCGCCCCCCATATCAAGGAGGTTTGCCTGCTGAAACTCTCTTCCGTAGCCTGTTGAACCTCGATAGTTTGGCGCCAGAATCATGTATCCCTGGTTGACCATGTGCTGGATAAACCGATTAAAGCTGTTCCGCGTCTGGGAAGTTGGGCCGCCGTGCACGTACACGATGGCGGCATTCTGACCGTTGCGTTGCATATTGAAGGGAACATACAGAAACGCCGAGATAGTCCACTTGCCGTCCGTGCTCGGATAATGCACAAGCAATGGTTCGACCAAGTGATCCGATGGCACCCCAGCCAACAAGGAATGTGTAACTTGGTGCGACTTACCCGTCGCCATGTTGTGAACCCAGATGTCGTTCGGCGACGTCGGCCCATCATGTGAATAAAGCAGTTGCGCACCATCGTGTGAAAAAGATGACTCGGACCCGGCAAGACTGTTTACGCCCTTCGGCAAGGGCAGGGAAGTGGTCTTCGCCGCTTTTATGTCGTGCACGAAGATGTCTGTGCTGCCGTCGATATTCGCTGTCCAGGTGACGAGCTTGCCATCTGGCGAGAAATTACCGGAATGGATCTCCCACTTTTCGCGAGTCAGCCACGCAATTTTCTTGCTCGCGATATCCAACAGACCGACGTTCTCATAGCCATTCGCAGCATTCGAGGTGATCAGCAGCTTTGTTCCATCGGGAGAGATATCGCTAGCACGATAAAGCTGCTCGCCATTATGAGGAGTGAGCAGAGTACTGACACCCGTTGCGATCTCTGCGATAAAGATATTCGAATCTGTCCCTTTCGCTTGCTCCTGGGTAAAGGCGATCCACTTGCTGTCTTGGGACCATATCGGACTGTCGTTCACCTTGTCCGCAGGAGTGCCCGTAGTCAGGTGCTTCACTTCCCGCATCAATGTGTCGTAGATATCAATCTCATACACCGACGACGCCTTGGGTTTAACGGTGTAAGCGAAATAACGGCCATCCGGCGACCATGTAGGGTAGAGCTCAGCTACTTCCCGCGTGCGAGTAACATTTACGACTTGGCCGGTTTTTGGCGCAACAATAAAGATGTCCCATTGCTCGTCGCCGTCGTAGTCGGACATGTAAGCAATCCACTTCCCATCGGGAGACCAGTTCGGGGCCAGTTGGCGCTGATCACTTACCGTCAACTGCTGCGGCCACCCTCCTTGCGACGACACGACCCACAAATTGCTACGACCGCTGATGTTCGAAATGAATGCAATGCTCTTTCCGTCCGGAGACCACGTCGAGCCACCCACCGCTCGTGTCATATAGAGCCGTTCGATCGATAGCGACTGGTCCGCTTGTTCGACCTGCGCGCTAGGTTTCGAATTGACCTGCTTGGGATCGGTAATGGCCGTAGGTACGGAGAGGGTCTGTGCTTCTAATGCTGTGCTCATAATTAGGACGATAGCAATGAGAATAAATTTGAACATGAAGATCCCTGTTGAAGAAATAGCTGATCAGGATTGGCTTGCTGATCCTATTTTGCAGATTCTTTCGCGTTAGTGTTCAATTCTGCCATCTAAAATCTGGAATCTGCAATCAAGCCTTCGCTCCCTTATGACTTTCCACCGTACTCCAGGTCTTATCCGCGGCGTGACAAATGTTCTCCAGCGGGCATTCCACGCACCGCGGAGACCTGGCCATGCATAGCTTTCGCCCGTGCCAGATCACTTGGTGAGAAAACAACGTCCACCGCTCCCGTGGAATCACTTTCATCAAATCCTGCTCTATCTTTTTCGGATCATTCTGCTTCGTTAACTCCAGGCGGCGCGAAATGCGATGCACGTGAGTATCAACCACCACACCCTCGTTCTGTTTGAACCACGTGCCTAGAACGACATTAGCCGTCTTTCGTGCTACGCCGGGTAGCGTAAGCAGATCCTCCATCTTCTCCGGAACTTTTCCCCCAAAGTCGCTTACAATTTTCTGAGCCGCTCCGACGACCGATTTCGCTTTGTTCCGAAAGAATCCTGTCGAGTAAATGTCCGGCTGCAAAGCTTCCGGCTTCAATGCAGCGAAGTCCTTCACCGTTGGATATTTCTTGAAGAGAATCGGCGTGACTTTGTTCACGTTGACGTCAGTAGACTGCGCCGAAAGAATTGTGGCCACAAGCAGTTCCCATGCATCGTGATGCCGTAGGGCGCAGGTGACGTCCGGATAGGTCTTGTCGAGACGAGTTAACATCTCTCCAACCCGCTCCGGAGATGTCGGATTGTAACCGCGGGGCTGGCCTTTCTTCGCTGCTGCCTTCTTGGGCTTGGGCTGCGGAAACTCTAGATTGTGGCGGGTTGGACGGTCCCTCAGGGCCTTTGCACCGCGCCTGGTGCGTACACCTTCATGACGACCGCTTTTGGCGGGTTGCCTGGGAACAATACCGCGAACCATGGAGACATGGTACCAAACGCTTGAAGCCACACCTTGAATCGCGAGATTGAGATTCAGGTGGAGGATTCTGGATTTCAGATTTGTCACCATCTCCGCGCGGCCGTTGCTTAATCTGCAATCTGAAATCCGTCAATCTGAAATCTCATTACCCTTCAGTAACCACGCTGACATTGACGCGGTTCTCTCCTCCCGGTAGTCTGAAGTTTCATTCGAGAGGACAATCCATGGCGGTGAAGTCGATCCAGCTGGGCCAGGTGTGGCGCAAAGACGATAGCGGCCAAGACTACCTTGTCACCAAGGTATACAGCGAAGTATTTGCGCAATTCGCGGTTCTGCGTCCGGCTGAAGTCACTGCCCCTGATGCACCGACCGTTCGCGTCAAGGTCACCAAAGGCAACGACGGTGCTTCGCTACCGGGCTTCACATTCACCCAGGAAGGCTCTTTCTAGAAGCTCCCGCCGCAACTCATCATGACGGAAAAAATCCTCGGCGCTCTCTTTATCTTTATTAAGTCCGTAATTGCGGCCACAGGCTACGGCGGGATAGCGATCCTGATGGCAATCGAGTCCGCCTGTATCCCTTTGCCTTCGGAACTCATCATGCCTTTCGCCGGCTTTCTGGTGTACGAAGGCACAATGAACCTGTTCTGGGCGGCGACTGCCGGAGCCATCGGATGCAACCTGGGCTCGCTCGTCGCGTATGAAATCGGCTATTACGGCGGGCGACCTCTTGTCGAACGCTACGGCCGCTGGATTCTCATGGGCCGTCGTGAACTGAACTGGGCAGACCAGTTCTTCCAACGCTGGGGCTACCTTGCCGTCTTTATTGGACGTCTCTTACCTGTTATCCGGACATTTATCGCTCTCCCCGCCGGCATCGCACGCATGCCTCGCGGAAAATTTCATATCTACACTTTCCTCGGCTCCTGGCCATGGTGCTTGGGTTTGGCGTATCTCGGGATGAAACTCGGCCAAAACTGGCGAGAACTCGGGAAGTACTTCCATGAGTTCGATGTAGTAATCGGAGTGCTCCTCGCCGCAGGCGTCATATGGTTCGTGTGGTCTCACTGGCAAAACCGGCTCCGAACCGAGTGAGGCAAATTTTCGAATGCCAAATTTGCGAATTGATTGGTTTTGCATTCCAATACGTAAATTCGTAAATCCGGCAATCCGAGAATCGGAGTTCTGATGAAATCTTCCTTCCTCGCACTGGCCCTGTTCCTGGCTTCCGCTCCTCTATTCGCTCAGAGTTCTTCCCAGCCCTTCACCGTCGAGTACTACTACAAGACTAAGTGGGGACACTCCGACGAATTCCTTAAGCTCTTCAAGAAGAATCACTACCCGCTCTTGAAGAAAGAGGTCGAGATGGGCCGTATGCTTAAAGTCTGGATGGATCAGCCTCGCTATCACACGACCGAAGACGGACGATGGGACTACCGCGTCACCATCGTCTTCAAGAATGCGACCGTCGCCAACGAACCATTCGATGAAGATGCCTTGAAGAAACAGCTATGGCCCGATCAGGACACCTACAACCGCGAGGAGCAGCGCCGCTTTGAAATTCTTGACGCACATTGGGATCTGCCGCTGAAGGCCGTGGACCTGGAAGGGAAGTAACAGGGATATGAAAGGTCCAAGTACACACCAGCAATCGGAACCTGGAAACTTTTGCCTTCATCGTAGGCCTTTCCATTGAATGCTCGATTCCCACATTCGAACCTGCGTCTCGCACGTTCAGGCTCCGCAGGTTGCAAATCCCAGCCTAATACGAGACGATAACTGTTTACCCATATCTCTCAGTTCTAATAAGGAAGCGTCCTCAAAATGGCGAAGCGGCAAGTCTCTGCACCAAAGACGAACTCTGAAAGCAATCCAGACGAAGTGAAGTCACCAAAAGGGAAGTTGGGAGTGATGATCCCCGGCATGGGGGCAGTGGCTACGACGTTCGTCGCCGGTGTCGAGGCGGTTCGCAAGGGCATCGCCAAGCCTATTGGTTCTGTCACTCAGATGGGCACCATTCGCCTCGGCAAGCGCACCGATGGCCGCTCACCCGCGATCAAGGAATTCGTGCCTCTTGCCAGCCTGAACGACCTCGTTTTCACTGGCTGGGACATCTTCGAAGACGACATGTATGCCGCCGCTTCGAAGGCCGGTGTGCTCGAAAGTCGTATGCTCGACCAGGTCAAACCATTTCTCAGCTCGGTAAAGCCGCGTAAGGCCGTCTTCGATCGCAATTACGTCAAGAAGCTGGACGGCACAAACGTCAAGAAGGGCAAGAACAAAATGGATCTTGCCGAGCAAGTAAGAGCCGATATCCAAGAATTCAAGAAATCGTCCGGTGCTTCACGGCTGATCACCATCTGGTGTGGATCCACTGAGATCTTCTTGCAACCTACCGCTGCCCACCAATCTCAGAAGGCCTTTGAAAAGGCGATGATGCAGAACGACGAAGACATCGCTCCGTCGATGATTTATGCATACGCCTCGCTAATGGAAGGGGTGCCGTTCGCGAATGGTGCACCCAACCTGACCGTCGATCTCCCGGTCATGCTAGAGCTTTCTCGCCGCAACGAAGCTCCCATTTGCGGTAAGGACTTCAAGACCGGGCAGACGCTCATCAAGACAATCCTTGCACCCGGTTTTAAGGCGCGAATGATCGGTCTTAGCGGATGGTTCTCTACCAACATCCTTGGTAATCGCGACGGCGAAGTGCTCGACGATCCCCAGTCATTCAAGACCAAAGAGGAATCGAAGCTTTCGGTGCTCGAGCACATTCTGCAGCCTGATCTCTATCCCGACCTCTACGGTGACTTTACCCACAAAGTCCGCATCAACTATTACCCGCCGCGCGGTGATAACAAAGAAGGATGGGACAACATCGACATTTTCGGATGGCTCGGGTACCCCATGCAGATCAAAGTCGACTTCCTCTGCCGCGACTCCATCCTTGCCGCGCCCATCGTCTTGGATCTCGTTCTATTCCTCGATCTCGCACAACGGACATCTGAACTGCGTGGCCTCGGCATCCAGGAGTGGCTGAGCTTCTATTTCAAATCGCCTATGACGGTCCCCGGCCTTTATCCGGAGCATGATCTGTTCATTCAGCTCATGAAGCTGAAGAATACGCTGCGGCATTTACGCGGAGAGGAACTGATCACGCATCTTGGGTTGGAATATTACGACTGAAACCAATTAAACACCGAAGCTCTCAGTAGCTCGCTAAAATAGGCGCGCTCTTCGACCTCGCGGCTCCGTTCCTATCTCCGCCTTGACCGGTACAGCTATCGGGACCCCTTCAGCCGGACCGTCACGCCAATATCTATCAGCGTCCACTCTTTAAAGCGATCGCCCAGTTTCATAAGAGACTTTCGACCATCTACCAAAATCTCTATGCTGGACGCGCTGGAGCGCCTCACACGCCGATCCCCGCACTGACCCCGCCATGGCCCCGCTCATCGTGTCAAAGCGAAACACAAGCGGTATGAGCCAAACAAGCACTGATCGTTGGGACACCGCAACCTTTTCCGAAACAAAAAAGGCGACTCAGAAATTGCATAACACCGTAAATTTTTCTTCTTATCAGCGACCGCTGAACGCCACCCCGATGAACCCCGCGAGTGGCGGGCCACTGCATTTTTTTGCACATTGACAGCGGTCACCAGAATGGACTAACGTTAGCGTCCGCGCGTACTACCGCTCATAGTACGTACACTAGCTTTTTGATTCTCATCTGCCTCACGGATCCGAATCCGATCTTTCTTCACACGTTCGGTCTGTGTAGTCAGCAAAAAGAAATTGCACGTTATGAGTTGTTCATCCCAGGGGGAATCGGTTGATTAGTTCACGAATCGCACTACTCCTTCTTGTATTGGGTCTCGCAGTTGGTGTTTGCCAGTCGCAAGAATCACGAAGCGAAGAGTCAAGCTCCAAAGCTGCTTCATCCGAAAAAAAATCACCTTCATCTGATCATGTCGTCATGAAGGTTGGCGGAGTGTCGATCACAAAGGGCGAGTTCGAATCCATGATCGACGATATCGAACCGAAACCTCGTGACGCCGAGGAGGGCGGCGAAGATGAAAAGGACCGTCGCCAAATGGGTGAGGACTACGCCTCGGTCATGATGCTTTCTCAGCTGGCCGTCGCGGAACACCTGGACCAGACTCCAGACGTTCGTCGGCAACTGATGGTCAACCGCCTGCAGATCCTCTCCGATGCGCAGTTCAATAAATTGAGGGACCAGTCAAAGCCAACCGCGCAAGAGATCGAGCAATATTACTCGTCTCATCCCGACGACTTTGATCGCGTCCTCATGCGCCGCCTCTTCATTTGGAAAAAAGGAGCGGGATCAAACAATGCGAACGGCCTAGCTCCCGACGCCGCCAAAGCCCGTGCTGACGCCATTCTTCAGGCAGCAAAGTCAGGCGGAGATCCACAAAAACTGGCGGATGAATTTAAGGATTCACATATTGGATTGTTGGACGCCGAACCAATTACTTTTAATCGCGGAATTTTACCTCCGAAGATGGAGCAAATCGCTTTTTCGCTCAAAAAGGGCGAATGGGCTGAAGGAGAAGATTCGCCGGACAGGATCATTTTGTTCCATCTGGTGGATCACAACCGGCAGCCATTGACGGAAGCAAAATCGGTTGTCGAGCAACGAGTACAGAATCGAAAAGTGCAAGCGAAGTTGGATGAAATGAAGAAGAAGGCCGGTATTTGGATGGATGAGAAATACTTTGGGACTGCTATGGGTGCGGTTTCGGGTGAACAGCAGCCAGTCTCGGGCTCATCTTCCAAAGTGGAAAAACTAGCGGAAGAACGAGGAGAAAAATAATGAAGATGTACGGCAGAAGTAAAACTCTTTTCTACTTTGCCCTTCCAGCACTCTTGCTGGCAGGCTGCGTGCTTCAGCCGACGTCAGCGCAAGCCCAGATGACATCGGTAGGTGTCGACTGCTCTCAGATTACTGCGCAAAGCACCTTGATGCAGGACAACATGCGAGCTGGACGCGTCCTCATCGAGTGCGGCGTGGTCAGGGGCGGAAAGCCCGCCGCCGGAGACGATGCGCTGGCAGCTCCACCTAACATCCTGGTTAGCAATCGCTCCTGCGCCAACAGCTCGAATTGTACGAAGAGCGAGAACATGGTGTGGGGCAACGGCTCAACCATTGTCGTCAACTTCAACGACCACAATGTGAACCAGTATTCGGGAACGTCCGTCTCCACCGATGGCGGCGTGACCTTTACACAAATCCTGCCTCCACCTTTCGCTAACGGGCACGGAACCAACTTCGGCGATCCAATCGTGGTGTTCAATGCCAAGTTGAACAAGTGGTTTGCCGGCGACCTGGCTACCGGTTGCGGCGGGCAGGGAATTGGTCTTTGGACCTCAAACGATGGTCTAACTTGGGCCGTCGGAGGCTGCGCTCATAACGGGGCCGTCGATGACCGCGAGTCCATGTGGGTCGACAACGAGCCCACCAGCGGCACTTACGGCCGCATGTACGTCGGTTTTAGCGATTTCACCGTCGGTCAGGGCCGACTCACTTCTGCATGGTCTGATGACGGCACAACCTGGCACACAGTAGCCCTCAACAACGGCAGCACCTTCATTCGCCCGACGCAGCTCACCGGTTCGCCGGTAGGCGCGCCTCGCTTTGAAGGCAACAACAGCACCGTGTTCCTGGCAGGCATGAACGAGGGCGGCGGAGGCGGCGCCAACCGCCAGAACCTCATGTTCAAGTCTCTCGATGGCGGTCTGACCTGGACGTCCGTGACCATGGGCGCGGCCTTCCCGCCGATTAACGAGGGATTCTGCGATAACCCCTACTTCGTGAAAGTAAAACCGATCATCCGTCACATGGGCTGGGGACAGCCCGCCGTCGGCCCCAACGGCGTAGTGCACTACGTCTACGCCGGATTGGGCACGAACGGCGATCCGGGCGACGTCTTCTACACTCGCTCGGCTGATAACGGCGTGACTTGGAGCAACCCGCGCAAACTGAATGGCACAGCGGATGCCGCACTTAAGACGCAGTGGATGCCGTCGCTTTCCGCTGATGCCAACGGCAAGGTGACTGCGTCCTGGTACGATCGCCGTCAAGCCACGTCGGCATGCAACACCCCAAACGATCCTGGCTGCCAGTACGAACGCATGGTCCGTCAGTCGGCTGATAACGGTCTGTCCTTCCAGCCGCAGAAGTCTCTCAGCGGACTCATCCCACAACCGGCACAACCGGATCCTGGAGTGCAGGCCTGCTATGCGGGAGACTACGATTACGATACGACTCTCAATAACAGCGCCTTCATTACCTGGACCGATGGACGTCGTGCAATTGGCTCCGTCCACGTGCAAGACGTTAACTTCGGCAAGGTTCCTGTGGCACACTAAGACGCTACTTCGAATCGAAGGCGGCGAGCCTTTCGGCTGCCGCCTTTTTTATTTTTCGGAGACTTTGACCGTTGGTGTTCAGGGAAGTCCGCCCGGATTCCTGGCAAAAGTAGCAGCTCATTTCTCAACAGATGTGGTCTCTCACTACTCCTGATTAAATTGAAGGCAACCTCGACAGGCCATCTGACAACTACACAAACTCGATCACAAAATCACCTTTGCAGGCACATCATAAAAGGAGTAGCCGACAATGACTGATCAGGACCTGAAGAACAAATATCAGCCTGTGGCGGATTTCATGTCACAAAATGGATTTCAAATCCAGAACTTTCATGTAGAGAACAACAAAGCCGTGCTGAACGCTACGGCGCCGACCGAACACCTCAAGAATCGCGCCTGGGACGAGATCAAGAAAATAGATCCAAACTTCAGCGATTTGCAGCACAACATTTCGGTCGGATCAGGAACCACGTACGTGGTCAAATCAGGCGACAATCTCTCGAACATCAGCAAATCGTTCTACGGGAATGCCAACGAGCTTAAGAAGATCGCGCAGGCCAACAACATCACCAACCCGGACAAAATCCAGGTAGGGCAGCAGTTGAAGATTCCAGCAGCATAATCATGAGATGGACGTATTTGGGCCTGATCGGACCAGAGCCGGTTAGGCCTGCTTTAGCGTAGTTGACATAATACCTGTTATCGGACATTGCATTCCTGGTTTATCCTTCGACATCGCTTTGCATTAGAAGTCTCAACCAGGGAGGAACAGTTCTCCGTAACTACCGATCCCCGAATGGTTCGTGTCCTTGACATCCATTCCTCCTACACCTCACCATGCCCGCATCATGCGATCTCAAGCTATGTGGCGAACTCTCCTCTTCCTCGTGTTTGCATCAACCACTTTCCAGCTCTTTGCGCAAGGAGATGCAGCCATACCCAAGCGCCCTCCAATCGTAGGCGTCTCCCACATTGCCTTACGTACCGACAACCTCGGCGCCGCCCGCAAGTTCTACGGAACCATCCTCGGATACCAGGAACCTTTTACCTACAGCCTGCCTCCAGAAGAAGGAGGCACGTTCCTGTTGACGTACTTTAAGGTCAACGACCACCAATACATCGAGGTCTTTCCTGAACTAAAAGATCCAAAACAGGACCGCCTGTCCCATATCTCCTTCGAAACCACCGACGCGCAGGGCCTGCGCGACTACCTCGCCTCGAAAGGGGTGAAAGTTCCCGACAAACTTGAACCCATGGGAGACGGGAATCGCGGCTTCGATGTTTTCGACCCTGACGGCCACGACGTCGAGTTCGTCGAGTATCGTCCTGGTTCCCTGCACACCAAGGCGTTCGGCAAGTTCATGCCGGCGACCCGCATCTCAGAGCGAATCATTCATGTCGGGATCGTCGTAAGCGATCGAGCCGCGTCCGATCGTTTCTACAAAGACATTTTGGGATTCAAGGAAATCTGGCACGGCGGCATGAAGGACACGGACACCGACTGGGTGGACATGCGCGTGCCCGAGGGCACCGACTGGCTGGAGTACATGCTGAACGTCCACAATCCCGACCCGCGCGAGCTCGGCGTCATGCACCACTTTGCCCTTGGCGTTCCGAATGTGAAGTCTGGATACAAGACCGCAGTGAGCCGAGGCTACAAGCCAGAGGAAAAGCCGCAGATCGGTCGTGATGGCAAATGGCAGTTCAACATGTACGATCCGAACTTTACGCGCGTGGAATTAATGGAACCCAAGCCCGTGAAGAAGCCCTGCTGTTCACCGATCACTGACTGAGACGCACTGTTGGTGTACGTTGAGACGTTCATCGCGCCGTCTGCTGCACAGCGCCACAGGTCGTTCGTTAGTCTTGTCATCTTGAGCACGACAATGATTGGTTCACCTGGTGACCATCATGCGGAGTCGGAAGACCCATTGTTTCCTTGTCTCTTTACCGCTTTGGCATAGTCAGCTGTTTTGTCTCCACTCCGGCCAGCACAATCTTCGGATGAAACAGCGTTCCTGCCACTCGGCTCGCGATGGCGATCAGTTCCCTCTGTCCATAGAAAACCTTCACAAGCTTCGCCCGCGATAGCTCCGGCAAATTGACCGCCCGCCCGCAGCGGATATGCGCCGCAGCATCATCGTTCACGGTCACCGACGGCATCTCCGGCAGCAGCCTTCGAGGATGCACCACAAGCTGATCCAGTGACCTGTTTTCCGCGGCAGCCGACACCTCCTCTAACGTGTGTGCACCTTTTTCCTTTGCGAAACTCTGTGTCCTTTGTGGCTCGCTTTCCAGCTCGAATTCCCCCAGGCGGGTGCGCCTCAACCGCTCCAGGTGGGCTCCGCATCCGAGCAACTGCCCCATCTCATGGGCCACAGATCGCATGTATGTACCCGACGCCACCCGTGCGCGAAATTCAACTCGATCCTTCGTGACGCCCAGGATCGAGAACTCCTTGATCTCCACCTTCACTGGTTCGAGCTTCAGCTCTTGATGCTTGCGCGCCAGCTTGTACGCTGGCACTCCTTTGATCTTCTTTGCCGAAAACGGCGGCGGAATCTGCTCGATGAACCCACAAAACTTCCCTGCCCGTTCTTCCACCTCAAGCGCGTTCAGAGTCACATCTTTCACTTCGCCGACGGCCTCGCCTTCGGCGTCATAGGTGTCCGTCGCAAACCCAAACCGGATCGTTCCCTCATACACCTTCTCGCAATCTGTATAGAACTGCGCCAGCCTGGTTAGGCTTCCTAGCACCAATGGCAACACTCCCGTCGCCATCGGATCGAGCGTGCCCAGATGCCCGACCGCTCGCTGCCCCACAATCCGGCGCACCCGGCTGACCACGTCATGAGAGGTCAGTCCCGGGGGTTTGTCGATGACGAGAACGGCATTCATGGGAATTTGGTAACTTGGTAATTCGGGAATTCGGTAATCTTGGGCGCGTCGCAATCACTGTTCTGGCGCCGCCTCTGTACCGTCTTAAATTACCAAATTACCTGATTGCAAGATTGCCTAATCCCAAATGATTCCAATTCGCGACGATCAGCCGCGCTTCAGCACACCTTATGTGACGTATTTCATCATGGGGCTGAATATCGTCGTGTTTCTGTTCGAGTTGTGGGTTGGCATGCAGAGCCGCGGCGCTCTGAACTCCTTTGTGTATGAGTTCGGGGTAGTTCCCCGACACGTCACTTCAGCCTTAGGTGGGTCTCAGCAGATCAACCTGCCAGCCGCATTTGTTCCCATCATCACGTCCATGTTTCTGCACGGAGGCTGGATGCACATCATTGGGAACATGTGGGTACTCTGGATATTTGGTGACAACATCGAAGATCACCTCGGCCACTTCGCATATCTTGTGTTTTACCTAGCCTGCGGATTCTCCGCCGCCGTGGCCCACATTCTGCTAAATCTAAGCTCGAATGTTCCAACGGTAGGAGCGAGCGGCGCGATCGCTGGTGTCATGGGCGCGTACTTCGTCCTTTATCCACGCGCTCGAGTGCTTACGATTGTTCCTCTGATCATCTTCTTCACATTCTGGTGGCTGCCCGCCTGGATCGTCTTGGGCTATTGGTTCCTGATACAGTTTCTCAGCGGCGCAGCTACATCGATTGCCTACACGGCTAGTAGCAGTGGAGGAATTGCCTTCTGGGCTCACGTCGGCGGTTTTGTCATGGGCATCATCCTGATAAAGATCTTGCCCGAGCGCAGTCATCGGCGCCGTTACGGAACGTGGTAAAAGGCTTCAAGCGTCGGTACCAGTCAGTTGGCACTGCCTATGAAGAAAACGGTCCTGCTATCAATCCTACTCCTCGCGATAACGTGCGTGGCTCAGGCTGCCTCAAACCTCGAGTCCCGTGCCAAAGCCTCTGTCTCTCAAATTACCGGAACGCTCAAGACGCCCGGCCTGAATGAGCCTGTACAGGTGCTCCGCGATGAATGGGGTGTTGCCCACATCTACGCCGCCAATCAGCACGATCTTTTCTTTGCACAGGGCTTTGTCGCTGCCCAGGACCGCCTCTTCCAGATGGAACTCTGGAAGCGCTCTGGCCAAGGTCGCCTGGCCGAGGTCTTGGGCCCGACAGCCCTGCAGCGTGATATCAATGCCCGCCGCCTGCAGTATCGCGGCGACATGAAGGCCGAATACGAGAGCTACGCGCCCGATACCAAGGAAATTCTCGAAGCCTTTACCGCTGGGATCAATGCCTACATTGCCAGCCGCGCCGGAAATCCCCCCTTCGAATTCGAAATCGCCGGATTCAAGCCTGAACCCTGGAAGCCGGAAGATTGCCTGAATCGTATGGCAGCTTTCTCCATGACTGGCAACTCTTTCACCGAACTGGCACACGCCCGCATGGTTTCGGCAGTGGGCGTCGACAAGGCGTCGCAGTTGTTCGAGTTTGATCAACCTGTCCAGCTCGATCCTGCCCGTGGAATAAATCTCGCGGGGCTTTCTCCTGATCTGCTGAAAGAACTAGTCGGCAGCGATACGCGCATAGAATTTCCAGTCAAAGCCAAAGAAGGCAGCAACAACTGGACCATTGCCGGCGCTCTCACCAACACTGGCAAGCCCATCCTCGCCAACGATCCTCATCGCGTCATTGCCGAACCATCGCTTCGCTATATCGTTCACCTCGTCGCGCCGGGCTGGGATGTTATCGGCGCAGGCGAGCCTGCTCTCCCCGGCGTTGCCCTCGGACACAATCAAAACATCGCCTGGGGGTTCACGATATTCGGACTTGATCAGCAAGATCTCTACCTGGAAGAACTGAATCCCATCAATCGCCTTCAATACAGAACGAACAAAGGCTGGCGAAAGATGCACGTGGAAAAAGCCACTTTCGCCGTTCGCGGACAGGCCGCCGTCAATGTGGATCTCAAGTTCACAAGCCACGGGCCGATTCTGTGGGAGAACGGCAACCGTGCGCTCGCACTCCGTTGGGTTGGCGCCGAACCGGGTACCGCCGGATACCTCGCTTCCCTTTCGGTCGATAGGGCTCAGAACTGGGATGAATTCGAAGCCGCAATGCCCCGATGGAAGGTTCCCTCCGAAAATATCGTCTACGCCGACACCGAAGGCAACATTGGCGAGCATTCTACCGGGCTCGCACCTCTTCGCAAGAATTGGACAGGACTTCTGCCGGTGCCGGGTAACGGTCGCTACGAATGGTCCGGCTTTGTACCCAACGACAAGCTCCCGCACCTTTCCAATCCTCAAGCAGGTTTCATCGCTACCGCCAATCACAAGATGATTCCCGCAGGCTATCCCTACAAAGTCGGATACGAATGGGCGCCACGCTTCCGCATCGAGCGAATCAGCGAGACTCTAGGTTCCGCTCGCAACAACGGCAGGAAGCTTTCCATCGAGGACGTCGAGAAATTGCAGACCGATGTGCTCTCACTACCGGCACTCGAGTTAATCGCAATTCTGCAGAGCGTTGGTAACAACTCCGACGACCTATCGCAGACCATGCTCAAGTGGGACGGCGTTCTCGCAAAAGATTCTGGACCAGCCGCCCTTTACGAGCTTTGGATGCAGCAACTTACTCGCGAAGTGGCAAGACGTGCTGCTCCCGCGAAGCACGCGAGCCTGCTCCAAGACTGGTCTCCGGCGAAGGTGCTGCACTATCTGCAGCATCCGAGCCAGGAGATGTTCGGTGACAAGCCGGCTGCAGAACGAAACCAGGTCGTACACGCTGCCTTGGAAGCAGCGGCAGCCAGGCTACGTCAAATGCAAGGAGACGATCCAGCCAAGTGGTCGTGGGGGAATCTGCATATCGTTCGCTTCCGCCACCCTCTTGACCGCCTTTCAGGCGCCGATTCGATTATGGATCCTGCGCCTACCCAGCGCCCCGGTGACGACTATACGGTCAACTCCACAGGATTCGGCAACGACTCTTTCGACCAGGTTTCCGGCGCAAGCTACCGCGAAATTCTCGACACCTCGAATTGGGATCAATCGGTTGCTGTTAACTCTCCCGGACAAAGCGGTCAGCCCGGCAGCAAGCATTATTCCGACTTGGTCTCCATATGGGCTGAAGGTAAGTATTTCCCCCTCACCTACTCACGTGAAGCTGTGGAGAAAGCTGCAACCGATCGCATGACCCTTGAACCGTGAGGGCGTTCCTTGTTCGCACTTGTCGTCCCAAGCTTGCCAGTGACGTAAGCCGCATAAGTAGATAGACAATCCTAAAATTCGACAATTCTGAAATCCGGCAATCCTGAAATCCGTGTTCCCTGCCCCGAAAATCGCACTCCGCACCTCATTTACAATCACCTCATGCTTCGCAAACCACGTGTCGTCTTCTTCGATGTTGGCAATACCCTACTCTTCCCTAACCACGACATCATTCTCGCCCCACTGCGTGCTAAAGCCGAAGCTCCTAGCGAAGAACTCTGGCACTCCATTGAGCGACGCACCAAACCGCAATTCGATGCCGAAATGCAGAGCGGCCACGCCGACCATAGCTTCTGGTATCTGTTCTACTGCAATTTGCTCGAGGAGATGGGCCTTCACGACGATATGTTACGCGATCAACTTGTGGCGGCAACTCGTGTTTCAGCCAACTGGGGAAAGCCTCGCGCCGAAACTCGCGCTCACCTCGACCGCATCTCCCAACACTACCGCGTCGGCGTGATCTCAAACTCCGACGGCAAGATTCCCGAACTGCTCGCTGCGAATGGAATCTTCGACTGTTTTGAATCCATCATCGACTCCGGCAACATCGGATACGAGAAACCACATCCGGCGATCTTTGAAGTCGCACTGCGTGGCATGAAAACCGCGCCAGAAGAGTCTCTTTACGTCGGAGACATGTATAGCATCGATTACCAGGGCGCCACTCGTGTCGGTATGCAAGCGATGCTGTTCGATGTTTCCGGTGCTTATCGTGATCTGGGAGTGCCGCGGGTCGACTCGCTGCAAGCCCTTGACGACCATTTGAAGACTCTTTCCTGATTTGATAAGGCTTTGCAACCCACTTAAAATCTCTCGATGATCGATTGGTCCCACTTTGCGATCTTTCTGACCGCTGCCCTGCTTCTGGCGATTGCCCCGGGTCCGGGCATGCTCTATGTTCTGGCGCGCAGTCTCGCTAGAGGACGCCGCGAGGGCTTACTCTCCTCGCTCGGTACCTTTGTAGGCGGAATGGTACACGTCATCGCGGCCGCGGCCGGAGTCTCCTTGATCCTGGCGAAGTCAGCGGTGGCATTCTCTACAGTCAAGTTTGCTGGAGCCGCTTACCTGTGTTTTCTAGGAATTCGTATGATCCGCGATGCCTGGAGCGAGAAGAGCGAAATGCCTGTTGACATCGAACTGCCTAGGTCAAACCCGTTTAGGCAGGGGGTCCTTACGGAAGTTCTGAACCCAAAGACCGCACTTTTCTTCCTATCGTTTATTCCTCAATTCGTAAATCGCGATGCCGGACGCATCTTCTGGCAGTTTGTGATGCTTGGGCTGATTTCAGTCACGCTCAATACGCTGGCCGACGTCGTGGTATCTCTCTCGGCGGGGCCGCTGGGTGAAAAGCTTCGTGCATCGCCGAAGTTTAGGAGACGCCAACGCACAGCGACCGGTGCGGTGATGCTTGGCTTAGGTGTTTATCTTGCGACAAGCAAATCCAGCTAGTGGCAGCACGTTTCTAGAGGGTGATCACCTGGTGATCCAGGCAATCGGTATTAACCTGATCGTAAAGTTTTTGCAAAAACTCACTTCCATAGCGGGCTAAGAAATAGATGCCCGCGACTTCCCTTTCCTGGAGCGCCTTCTCAGGACAAAGCGCATTAATAAGAATCTCTGCATGGCGGCCAAGGATTTCTTCTCTGGCCAGCTTCGCTCGGGCTGCTCGTCCACGTAGACGCTTTAGTTGGTACTTCATTTTGTTGGCGGCCTGCTTCGTGGAGTCGCTCAGCGTTTTATCAAGCTTTTCAAGATGCTCGCTCACGGCAGCCAACGATTTCGCAACTGCTTGGTCGGCCTGATCGAATGCACCTTGAACACCATCTGGAAGCGTCTTGATTGCCAGAGTTTCTCGCAGCGGTTCAATCCCATGGAATAGTTCAGGGAGAGATAAGCCATAGCGCTCCATCATCTTCCCAACCTTCGGCTCAATGATCGTTGCCGAAAAGCGCGGGAGGATGGGCGTCGCATCACCAAGAAGAGCCCGATAGACAACGTCTACCTGCGCGAAATACGCCACTTCGGCAGCTCCTCCAATGTAGGCAATCGTTGGCAGCAAGTAGTCCTGGATCACCGGACGAAGCAAGACGTTCGCACTGAACTCTTCCGGGGCAGCCGATATCCGTTCCAACAGATTCTCGCGAGATACACGCTCGTCTTCGATCAGAAATTCCGGCTCACGTCCGCCATTTGGCCGTCGATGAATCGGAACCCGTGCACCGCCATGCAGCGAAAATAGGAGTGTGGAGGAAGGCGTTACTTTGACCTGCTGATGATATCCCGCGGTCTCCAGTTCTTTGCCACGTTTCAGGAGTTGTGCGTCGAGATCCGCTGACTTTTCAATCGCTGTGCGATATATTGGCGCCGCGATTGCGTGCAAGTCCGGATCGTCTGCATCTAGCAGGACTAGCCCCCAATCGCTGAAGACTCGTGTGAACAAGTGCCCGTAAGCATCTCCCAGCGTCACTCCGGGACGGTAGCTCTCGCATAAAGCCGTTGTAACGTCGGTATCTCCCAGCAACTCCGCCGCAGCTTCGACAAGCGCTTGAATCTCCTCCTGCAACACAATCTTCCCCACAGGAGCATTTAGGGTTCCACTGGTTTCGCTGGCAAACTTCCGCAGAGTTCCCTGGGGACCGGGGATAGAAACATGATTAATCTCCGCCAGATCGTGATCAGTGGTTGCAAGCCAGAAGATGGGAACTGCTTCGACGCCCGCTTCCCGCGCCTGTTGTGCAAGCCTCAGCGCACTGAGCGCTTTATAGATGGAGAATGCAGGACCACCAAATAACCCTACCTGCTGCCCGGTGACAACGGCTGCAGCCCCACGGCGCAGCTTGGCGATGTTTTCTAGCGTCCTACCTGATGCACCCCAGATCCGGTTCTGCCGCTCAAGTGCGTCCGTAACCCGTCCACGCCTTACAGGATCGAGCCGCTCGGGCACTGCTCGCGTACGCACCCACTCCTTCTCATAAGGAGAACTCGAATAAAAGCGGGCCACCTTCTGGAAGTCTGAGATGTAATCGGAGAAGAGCTTCGTCGTGTGCGGGATCTGGCTGAACGGGAGGCACTGAGAAGTCATTGGTGGCACCCCTGGCAACTCTTCCCTTCGTGCCGCACCGAAGCAGGATTCATGTTGAGCGATCCCCATTTTACAGGCTGTCCTTCAGATGAGGGAAAATCCCACAGGATGCAACTTGATTGCTCCATATTGGACGAAATCCAGCCAAAAAGTACACCTATGCTACGCTCATGGATAGCTCAGGCGTTGCGGACCACTGGAACGTCATGTCCTGTAATGCATCTAATGTATTGGTTGACTTTCGGCGGGGTTTGTCCCTAGTCTGGAAGTGGTTCTTTGAAGGCCAATCCCACCAGTTGGGGGCGTCACGGTTTCGACGGGGATGCTTGCGGCCAAGAGGCATGCCGGGGTGCACACACCCGTAATCGCGTGCAAAATGATAATTGCCAATCAACAGATGGCATACGCAGCCTAACTAGTTTAGGCAGCCGTCCGAAGAGGCTTGGTCCGTGGGCCTCCGAAGGACGTCGCACAGCGGACTGCTCTTTCCGGTTACGTCTGGGCCGGAAGGCTAAGATCACAGGCTAGCGCTTCTCGTTTCTTGTCGGTTCTGAGCGGGGATCGCGAACGTCCTGGGGTAATGCCCAGGGCATGAACTCGACTACGCATGTAGTCTCTTGACAGTAACATTTTCGGACGCGGGTTCAACTCCCGCCGCCTCCACCA
>Ga0066903_100001134_pt1 | contig 18827 bp, 13 predicted proteins | sample PanSoiMetaGPlot1_FD_67491 | JGI IMG/M metagenome (GOLD analysis project Ga0066903, IMG submission 67491) | Tropical forest soil microbial communities from Panama analyzed to predict greenhouse gas emissions - Panama Soil - Plot 1 (version 2) | ecosystem: Environmental > Terrestrial > Soil >... | reverse complement strand
CAGATCGCGATCGTCAGCGCGAGGACGGCGCGTGACGCGATCATTTCGACACACCTTCCGCGATGGTGGTGTATCGATCGATAGGAACGTCCGTTCGCTCTTCCTTGCGTCCGTCCGGCCAGACGATCTGCACGCTGCGAACGGCGGTCGCGTCGCCGAGGCCGACGACTATGCGCGGATCGTTGGCCGACGCGTAGCTGCCGTCTGACCGGGAACGTCGCCAGCGCGTGGTCCCGTCACCCAGCACGACACCGAGGCGCGCGCCAAGCATGTCGCGCGACCCTTCCGTGCCAGTCAGTCTGACGCCGAGCCAGTGCTTGCGGCTTCCGATCTGGTTCAGCAGCAGCCGCGCCCGCCCGTTGTTGTTCGAGACGACGACGTCGACGTCGCCGTCGTTGTCCACGTCGCCGAAGGCCGCTCCTCGACTCACTTCAGAGAGGGCCAGCGCCGGCCCGCCCGACGAGGTGGCATCTTCGAATCGCCCGACTCCGGCGTTGCGAAACAGCAGCTTGGTCTGGTGAAACGGAAACGGATCCCCCCGCTGCCGCAACGCGTCGATCGTCCGCACGGCGCCGTTGACCGCGAGCAGGTCGAGCCAGCCATCGTTGTCGACGTCGAACCACGCCGTGCCGAATCCCGTGAAGCCGAGCGAGGGATACGCGACGCCCGACCGCGCAGCCGTCTCCTCGAATGTGCCACGGCCGTCGTTCACGTAGACGTCGGTGCCTTCGCCGGTCAGGTTGGTGACGACGATGTCCTCGTCGCCGTCGTTGTCCACGTCGCCGGCATCGACGCCCATGCCCGACTTGACCAGCCCGTGGGCGCTCATCGCGGCGCCCGACACCACGCCCAGGTTACGGAACGTGCCGTCGTGCTGGTTCATCCACAGCTGGTTCTCATGGCGATCGTCGGCCACGAAGATGTCCATCCAGCCGTCGCCGTCGAAATCGGCGGTCGAGACGCCGAGCGCGGGCCCGAAGTCCTGCGACATGCCGGCTTTGGCGGTCACGTCGGTGAACGTGCCGTTGCCGTTGTTGTGGAACAGATGGCTGGGCAGCGGACGATAGACGTTCGGCGAGCAGTAGTCGGGACGGCCGGAGGCCCCGGCGCAACGCAGATCGCCCTCGACCGTGTAATTGAGGTAGCCGCCGACGAAGAGGTCCAGATACCCGTCGAGGTCGTAGTCGAGGAACGCGGCGGAGACGCTCCAGCTCGGCGCCGCTGTGCCACTCGTCTTCGTCACGTCAGTGAAGGTGCCATCGCAATTGTTCCTGAACAGCTGGTTCGCGCCGAGATTGGTCACGTAGACGTCGACACAGCCGTCGTTGTCGATGTCGCCAACCGCCACACCCATGCCGTATCCGTGCGTCTCGAGATGACTCTCGCGCGTGACGTCCGTGAAATGCAGCGTGCGCGTGCCGTCGGGGGCCACGCGCAGGTCGTTTCGAAAGAGCCGTGCGCCCTGCGACTTCAGAGGTACGTAGGCCGGACCGCTAGGTCCGGCCGACCTGGAGGTCCGCCCCGCATCGTCCAGCGGTTGCCCCTGCACGAAGAGGACGTCGAGATCGCCATCGTTGTCGTAGTCGAGAAGGGCGACGCCCGAGCCGATGATCTCGGCGTAGTGGTACTTGCCGGACATCCCGTTGACGTGGACGAAATCGAGGCCGCTCGATTCGGCAGCTTCGACGAACCAGGGTTGGTGCGTGTCGGCGCGGGGCGGGGCTGCTGTGCGATCGGTCGGCGCCTGATTGCACGCGAAGGCGAGCATGGCGACGAGCGCCGCATGGTAGGGGCGAGGCATGCCTCGCCCTACCGAGCCGCCGCGGCGGGCGCCGACGCATCGGGCATCGCCTGGAATTCGATCGGCTCCTGGGCGCGCCACGGCTCGCGACACGGCCGGCGCGCGTCGTACAGCGGCAGCCGGTCGCTGATGATCGCCGCGACTCCCCTCTGACCCGTGCGCTGCGCTTCGGCGATCGCCTCGCGCTGCCACATCACCGCATCGGAGAACTGCCCCGTCTCGGCGGCGACCATCGCCATTGTTTCCAGCAGTTCCACGTCGCGGGGCTGGTTCGCGCGAAGCACCTGCATCAGCTCAGCGGCGCGGCGGCCGTCGCGCACCTTGTCGTCGGGCGCGGCGGCCAGCAGCCGCGTCAGCGCGCGGACGAAGCCGGGTTCATTGGGGAAGATGGCCATGGCCTGTGTCAGCCGATCGCGTGCGTCCGCGTAGCGCTTCAGCCGCACGAGCGCCGCCGCGTAGCCGAAGCGCGCCTCCGCGACGCGGGGATCCACGGCGATGGCCCGATCGTATTCGGAGAGCGACTCGGCCGCATGCCCGCTGCGGCGGAGTGCGTTGGCCAGCTGCAGCCTGGCTTCAACGTAGTCCGGATCGGCGCTGACGGCCGCCGTGAGGTGCTGAATCGCCTGCTCGTGCCGGCCGGCGCCTTCTTCGATCACGCCAAGGCTGTAGTGCGCCTTCGCGAATTTCGGCGAGAGACGAATCGCTTCCTGGAACTGTTCGTAGGCGCCCGGCACGTCGCCCGACAGCGCGAGCGCAGTCCCGAGCTTGTGATGGAGCGACGGCTCGTTGGGGGCGACGGCGATGCCCTTGCGGAAATCATCGATTGCCCTCTGCCAGTCCGCGCGATCGAGAGCGGCGGCGCCGCTCACTTCGTACGCGAGCGCGCTGTTGAGCAGCGTCTCCACTTCCTTCATCAGCGGATCGTCCGCCTTGACCGCAAGAGTTCCCCGCTGCTTGAGGTGCGCCTCGGCCTTCTCACGATCGCCCATCGCGCGATACGCCATGGCCAGCGGATAGTGGGCGATCGTGGCCAGTGGATCGATCGCGAGCGCCTGTTCCAGCTGTTGCACGGCTCGCGGGTAATCCTGCATGGCGACGGCCGCCCGGCCCGCGCCGACGAGCGCCGCGACCGAACGCGGCTCGAGCGACACAGCCTTGGCAAGGAGAGGAGCCGCGGTTTCAGCGCGTCCCTCGTCGACGTAAGCACTGCCCAACGCGATGAGCGTCGGCACATCGTCCGGCTTGAGCTTCATGACCCGCTCGAACGCCGCGATCGAGCGGGCGCCGTCGCCCTTCTGCTTGTAGAGCTGTCCGAGATAGTACGGCCAGCGCATGTCGGAAGGGGCGAGCGCTTCCGCATTCAGGAAACACTTCTCGGCCTGCTCCCGAAACTCCGCAGCCAGAAAGAGCTTGCCCAGCTCGCCAAACGCGGTTCCACGATCGGCGGCCGCGCCGCGCTGGTCGTCGATCCGGGGCTGAAGGACGGCGTAGCGATCGCGGACCTGTTGCTGGACCGATGCGGCGGTATTGGAGAGGTCCGGAAGCGGCACGGGCTGAATCTCGTACTGCTTCGCGGGGGCCGGCTCGCGTCTGTCGGACGAGCATCCAGTCAAGAGCGCCGACGCGATCGCAAGCGGCGCGATGACGGAACGGTTCATTTCCCGGAACCCTCGGTGATGGTCGTATAGCGGTCGATGGGAACGTCGGTTCTGTCCTCGGTGCGGCCGTCGGGCCAGATGATGTGCACGTTCTGGATGGCCGTCGCGTCACCCAGGCCGACGAGCACGCGCGGATCGCTGGCCGAGGCGTAGCTGCCGTCGGCCCGCGCGCGCCGCCAGATCGATCGTCCGCCCGCGACGATCACCTGCACGCGCGCCCCGACCATGTCGCGAACGACAGGGCCTCTCGCGCGTGGATTGGCCACGCCGGTCGGTCCGACCAGGCGGAGGCCGATCCAATGGTGACGGTTGCCAATCGTGTTGACAAGCAGCCGCAACGGACCGCTGTCGTTGCCGACGACGACGTCGGTGTCGCCGTCGTTGTCGAGATCGCCGAACGCGAGGCCGCGGCTGACTTCGGGAATCTGCAGCACCGCTCCGCCCTTCTGCGTGGCGTCCTCGAACTGACCGTTACCTTGGTTGCGGAACAGCTGCTTGCGCTGCTGCAGCGAGAACTTCTCGTGCCGCGCGAGCGCATCGATGTTCTGCGTGACTGCCCCGTTGACCGTCAGCACGTCGAGCCACCCGTCGTTGTCGACGTCGAACCAGCCGGCGCCGAATCCCGTATAGGCCAGGCTGGGCAACCGGATGCCGGCACGCGCGCTGCGGTCCTCGAACGTCGCTGTCCCGTCGTTGACGTACAGGTCATGCCCCTGCCCGGTGAGCTCGGTGATGAACAGATCCTCGTCGCCGTCGTTGTCGAAGTCACCGGCGTCGATCCCCATGCTCGACTTGGCCTCGCCTTCGGGGCTCAGCGCGGCGCCCGCCAGCAGCGCCGTGTTCTTGAACGTCCCGTCATGCTGGTTGATCCACAGCTGGTTCGGCTGGCCGTCGTTGGCGACGTAGATGTCGATCCAGCCGTCGTTGTTGAAGTCGGCCGTCGACACGCCGAGCGCGGGACCGTACTCGCGCGAGAGGCCTGCCTGAACGGTGACGTCGGTGAACGTGCCGTCCCGGTTGTTGTGATACAGGTGGCTCGGCTGCGCGCGGTAGACGTGCGGCGGGCAGTAGTCGAGACTGCCCGACATGCTGAAACAGTGAATGTTGTTCGCCGGCGACCAGTTCACGTAATTGCCGACGAAGAGATCGAGCCACCCGTCGCGATCGTAGTCGACGAAGGCCGCCGAAATACTCCAGCCGCGGTCGTCGGTCCGGCTCTCCTTCGACACGTCGGTGAAGGTGCCGTCGCAGTTGTTGCGGAACAGCTGGTTCGGCCCGAGCGACGTCACGTAGAGATCGACGCAGCCGTCGTTGTTGAAGTCGCCGGTCGCGGCGCCCATCGAGTAACCGCGCGTGACGATGCCGCTCGCCTCGGTGACGTCGGTGAACTTCAGCGTGCGCGTCCCGTCGGGGTTGACCGTCAGATCGTTCCTGAACAGATGGCCGACCAGGCTCGCCGGCGAGCCTTTTGGTGGCATGAGCGCCTTTTCGATCGGGTTCCTGCCGAGCACCTGATCCTGCGCGACGAAGATGTCGAGATCGCCGTCGTTGTCGTAGTCGAAGACCGCGACCCCGGGCGGCATGATCTCCGGATAGTAGAACTCGCCGGTCATACCGTTGAAATGGACGAAGTCGAGGCCGGCCTCGCGAGCCCGATCGACGAGCCAGTCCTGAACCGGCGCCTCGGCGCGAGCCGCCGGCGATGGCGGCTGCGCAGTCTTGTCGGAGCGGCAGCCGGCGGCAGCCAGCACCGCGACCGCGACGACGATGGCGCGGCAGGACACTATCTTCTCCCAAAAAAATCGCCGCGCCCGCACGGTCGGTGCAGGCGCGGCGTCATCGATCTGACCGATCGGGGTGGTGTCGGATCTAGCGCTTGCGGAGGTGGCCGTAGAGCATTTCTTCTGCGAATTCGACGCACTTGAACTCGAGCAGCTGCGCGTACTTCTCGACGCGCTTGTAGATGGGCATGCTCATCTTCCAGGGCTTCGTGAACGTCTTCGAGTCGTCTATCGTGACTTCGTAGTTGATGTGCTCATTGTCGATCGGCGTGTAGCGCTCCGTCACCTTGACCGAATCGCTCGTGAAATTGCCGGCGCGATCGAGCCACGCCTGGCCGTTCAGACCAGTCACTTCGACGACCAGCGTGTCGCCTTCCCACTTGCCGTTGGACCACCCCATCCAGCTGTCGACGGGCGCCTCGGTGGGCTTGCCCATGTTCACGACGCGGTTGGCCGTGGCGTACTCGTAGGCGAACAAGATGTTCTGCGGGCTCTGGACGATCTGGAACGGGTACGGCATGTAGGTGGCGCGCGGGATGCCAGGCATGTAGCACTTCACCTCGGGATCCAGCGTCCAGCGCTTCTCGTAGTTCTCCTGCTTCTTGGCCTTGGCCGCCGGCGTGTACGGGATGTCGTTGCCCTCGACGACGCCCTGACCGGCCGGCACCGCGCCGATCGCGCCCATCTGGTAGAACGGGCCGGCCATCGCGTTGTGGTCCTGGATGTCCCAGTTGGCAGTGTTGACCGTCTGCCAGACGCCGTTGAAGTCGGGCTTGCCGTCGGCCGTCCGCTTGATGTTGGCGACGCGCGTCGGGGCTCCGGCGCCGCGGCCCGCCGGCTGCGCACCCCGGCCCTGCCCCGCGCCGCCGCGACCGGCCGGCGCCTGCTGGCCCGCCAGCGGAATCGCCACGACAGCCAACGCGACGGCCGCAAGGAGCGAGGTGTAAACACGTTTATGCATAGCGATGATCTCCTGGTTGAACCCGTTCAAGAGTGCAGCGGTGCGCGAGCAGTTTTCTACTCGAAGTCGAATCGAGTGTCAAATACTGTGGCGGCCGGAAGTTGTTTACAGGCAGGCAGATCTCTGTACGCGCGGGTGTAGACAACAACGCCTCGCGCGGCCGGTCGGTCCGGGGCGCGAGGCGTGATGGAAACGACGCGATCGAGGTCGGCTATTCCTTGCGCTGCTCGTCGCCAGGGGCGCCGGTGCCCGCCGACCCGACAAACAGCTTCTTGCCGTCCTTGAAGGTGATGTCCCGGCCGTTGGCGCGGTTGGCGCCGTCCTTGGCCTGATAGCCCTCGACGAGGATCTCCGTGCCCGGCAGGAGCGAGTTCTTCGTCCAGCCGCGGCGCAGCAACGCGTTGGGCGCGCCCGCCTCAACCATCCAGTTCGTCACCGAGCCGTCCGTGTTCTTGACGTCGAGATAAATCCACGCATGCGGATTGATCCATTCCATCTTCGTGACGGTGCCCTGGAGCTTGACCGGCTTCTTCGCGTCGAACTCCGCGGCAAATGAATGGTGCGCCACAACCGGGACGGCCGCCAACAGGAGCCCGACACCGGCGATGACAACGGACAACTTCGTACGCATGTAAGACCTCCGTCTTTGAATCAGAATACTACGCGATGTCGGATCCGTTTACATCTTTCTTTACAAGCTTTACAGGCCAATTATCGGCCAAGACGGCCCCGCAATGCATACGCCCGCCGCGCGCTGGTTGGCGAATTTTGTACCTGAAGGAAGTTCGAGTGTCAAATTGACGACGCGCGACAAAGGGAGGGCCGTGCGATAGACTCACCGCGACTCTCGCGCGGATTTCGGACCAGTCAGGAGCCCGCTTCCCCATGTCCGTCCTCGGTTTCTGCGAATGGCTCGGGTCGACGGCGATCAGCGTCGGCATCCGGGAGTCGACGCTGTCGTTTCCCATCATCGAGAGCGTTCACGTCCTCGGGCTGTGCCTCTTTCTCGGGATGGCGGTCATGCTCGACCTCCGCCTCCTCGGCCTGGCGCTGAAGGCCGTACCGGTATCCGAGGTCTATGCCCGTCTGCTGCCCTGGACGTGGGCCGGCGCGGTCATCATGGTCATCAGCGGCATCTTCACCTTCCTGAACGACCCGGCCCGCTACTACCAGAACGTCTTCTTCCGCATCAAGGTCGTGTTCCTGATCGCCGCCGTGCTCAACGCCTGGCTGTTCGACATGGGGATCTACCGATCGATTGGCAGCTGGGATACCGACGTCCGGACACCGCAGCGCGCGCGCATGGCCGGCATGCTCTCGCTGACCTTCTGGGCGGTGGTCGTCGTCGCCGGCCGGCTGATCGCCTACAACTGGTTCGACAAGCAGTAGGAGGGGGCCCAGGCCGTGCTGCTCGCTTTCAGTCTGTACCGGACCTTCGAGTGGATCGAGAACCACAACGTCGGCTTCTACATCCGAAGCTCCACGGTGTGGTTCCCGATCATCGAAGCCTTCCATCTGCTGGCGCTGGCCGTCATCGGCGGAGCCGTGCTCCTCGTCGATCTGCGTCTCCTCGGATTCCAGCTCACACGTCAGCCGATCGCGCAGGTGGCGCGCGACGCCGAGCCCTGGTTCCGCCTCAGCCTTGCCGTCATGCTCGTGTCAGGGCTGCTGCTGTTCTCCTCCGAGGCGGTGAAGTGCTATTACAACGCCGCGTTCTGGATCAAGATGGTCTCCCTGGCGCTTGCGATGCTGTTCACGTTCACAATCCAGCGCCGAGTGGTCCTGCGCGCCCAGGGGTACGACACGACGCGCGGCTTGCGCATCGTCGCCATCGTGTCGCTGGTGTTGTGGTCAGGCGTCGGGTTCGCGGGACGCGGGATCGGCTTCTACTGAGTACATCACATCATGGAGCTGCTGGGCGGTCGTTACCGGCTCGCGGCATCGCTCGGAAACGGCGGGATGGGCGAAGTGTTCCTGGCGGACGACACGCGCCTGGGCCGCCGTGTCGCGATCAAATTCCTGCACTCCGACAGCCAACACGACGCGCTCGCCCGTGAACGGCTGCGGCGCGAGGCGATGGCGGCGGCCGCCCTCGATCACCCGTTCATCTGCAAGGTCTACGAAATCGGCGAGGCCGACGATCGCACGTTCATTGTGATGGAGTACGTCGAGGGCGACACCTTGCAAGCCCTCGTTCGCCGGGAGCTGTTGCCGGTCCGTCAGGTCGCCGAGGTCGCCAACGAGCTCGCCCAGGCGCTCGAGGAGGCCCACCGTCGCGGCGTGATCCATCGCGACCTCAAGCCATCGAACGTGATGCTGACCAAGCAAGGTCACGTCAAGGTGATGGACTTCGGCCTCGCCAAGCAGACCGTTCCCTCCGAAGCGGCCGGAGCAGGCAGCGGCGCCGCGACCATCCTGACTGAATCCGGCACACGGCTCGGCACGCCCGCCTACATGTCTCCCGAACAAGTCGTCGCCGGCCCGCTCGATCACCGATCAGATATCTTCTCGCTCGGCGTCGTGCTCCACGAGCTCACGGCGGGCGCGCACCCGTTTCTTCGCGACGATCCGCCGTCGACGATGACTGCGATCCTCCGTGACGATCCCCGCCCGGGCCCCCGTGACATCGACGCGCTGCCGGGCTTCGGCAAGGTTCTCGGCCGCATGCTGGCCAAGGCCTCCGCCGAGCGGTTCCAGACAATGAGCGAGCTGCGCGTCGAGCTCGAGGCGCTGCGCGATCGCGTCTGGTCGTCGACATCGGCCGCTCTGCCGCCAGCGGCGGCACCTGCCGAGCGCACACCCTTTGTCGCGCGTGACAGCGAAGCCGGCGAGCTGCAGCGGCTGCTGGACAGGATGCTCGGCGGACATGGCGGACTCGTACTCGTCGGCGGCGAACCCGGCGTCGGCAAGACTCGCCTGGCGCGCGAACTGCTGCGTGAAGCGCAGCAACGCAGTGCCGTATGCACGACAGGCCACTGCTACGAGATGGAAGGGGCGGCGCCGTTTGCACCGTTCATCGAGGCGACCGAACAGGCCGTGCGCGCCATCCCGCAGGCCGTGCGCGCCGCAATGGGCGAGCTCGCGGCAGAAATCTCGGTGGTGGTGCCGAGCCTGCGCCGCACGTATGGCGACATCCCGCCGTCGCCCTCCATGCCGCCGGATCAGCAGCGGCGTCTCGTCTTCGGCGCGTACTTGGAGTACCTCCGTCAATTGACGCACAAGGCTCCGTGCGTCGTGCTGCTGGACGATCTGCACTGGGCCGACGAGCCATCTCTTCAACTGCTCGCTCATATGGCACCGGAGATCGCGTCACTGCGTCTGCTCATCGTCGGCACGTACCGCGACGTCGACCTCGACGTCACGCGGCCATTTGCCAGGACGCTCGAGACACTGCTCCGTCAGCGCCTCGCGACGCGCATCAGCCTGCGGCGACTGAACGAATCGGGCGTGCACCAAATGCTGTCCGCGATCCACGGATCGCCGCCGCCGTCGGCGCTGGCGAAGATCGTGTTTCGCGAGACGGAAGGCAATCCGTTCTTCGTCGAGGAGGTCTACCAGCATCTCGCCGAGGAGGGAAAGCTGTTCGACGAGGCCGGCCGCTGGAAAGACAGCCTGCGCGTCGGCGCGATCGACGTGCCCGAAGGCGTCAGGCTCGTCATCGGACGCCGCATCGAGCGCCTCGGCGCCACGGCACGCAAAGTGCTCACAGCTGCGGCCCTCATCGGCCGGACTTTCGCACTCGACCTGCTGAGCGCGGTCGTCGACGCGTCAGAAGACGATGTATTAGACGGCGTGGAAGAGGCGGAGCGTGCGCAGCTCGTCGCCGCGCAGACTGACGCGCGCGACGTGCGGTACGAGTTCGTGCACGAGTTGATCCGAACGACGCTCGTCAACCAGCTCTCGATGCCCCGCAGGCAGCGGATGCATCTCAAAATTGCCGACGCGCTGGAGCGGCTGCGTTCTGCATCGCTCGACACACACGCATCGGTGCTCGCGCATCATCTGTATCAGGCGGGCGCAGCGGCAGACGCTCAGCGGACCGCGAAGTTCCTGACGATCGCCGGCCGCCGCGCCCTTGCGGCGGGTGCGTTCGAAGACGCGCTCGACGTGTGCGATCAGGTACTCAGTCTCGACCTGCCCGAGCAGGATCCGCTCGTGGCTGAGGCGACCGAACGCCGCGGCAATGCGTTAGGCGCTCTGCAGCGGCCGGACGACGCCATTGCTGCGCTCGAGCAGGCGTTGGCTCTACACATCGCACTGCGCGACGATGCCGGCATCGGGCGTACGGCGCTGGCTCTCGTGTTTGCGCTCATCGGCTGGCGTGTCCGCTTTCAGGAAGGCTTGTCGGCCATCGACCGCGCATTGCAGGCCTTGTCGAGCGGCGCGGCGGCTGAGCGTGCGATGTTGCAAGCGTACAGCGCGGCGTCGCATGGCGCACTGGCCCACGACGAAGAGGCCTGGCAGAACATCGACGCAGCTGTCGAGACGGCCGAACGATTGAACATCCGGCCACTTCTCGGACGCGTGCTCACCGCGAAGGCGTTGGTCCAGCGTCTCTATGTGCAGTACCCGGACGCACTCGAAACCGGACGGCGGGCGCTCGAACTCCTGCCGGCAGACAGCCTGTGGGACCGGGCCGAGCTCGCGCTGAGCATGCGGTTCCTCGAGTTGAACCTCGGGCGGTTTCAGGCGATCGATGCGGGCATGACCGATCTCGAATCGCTGGCCACGCGCGCTGGCAATCACTACTGCCTTCTCGGCCGGAAAGTGCTGTTGTGGCTCGGCGAGCTCCGTCGTACGGGCGATTTCCATCGCTATCTGGCAGAGGCCGAGCGCGCCCTTGCGACCGGGCGACCGCCGCAGTTCATGGTGGAACCCATTCTGGCATTGATGGCGACGGCGTATCTGGTGCTGGGCCACGCCGACAAAGGCGTCCAGGAGTTGGAGGCCCGAAGAAGCCAGGCGCCACCGGCGGTACACGGAACGCTCGAAGCTCTCCTGTTCATCGGCCATGCGCTCACTGGACATGGCGATCGAGCCCGAACGCAGTTTTCGAAGGTGGAGCCCTGGCTGCCTGCGCCAGGACGTCGGAACATCGTTGGTTCGTGGCTGACGCTCGAAGCGATTCCCGGCCTCGTGCTCTTGGGCGAAGACAAGCGGTCGGGCGCACTGTACCCGGTCGCTCGTGAGTACATCGACACCGGCGTGGTCATATCGTTGATGACCGGCCTTGGCGGGCCGCAGCTCGTCGCGGGCATCGCGGCGCACGCGGCCGGGCTCGACGAGCGGGCGCGCGAACACTTCGACATCGCGACTCACCAGGCGCGCAACCTGCCGCTGCGTATCCTGCAGCCGAACGTGCAGTACTGGTACGGACGCATGCTGCTCGAGCACGCCGATCGCGTGGAACGGTCACGCGGCCGCGCGATGGTCGAAGCCGCCGCCGCGGACTTCACGAAGCTCGGGCTCGTCCTGCACGCCAACCTCGCCGAGGAGCTGCTTCGCAGCTCCGCCGGCGCGTAGTCGCCTCTAAGGCTGCTCCGCCGGACCTGAAGGTCCGGCCTACGTACGTGATCGCAGCTCGTTCCAGGCGTGCCGCGCTTCCTCGACCGAGCCTTCGTCCTCAATCGTCGTGATGTCGCCGGGATCGCGATCCAGCACGACGGCCCGCAGCACACGCCGCATGATCTTGCCGCTTCGCGTTTTGGGCAGCATCGCAACGAACCGGACCTCACCAACGACGGCGACCGGACCGAGCTCACGGCGCACCGTGGCCACGAGCGCCTGACGCAGATCGTCGGACGCCGTCTCGCCGTTCTTCAGCAGCACGAACGCGGAAATGACCTCGCCGCGCGTCTCGTCCGGCCGGCCGATGACGCCGCATTCGGCGACCGCGGTGTGCTTGAGGAAGGCGCTCTCGACCTCGATGGTGCCGATCCGGTGGCCCGCGATTTTGATGATTTCATCGGCGCGCCCGCCAAACCACACATACCCGTCGTCGTCGACGTGCGCCGAGTCGCCCGAGTAGTACGCCCCCGGAATCTTCTCCCAGTAGTCGCGCCGGTACCGATCGGGATCGGCCCAGATAGCGGGCGTCATCCCGGGAAACGGACGCGTCAGCACCATGATGCCCTTCTCGCCCGCCGCACACGGACGGCCGTCGGGGTTGACGACGGACGCGTGAATCCCGGGCAGCGGAATCGTCGCCGAACCCGGTTTGATCGGCAGCAGGCCGAGGCCGTACGGATTGCCGAAGACCGGGCCGCCTGTCTCGGTCTGCCACATGTGATCGATCACCGGAATGTGATTGCCGAAGATGCCGCGCTGGAGCCATTCCCACGCCGGCGCGTTCAACACCTCCCCCGCGCAGACGACGCGTTCCAGGCGGCTGTGGTCGACGCGCTTGAGTGGCTCGCTGCCGTACTTCATCAACATCCGCACCGCCGTCGGCGACGTGAAGATGCCCGTGACGCCGAACTCCTCGACGGCGCGCTTCCAGTTCGCCTCGGCGAACGGATGGTCGAGGGCGCCCTCGAACACCACGCTGGTGCAGCCGATCACGAGCGGGGCATACACGATGTAGCTGTGGCCGACGATCCAGCCGATGTCGGACGTTGCCCACCACACGTCCTCAGGCTTCAGCCCGAAGCACCACCGTCCCATGCTGACGATGTGCACCTGATAGCCGCCGTGCGTGTGCACGGCCAGCTTGGGTTTGGCCGTGGTCCCGGATGTCGCGAGGATGAAGGCCGGATCGTTCGCCTCCATACGCGTCGCGTCGCCGGAGTGCCCGGAACCCAGTTCGAGAAACTGTTCCCACGACGCCGGATCGGACCGAGTCAGAACAATGACGCGTTCGACGCGATGGTCGACCCCCTGCAGCGCCTCGTCGACGATCGATTTCAGCGGAACGTCTTTGCCTTTGCGATAGGTCACGTCGGCCGTGAACACGAGCCGCGATCCGCTCGCCACGATCCGATCGGAGAGCGCGTTGGCACCGAAGCCCGCAAACACCACGGAATGAATGGCGCCGATGCGTACGGTCGCGAGCATCAGCGCAATGGCTTCCGGGCAGGTCGGCATGTAGATGGTGACGCGATCGCCTTTGCCGATGCCGAGCGCGCGCAGCGACGCGGCGGCCCGTTTCACGGTCGCGAGGAGGTAGGCGTACGTGTACACGTCGCGGGCACCGCGCTCGTTGATGTAGACGAGCGCCGCATGACCGCCGCGGCCGTGGTCGACGTGATGATCGAGCGCGTTGGCGGCGAGATTCGTTTCCGCACCGACGAACCATCGGAACGTGGGATACGTCCACTCGAAGACGCGATCCCACGACCTGAACCACGGCACCACGGCGGCGGCGCGGCCCCAGAACGTCTCGGGATCACGCAGGCCGTCGTCGATCCAGCGCTGAACGACCGGGGTTACGAGCGTCATGGGGCGAAGTATAGTGGTCCGCCGTGACGACATTCGAGGCCTTCAGAATCTTCGACGACAACGGCGCCATTCAGGGCCGCCTCGTGCGGCAGTCGATTGATGAGTTGTCCGCCGGCGACGTGACGATCAAGGCCGCGTATTCCAGCGTCAACTACAAGGACGCGCTGGCTGCAACGGGCGCCGGCAAGATCCTGCGACGGTTTCCGCTGAACGGCGGCATCGACGTCGCCGGCGCGGTCGCCGCCAGCACCGACATCCGCTTTCGGGAAGGCGACGAGGTGATCGTCACCGGGTACGACCTGGGCGTCGGGCAGGACGGCGGCTTCGCCGGGTACGTGCGCGTGCCGGCCGGCTGGGTGGTACAGCTGCCGCATGGCCTGACACTGTTCGACGCCATGACGCTCGGCACGGCAGGCTTCACGGCCGGCCTCTCCATCGTGCGCCTCGAACACAACGGGCTCGCGCCCGGCGCCGGTCCCGTGATCGTGACCGGCGCAACGGGAGGCGTCGGCAGCATCGCCGTCGCCGCACTGTCCGCGCGCGGCTACTCCGTTACCGCCATGACGGGGAAGGAAAGCGAACACGACTATCTGCGCTCGCTCGGGGCGAGCGCCGTGCTGCCGAGAAGCGCGGCTCAGGAAACCGGGCGGCCTCTTGACAAGGCGACGTGGGCGGGCGCCGTCGATCCTGCGGGCGGCGGCATCCTCGCCTGGCTCACGCGCACGATGCAGCCTGGCGCCGGCATCGCGTGCTCGGGCCTCACTGCCGGCGTCGACGTGCGTACGACGGTGCTGCCGTTCATCCTCCGCGGCGTGAACCTGCTCGGCATCGACTCAGTCGCGTGCCCGATGCCGTTACGGCTCGAGGTATGGCGCCGTCTCGCCGGCGATCTGAAGCCAGCGGCGCTGACCGGGATCGCAACGGAGATCGGGCTTGCAGAGCTGCCGGGCGCGTTTCAGAGGCTGCTCAAGGGTGAAGCAAGGGGACGCTTCGTCGTCAGGGCAGGAGCTGCGTGAGATTCGGGACGGGCTGCCGCATCGGTCAGCGAGGCGAGACCGCGTACCGGATCAGCACGTCCTCCACGAACTCCGCCGTAATCTGTTGATCCTCCGACACGAACTGCAGCGTCTTCACCATCAGGTGTCCCTCGCGGCGGTCGGAGGTGTCGATCAGGCGGCCCAGCTCGCGCTCCGCTTCCGCGCGCGTCATGCCCTTGCGCGGCGTCGGCTCGAAGGAGAACCGGCGGCTCGGCGACGAGACGTCCTCGAAGTCGACGTACTCGGCGAGCGCGGCGGTCACGTCGGCTGGCCCGAAATCGCGCGGCACGCGGTCGTTGAACCGGATGTTGAACCGCGAGCCGCCGTGCAGCCGCTTCTCGGCGAGCAGGGCTTTCCTGTGCTCCTCAGCCACGACACGCGCGGCTTCGATGCGTCGATTTTCACGCTCGCGGCTCTCGCGTAACTCATCCAACTCGTGCTCGAGCTCGCGACGGCGCTTCCGATCGTCTTCTTCGTCGATCTTCTTCTCGAGCTCCTTCTCGCGGTGGCTCTTTTCGACGAGCGGCATGTTGACCGACGTGCTCGTGTCGTCGCTGAACGTGCCGAAGCCTCCACCGCCCAGCTGGAACTCGATGAGATCCTTCTTGACCTTGACCAGCGTCACGGTCGCCGGCTCACCACCGTGAATGGCCGTGCCGTACTCGCGGAGCCGCGCGCGGTACTGCTCGTGATCGACCGACTGCGAGTCGTCCACGTGGACATCCACCCCGTCGGAGGTGCCCGGCATGTCCATGCGCACCACGACGCGGCGTCCCTCGAAGTACCGCTTGAGCGCCGCTTCGTCCTGGGCCGACGCCGGCACGGCAGCGACGCCGACGATGACGACACCGACGACGGCGGCACCGATGACAGGCCACATGCGCATCGTGATCAACAATCGACGTATCGGCGTGAGCGGTCGGCAGCCTGTAGATTCGGGGCGGAGACGGCGTCAGGCGACGGGGGTCGATTCCGCGTCGACGCGCGCAATGGAGCGCACTTTTGTCGTGACGATGAAGTCGGAATCGCGGTGAAGCTCCAGCTGGAAGCCGACGTAGATGCCGTGGAGCTTCAGGAAACTGCCGCCCAGGCAGCTGCCGGCGACGCGCACGCGCTCGAACTCGGGAAAGAACTGCCCGCCGCGGACCAGCACGTGGCCGGCTCTGGCGGCGACGACGATGAGCTCGTACTGACTGTTGCGCGTGCGAACGACGAGGTGCGTCAGCTCAGGAAGCGAGTCGATTTGAACGCCGTTGTTCCAGGAATGGTGCGACCAGGAGTCGAGATCGCACGAGACGGGGTAAGCCGAGGTATCCATGACGCCTGTCATTGCATTATACAGGCCACTTCCACATCCATTGCACATTCGTCTCTACTTTGTCGCGATCACAACGGTTTCGGGCGGAACCGGATGCGCGGTCGCGCGTCGAAAGCCTGCCTCGACGGCCATGCTCTCCAGCTCACCGAACGTGTAGTTGGTGCCGCTCGGCGTCGACCCCAGCATCGTCAGCGCAAAGGCGGCCGCGATGGGCGGCGACACACGATCGTCGTTGGGCACGAACTCGAGAATGGCCGCCCGACCACCGGTGTCGAGCGCGGCCGCCACCCTGCGCAGGAAGGCCACATTGGTCGGACGATCGAAGTGGTGGAGGAAGTTGGCGATGAGCGCCACGTCGTAGCCCGTTCCGTAGTCGACGGCGAAGGCGTCGCCCCGCAGCAGGCGCATCCGGTGGCCAACACCCATCTTCGACGCGTTCTCGGACGCCACTTCGAGCACGCCGCCCCAGTCGACGGCCGTGATCTCCACCTTCGGGTGGCGCTGCGCGAGGACGATGCCGAACATGCCGTGCCCGGCTGCGATGTCGAGCACGCGGCACGGCCGCCGATCGTCGATCTCGAGAACGTCGGCCACCATCTGCGCTTCGCCGAACATCATCGGCGCCATCGCGCGCGCGAACGCGACCCAGACGGGATTGTTCTCCGACACGGTGCTCTCCTGCTTCGGCAGGGTGCCGCGCCGCACGATTTCCGCGAGTCGTTCGAATGGATGCGTGAACTCGGGCATCGCCAGGAAGAAGACGGCGCTCGCCAGGTAGGACGGCGACCGCTTGCTGAGGAACGCTCCTGAATCGGGTGTCAGGGCGTAGGCCTGGCCGCGCTTCTCCAGGAAGCCGATGACCGTCATATAGTCGCACAGCACGCGGACGCCGCGCTCCGATGCGCGGCACCGGGCCGCGATCGCCGGAACGGTCCGCGCGCCCTCGTCGATGGCGGTGAAGAGCTCCAGTTCGACGGCGGCCTTGAGCGCCGCCGTCTTCTGGAAGGCGAAGGCGGTATCGAAGAAGTGCTCGGGCGTTGGCTGAGCGGCGACGGTCATCCGGTTGTCGACGTCCGGGCCGGCAGCTTCTGCTCGATCCATCCGCGGATGGCGTCGAACACCTGGCGGCGGTTGTTCTCGAGCATCATGAAGTGGCCGTTGCCGACGATGCCTTTGTCTTTCAGGTTGAATTCCTCGGCATCGCAGCCCGCCTGCTTGAGAAAGGCGACCGTGGGCGCGCCGTTTCGTCCGGAGCGTTCAGCGACGACGTAGATGGTCGGAATCCCCTGAAGGTTCTTGAGCTTGCGCGGCGGATCGGCCTGCAGCTTGTAGGACGTGCCGTTCGGACCTGGCACGTCGCGGGTCGCCAGCTGCGACGGATCGTTCGCGGGTGGATCGTACACGAGCGGCACATCGGTCAATCCCCAGGGGGTGCCGTTGCCGAACGGCGCGCCACCGCCCTCGACGTTGACGAGCGCCTTGACGAGGTGCGGCCGCTCGTTCGCAGCGATCCACGCGAAAGGACCGCCGGCCGAGTGCACCTGAATGATCGCCGGACCGATGCGATCGAGCAGCTCGGCCCCCCGGCTCGCCCAGAGCCTGTGGGCGAACACGTTGTCCTGCGGCGCCGCGTTCTGCCCGGCCAGCATCTGATCGAGGAGCGGATCGCCGAGATCGCCCGTGCCCGGCCACTGGTGATTGGGACCGACCGCGGCCCGCCGCGTGTCGGCGGCAATCGCGGCGTACGCCACGTTCTGCCCGATCGGTCCGAGCGCGTCCGGATGATAAGGCGCGCGGCCGTGACCGGGACGGTCCACGAGATAGACGCGGTAGCCCTCCTGCACGTAGTAGTGCGCCCAGCCGGCTTTCGCGCCAACGCCCATGTAGTGCAGCGCGCTACCGCCGCCGCCATGAACGAGCACGATCGGGAACGGATGGCGCACGTCCACGGGCGTGAAGTACTGCACGAACATCTGGCCACTGAGAATCGTGCCGTACGGCATCTTCTTGTGTTCGGTCCCCACCCAGAAGTAGCCGGTGTCCGCCAATTTCATGGCCGTCGCATCGTCCTTGCCGAGGCTCGGCTTCTTGATTGACGGCGCCTTGGCGCCCGCGTTCACGTTCCTCTCGATCCACGCCAGGATGGGCTTCAGTACTTCGCGGTTGTTCTTCTCGATCATCATCATGTGGCCGTTGCCATGGATGCCGTGATCGACAAGACGCAGCTCTTCGGCCTTGCAGCCGGCCTGCTTGAAGAACGCCGCGGCAGCCGGGCTCCCCGGCGACGCGAAGGACGCTTCGGCCGTGACGAGCGCGATCGGAATGTTCTGGAGGTTCTTCAGCTTCCGGACCGGTTCCTCCTGGAGCAGGTACCCGCCGTTGGCGCCAGGCTCGGAAGACTCGACGCGCCTGGTCTTGATCTCGGCGGGATCGGCAACAGGCGGATCGTAGGTGACGGGAATCGTCGACATGCCCCAGACGTTGCCGCCGACGAACGGTTGGCCGGCGCCTTCGATCGCGACAATGCCCTTCACGAGGTTCGGCCGCGCCTCGGCGACGATGAACCCGAAGGGTCCGCCCGCCGAGTGCGTCATGATGATCGCCGGCCCGATCTTGTCCAGCATGGCGGCGCCGCGCGTGCGCCACACCATGTGCTGCGGATCGGGCCCGCCGGCCGGAAGACCCGTGGTTCCCAGCACTGGGGGCGCAGCCGCAACGGGAGCCGCAGGAGGGCCGCCCGCACGCGCGCCTTGCGCACCCGCGCCGGCCGGAGCGTTTCCGCGGCCGCCGCCGGCCCCTGCGCCGCGGCCACCTGCCGCCGCCGGACCGCCAGG
>Ga0066903_100001133_pt1 | contig 18847 bp, 20 predicted proteins | sample PanSoiMetaGPlot1_FD_67491 | JGI IMG/M metagenome (GOLD analysis project Ga0066903, IMG submission 67491) | Tropical forest soil microbial communities from Panama analyzed to predict greenhouse gas emissions - Panama Soil - Plot 1 (version 2) | ecosystem: Environmental > Terrestrial > Soil >... | reverse complement strand
TATTGATCATCGACGAACGCGGGTTGCGCTCGGAATTTCCGTTTCAGCCTCAACAACCGGCATTTTGCATGTTCGAATACGTTTACTTTGCCCGACCGGACAGCAGGCTCGGCGGCGTCAATGTCGGCAAAGTCCGGACCGAGATGGGACGCGAGCTGGCACGCCAGTTTCCGGTCGAGGCGGACATCGTTGTGCCGGTGCCCGACTCGGGTAACTACGCCGCGCTCGGTTTTGCGGAGGAATTGAAAATTCCTTTCGAACACGCGTTCGTGCGCAATCACTACATCGGGCGCACTTTTCTGCAGCCGAGCCAGCTCATTCGCGATTTCGATGTGCGCGTGAAATTGAATTTGATCAAGGAAATGGTCGCCGGAAAACGCGTCGTGGTTATTGATGATTCGATCGTTCGTGGCACGACTGCTCGGGCGCGCGTCGTGAACCTGCGCGAAGCCGGCGCGAAAGAAGTGCACATGCGGGTAAGCTGCCCGCCGCACCGGTTCGCCTGCCACTACGGTATTGATTTTCCCGATCCGCAAAAGTTAATCGCCAATCAGATGTCGATGGCCGAGATCGCGAAATATCTCGGGGTCGATAGTCTTGGGTATCTCGATGTCGAAGGAATGGTGCGCGCGACCGGACAACGGATGAACGAATTCTGTCTCGCCTGTTTCAATGGCAAATATCCGCTACCGGTTGATCCCGCGCTCGACAAATTCATCATGGAAAAACGCGAAGCACGCGCCAAGGCTCTGGTCGACCAGGAGCGGCACCCGACGCTGTTCGCGGACCTGAAGTAAAACTGGAGGGACACGCTCCGGCGTGTCCCATTAATATGGACGACACGGAGGTCGTCCCTCCAACATGACAATGAAGAAGAAAGCTTACGCCCGCGCAGGCGTTGATGTCGATCTCGGCAACAAGCTGAAGCGCCGGATTCAATCGTTCGTTAAACAAACGCACGGGCCGCAGGTTCTCGGGAAAGTCGGCGGCTTCGGAGGATTGTTCCGCGCGAATTTTCCCGGCATGCGCGACCCGGTTTTGGTTTCGAGCACCGACAGTGTCGGCACAAAACTGAAAATCGCCTTTGCCCTGGATCGGCATGACACCGTCGGCGTGGATCTGGTGAATCACTGTGTGAATGACATAGCGGTTGTTGGCGCAAAACCGTTGTTCTTCCTCGATTACATAGGCTGCGAAAAACTTGAGTCACGCATGTTCAACCAGTTGCTTCGCGGATTGGCGAATGGATGCCGGGCGGCAAAGTGTGCGCTGATTGGCGGCGAGACTGCGCAGTTGGGCGATATGTATCGAAAGGGGGAATACGATTTGGTCGGTTGCATCGTTGGAGTGGTTGACCGCAAGAAAATTATCGACGGCCGCAAGATCAAAGCCGGCGATGTGATTCTTGGAATGGCGTCGAACGGATTGCACACGAACGGCTATTCGCTCGCGCGCAAGATTTTGTTCGAGAAAATGAAACTAAAGCTCGGTTCGCACCTGCCACGATCGACTACCGCGGTCGGTCACGAGCTGCTTCGCGTTCATCGGAACTATCAACCGCTGCTGGCGAAGGCACCTGCGGGCATGATCAAAGGACTCGCGCACATCACTGGCGGCGGCCTAACCGACAATCTGCCGCGCGTCCTGCCAAAGAAATGCAATGCCGTGATTGAGACCAAATCGTGGCGTGCGCCGCAAATTTTCTCCGTTCTGGGCGCCGGTGGAAAGATCGACCGCGCCGAGATGTATCAGGTCTTCAATATGGGAATCGGCATGGTCGCGATCGTTTCCTCGGGGGATGAAAAGCGCGCGATGTCACTCTTGCGGGCAAAGCGAATCGGCCGGATCGAGCGCGGCACCGGCAAAACGCGGCTAATTTTTTAGAAGGCTGGAGGGACATGCTCCGTCATGTCCCATTATTCATCGCGGATTGCACGGATTTCATGTTATTCGTTTACGTCCGCGTAATCCGCGGTTGATCTGATCAACATGGAAAAGCGTCGCCTCGGCAAAACCGACATGAACGTTTCCGTTCTCGGCTTCGGCGGATCCGAGATCGGCTACGAAAACGCGACCTGCGAAACGGTTGCTGAGTTGCTTAACAGCGCGCTCGATGCCGGCCTCAATGTCATCGACACCGCAGAGTGTTATCACAACAGCGAGGAATTGATTGGCGAGGCGGTGAACCATCGGCGACAAGACTTCTATCTTTTCACAAAATGCGGCCACCCACATGGATTCGGTGAGCGCGCCGATTGGTCGAAGGATTCCATTTCGGAAAGCATTCAGCGCAGTTTGCGCCGATTGAAAACGGACAAGGTCGATCTCGTGCAATTGCATAGCTGCTCAGAAACAGAGCTGCGCAAAGGTGAAGCGATCGAAGCCCTACAAACGGCGCGCGAACAGGGCTACACGCGCTATATCGGATATAGCGGAGATAGTCACGCCGCCCGATATGCTGTGGAGAGTGGCGCGTTCGACACTCTCCAAACTTCAATAAACATCGCAGACCAGGAGTCGATCGATCTGACGGTGCCGCTCGCGCGCGAAAAACAAATGGGCCTAATCGCGAAACGGCCGATTGCCAACGCGGCCTGGAAAACCGGCCATCGCCCGATTGATTCGTATCATCACGAATATTTCGAACGCTTGCGAAAGCTCAGTTACGATTTTCTTGATCACGATTTGGAGAAAAGTATTTCCATCGCGTTACGATTCACCCTCAGCATTCCGGGCGTCCACACCGCAATTGTCGGCACAACAAATCCGGCGCGTTGGAAAGAAAACGCAAGGTTGCTCGGAAAAGGCCGGCTCGATGACGCAACTTTCAATGAAATCCGTGAACGCTGGGAGGAATGCGCGCCCCGAACCTGGATCGGACAAATATGACCGCGAATCGACTCGTCGATTCGCGGAAATCCCAAATCCCAAGCACCAAATCCCAAAAAGGTTCAAGTTACAGTCTTCAAAATGCGATTCGAACAGCGTTCGCATCTTTTTCCTGCGATTTTTAGAGTTTAGATTTTTGAATATTCCTTGGGATTTGGAGGTTGGAGCTTGGGATTTCCAAGGCCGTTCGTAAAGTTATCGCATGAAACAGCGTAAACTCGGTAGAGGCGGTCCGAATGTCTCGGCCATCGGTCTCGGCTGCATGGGCATGTCAGACTTCTATGGCGACCGCGATGAAGAAGAATCGATCGCGACCCTGAATCGCGCGCTCGAGCTCGGAATCACTTTCTTTGATACCGCTGATGTTTATGGCCCACACACGAATGAAGAACTCGTGGGTCGAATTTTAAAGGCCCATCGCGAGAAGATCGTAATCGCGACCAAGTTTGGAATCTTGCGCGATCCTGTAAAGCAGCGGTTTCTAGGGATAAATGGCAAGCCCGATTACGTGAAGGAAGCGTGCGAAGGGAGCCTGCGCCGACTCCAAATCGATTGCATCGATCTTTATTATCAGCATCGCGTCGATCCGGACACGCCGATTGAAGAGACCGTGGAAGCGATGGCCGGACTCGTCCGCGAAGGTAAAGTGCGATATCTCGGCCTTTCCGAAGCCGGCGCGGAGAGTATTCGCCGCGCACACGCCGTCCATCCGATCACCGCGTTGCAATCGGAATACTCGCTCTGGACGCGCGACCCCGAAGATGAAGTTCTGGCGGTTTGCCGCGAGCTAGGAATCGGCTTTGTCCCCTATTCGCCGCTCGGCCGCGGGTTTCTTACCGGCAAAATTCAGAAACCGGAAGACGTTCCGCAGGATGATTACCGACGAACGACGCCGCGATTTCAGGGAGAAAATTTTCAGCGCAATTTCGATCTGGTGAAGCGAGTCGAAGAAATCGCGCGTGAAAAACGTTGTACCCCCGCGCAGCTCGCGCTTGCCTGGGTGCTCGCGCAGGGAAATGACATTGTCCCCATCCCCGGAACGAAGCGCCGAAAGTATTTGCAGGAGAACATCGGCACGTTGGATGTCGATCTTCGCCGCGAAGATCTGGGGCGGATCGATGAACTCACGCCAAAAGGCGCGTTCGCCGGCTCGCGCTACCCTGAGGCGATGATGAGACTACTTAACAAATCTTAGTGTTGTAGCTGCCGCCGTCTCTGGCGGCAGATCTGCCGATGAGGACATCGGCAGCTACATCTACCTACGCTTGGCTTTCCGCCGCGCAGCCCACCGCGCTTTCATTAACTGCGAAAGACGCCGGCGACCGGCTGCGGTGATTCCGCTTTTTCCTTTGTCGCGCTTCTTTGCCTTTCCTGCGCCCCGACTTGCTCGAAATCGGGCCCAACGCGCACGCGCCGCCGCCGCGATCTTTGATCGCGCACTCGCCGATAATCGACGTTTTCCTCCGCGGCGAGGAGCACTTTTTGCCGCGCCACCGCCGGATTCACCAACCAAGCCCTGAAGTCGTCTCTCCAAGGCATCGATCTGACGACGGATTGCCAATGCCCGTTCTAAGTTCCGCGTTGATAAGTCCATAGAAGGCTTTGGATAGAGTAAGCCGATAACTAATGCAAGAGGTAGTTCGGAGTAGGGCGCAACCTACAACTAGCGTAGTTACGCTCCCGCTAGTGCATCCATAATGCTCCCGGCATATGGTTTGCCGCACAGCGGCGTGACTCCAGTCTTAGCGTGTAACAGAGTTACTTGCGACGTAGCACGAGCGCCGAGGCCATCATTGTCTGCACAACTTCGCCGCGCTGGTTCGTTGTTACATTGCGAATCCGAATAATCCCATGAGTCGGTTTCGAGCGTGATTCGCGGCGATCGAGAATCTCGGTTTCAACTTGGAGAACATCGTTCGGTCTGACCGCGGTTGGCCAGCGCATCTCATCCACGCCGAGCCCAATCGCGCCTTCGGCAAAGTTCAAAGCTCGCACGAAAAGCCGCATGGAGATCGCGGCGGTGTGCCAGCCACTCGCGAATAGCTCGCCGAAAATAGTTTTCGCCGCGACCGCACGATCCAGGTGAAATGGTTGCGGATCGAATTCGCGCGCGAAGGAAATGATTTGTTCCTCGCTGACCTTGTAAGTCTCCGATTTAAATCGATCCCCTGCTTTTACATCCTCAAGGTAGCGCTCTTTCATCAAAGAGAAGTTAGGAAATGGGCGGTGAGGGTTTCGAACCCCCGACCTCCTCGGTGTAAACGAGATGCTCTACCGCTGAGCTAACCGCCCGCGAAGACGAGTGACAAGTGACTAGTGATGGGTGACGAGTCAAGCGCTGAAGGCGTCTTATTTCTTCAACAACTCCAGCGCCGCTGGAAAAATAATTTTCTCCCACTCAGCGTAGGCTTTGGCTGATGGATGCAAACCGTCCTTGGCCAGCAGAGACTTATCCCGCCCCATTTGCTTGCTTAGCGGGAAAATGTCGACCACCTCCAGGCCGCGTTTGTGTGCCTCGTCGGTTACTATCTTATTAAATTGAGTGATTCCTTCGTGAATGTTTCGGCCGCGCGAATACTTGGGGCCGGTCGGAGTTACTCCAAAATCCGGGATTGTCACGACCAGTAAGTGTTTCTTGTTTGGAAGAACCGCCAGCATCGAATCGAGCAGGTAACTAAATCGGGTCCTGAATGTTTCTTCATCGACCTGTTGGACCCAGTCATTCACCCCGATGAGCAGGGTCGCGAAGTTCGGATTGGAATTCACAAACTTTGGCAGCTCTTTGTCGATCGCGTCCTTTGTCGTCCAACCCGTGACTGATGGATTAGAGACAAGCTCGACATCGACACCCTGTTCTTTTAAATGCTTGCTCAACAGGGACGGCCACGATTCTTTCGGTGTCGCCCCTTCACCGCACGAGTAGGAATCTCCGACTACGGCATAACGGATTTTTTCCGGATTAGTCTGAGCCATAACGACGACTTGAATGATCAAGAGAACGGGAAGGCATAGCCTCATGACTAGTCGGAAATATTCAGAGATTCCTCGACTCCGCTCGGATTGACAATCAAGCAGGCGGCGGTTCCCATAACTCAATGCGATTGCCCTCCGGATCCACCACCCAGCCGAAATAGCCGAAATCGGATTTCTCCGTTTTTGGATCGACCTCCACATCTTCTTTTCGGAGCTCGGCGAGAACTGCGTCGAGATCATGCACCCGATAATTGATCATGAAGGGCTTCTCGCTCGGCTTGAAGTATTCGCTGTTCGCTTCGAATGCGGACCAAACGAGGTGCGACTGGCGTTTCGGTTTGAGATCGGCGCCGGCTCCCTCCTGAAATGCAACACCGCCCCAATCTTCGACGTTCAATCCGAGATGTTTCTTGTACCACGCTGCAAGTCTTGCCGGATCGTTTGCTTTGAAAAAAATTCCACCAATACCGATAACGCGTTTCATTTGAACATTTCGTTCACCGCAGCCTGACAATGAATTCTCGCGGTGTCCAGCATCGGAATGCCATTGTGCTCCGGCTCGCGCAGAATCAAGGCCAGCTCGGTGCCGGCAAGAAGCACGCCATCGACCTCGCTCCTCATTCGATCCACGATGGCAAGCAATCCGGCTTTTGTTTCCGGCAAAAATTTTCCGGGCACGAGCTCGTCGAAGTATTTTTGATGAATGTAATCCTGTTCGGCCGGCTCGGGGCTAACGAGACCGATATTCTCTCTCGTGAAAACCTTTGGGAAGAAGTCTGCCTGCATTGTGTAACGCGTTCCAAAGAGAGCGAGTTTCTTCAACCCATGTTCCTTGGCCGCCGCGCAAGCGGTTTCGACTACACTAATCAATGGAATAGGCGACTTCTGCGCCACTTCATCGAACACCAAATGTGGCGTGTTCGCCGCCATCAACCCGAAATCCGCGCCGGCGCGGGCGAGCCGCTCGAGCGGTTCGAGCAGGAATTTCGTTAGGCCAACACGATCGTTGGCCTCAACCATCCCCCGCCCTTTCGTCAAATCGACACTATTGATGAGAAATGTTGGATAACTTCCGTCCGGCTTCCTCTCACGGTAAATTGCAATGACTTTCTGGTAATAATCGACGGTCGATTCCGGCCCCATCCCGCCGACGATGCCGAGCGTTTTCATAACGCTTGTTTAGACTTTCTCATTCGAGAGCATCTACTAAGATCGAAAGCGTGAAAGCACTTTTCCTGAGCACAATCGCAGTCGTGGCCGCAATTCCGGTGCAGGCCCAGCCGACACCTCGCCAGCAACCCGACGTTTCGAACAAAACTCTGATTACGAACGCGAACCAGGACCATGTCATGGGCGCGGCGGCGCTGCACAAGCTGGCGGACGATTATTACAACTGGCGCAACGAAACCAATCCCGTTTCGAGCAGCGAGGCGGGGCTGCACACCTGGGACAATAAGCTCACGGACTATTCGCCGGTGAAAATCACCGAGCGCGCGCAGCACGTGAAGGCCCTGCTCGACAAAGTTCGCGCGTTCAAAACCGACAACTGGTCGAAGGACGACAAGATCGACGCGCTCTTGTTTCGTTCACAACTCGAGAACGTCGATTTTGGCAATCGTGTTCTGAAGTTCGAGTTCACCAACCCGCAGACCTACACCGGCGAATGCAGCAGCGCGATCTTTTCACTGCTAAAAAAGGAATACGATTCGCCCCGCAACCGCGCCATTTCTGCAACCGCGCGATTGCAAGCGATGCCCGCACTTTTGAAGCAGGGCCTCGCGAATTTAAAAAGCCCGGTAAAACTGTATTCAAAACTGGCGATCGATTCCGCGCGATCGATTGATCCTCTCTTCAAAGAAAGCTTGATGGCGCTGGATACCGGACTTGCCTCGAACGAGCACGACGAACTTGTGAAAGCGCGCGACGCGGCGATCACAGCCATTCACGGTTTCGCGGACGAGCTGGAGAAGCGAATGCCGAAGATGGTCGATTTCGCGCCGATGGGAGAGGCAAATTACAATTATTACCTCAAACACGTTCTGCTTTTGCCACTCGATGCGCGCGAAGTGGAAATGATCGGCCGCGTTGAGAATGCGCGCTATCGCGCGCTCGAAGGCTTGCTGGCCGACCCGAAACTGGCCGATCCCGACCCGAAACGCGCGGCGAGCATTCCGCCGGACCAGGAATCGTTTCTCAAAGCTTACGAAAGTCGCGAGACCGAGATGATCAATTTCATTAAGGAACATCAAATCGTGACAATCCCGGATTATCTCGGGCCGTTTCAAATCCGCCAGTTGCCGGAGGCGTTCAAGCCCACGAGTCCGGGTGGTTTCATGAATCCGCCCGGCGTTTACGACAAGGACCCGGGCGGTTTCTTCTTCATCCCAACTTACAATCCGCAGTCGAAGAATTTTTACATCCGCGCTGCGATCGAGGACCCGCGGCCGATTTTGGGCCACGAAGGAATCCCCGGGCACTTCATGCAATTGTCGATCGCGAACCACTTGACTGATGAAATCCGCCGCCAGCACAGCGATGGCGTTTTTGTTGAAGGCTGGGCGTTGTATGGCGAGGAAATGTTGAGCCGCACGGGTCTTTATCCGGTCAACTCGGCCGGCTATGGACAAGTCTTGCGGGCCGCGCGTTATCGCGGGGCGCGGATCGGTGTCGATGTGAACCTGCACACCGGCAAATGGACTTTCGAGCAAGCCGTGAATTATTTTAAGGACGCCGGCGGACTCGATCCCGAGGCGGCGGAGGGCGAAGCGGCCGGCGCGGCTTCAAATCCACATCAAAAGATCAGCTACATTATCGGAAAATGGCAGATCATGAATCTGCTCGGCCGTTACAAGGACAAACAAGGCGACAATTTCAAACTCGGCCAGTTCCACGACGATCTGATCAAGAATGGAAGTTTGCCGGTTTCGATCATTGAATGGATTCTGCTCGACGACGACACGTCCATCAAAAATGTGACGGAAGAAAGTAAGAAGTAAAAATTAAGAATTAAGAAACAATGGAGCTGCGTTTTGTTCCGTTTTTCTTAATTCTTACTTCTTCCTTCTTACTTTCCTCGTGCGCCGGCAGTTCGCATCCGCGGCCGATCACTCCAAGCGAAGGCCCGGCTGGCACGCCACGGTATCTCGAACTTTATCGCGAAAAGCAGGTCGGCACGCTGCATTTTCCAGCCGGCATTTATACTCTGAACTCGGTTGATAAAATCGGTTACTACTATCACGCGCCACGAAAAATCGACGAGCACATGAGCGGTGGCTCGGCCGGTCGCGATGGCGGCATTTTCGTGAGCAAGCGCGATCCGGACAAGTTGCGCGGATACGTCTGGCGCGCGGGCGCGATCACCCATGTGGGCAATCTTTCGCACGTGCAACATCGGCTTTTCGACATTCCGGCTTCGCAGTATTGAAGCTCGCTCGGTTTCCACCGAAACCGAGGCACCGGCTTACGCTCCCGCTATTTACGCGCCGGCTAGTTCAGCAGGATGTGCCCGCATTGTAGGCCTGCTTCCTGCTCCGACGGACAGCCCATGAGCATGGAAGGCCTGTTGCAAAAGGAAGTAGCCAACGCGGAAGTCATTGCCGGACTGCGTCATACGTTGGATTTGCAGTACCGTTGCTTCATTGAGGCGGCCCGGGCTGACTGGGAACGTCTGATCGGAAGCGATGCCGCCGACACCTGCGTTACCGTTCGTGTTTCGGCAAAAGAGCCCGCCACCATCAAGGGCTCCGGTTTCTTAAAATCGCGCCGGCAAAAGAGTAAGCCGGAAGCGAGGAGTTCGCTGGCGCGGTTCGCGCACTGACGCTCGACTAGTTTCCGATCTTTTCTTCGCCGAGAAGCGTCCCAACCGTAAACCGTTGCGCCGGGTGCTCGAGGGTCTGCACGAACTCTCGAAATCGTTTTGAAAAAAGATCGTGCCGCATTTTCCAGTAGTGCCCCATGCCCGGTGACACGATGTAATGCCGCAGTAGTTCTTGCCAGCCTTCCCACAACTCGAGATCAAGCAGCCCATAGGCATAGTGGGTGTGGATGGTTTCGAAGGCTTTCAGAAACTGATAACAGGCGTGAAAAAAACGCGACTGATCTGCCGGCGTAAGAGCGCTGAGATTTTCCAGACCAACCTGCCAGATGCGCGCCAGCTCGGCATTTTCCATGTACGGCTTGGTCACGTCGCGAAGCGCAGTCGCCGCTGAATCCTGCGCGGCAATTTTCGCCACCCGTGTGCTGCGATGAACTTGCACGCCCAGATACCAAAGCGAAGCGACCACTCCGAAGGCACCGATCGCCTGAGCGATGGCGTTGATCGCTTCCCAATTCATTTTGGTTCGCCTGCGATTTTCAAAACTATTTTGCCGCGGGTGTGGTGAGTTCCAACCTGTTCGTGCGCCTTTTGCGCTTGGCTTAAGGGCAGCGTTTCCGTGACGACGACCTTGAGTTTTTTCGCATCGAATAATTTCGTGACCTCAGCCAGCGATGATGGCGACATAACGAGCGCCGGCGCCTGAATACCAGATTGCTGCGCTTTAGTCTGGTCTGCCGGTCCAACGATAGAGACGACGAAGCCGCCTTTCTTCACGACCGCGTAGTCGCGCTCAAGAATTTCTTTGTTCGCCGCCTCCAACACGACATCGGCATCTTTGACCACGTCTTCAAACTTCTGCCTGGTGTAATCGATCGTCACGTCAGCGCCGAGTTCTTTGAGCAAGTCCTGATTGGCGGTGGATGCCGTCGCATAAACTTTGGCGCCGCGCAGTTTTGCCATCTGAATGGCAAAACTCCCTACGCCGCCAGAGCCGCCTTGAATGAAAACGGTTTGCCCGGCACTCAAGTGGGCAGTTTCGATCAGCGCATTCCAAGCTGTCCGCGCCGCCACCGGAACGGCCGCGGCCTGCACGAAATCCAGCGCCTCCGGTTTCAGCTCAATATTTTTCTCCGCCGCCACTGCGTACTCCGCGTAGCCGCCATTGTTAACGTTTCCGTAGACAGCGTCCCCTTTTTTGAACTTTGTTGCGCCTGGACCGATTTCCTCGACGATGCCGGCGATATCGCGCCCGGGGATCAGCGGCAGCGTCGGTGTTCCAAAGTGTCCGCTTCGGAAGTAGGTATCGACCGGATTTACGCCAGCCGCCATGACCCGCACCAGGATTTCGTTTTCCTTTGGTTGCGGCCGCGGTGCGTCCTCATATTTCAGAACTTCGGGACCACCAAATTCGTGAGCGACGACCGCTTTCATCATGGGCGGACCGGCGAATGACACCGCGACACTCGCGAGTAACACGGCTAGCAAAGTGATCGTTTTCATTTGTTTTCGTTACTGACAGTCAAAACGATTTTGCCCCGGGCGTGACCTGTATCCGCTTTTGCCTGGGCTTTGCCTGCATCCGCGAGCGGAAATGTTTCGGAAACGATGACTTTGATTTTTCCTTCATCGATCAGCTTCCCGATTTGCGCGAGCTCATCGCCGTTATTCTGGACCACCAGCGATGCGCCGTGAATTCCATACTTGTCCAACTGCGCCTGGTCGACACGGTCCGTCAGCGAGACAATGATTCCGCCTTTTTTCACGATCGGATACGACCGTGCCAGCGTTTCACCGCCCACGCCGTCGATGACGACATCGACATCCTTTGCGATGTCTTCGAACTTCTGCGTTTTGTAATCGATGGCAACGTCGGCTCCGAGTTGTTTGAGAAAATCCTGATTGGCCGTCGAAGCAGTCGCGAAGACTGTGGCCCCCTTAATTTTTGCAAACGGAATCGCGAACATTCCAACGCCGCCGGAGGCTCCGTGAATAAGCACGTTCTGGCCAGACTGGACGTTCGCTTTGTCCATGATTGCCTGCCATGCGGTCAATGCGACACTTGGCGCGCCGGCCGCTTCAACAAAATTGATCGTGGCCGGCTTTAATGCCGCGTCAGCTTGTTTGGCCAGCGCATATTCCGCATAACCACCGCCTTTCAGAATGGTGATGAAAGCGTAAACGGCGTCGCCCACTTTGAATTTAGTAACCTTCCCTCCAATTTTTTCGACGACACCGGCGATGTCATAACCGGGATGCCACGGCAATTGGGTCCCCTTGGGTTTCTTCGCGAAGGCGCCGGACCGTAATGCGCCATCGAACGAATTCACCCCCGCGGCGATCACCTTGACCAGAATCTCATCCTCCTGCGGCGTCGGGGCCGCCACATCTTCAAGTTTTAAGACCTCCGGCCCGCCATATTTGTGCGCGACGATCGCCTTCATCATTGCCGGTGCCGCCAGGGCCACTGATCCCGCGACGAAGATCGACGTTACAAATGCGGTTTTCACCAGTTTTCTAGCAAACTTATTTTTTCTCATCGCCGATCTTTAAAACAATTTTGCCGAGAGTGTGGCGGGTTTCGATTTGTTCATGCGCTTTGCTCGCTTCGGCCAGCGGGAAAGTTTGTGAAACGATCGACTTCATCTTTCCGGCGTCGATCAATTTCGTCAGCTCCTCGAGCACTTTCGCCTCGGGATGCGCACCCATCCGCGAACAGGAGACTCCGCGCTTCGCGCACTCGCTTTGGTCCGGCTCGTCTGTGATGGAAACGATCACCCCACCTTTCTTTACGACGCCATAGGAACGCGCGAGCGCATCCGCCCGAACGCAATTCAAGACGACGTCGACGTCCTTCACCACATCCTCAAATTTCGTCGTCTTATAATCGACTGCTTGATCGACGCCGAGTTGTTTGAGCACATCCTGATGCTCGGTGGAGGCAGTCGCGATCGTTTTGAGACCGCGTGCTTTGGCGATTTGAATCGCGAAACTGCCGACACCGCCAGAACCGCCGTGAATCAGAATTGTCTGGCCATTTTTGATTTTCGCGGAATCGATCAACGCCTGCCACGCTGTTGTTCCAGCCAGCGGGACGGCCGCCGCTTCTTCGAAACTCATGTTTTTCGGCTTGAGCGCGGTTTCAGACTCTTTCGCAATCGCAAACTCGGCATAGGCTCCGCCACGCGTGACCGCGAGGTAGCAATAAACCGCATCGCCCGGCTTGAATTGTTTCGCGTTCGCGCCGGCCTTTTCCACCACGCCGGCGATGTCGGAACCGATGATCATCGGCAGAGTGCCTTTCAAAAACTTTCCCTGGCGCACATAGCTGTCCACCGGATTCACCGCGGCCGCCATCACCCGCACCAGGATCTCGTCTTCTTTCGGCTCCGGTCGCGGGGCATCCTGATATTTCAAAACTTCAGGACCGCCATATTCGTTCACGACCGCGGCTTTCATGGTCGCCGCAGGGGTTTGTCCGAAGGCAGAGTTCAGCGCGCAATTGAGCGAGAGCAGGGCCGCGACGAGGAAAAACTCTTTCTTCATAAAACCGCCAATTCTAAGTTCCTGAAACTGAAATAAATCCTGTTCAATCTGTCGAGAACTCTTCAAGCTCCGGCCCCATGAAGATACAAACTTTCGCGGTTCTCGCACTTACCTGCGGTTTATCGGGAATTTGCCTGGGGCAAAGTTCGCCATCGACTACAACAAAAACCTCCGGCGGAAGCAGCGCACCTTACACCGAGGGTTCGGTTTGGGTGATCTCAATGATCAAAACGAAGACCGGCCTGGAAGATGAGTATCTCAAACAGATCACCGGCACGGTGAAGCCGGTCTATGAGGAAGCAAAGAAACAGAAGATTGTGCTTAGCTACAAGATTCTGACCGGTGAATCATCCGACCAGCACGACTTCAACATTTTGATTCTCGTCGAATACCCGAACATGGCGGCGTTCGACGGCATGCGCGACAAAATGGATCCGGTCCTTGCCAAGGTAATGGGCTCGGAAGAGCAACGGAAAGACATGGCAGTGAAGCGCCTGGATATTCGCGAAATTCTCGGCACGAAAACGATGCGCGAGATCACGTTAAAGTAACTTTTTAATTTTTACTTTGTCGTCCACGGCAGTGCATCGAGATCGACATTGCCGCCGGTGAGAATAATTCCGACGCGTTTGCCCGCGAGCTCAATTTTCGATTCGGCAATCGCTGCGTACGGAACCGCGGCTGAGGGCTCGATAATGATTTTCATCGTCTCCCAGACTGTGCGCATCGCGGTAATAATTGCTTCCTCGCTCACCGTTGCCACATCATCGACATAGCGTTCGATAATCGGAAAAGTTTTTATACCGACGTTTGTCCGTAATCCGTCGGCGATCGTAAATTTCTTCTCGGTCACGATTCGCTTTTTCGCGCGAAACGATTGCGCGGTGTCGTCCGCATTCGCGGGTTCAACCGCGATGACTTTGATCTTCGATTTCAGGGATTTCGCGGCCGTTGCGATTCCAGAAAGCAAACCGCCCCCGCCGACCGGACAAACGATAAGATCGAGATCGGCGTCTTCGAGCAGTTCGATCGCTGCCGTCCCCTGCCCGGCCATGACATCTTCGTTTTCAAACGAGTGAATCAAGGTCGCGCCCGTCTTCGCGATCACGTCCGTACAAGCAGCTTCGCGCGCGGCGTCATTTGGTTCGCAGAAGACAATACGCGCTCCAAAACTCTCAACTGCCCGCACTTTCACCTTGGCGGAATTCTTTGGCATCACGATGTGGGCCGGAATTTTTCTAAGTTTTGCCGCGCGCGCCAGGGCTGTGCCATGGTTGCCAGACGAATGAGTGGCAACACCATGTTTGGCCGCTGCGTTGTCCAGCGAGAACACTGCGTTGGTCGCTCCTCGCGCTTTGAACGCGCCGATCTTCTGAAGGTTCTCACACTTAAAAAACAACTTGGCACCCGTTGCCTCATCCAAACGCGCGCTCGTCAATACCGGCGTGCGATGGATGTACGGGCGAATCCGCTCGTGCACCGCACGGATACGGGCGAGATCGAGTGCCATGGCATCAACAGTTGAGGCGAGCATGAGCAAGAGCAAGAGTAAGATTTCAAAATGGAACCGTACGCAAAGCGCAAGGAACGTAAGGTCGGCGAGAACCGGCCGAAGGTTTCGCATTTGCCGCCGAGTCTGGACGAGCGAACACCCGGTCAACGCCGCGCCGAAAAGCAGGCCGTCGCCCACGAACGTCGCGCGATCAAGAAAGCGGCACGGCAGGAGCTACAAAAACAGATGCGGAAGGATTTGGACGAAACGGAATGAGTAAGCTTACCAAGTTGCTGATCGGCGCCGGCCTCGGCGTTTTCTGCCTGTGCGGACTGTTAATCGCGGTCGGCGGTTATTATATGCTTAGCTACCAGAAAGGGAGCGCGCTCTTTAGCGAAGGACGTGACGCAATGGACGAGCGCGATTACGCAACGGCGATCGTAAAGTTCGGCGCGGCCTTGAAGCGACATCTGCCGCAACAATATCGAGCCTATGCTTTTTCCGACCTGGCTGTTTCCGAAGAATTTGAGGGCCTATGTGAACGCGCGATAAACGATTATACCGAATCGCTCCGGCTGGATCCGGCCTATGCCTTCGCTTACAGCTGTCGTGGACGGCTCTATCGGGAAAGTGGCGAAACGGACAAAGCTCTCACCGACTTCTCGGAGGCAATTCGGTTGGACCCAAACGCGCACCAGGCTTTTTACGGGCGCGGCTTGATCGACATGGAGCGAAAGGATTTTGATCAAGCAATCGAAGACTTGTCCGAATCGGTTCGCACCGATCCCTCAGCGGCATACGCATATGCTAATCGAGGATTGGCTTACGCCTACCGGAAGGAATTCGATCGGGCGCTGGCCAATTACGACGCCGCGCTCCAGCTGCGGCCGAGAGATGCGCGAACGTTAGTCGATCGGGCCTACGTTCGTATGGAAACGCAAGAGCAGACAAGAGCCATCGAGGACCTGACTGCGGCAATCCGAATCGATCCGAAGCTCGAGGCAGCTTATCGAGTTCGCGCTTCGGCATACACCCGGACCGGCGATTATGGAAAAGCCGTTGCAGACTTTCAGAGAGCACTCGAACTAAACGCGACGGACAGCACCGTCTTAAATGACCTCGCATGGTTGAAGGCAACCTGCCCTCAGGCCGAAATCCGGGATGCCAAACAAGCGATCACCGACTCGACGGCCGCGTGCAAAATGTCCAATTGGCAAAACGCTTCGCTGATCGATACCCTGGCCGCGGCTTATGCCGAAGCGGGCGACTTCGACTCCGCGCTCAATTACCAGGACCAAGCAATCCGTTCGATGAAGGGCAATGAAGAAAGGCTTTCCGAAATGGAAGAGCGCAAAAAGCTCTACGAGTCACACCGGCCGTATCGCCAGCCAAAGCCGAACTGATTACTTTTGCGGCGCTACTTTGGCGCTGCCACAGAAGGTCGCGTGCTCATCGACTACCAGTCGAGGCGCTTCGATATCGCCACGCAGGGTGCAGCCGGCCTGAAGTTCGCAGCGCTCCGTGGCGGTAATATCGCCCTCGACATTGCCGCGGACCTTGATCGATCTCGATTTGATCTCGCCCTTGATCATGGCGTGCTCGCCAATCGTGAGCGTTCCCGTGGAATCGATCGTGCCTTCGACTTCACCGTCAATCACGAGCTCATTCGTAAATTTGACCGTTCCTTTAATGGAAACTCCGCGCGAGAGCAGGCCGCGAGACTCTGATGGGTAGTGAGAAGCTCCGTTGCTCGATGGCGCCGGTGTGGTTGAGGCGGGAACGGGTGGCGGTTCGGATCTGCGGGTTGAAAACATATTCATAATGGAAGTTGATCGAGTGTCGCTAAAGCTAATCTTGTTCCGCGCTGGCCATTAGATGCAAAATCGTCTGCAAAAGCCACTCCTTTTATGAACGCGCCAGTCTTTTTGAACGAAGAACAGGTCCGAAAACATTTGCGGATGGCCGATCTGATCCCGGCAATGGAGAAAGCGCTGACCGAATTCTCGGCCGGCAACGTAAAGCAACCGGTGCGGCAAGTCATCTCCATCGATCCGCCCGGTGGCTTCTATGGAATCATGCCCGCGCTCACTCCGGACGGGCTCGGCCAGAAAATTGTCACGTTCTATCCGCCGAACGCCCAGAAAGGGATCCACACGCACATGGCGTTGATCATTTTGAACGATCGTGAAACCGGCGCGCCGCTCGCGGTGATGGACGGAAGATTGATCACCGAAATGCGAACGGCGGCGGTTTCGGCGGCTGCAACGAAGCTCCTCGCCCCGAAAAATGCGAAAGTGCTGGCAATTCTCGGCAGCGGCGTGCAAGCGCGGAGCCATTTCCAAGCGCTCAGTCTCGTGCGGAAGTTTGAAGAGATCCGCGTTTGGAGTCAGACCAAAGCGAATGCAGAAACTTTTGCGAAGGAAATCGGCGCAAGGCTCGTCCTGAGCGGAGCCAAAGGATTTTCGGCCGAAGACGCGGTTCGCGACGCTGATGTCATTGTTACAGTTACGAGCTCAAAGACGCCGGTGTTGCGCGGCGCGTGGTTGAAGCGCGGTTGTCACGTGAACGCGGTCGGCGCGTGCCGGCCGGATTGGCGCGAACTCGATGACGACGCGATGAAGAACAGCGTCGTCTTTGTCGATTCGCGCGAAGCGGCGATGAAAGAATCCGGCGACGTGATTCTTTCCGGCGCGAAAATTCACGCCGAACTCGGCGAAGCGTTCGCCGGAAACGTGGATGTCGATCCAAACAAAACGACGATCTTCAAGTCGTTAGGCATGGCGGTCGAAGACATCGCGTCCGCTTTGCTCGTTTATCGCGCGGCAATACATAGCGGCGGTTGATTCGCTCGTTCCCACTCGCTCACCCTCTCGGGCTTTCCCGTCCATGTCGCTCGGCTCCCGCCGGCTCCATTCACCGAGCCGCCATGGCGACTGAGGTCAGTCGCCCCTACCTTGCAACGGTGGCACTTTGAACTCGATCTTGGCGAGCTGGTCGGGAGCTTTGCCGATCTTGCGCAGGAAGGGCAGCCAACGCGGGTCGGAATGGATTTTGTCGAACAGATTTTCCGCTACGATTTCGGCGAGTCCCGTGTCCTGGTATGTGACCGCCTTGTCGAGCCACTCGAACGCTTTGTCGGCATCGCCGCAGAACGCGTAAACGTAGGCGATATTGTAAGACGCATCCTTCTCGTATTTCGCGATCAACGCGTTAAGCGCGGCATCGGCGTCGGCTTTGCGCCCGAGCGCGCAATAGGCCATCGGCAGGCCGACCATCTGCACAAAGTCGCTCTTCTCCTGCTCGATCTCGGCGAGCGCGGCGGGCGCGTCGCCCTTGAGCAGGAGCGCCATCCCGAGTTGCAAGTGCGCGCCGCCGTTGCCCGGGCTCAGGCTCAGTACCGTGCGCAATGATGCGATCGCGGCGTCGCACCGGCCAGCCATGCGCTGACGCAGGCCGAGGTTGTAAAGCAACGTCACGTTGACCGGATCGCGGCGCGCGCAGGCCTCCTGAAACGCCAGCGCCTCATCCAGTCGGCCAAGGTTTTTGAGGAACGAAGTGGCGTTAGCGAGCACATTAAGATCGGTCGGATCGAGGGCCAACGCCCGTTGGAAATGTCGCGCCGCGCCGGCGAGATCGTTGTCGGCATACATCACGACCCACCCGAGCTGCGAGTGCGCCAGTGCGTAATCGGGATCAATCGCCAGCGCCTTTTTCACCGCCTCCCGGCCACGGCCGAACCCTTCCTGGTCAGACAGCAGGCCCACGTTCGCCTTGTTGATGAAGTTCGAGCCCAGCCTCTCCCACGCCGGAGCATAGCGCGGATCGATTTCGAGCACCTGCCGGTAGAGCGCGTCCGACTTCGCGAACGCTTCGGGCGTGCTCTGCCGCCCGAGTTCCCTGGCCTGCAGATAGAGCGCATAGGCTTTAGGATCGGTCGTGCGCGCTTTCGGCGCCGCGCCGAGCAATTTTACTTTCAATTCCTTCACCACCTCGCCCGCGATCTCGTCCTGGATCTTGAAGATGTCGTCCATCTTGCGGTCGTAGGTTTCCGACCAGAGATGGTAACCTTCGGCGGCACGGATTAGCTGGGCCGTAATCCGTAACTGGTCGCCGCTCCGGCGCACCGAACCCTC
>Ga0066903_100001132_pt1 | contig 18852 bp, 16 predicted proteins | sample PanSoiMetaGPlot1_FD_67491 | JGI IMG/M metagenome (GOLD analysis project Ga0066903, IMG submission 67491) | Tropical forest soil microbial communities from Panama analyzed to predict greenhouse gas emissions - Panama Soil - Plot 1 (version 2) | ecosystem: Environmental > Terrestrial > Soil >... | reverse complement strand
CGCTGGACGGGCATCTACACGGCACTGGCAGTGGGTGCGCCGGGACTGCTCGGAGAAATCACCAACCGCGCCGAGGCGCAGGTCATCCGGCTGGCGCTGATATACGCGCTACTCGACCGGACACGGCAAATTGACATCGTCCATCTCGACGCTGCGCTGGCGGTGTGGCGATTCTGCGAGGCGTCGGCGCACTACATCTTCGGAGACACACAAGGCAACCCGACCGCCGACACCATCTTGCGCGCGCTGCGTGCGGCCGGCACAAACGGCCTGATGCGCACCGATATCGTGAACCTGTTTGGCCGAAACTTGCCGGCAAACAAAATCAACGCCGCGCTCCTGGTTTTGCTGAACAACGGCAAAGTGCGTCGCGTCAGCCAAAAGAAGCAAACAGGTGGACGGTCGATCGAAACGTGGTTTGCGAGCTGACGAGGGCTAGAAGCGTACTTCGTAACAAACATCGTAATTCGTACGTTCGCTCTCTCTTAAGCTCTGAGAACAGAGAGTATCAAAATGGTACTTAATTGAAGAATTTTGTTAACATTGGCCGGAGGGGCCGGTCAGTGAAGGTCAGTGGATTTTATTCGGCAAATTTTCCTTGGATCGAAAGGCACAAGCCTGATCGGGAGCGGATGACGCGCGGCTTTGGCCCAAACTGGCCCGTTTCGACCCATTCCCGCCTGTAGAGAGGTGGTCCAGCAATACCACCGGCTCACCTGGAGCACAGGCAGTGTCCGTCATTCGATTGCTGATCGCCTGTAACGATCGCGATGTCCGTGTCGCCAGCATTGTGGCGACCCTCTCCGCGCTTCCAGACTTTCACGTCGTAGCCGGTCGGATCGTTTCAACCCGCGAGATCGAAGTTCTCCTGAACGCACAGCTCGTCGACGTAGTCATACTGATGGGTGATGCGCCTGAGCTGGATGAACTTGGGCGCGGCCTGCTGGAAGGCAGCCGGCGCCTGGTGGTTCTCCGGCTCACCATCGTGCCGCCAAGCCTGCAGATCAGCCCGAGCATCGGCCATCTCGGCATCGCCGATCTGATCGATACGCTGCGTTCGCTCGTTTGGTCGTCCGGATCGCCGGCGCGCCAACGTCTCGTGCACAAGAAGCTTTGCTCAGCCGAGCGTGCTTGGCGTGGCGACGGTGCTGAGGCGGAATGTTTGAGAGCTGCCCGCCTTTGGCTTGTTGCTTTGTTGAAGAATTGCATTCACAAGCAAGGGCGCCGCGAAGGGGGCGAACTGCCCGGGCTGACGATCTCGCAAGCTACGGTGATCCGCCTGCTCGAGCAGGAGGACCCGGCACCGGGTGTCGAGGCGACGGTCAGGGTCCACTGGACTGCCCTGGACGCCGCGCTGGCGGCGGAAAGCGACCGCGTGCCGTTCGCGATGTTGTGCGACCGGCTGAGACTTACAGAACTCGAGCGTCAGGCGTTTCTTCTCTGTCTCGCGCCCGAACTCGATTTGCGTTACCAGCGCGCGCTCGGCTATCTTCACGATGATTACGGATGCCGCTATCCGACGCTCGGCCTGATCTGCTCCTTATTGGGCGATCCGGTTGCGGTGCGCAGCGGCCTGAGCGCCTCGCACGGGCTTAGCCGCTGGCGCCTGCTTGATCCTCCGGCAACTCAATGCCTCGCCGGCGAGCCGCTTCGCGTCGAGCGCACTCTCCTCGGCTGGCTGCTGGACGGCCGGCCATTGTGGCAATGCGATCCGCAGCTGCGACGAGCCATCCGGGAAGAGGCGTGGCCCGGTGGCGGTTTGAGCGTACCGCACGACCCCGGGCGGGAAAAGCTGCAGGGGCTCTTCGCGACCGCACATCCCGGCGACCGATTTCTCCTCGCCGGCGAACCGGCGGCGTGGAGATTACGGATCGAGGATGCCGCCGTCGCAGCCGGCACAGAGTTGATAAGGATCGAGCTCGCGCCGCTTGCCGGCCTCGCGCCCGCAGAGCTCGAGGACTTCGCCGCCCGCACGGCACGGATCCTAGCCTTGTTCGCCCCCATGCCAGTCATCGATGCCACGGGTGGCGCGCCGGAGCTGCTGGCCGACATTGCCGAGCGCGTGCTGCCGCAGATCACCGCTGCTTGCGCATACCCCCTGTTCTTGCTGATCGATGCGGCGGAGCGCAGCCGCGAGCTCCTGGCGACGGCCACTGCCATCCTCGAGCGCTCACCGACGACGACCGCCGAACGCGTCGCCGTGCTGAGTAATCTGGTCGACACCGGCGGTATCACGGTCAGCGCCGAAGAGGCGGAACAGCTCGCCCGCACCTTCGCACTGCCCGAGAGCGAGGCAGCGCTCGCGGTGGGATTTGCGAAAGCCGTCGCCGCCGGCTCCGGCAAAGACACCGTTGACGCCGCGGATATCGCGGCGACTTGCCGCCGGCTGGCCAGTCCAACGCTGCCGAGCTTCGCCCAGCGAATCGAGCCGAGATGCACGCTGGAGGATGTCATCCTTCCGGCGGATCGGCACCGCCAGCTGCGCGAGCTCTTGGCGCATATTCGCCATGCCGGAACGGTGCTCGACCGGTGGGGCTTCGGCGAGCAGATGGCATACGGTCGGGGCGTGTCCGCCTTATTCTGCGGCGGCAGCGGTACCGGCAAAACCATGGCGGCGCTGGCCTGCGCCAAAGAGCTGGAGTCGGAGATCTGCATCGTCGACCTGGCGCAGGTGCCGTCGAAGTACATTGGCGAAACCAACAAGAATCTCGATGTCCTGTTCCGCGAGGCGGAGCGCGCCGCTTTCATCCTGCTGTTCGACGAGGCGGACGCCTTGTTTGGCAAGCGCAGCGAGGTCAAGGACGCGCATGACCGCTATGCCAACCTCGAGGTCGCGTATCTGCTGCAACGGATTGAGGCGTTCACCGGCCTTGCGATCCTGACCACCAACTTCCGCCAGAACATCGACTCCGCGTTCCAGCGCCGCTTCCGCTTCGTGATCGATTTCCCGGCGCCGGACGCGGCCGCACGCGAAGCGATCTGGAAACAGTGCCTGCCCGCTCACGCCCCGCTCGACGACGACATCGACTTACAGTTCATCGCGCGCCGTTTCGAGCTCAGCGGCGGCAACATCCAGCAGATTACCTTGCGCGCGGCTTTCTCTGCTGCCGCCGAAGGCAAACCGATCGGCATGCGTCACCTCGTTGGCGCGATGACTGCGGTGCTCGCCAATATCGGCGCGCACCAACCCGGCCTCACCGAACGCGCCGCGTGAGCACGCCATGAACTCCGACGCACTCGACAAAGTCAGCACTGCCATCAAGGAGCGCTTGGAGGCCTTGAACGGACTGACCGTCGCCATTGCGCCGCCTGACCGAGAGACAGCAAACGGTTCCTCCAAGCTGATCCTTTACCCATATCGGGTGACGGCGAATGCTTCCCTACGGAACGGCGAGAGAGTCCTGCCGCTGCCGCATAAGCGGAGATCGAGGGATCCCGATCCGAAGCCGGAAGACGGCCCTGTCGTTTACGACAGCGCGCTTCCACTCGACGTGTTTTATCTGTTGACGATCACCTCTCCTACCGATGCAAAAGGCCATCTTTTCCTCGGTCAGGCGATACAAGAACTTCAGGCCCATCCGTATTTCATCGGTGAAGCGGTAGACGGCGACACGGTGCGGCTCTCGTTGGAGCCGACCAGCACCGAGGAAATGAGCCGCATTTGGGCGCTGTTCCCGAACGCCACTTTTCGCACATCCGTCACCTACCTGGCGTCTCCGGTGTGGATGGATCCGCTCGACATAACGGTCGCCGCGGCCGTGGTGGACGATCGCCGCCTCGTCGCTCATCGAACAGGGTGAGGCGCCGAGAATGCACCCGTTCCCGATCTCTCCCCCCGAGCTCCTCCGGCGACGCGTGTTGTTTGCCGTCGACGTGATCGACCCGCTCACCAGCGCACGAGTGAGCGCAGGAATACGGGTCACCGCTGATGAGTTGGCCGGCCGGCCGATCGTAAACCGCAGCGGATATTTCGTTTGGCTCGCGGAGGCAGACACAGCTCCCGAGAAGGTCACAGTCAGGGTAATTCCGGAAAAACTGCCGTTTGAGGAGGAAATCAGGGACCTCACCGACTTGCCGCCGCCGCCGCCCGCCGATGAGACGCAGCCCTTTACGCTCGACAAGCTCGATAAACGCGTTTTGCGCATCGTGCTGCGCCCGACGGCCGTCTACCCGTTCCCGGACGATGCCACCGTGATCTACGGATGCATGCGCGAAACCGAAGCGGACGATGCGCCTCCCGTACCGGGACTTGACGTCCGCCTGCAATGGCTCGAGCCGAAACGATGGCTCGAAGACGATACATTCGCCGCGGCCGAATGGAAATCCTCCCCGGCCGCGGGGCTGACCACGGCCGCGGGTGAATTCGCCGCCGCGTTGTGCCTTCCGAACGGCGCCAAGACCGAGGGTGGGCCCAGCAAGGTCACCGTGCGCGTGCTGTTCCAGCGCGACACAATCAGCAAATGCACGGCCAAGCAGGAGACCCTCCCGGGAAGCAGGGTCGTCCCCCAAGGAGCCGTCGGAAAATCCGGCGTGCTGGCCTGGAACAAACTGAACCCACTTCCACTGCAGTGAAGCGACGGAGGGAGCAATGGATGACACAGCGAAGCACAGGGACGACATCGACACCGAGCTTGCCAATATCAAGCGTGATGCAGAGAAGAAAGGGCTCGTCGAAGCGATCAAAAAGGAGCTGCAGGAATTTTCCGACAAGAAGCCGAGCACGATCGAAGATTACAAGAGAAACTATCCAAAGTACCTTAAGGATTGGAGCGAGCGGTTTGAGGACACAACCAAGCTGTTGTGTGCGATCAATTGTCAGTTCGAAGACTGGAAAGATATCTTGAATGCAGCGGTGAAGCCGCTGGTTGATGAGCTGAACATTCAAGTCAACAGAGCAATAACAGCCGAGGAAAGGCAGATAAAAGCCGAAGACTCCCTCGCCAAGAAGAACAGAGAAAAAACCAAGCTAGCAAATTACAAGCGCACATTTGACGCTTGGCTCGATGCAAACAAGGGCATCGGCGATAAGCTGAAGGCGCACAAGGCGAAGATCGACGACGTCAACAAGCTGCTCTCCACGCCGGACGCGATCATCAGCTTGTATCGGATGTGGTGGGAGATCCTCCCAACTGAAGGCGCGCTCACGCCGACACACACCCCGGAGCATTTTTCTTCAGAGGCAAGAACGCCAGGCCGTGACTCTGCCGACCAGCAATGGTCGTTCGAGGAAGCGCAGGAACCCGGAGAAAAACAAACGGCCGAGCAGGAGGGCGAAGCCGCATCAGCGGCCGCATCCAAGCCCTACCATTCCGACGATCCGCTAAAGCAACCGATGAATTTTCCTCCCGACACCCCCCGCGTCGCGCCGTGGATACTTACGCCTGATGAGCTCGCGCGCAAGTTGGATCAAGCCTGGAGGCGGTATCGCGGGCTCAAGCGTCAAATCGGCGAAGCGGAAACCGAGTTCAAAGTCGCGAACGAAGAGCTCGCAGCTGAGACGAAGAAGCTGAAAGAACTCCGCGATGGCCTCGGAGAGAAGATCAAACGCGCTCTCAAGGAGTGGATAGCCGCACAAATGAACCAAGCGGCTTGAGCGCGGCGGAGGATTGAGCCATGTCAGAATATCTGCACCCCGGCGTCTACATCGAGGAGATCGAGCGCGGCCCGCGTCCGATCGAAGGCGTCGCCACCAGCACCGCCGCGTTCCTCGGCGAGACCGAACGTGGGCCGACGCGGCCCACCTTGGTGACGAGCTACAGCCAATATCTGAGGTGGTTCGGCGGCGTGTTCGACCCGACCAAGTACATGCCGCAGGCGGTGAACGGGTTCTTCGACAACGGCGGCCGGCGCACCTTCATCTGCCGGATCGTGAACCGGCCCGCGACAACATCGGGCGTAACGCTGAACGATTTGCGCATCGAGGCCGCTGGTCCCGGCAGCTGGGGCGATCGCGTTTACGTCGAAATCAAGGAAAGCACCACGAAGGTACCGGATGCGAACAATCCCGGCAACTCCATACCAGTAGGCTTCCGGTTGCAGGTCGCCTATTGGACTGCGGCCAGCGTACTGCTGCCTGGATTCGCCGCGTTCAACCCATTCGACCCCGCGAACAACAATAAACTCCCGCGTCCGGCCACCGCGGAAGACTTCGATGACCTCTCAGTTGATGAAAATTCGCCCGACTATTTCACCAAACGGGTCAATGGCAGCTCTTCGCTGCTTTATCTCGAGCTTGTCCCGACGCCTGCGACTCCGCCGAACGTACCGCCTGCGGCGTTAACGAAATTGAATGGCGGCGGAGAAACAGGCGGTCCCCCCGACGCTGTCGATTTCGAAGGCAAGGATCCCGACGCGAGTAAGCGCATCGGTTTGGAAGCGCTCAAGCTCGATGATTTTCGCGAAATTTCGCTCGTGTACGCTCCCGGGATCAGCGACGAGGCAATCAGCGGCGCAGTCATCACTCACTGCGAAAATCAGAAGTTCCGCTTCGCCGTCGTAGATGCTGCGCCTCATGAGGCAAATTACAACAACCTCGATCCGCGCACGAAGCTGCGCGAGACGCAGTACGCCGCCTTCTATTATCCCTGGATCGAGATTACCGATCCGCAAACCGGCGCACGCAAGCAGGTTCCGCCGGGCGGACACGTCCTCGGCATCTACGCGCGCACCGACATCGACCGCGGCGTGTTCAAAGCACCGGCGAATGAAGTGGTCCGCGGCGCGCTTGATCTCGAATACAACATCGACGACGCGGCGCAGGACACGCTTAATCCGCGCGGCGTGAACGCGATCCGCCGCTTCCCCGGCCGCGGCATCCGCGTCTGGGGCGCGCGTACGCTGAGCAGCAACACGCTTTGGAAATACGTCAGCGTGCGCCGCCTGTTCATCTTCCTGGAAGCCTCGATCTACGAGGGCACCCAGTGGGTCGTGTTCGAGCCCAACGACGAGAAGCTCTGGGCTCGGGTGAAGGACACGATCCGCCTGTTCCTGCGCACGCAGTGGCGTCTCGGCGCCATGATGGGTCTGACCGAAGATGAGGCGTTCTTCATCGCCTGCGATCGCACGACGATGACCCAGGACGATATCCTCAATGGGCGTCTCGTCTGCGAGATCGGCATCGCGCCGGTGCGGCCGGCCGAGTTCGTCATCTTCCGCATCTTCCAGCGCACCGCTGAAGCGCAGCGCTGACGGAGGACCACGCCATGGCACGCAAAGATCCGCTCCGCAATTTTCGCTACCGGCTGGAGATCGACGGCATCCAGCAGGCCGGATTCAGCGAAGTGGCGATCGCCGAGACCACCACCGAGGCGGTTGAGTACCGCGAGGGCAACGAGCCCTCGCATGTGCGCAAGCTCTCGGCGCTAACCAAGTACGGCAACATCACGCTCAAGAATGGCGTCACCGATTCGCTGGAGCTGTGGAAGTGGCACAAGAGCATCGTCGATGGGCAGATCATGAGCAACCGCAAGAAGGTCGGGATCATCGTCATCGACGAGGCGGGAAACGATAAGGCGCGCTTCGTGGTGAGCGAAGCCTGGCCGGTCAAATACGACCCGAGCGATCTCAACGCCAAAGGCAACGAGGTCTTCATCGAGACGCTCGAGCTCGCCAACGAAGGGATCGAACGCGTCGCCTGAGGACGCGAAGGAGGCATGGCAATGACGACACGATCAGCCGCGTTCCGCACCGAAGTCGAATTCACGCTGCCGAAAGGCTATCTCGACGAGACCGGGGTGCTGCACCGCGATGGCACGATGCGGCTCGCGACCGCAGCCGACGAGATCCTGCCGCTGCGCGATCCGCGCGTGCAGCAGAACCCTGCTTATCTTGCGGTCATCGTGCTCGCGCGCGTCATCGTCAAGCTCGGCTCGCTCGCCGAGATCGACACGCGCATGATCGAAGGGCTGTACGCGTCCGATCTCGATTATCTGCAGCGTCTCTACGAGCGCATCAACGGCGCGGAGGAGACCGAGCACGGCGCGCGCGGCGAGGTGCATGCCGCCGCGCTCGTCAATGGCGGGATGAACGGGCGCGGAGGGTTCGGCGCCCTGGGGGAAGCCTGAGGGCCTATCCTCGCGCACAACTTTACGAGGAGATGGCCTTTGTCGCCTACCACCTGCACTGGAGCCGGGAGGAACTGATGACGCTCGAACACGCGGAGCGGCGGCGCTGGTGCCGCGAGATTTCCGGCATCAACCAGCGTCTTGACGGCGCTGCGCCGAACCTGTTCGACCTGTGAGGAACGAACCGTGGCGCGCCGGGATCCCTATCGCAGCTATCGTTTTCTGGTCGAGTTCGACCGCGTGCAGTGGGGCGGATTCAGCCGCGTCAAAGGGGTGAGCGCAGAAACCAAGGTGGAATCCTATCACGAGGGCGGCGTCAACGAGTACGAGCACAAGCTCGCGACCATGACCACATACGCCAACCTGGTGCTGGAGCACGGGCTCGCGGACACGACTCGCCTCTGGGATTGGCATCGCCACGTCGTGGAAGGCCGTGTCCAGCGGCGCACTCTCTCGGTCATCCTGCAGGACGAGGCTGGCCACGAGGTCAAGCGATGGCATGCCGACGAGGCCTATCCGGTCAAATGGTCGATTGCTGACTTTGAGGCGACGAGCGCGCAGGTCCTGGTCGAGAGCGTGGAATTCGCGCATCACGGAGTGCGTGCGGGATGAAGCTGGTGCTGCGGCAATGGCGCCCTCGCACAGCCCCGTCGCGGGTCCGCGGCGGGCGCTTGGCGCCCATTCTGGCGCAGCGTTGCATTGCCCGCGCGCGGCCGTCGCGCCCTCGGGCATGGCTGTTCTGGCGCCGGCTGCGTGGCCCCGTCGCGCACCAACCCGCGTCGGGCCGGAGCCGCGCCGGCGCGCTGCAGCTCACGCTCGCCCTGCAGCTGCGAATGACCCTGACCGCAGCATGGCGGATTTTCGCGCAGCGTGTGACCAACGTTTCACTCGAGGGCGGGCATGGCGGCGCAAGCGCCGCTCGCGAGCTTAGGCTCGTGCGAACCGTCGTGCAAAGGCGCCCGGCTCCGAGAATGGCGCTGACGCTTGCGGCGTCGAGCGCGTTCCACCGCAACCGCATGGTGTTGCCTGTGCTCGGCGCGGATGCCCGGCTCGCGCCGCGCGTGACGGCCGCCCGGTCGATCACTCTTCGACAACGCGGCGAGCGCCGCGGCAATCGGCTGCAACTTGGTACGCCGCCCGCTCTCCAGCCGCCGCGCGGAAGCACGACGCTGCGGCGGGCCGGGCGCATCGGCGGTGCCCGTCCCGCAGCGGTCGCGCTGCGGCGCCTGCGCGTCGAGGCGATGCCAGGGCAGCCGGGGAAAGCTCCGCTGCGTCTCGTTGCGCGGACGCAACCCACGCAGTCCTGGACACGCGATGCCGGCAGCGCGCACGCAGCTGGGGGAAACTCCCGTGCCCAGCACGCCGCGAGACCGCTCGATCTCGTCTGGCGCCCGGCGCCAACCCACACCGTCTCCCCCGAGCGTGCGTGGGTGCGCACCAGAGTGCAACACGCGCCGGCATCACCGACGAGTCCCGCTCATGTGGCCACAGCCGCAATGAGCGCGCCCGATTCAGCTGCGGCCCATGCCGCGCTCGCGCGGACGCGCGCCGGCGCTTACCTCGACGGCGCTGCGATGGAACGCCTGACCAACGAGGTTCTCGGGCGCCTCGGCGACAAACTGCGCGTCGCGCGCGAGCGACGCGGACTCTGAGGGACGACGCATGGCCAAGCTCGAGAAGGCGGTGATCGAGGTAACGGAAGGCTCCAAACGCGGACAATACCCGGTGCTGTTCAATCCGACCGAGTACACCCGCGAGCGCAGCAACGCCTTCAAGGCAACCGCCGTTCCGGGACTCGACAGCCCGCTGCTGCAATTCGTCAACGGCGAAGCCGATCAGCTGACAATGGAGCTGTTTCTCGACGACTACACCGATCCCGACAAGCCGCCCGCGCGCGGGCCGAAGAAGAGTGTGCCCGAGCGGGTGCGCGAGATCGCCGCTCTGCTGGAGATCGACCGCGACCTGCATGCGCCGCCGCCCGTGCACTTTCTGTGGGGACCGCTGCACTTCAGGGCGGTGATCGAGAAGCTGTCGCAGAAGTTCACCCTGTTCCGGCCGGACGGCACGGCGGCGCGTGCGACGTTGAACGTCGCGTTCAAGGAATACCGCACGCTGAGCCAGCAGCTGCGGGAGCCCAGACGGGAATCGGCGGACAAGAGCAAGCGCCGGATTCTCGACGCCGCGCTCGACCTCTGGCTGCTCGCCTATCGCGAGTACGACGACCCGGCGCGCTGGCGCAAGATCGCCGAAGCCAATGACATCGACGATCCGTGGCGTGTCGCCGCCGGCACCGCACTGATCGTGCCTCCTCTGGATCCGAGCGATGCACCTCGCAGCCGTTTCTGAGAACTACGGGCATTTCTATGTCCCGGCTTTTGCCGTCCGGGTCGACGGGCTCGACCTGCTGCAGGAATACACGGTGGCGATCACGCAGGCCGAGGTTGATCTCACGCTCGGCGGCGCCGGCCGCTTCAGCTTCACGGTCGCCAATGCGTTCGATCCGAAGATCCGCGATTTCCGCACCGGGGACGCGGCCGGCCAGGACCTGCTCGACGTGCTCGCGTTCGGCGCACCGATCGAAATCGCGATGGGCTACGGCGATCGCGGGTCGCTCAAGCCGCCGCTGATCCAAGGCGTCGTCACGCAGATCACGACGGATTTTCCGGAAAGCGGAACACCGGAACTCGTGGTCTCCGGTTACGACCACGCTTTTCCGATGATGGGCGGCAAGATCAGCGACAACTGGAGCAACCAGCGCGACAGCGAAGTGGTCGGCCAGATCGCCCGTCGCAACAACCTGGAAGCCGACGTGGTTCGCACCGAGGTCGAGCTCGATCAGACCAACCAGAACCAAGAGAGCGACCTGGAATTCGTCAACAAGCTGGCCGAGCGCAACGGCTACGAGACCTATGTCACCGGCAAGACGCTGCGCTTCGGGCCGCCGCAGAACACCGGCAGCGGCATCGTCACGCTCGAATGGGGCAAGGGACTGTTGAGCTTCAAGCCGGACGGCAATCTCGTCGGGCAGATTTCGGGCGTGGAAGTGTACGGGTGGAATCCGAAAACCAAGGACAAGATCGTCGGCAAGGCGTCCCACGGCGAGGAATCCGGCCGCGATCAGCAGCGCGACAGCGCCGGCGACCGGCTCGCGCGCCTGTTGCGCGACCAGCCGGTGTTGCGCGTGCGCCAGCCGGTATTCACCCAGGCGGAAGCGACTCAACGCGCGCGCGCGATTCTCAAGCAGCGCTCCGAAGAGTTCTTGACCGGCGAGGGTGAGACCATCGGCCTGCCCGAGCTGCGACCGGATCGCAACGTCACCCTCCAGGGGCTCGGACGCAAGTTCTCCAAGACCTATTACGTCCGCGAAATCACCCACCGGTTCGATGGCAATGGCTATCGCACGCGTTTCAAGATCAAGGAGTCGACGCTGTGAACGTTGTCGCGATGACGGCGCGCGAAGTCGAACACGAGGCCGGCGGTTATGCCAAGGGCGTAGCGGTCGCCATCGTTACCGAGAACGAAGACAAGGAAGGGCTCGGTCGCGTCCGCGTTCGCTATCCTTGGTACGAGAAGCCGAACCAAAGCTATTGGGCGCGCATTGCCGTTCCGATGGCCGGCAGGAAGCAGGGCACCTACTTCCTGCCAGAAAAGGAGCAGGAGGTCCTGGTCGCCTTCGAGCGCGAAGACATCCGCTTTCCCTATGTCCTTGGCGCGCTGTGGAACCGCCCGGACGGCGTACCGACCACCAATGACGACGGCAAGAACGACCATCGACTGATCCGCTCGCGCAAAGGCCACGAGCTGCTGTTCGACGACGGACGGAAGGGACTCGTCCAGCTCAAGCTGCAGGATGGCAAGAAGCTCGCCATCGACGACGACGGCATTCGCCTCGACGACGGAGCCGGCAACAGCTTCACGGTCGAAAGCAAGAGTGGCGCCCTCAACATCAAGGCGAACGGCCGGCTCACGATCAAGGCTGCCGCTATCACATTGGATGCAAGCGGTACGCTCGACATCAAAGCCGGCGCGACGCTGACCATTCGCGGCACCCTCGTGCAGATCAACTGAGCAGGAACGGTCGTGGGCCAACTCGCAGCACGCGTCGGAGATTTGACCAGTCATGGCTCACCGCTCTCGCCGGGGCCCGGCGCAGCGACCGTGCTGATCGGAGGCCAACCCGCATGGCGGGCCACCGCCGACTTTCACACCTGCCCGGTGGTCGATCCCGGACCGAAGCCGCATCTCGGCGGTGTGGTGGCGGGGGGCAGCAGCACGGTGCTGATCGGCGGGCTTCCGGCCGCACGGCAAGGCGACAAGATCACTGAAGCCGGGGCGCCGAACGCAATCGCCGCGGGTGCGCCGACGGTCCTGATCGGAGGCTGACCTGTGATGGATCGGACGAAGGATTTTCTCGGCCGCGGCTGGGCATACCCGGTCAAGTTCGATCCGCAGACCGGTTCGGCTGCGGAGGCCGCCTACGAAGACGACGTAAAGCAGTCGATCCTCATCATCCTCGAGACCAGCCCAGGCGAACGGGTCATGCGGCCGGAGTTCGGCTGCGGAATTCACGACATGGTGTTCACTGCGATCGATTCGGCGGCGCTCACTCGCGTCAAGGCGAGCGTGACCGATGCGCTGACCAAGTTTGAGGCGCGCATCGAACTGAACGACGTCCGCGTGGATCCCTTCGAGGCGGCGGAAGGGAGGCTGCTTGTCGAGGTCGACTACCGGGTGCGCAGCACCAATCAGAGCGGCAATCTCGTCTACCCGTTCTATTTCCGCGAAGGGGCCGGGCCGTGACGGCCGAGATTCCACATCTCGACCAGCGGCGGCAGGAACAGCTCTTCGCCGAGCTGCAGAGCCGCGCGCGCGCCCTGCTGCCGGGCGTGAAGCCGGCGCATCCCCGCCACGATTGGCTGCGGGCACTGTTCGGGATCGCGGCGCGGATCGAGACCGAAGTCACCCGCCGGCTCGACCGCGTGCCGGAAAAAAACCGGCGTAACTTCTTCGACTGGCTCGGCATGCGCGGGCGCGCCGCCCGCGCGGCGCGCCTGGTCGCGGTGTTCCGCCGCACTGCGCCCGCGCCGGGCCAAGAGCTGCCGCCATTGCCGGTGGGACCGCGCGTGCGGCTGCAGGCGCAGACCGAGACTGCTCCAGTGACGTTCGAGACCGAGCAGGATCTCAGCATCTTTGCCGGCAGCGTGAGCAAATTGGTGGCGGTCCAGGACGACAAGATCTTTCTATCGCCGCCGGGGCTGTTCGCGCCGAGGGCGTCCCCGCCCAACTCCATCCCGCGGCGGCTGAAGAGTCTCACTCCGCGCGGCAGCGGCCAGGTGCAGATCAGCCCCGCGGTGGGGCTGGAAGCCAGCGACATCATCGCGATCGATCGGCAGCAGTACCGCGTCAAGGAGGTCAAGGAGGATCTCGTCACGATCGAACCGCCGCTGCTCGCGGAGACATCCGAGGCAAGCGTCGAGGTGGTCGCGAGCTTTGCACCCTTCGCGGGTCCGAGAGAACGCCCGCAACCCCATAACTGGCAGGAGCACACGCTCTACATCGGCGACAATGATCTGCTGAACATCGAGGCGGCGGCGGAGATCACCGTCCTCAGCGAACAATTGTTAGCGGGAGCGGAATGGGCTTACTTCGGCAAGATCAAGCCGCAGGCAAATGCCCAGAATGGTGCGACCGAGCCGGCGGGAAACGGGTCGGCCGACGCGAGCGCTGGCATCGCCAATGCCGACCTGCCGGACTGGCATCCGCTCACACCCGCGTTGGATAAGGACGGCCATGTGGTCCTCACGAAACCGGAGGGCCCGTTCGAGCCGTTCGAGGTCAAGGGCGAAAAGATGCGCGTGCTGCGCGCGAGGCGCCCGCTCAGCCCATCGACGCTGCGGACGCGCGCGATCGCGTTGAGGATCAAATCGCAAACTGAGCTGGCACAGCTTCAGCAAAACAGAACGGGCAATCCGCCTGCCGGAGACGGAGACGACAGCGACGCCTGCACTCGTGGCGTTGACTTCGAAGCTATCGCCAATACCGTACCGATCTCATTTCTCCGGGACTTCCTCCCGTTGGGCCAGGTGCCGCGCTTATTCGATGCGTTCTACATTGGCTGTGCCGAAGCGTTCTCGAAGCGGGGCGCAGACGTCACGCTGAACTTCAAGATGGCGGGCGCGACCCTCGGCCCGCTCGCCGCTGCGCGGCGCAGTGATTCCGTATCCTGGTTGTTCGGCGTCGGCACCGATGGGATCGTTTACAGTCTCTCCGTCAAGCGCGGGGCGCCTGATGCCGCGCCCTCGCTGGCCTGGAAAGCATTCAACAGGCCGAGAGATCGTCTCGCAGCCGCTGGGACAACGACGCAAGCCACTGGTGACCGGATCATCTCGTTCGCTTCGAAGCAGCCGCCTGCCGTCATCACGCGCGATAACACGACCAGCATCGCGGCAGCAGCGGGGCTGGAAGTCTGGTTTTTGCCGAATGTCTCCGAAGACGCGTCCGGCGCTCCCGATACCTCAAAGGAATGGATTTGGCTCGGCCCGGTGGAAAAGAGCGGTGAGGGCGAGACAAAGATTCTGGCTGCGACTGATGCTGGAAATGCGGCGGTCTCGGCAACAGCGCTCCTGGTGAAAAACGGAGCGCTCACGGCGCTCGCCGTTCGGAATGGAGAAACCAAAGGCGGACTCTATCAGCAACAGATCGCCGATCCCCCCACGCGAAAGTGGACGACAATAATCGAGGGCCCCGATCTGGAATTCGTCGCACCATTCCGCAACATCTCCGATGCAACCACCGCCGAGTTCAGCCACGGGATTCTTTACACGCGAACCGCCGATTCACCTCAGAAAAACGAGAAGAAAAGAGAGCTGTGGGCGTGGATGGGGAACGGAGCCCAAATAAATATTACAGGAGAGAAGGCGCTGGACTCAAAGACCATCCCGCTCGGCATCAGGGTGAACGATAATCGCTCTTATGTTGCAGCTGTCATTATGGAGCGTGCCGGCCGCAGCATCCTGCTGAGCAGGATCGACAACGATCACTCCACCGAATACGCGACGCTTCCTCTGGGCGATCTATCGGTCGAGCCGTCCCTCGCATTCGTTCCTGTCGCCAAAGACGATCCACCGGCCATCGTGTTTCTCGCCGGCCCGGACGGCAATCCGCCGCAGCTCGTAGTGTGGAAACCAAAACAATGGGATGAGGAAGAAGCCATCTGGATAGGGCCGGCGCCTGGCGGCGGCAGCTTCGCGGAAGGGGTAGTGCCGTTTGGCAACGGCGGTGGATTGGGTCTAGCGCATGTCGTGGCTCCCGGGACTAGTGCTGACGCTTTCGCGGGCGCGGTAGTCCCTGTCGAATTCAAACGAACCCCGACGCAGCTGAGCAACTGCGTGGTGACGCAGGCCGTGCAGCCGACGGTGCATCGGTTGGAGCTTCGGCCGGAAAATCAGACCCCCGTCGTCCACCAAGTGACGCGGGCGATCGCGTTGAAGAACGGCAAGGCCGCGTACCTCCTCGCGTCAAAGGCCGAACCGGCCTCCGGCGATTTCACCTGCGAGCTGTTCCAGCTGAGCCCCGCACCCGAACATCCGGCGTTCGGTGGCACGCGCATCTCACCGCGCAAGCTTCAGTTGGGCACGAACGACGCGGAAGCCGATAAGGACAAGGTCCTCAAGTTCGGCAACGACGATCAGGACAAGAGCTACACGATCTACCAGGTCAACCAAACGGAGGGATACGCGGTATTCCAGACCGATCTCCCCGGCGCGGACGGCCAGCAGCTTGAATATCGCTACTGGAACAGCGTTCTCCAGGACGCCGCCGCCGTCCGTCCGCTGCTGTGGCTGGACGGGCTACCTGATGACGTCAAATCACGCATCCTGAGCGGCACGATCATTTTCGCGCCGGGCGCAACGCCCGCTTGGCAACGGGCGCTCAGCCAGACAACGCCCGCACCGGACGCACCAGCCGTGCTGGCGCAGGCATGGACCATCGAACCGCAACCGGAGCCATCTTCCGGATTGCTGCGGTTTGAGATGGCCGCGGGTGGCTTCCGTGCCTGGAGCTGGAATCCCTATGCGGCCACGTCCAATCCGGAACTGTCGTGGGAGTACTGGAACGGAACCGGATGGTGGAAACTCGGCGTCGCCGACGGTACCGGTCACTTGCTCAACAACGGCAAGATTACGTTTCCGGTGCCGGGTGATCTGCAACCAACCGAAGTTCTGGGGAAGAGCAACGTCTGGATCCGGGCGCGGCTGATCGGCGGCTCCTTCGGAGAGGAGAGCTTCAAGGTCCATACGACCGGATCGACAACCGATCAGACGCAAACCATCCAGCGCAGCACGGAGAACGTGCATGCGCCGCGCGTCCTGTGCCTGTCGATCAGCTATGAAATCAAGGAGGCAAAGCATCCGGCCTACGTCATCACCTATGACAATCTCGCTTGGCGCGATCAGTCGGACGCCAACCGCTCCCCGACTGCAGTGCTCGATCTGTTCCAACCCTTCAGGGAAGCGCTGGCCAAGCCGAAGAAATCCGCCGCGGCGCCTGCGCCGCCAGAACACCGGTGCTGCGAGGAAGACGCGACTGAGGAGGCGGACGAGCCGGGGCACGATGGCTGCTGTGCGCCGACCCCGACCGGCGACGCCGGCAGCTCGGAGCTCGCATTATTCATCGCCAGCGACGCGCCGCTCGACGGCGCGGGGGCGCGGCTGTTCTGGGACGTGGAGGAGTGGCTGCGCGGAGCGAAGCTGCGGGTCCAGGCGCTCGGCAAAGGCACCTTCGTCGACGTCGGCGTGTACGACGCAACCGACGGCCTCGCGCAGTCCGGCCTGCTCACCCTGACATTCTACCAACGGACGGTGCTCACCGAATTGTTCGGCGAGCCACGCCACTGGTTGCGGATCACGGCTGACGACGCAAGGTGGAACCCGATCGTCAACGGTGTCTTCCTCAACGCCGTGTGGGCGGAGGCGGCCGAAACGCAGGAACTGGAAATCCTCGGCTCCTCCGACGGCGCACCGGAGCAGAAGGTGGCGCTCGCCCGTCCGCCGGTGATCGAGGGCAGCCTCGAACTGCGGGTGCGCGAACCGCTGATGGAAGAGCAAATCGCCCAACTGCGGCGTGGCGAGCCGAATGCGGTTCGCGATGACATTGCCGATAAACCGGGAGCCTGGGTGCGCTGGAAGCAGGTCGCCGATCCGCTGGACCACGGCCCCGACGAGCGGGTGTACGCGCTCGATGAGCAGACCGGTGAGATCCGCTTCGGCGACGCACTGCACGGCGCGGTCCCTCCGCGCGGCCGCGACAACATCGCGGCGCTGGCCTACAAGCACGCGTTCGGCGCGGCCGGCAACGGTGTTGCGGCCGGCGCGGCGCTGCAGCTCGTCTCGCCACTGCCGGGCGTTGAGGGGGCCGTTGCGGCCACGACCGGAGCGGGCGGCGCCGATACGGCCACCGCCGACGAGACGTTGCGGCACGCGCCGGCAAGTTTGTGGCACCGGCAGCGTGCGATCAGCAGCCGCGACCTCGAACAGGTGGCGCTCGCCTCCGCGCCGGAGATTGTGCAGGCGCGCTGCGTGAGCGGGCGCACCGGCATTCGGCTTATCGTGGCCATCGACGGCCGCGATCCGCGTCCCGGCCGCGCGGCCTGTCACGCCCTGCGCGATCGGCTGCGCGCGGCCGCGGGCCCGTCGCTCGCAGACGCCGTGCGTTTCCGGGTCGAGGCACCACGGCTGCGGCCGCTGCGCGTAATGGTCCGGCTGACGGTCACATCGCTCGAGCGCGCCGGAGCGGTTGAAGCCGCCGCCAGAAGCAAGATCCGCGAGCTGCTGCATTGGGCCAGCGGCGGCTTCGACCGACGCGGCTGGCCTCTGGGCGTCGTCCCGACCGAAGCCGATCTGGCCGCGGTCTTGATCGACATCCCGGACGTCCTCGGCATCGGAAAGGTCGCGTTGTTCGACGCCGAAGCCCCCGAGGGGACGCTGTTTCCGTCGCGCGTGCCGCAGGACACGTTGGTGACACTCGCGGCAGAGGACGGCGCGCGAATCAACCCCCCTGAGGAGGACGAGGCATGACCTCCTTGCGCATGACGCTTGACGATACCGACTTCCAGGCCTTGGTCGAGCTCGCGCGGGCGTCGATTCCCGCGGTGGCCCCGGAATGGACAGATCACAACCTCCACGATCCCGGCATGACGCTGCTCGACCTGCTGGCTTGGACCGCGGACCAGCAGATTTATGCGTTGGGACGGCAGCGCGGCGACGAGCGCCTCAGCTACGCCGCCGTGCTCGGAATGCGGCCCGCAGGTCCAGCGCCCGCGCGCGGGCTGATCTGGCCGGAGCCGGACGCTCCGCCGGGCGGCTCACATTGGCCGAATGGACGGCTGCTTGCGCGCGGCAGCGAAATCACAAGCGGGCGCGATGAAGCCCCGCCGTTCTTCCTCGAGCACGATACGTATTTGACGCCAGCGCAGCTCATTGGTCTTGCCCGCATTGCGCCCGACGGAACACGGACGGAGTTGCCGCTGCCGCAATTCCCATATGACGGCGCGCCGTCCGTGGTCGTGGGCATGGACGTGCGCCGCGGCGCCCAGCTCGAACTCACGCTCACCGGCAAGCTGCTCGTCCGCCTCGCGCAAACCGACCCCAAACAGCCACGCCCGTTGTTGGCGATCGGATTTCAGCCCGATCACGCTGCCGAGGCGTCGGGGTTGGGCGAGCTCCGGCAAGGCCGCATCAGGGCGCGACTACGCGCGCAAGTCGCGTGGGAGCAGGCGAGTGTGGAAGTA
>Ga0066903_100001130_pt1 | contig 18880 bp, 11 predicted proteins | sample PanSoiMetaGPlot1_FD_67491 | JGI IMG/M metagenome (GOLD analysis project Ga0066903, IMG submission 67491) | Tropical forest soil microbial communities from Panama analyzed to predict greenhouse gas emissions - Panama Soil - Plot 1 (version 2) | ecosystem: Environmental > Terrestrial > Soil >... | reverse complement strand
CCCCGCCCGACATCGCGGATCGGCGCGTTCTGGACGCGCAGGTGCTCTACAGCCTCAAGAACTACGAGGAGGCGGCGACGATCCTGCTCGACGTCGTCGAGAAGTACCCGAACTCGCGCGCCCACGACGACGCGCTGGTGCTGCTGGGTGAATCGCTGTTCCAGGCGCGCGACTTCTATTCGGCGCGGCATTATCTGCAGGAGGCCGTCGCCAAGAACACCGGATCGAAGTCGGAGCAGCAGGCGCTGCAGCGGCTGGTGGAGATCTCGCTGCGCACGGGCGACTTCGACAACGTCGACTCGTACCTGAGCCGCCTCCAGAACCTGCCGCCCGCCCTGATGGAGCCGGCGACGCCTTACGTGCGCGGCAAGTACTACTATTACCGCGGCCGGCTGGACGACGCGGCGCTGGTGTTCTCGTCGATTCCCCAGACCAACCCCTACTACTTCCAGGCGCGTTACTTCCTGGCGACGATCGCGGTCAAGAAGGGCGATCTCGCCGGCGCGGCCCAGGGCTACGACGCGCTCGTGAAGACGCAGGCGCCGGACGCCGCGAGCCGCGACGTCCAGGATCTGTCGCGGCTGGCGATCGCGCGAATCCTCTACGAGCGTTCGCAGTTCGACAAGGCGATCGAGGCGTACCTTTCGATCCCGCGCCAGTCGAAGTACTGGCCGGACGCCCTGCGCGAGCAGTCCTGGACCTACATCAAGGCCAAGGACTGGCAGCGCGCCTACCGGTCGATCAACCTGCTGTTGCTCGCCGATCCCGACGTGCCCGACGGTCCGGACCTGCGGATCCTGGAAGGGAACCTGCAGCTGCGCATGAGCAACTTCTACCTCGCCAGCGACACCTTCTCGAAGGTGCGGGACGAGTTCGAGCCGATCCACCGACAGCTGAATCAGGTGATCGTCAAGTCGCAGACCGATCCGGCCTACTTCGATCAGCTGATCGGCAAGAGCCTCGACAAGTTCGACATCAGCGCGTTCGTCCCCGCCACCGCAGCGAAGTGGGTCAAGGGCGAACCGGACGTGGCGCGGATGATGGTGCTCGCCAGCGACATGGGCGACATGCAGCGCGATCTCGCGGAGAGCCAGAAGATCCTCGAGCGCATCCAGCACGTCATGGACGGCAAGGGGCGGGTGGGGATCTTCCCGGATCTCGCGTCGGAGCGAACGAAGTCGACCGAGATCATGAACCAGCTGGTCGGCACGCGGCAGCGGTTCGCGGGCAAGATCCGCCAGATCCTCGAGCCGATCCTGACCCCGGACGAAAAGAAAGAGCTCGATCAGATCGCCTTCGAGAAGGACGGCTTCGAGAAGCAGCTGTCGGCGCTGCCGACCACTGACGAGGGCGTGCTGGCGCACGAGCGCACGATGAAGGAGCGCTTCGCCGCGATCGACAAGGAGGCCTCGGAGCTGAACGTGGAGATCCAGGCGCTCGACGCGCAGCTGGTCGCCATCGAGAACTACTACCGGGTCTCGCGGTCAGAGCAGAAGATCCGGCCCGAGGACATCCGTCAGCCGGTCCACGACATGCGCCAGACGATCGAGGAGCTGCGCGGCATGCACGACAAGCTGCGGGAGGCGATCGCCGACGCGCGGCGCGACGCGACCGCGGCGGGCGGCATCGGCGAGGTCGAACGCGAGACGACGAAGAAGCTGTCGGACGCGCTCCAGCGCGAGCTGGCGATCGAGAAGCAGGCCATGGCCCGTCTGACCGGCAGCGATCGCCTGCAGGTCGAGCGGATGGTCGATCTGCTGGGGCGTTGCGACGCCATCGAGGCGCAGCTGCGCATCTTCGACCAGCGCATCGACAGTCAGGTGAACGCGCGCCTCGAGGTCGTGAACCGCTATCTGGCCGCCGGGAAAGAAGAGCTCGCGTCGGCGTCCGACAAGCTGGGCGCCATCATGGAGCAGTCGAAGACCATGGGCGGCGGGCTGGCGCAGGCGATGTTCACCAAGGTCGCCGACAAGTTCTACGACCTCGTCGTCCGGTCGGACGTCGGCATCATCGACGTGTCCTGGGGTCTCAAGGATCAGAAGACCCAGGCGGTCACGCGCCTGACGAACCAGAAGAGCCTGGAGTTGAAGGCCGTCGAGGAAGACTTCCGCAAAGTACTGGAGGAAGAGAAGTGAGCCGAGACGTGAGTCGCCGTCCGCGCCTGGTGCTGCTGTCCTGGGCGCTGGCCATGGCGTTCGCGGCGCTCCCGGCGCATGCCGCCCAGCCGGCCGCGGCGGGCGGGCCCGCTGCGCCCGCAGCCGCCCCTGGCGTTCCGAACGCGCCTGGCGTGCCCGGGGCGCTGGATCCCCGCATGCTCGATGAGATGGACAAGGACGTCCAGCGCTTCGCGCAGATGGTCGGCGAGTACCGCTCGACCGCGCGCGACATCCTGAAGCGCGCGTACCACGACAAGGTCAAGGCGATCAACGCCAAGTACGATCCGCAGATCAACCTCAACGATCGCGAGGCGCGCGACCGCCGCCGCGACGCGATCGCGATGTTCGAGGCGTTCCTGCTCAAGTACCCGAACGACAAGCGCTGGACGCCGGACGCGATGTTCCGCCTGGCGGAGCTCTACTACGAGAAGTCGGCCGAGGAATACCTGGACGCCGACGAGGCGTACAAGAAGGCGCTCGACACGCCGAACCCGCCCGACACGCCGCCCCCGCGGGTCGATTACACGCCGACCATCAACCTGTATCGGCGCCTGCTGACCGAGTTCCCGAGCTATCGGTTCCTCGACGCGGCCTACTACCTGCTCGGCTTCTGCCTCGGCGAGATGGGCGAGGATCAGCAGGCCAAGCAGGCGCTGCTCGCGCTCGTCTGCTCGAACCGGTACAAGCCGCTCGACACGCCGGTGCCGACGCCCAAACCGGCGCCGCGCGTGCCCGGCACGAACGTGTCGAGCGACGAGGACTTCTACAAGGAGTGCACGCCGGTCCGGAAGGAGTCGAAGTTCATCCCCGAGGCGTGGACGCGCATCGGCGAGTTCCACTTCGACAATCCGAACGAGCTGAAGTTCGCGATCGCCGCCTTCCGCAAGGTGCTGACGTTCAAGGACTCGCCCTACTACGACCGGGCGCTCTACAAGCTGGCCTGGTCGTACTACCGCGACAACCGCTTCCCGGAGGCGGTGCGCGAGTTCGACAACCTGGTGAAGTACGCCGACGCGCGCACGGCCGAGGGCAAGAAGGTCGGCTCCGACCTGCGGCCCGAGGCGATCCAGTACCTGGGCGTCAGCTTCGCCGAGCCCGATTGGGACGGCGACACGCTGCCCGACCCAATCACCGGCCTGCAGCGCGCGATGGAGTTCTACAAGGGCCGCGAGAAGGAGCCGCACGTCCGGGAGGTGTTCCAGCGCCTGGGCGACATCTACTTCGACCAGACGAAGTTCGACGACGCGATCGCGGTCTACAAGGCGCTCCTTTCCAAGTGGCCGTACTACTCGGACGCGCCGCGTGTGCAGGATCGGATCGTCCACGCCTACGAGAAGAACCGGAACCTGGTCGCCGCCTCCAAGGAGCGCGAGACGCTGGGCCGGTCGTACACGAAGGGCAGCGACTGGTATCAGCACAACCGGGACAACCCGGAGGCGCTCGCGGTCGCGCGCCAGCTGGCCGAGGACGCGCTGCTGACGGCGGCGACCAACGTGCACGCCGCCGCCCAGGCCTGCAAGACCAAGTGGCTCGAGAACCAGAAGGACACCAAGAAGCTCGACGAGTGCAAGAAGCTCTACGCGACCAGCGCCGAGCTCTACGAAAAGTTCCTGGCCGCCTATCCGAACTCGAAGCGCAGCTACGAGTTTGCCGCGTTCTACGCCGACGCCCTCTACTACTCCGGCCAGCTCGAGGCCGCGATCACCGCCTACAAGAACGTGCGCGACTCGCAGCTGGACAACAAGTACCAGGAGGACGCGGCCTTCCGGATGATCAAGACGTACGAAGAGATCATCGACGGGCTGAAGAAGTCGAAGCAGATCGACGATCCGCCGATCCCCGACGAGAAGAACACCAAGCCGCCGGTCGTCCCGCTGGCGATGCCCGACATCTACAAGAGGTACATGGATGCGATCGACTGGTACGTCGACCACATCAAGAACGATCGCATCCCCGATCTCAAGTACGCGGCCGCCGTCATCACCCTGCGCTACCGCGACTGGCCGACCGCGCGCCAGCGGCTGGGGCAGATCACCGAGCAGTACTGCGGCAAGAAGTCCGACGTCGGCTTCAAGTCCTACGACGCGATCCTGCAGACCTACTTCATCGACTATCTGGTCCAGGACGAGGAGCAGAAGGACTGCGCGCTCGGCCAGCTGCTGACCGTGGCGGAGCAGTTCAGCGAATCGCCCTGCGGCAAGGCGCCGGAGGCGAAGCCGTATCTCACGCGCATCTCGCAGATCAAGGCGTCGGTGAAGACGATGATCATCACCAAGCGTCTCCAGCTGTCGATGGAGAACGAGGAGAAGGGGACGAACAAGCAGCTGACGATGTGCCAGACGGGGCCTGGCGGCATCGCGATCGTGACCGGCCTGGCGGCGCCGTCCAAGACGGGCGCGGGCGTCCAGGCGACGACGAACAAGCCGGCGCCGTCGACCCAGCTGGACGTCGGCCTGGCGCTGGATCTGATCGACGTGGTCAACGCCAACCCGAACGACCCGGGCGCGCCCACCGCGCTGAACAACGCGTGCGTCATCTACGAGAAGCTGTTCCAGTTCGGCGAGGCGACCAAGTGCTACGAGCGCCTCTACGGCAGCTACCCCGATTCGGAGTGGGGCAAGGAGGCGCTCTGGAACGCGTCCCGCAACCACTACCGCTTCTTCGAGTTCGATCAGGCGGTCAAGGGCTACCTGACGGTCGCGCAGGATCCGAAGTTCGCGCAGTCCGAGCACCGCAAGGAGGCGCTGGGCCTGGCGGCGTCGATGCTCGACAACGATCAGCAGTACGTGCGCGCGGCCGACCTCTACAAGAAGTACTCCGAGGCGGTGTCGGACAAACCGCAGGACAGCGCGCAGGCCTACTTCTTCGCGTGCAGCGCCTACGAGAAGGCCAACGACATCGCCAAGTACAACGCCTGCCTCAAAGACTTCATCAAGAAATACGACAAGCAGCAGGCCGCCGGTGAATTCGTCGTCCAGGCCTACATGAAGCAGGCCGTGAACACCGAGCGCTCGACGAAGAACAAGGACCAGGTCCTCAACGCCTACAAGCGCGTCCGCGACGAGTTCATCCAGCGCAAGCTGCCCGCCGCCACGCCGGCCGCCGGCTTCGCCGCCAAGGCCGACTTCCTGATCATGGAAGAGAAGTTCAAGGCCTTTCAGAAGAAGGAGCTGAAGTTCGGCAGCAAACCCGAGCAGGTCAAGAAGACGTTCGACCAGTTCGCCGCCGAGGCGAAGGCGCTGAACGAGGACTACCAGAAGATCTGGAACTACAAGGACGCCACCTGGACGCTGGCATCGTTCCTCCGGTCGGGCGACGTCTACTACGAGTTCGCGCAGAAGCTGATCAAGGCCGGCGACTCGCCGCCCGAAGAGCTGAAGAAGCTCGCGAAGCAGGCGTGCAAGGCCAACCCCGACGACTGCGGCCTGGTCGAGGGGCAGTACAAGGACGCCATCTACCAGTTCGTCACCCCCGTCGAGGAGGAGGCGAAGAAGCGCTGGAAGGACACGCTGGCGCGCGCGTCGCAGATGGGCGTCACCAACGACTACGTCAAGAAGGCGCGCGAGAACCTGTCGAAGTACCTGCCCGACGAGTTCCCCTTCATCAAGGACGAGCGCATCGGACTGGAGTACCCGTGAGGCGCCTTCCGACGAGCGGCGTCTTTCTGCTGGCGGCGACGCTGATGTCCAGCGCCGCGCTGGCGCGGCGGCAGCCGCCGCCGGCCGTCATCCCGACCGAGGAGACGCAGAAGGCGCGCGATCTCTACAAGGTCGGCCGCTACGCCGACGCGGTGGCCGCCGCGAAGCTCGCGCTCAACAAGAACGAACGCTACACGCCCGCCATGCTGGTGATGGCGAAGTCGTACTACAAGCTGCACAAGTACGAATGGATGAAGAAGCTCTGGGAGATGATGCAGGCCAACAACGCGTCCAGCGCGGAGAAGGCCGAGGTCTACCAGATGCTCGCGTTCCTCGAGGTCGACCAGAAGAACGTGCCGGGCGCCATCATCCTGTTCAAGCAGGCGGCCGAGGCCAAGCCGGACGACGCCATCCTCTGGAACAACCTGGGCGCGCAGTACCTGGCGGCCAAGAACTACAATGACGCGACGCCGGTGCTGGAGAAGGCGGCCCAGCTTCAACCGGGTTTCGCGAAGGCCCATCTAAACCTGGGCGACGCCTACCGGGGCAATAAGTTCAACGAAAAAGCCCTGGAGGAGTACCAGAAGGCCCTACAGCTATTCCCCAATTATGCCGACGCGGTGTTCAACATCGGCATCCTGTACCTGGATGCCGACAAGATGCCGAACATGGACCTTTTCGCCAAGGAAAACACCGCGATCCAGTACTTCCAGAAGTACAAGCAGATGATGGGGGGAACGCTGCCCCCGTCGGACCCGGCCGAGAGCTACATCGCCGAAGCCCAGGACAAGATGAACAAGGAGCAGAAGCGGCTGGATCGGCTCAAGAAGCAGCAGGAGCGCGAAGCGGCGCGCGCCGCCAAGAAGGCGGCCGACGATGCGAAGAAGGCGGCCGCCGGCCAGCCCGTTCCGGGTGCCGCGCCGCCGGGCGCGATGCCGCCGCCGGGTGGCACCCCGCCGCCCCCCGCACCGGGATACCAGCAGGCTCCGCCTGCGCCGCCGCCCGGGCCTCCGGTCACCAAGTAAGGAGTCACCGATGCCGACACGCGCGACTCACATCATCGGTTTTTCTCGAGCGCTCGGCCTGGCCCTGGCCCTGGCGGCGTTCGTCCCCGCGCGCGCGATGGCGCAGGCAGCGCCGGCTCCGGCGCGCACGCCGCCGGCCCCGCCGGCCGCCGCCGCGCCCGCCGCCCAACCGGCCGCCGAGGCGGCGCCCAAGGTGAAGGTGGAACGCGGCGCGGGTGGAAAGAAAGTCTACCGGATCACAGAGGAATTCAAGATCGAGGGTAAAATCCAGAAGCCCGAAGCTTTCTTTTTCTATCAGAAGTCCACTATCAACTACGACTGGCAGGAGCTGAAGCAGGACTTCATCCCCAAGATCCTCGACAGCGTCTCCCACTCCCCGTTCTGACTAAGATGAAACCCTCAAAGGGTTCCAAACCTCCCGCGACGGGGCCCGTCGAGCAAAGCTCGCCGGTCCCCACACGATAGCGATCCAAAGGACCCCATGGCGAACCAGGCAGTAGCTCGTCAACTCCCTTCCGGCGCGGCGTCTCCGAAGATGAAGATCCTGCGCATCGGCATCATCCAGGGCGGGCGCATCGTCGAGGAGCGGCTGGTGCGCAAGCGTGAGGACATCACCATCGGTCAGTCGGCGAAGAACATGTTCGTCGTACTGTCGGACGCGCTGCCGCGCAACTGGCTGCTGTTCCGGGTGACCGGCAGCGGCTACGAGGCGCACTTCTCCGACGGGATGGACGCCCGCATCGCGGTCGGCAACGACATCATCTCGCTGTCGCAGCTGAAGCAGACGGGAAAGATCCAGAAGCACGGCCTGTCCTGGGTGCTGCCGCTGGACGAGCGCGCGCGCGGGAAGATCACGCTCGCCGACATGACGATCCTGTTCCAGTTCGTCACGCCGCCGCCGCCCCAGCCGCGGCCGCAGCTGCCAGCGTCGGTCCGCGGGTCGGCGCTTTCGGGCGTGGACTGGTTCTTCACGACCATCGCGGCTCTCTCGTTCCTGTTCCACCTCATCTTCGTGATCTACCTGCGCAACGTCGACTGGCCGCGCAAGCCCGACATCGAGGCGGTCCCCGATCGCTTCGTGCAGATGGTCGTGAAGAAGGAAGAGAAGAAGCCCGAGCCGAAGAAGGAAGAGGTCGCGAAGACCGAGGAGCCGAAGAAGGAAGAGAAGGCCAAGGGCGAGGAGAAGAAGCCCAAGAAGGAGCTCACCGAGGAAGAGAAGCAGAAGCTGGCCGAGGCGAAGGCGAAGGCCGACGCCGAGCGCCGCGCGCGGCTCGCCGAGCAGGTGAAGTCGACCGGCCTCCTCAAGCTGCTCGGCGCCAAGTCCGAGGCCGGCGGCTCGATCGCGGACGTGCTCGGCAAGGGCGACGTCGATCGCGATCAGGAGAAGGCGTTCCAGGGCGTCGGCGGCGTCGGCGTCGCCAGCGCCGATTCGCTCCGCGGCATCAAGTCGGGCGGCTCGGGTTCCGGGCGCGTCGCTGACGCCAGCAGCCTGCGCGGCGGCGCGGGAATCGCGGGCGGCGGCACCGGCCAGGGCTCGGGTGAGCGGACGGTGAAGGGCGCGATCAAGACCGAGGCGCCCGCCGTCGACGGCGAGCTGGATCCGAACATGGTCGCCAAGGAGGTGCGGACGCGCCTCGGCGCCATCAAGGCCTGCTACGAGCGCGCCCTGAAGCGCAACCCGAACCTCTCGGGCAAGGTGGTCATCCACTGGACGATCACCCAGGCGGGCACGGTTTCTGGCGTCGATGTCGAGCAGGACACGCTCGGCGACGCCGAGGTCGCCAGCTGCATCAAGTCGCTGATCGCGCGCTGGCGCTTCCCGGCGCCGTCCGGCGGGTCGGTCGACGTCTCGTTCCCGTTCGTGTTCCAAGCATCCCAGTAGTCCGATTCCGGGGTGGGTCGGTAATGGCTATCGATAAAAGGTGAGGGTGGCGGACACAAACGGTCGAAATCGCTGCTCTAAGCACAGCCGTGGTGTTGACACGTTAGGGGGGCATGAATATAATCCCTGCCGAGTTTATAAGTAGCTGATTTCTTTATACTTATTTCCACATTTAGGTTTCGAGAAAAGCGCGCGGATCAAGGTGAAAGGAATGGCGCCGTGGTGAATGCGAAGGTCCTGCTGACAACAATGTTCGTCGCGAGCACCGTGTTCGCGCAGGGACCCGCGCCGGCGCCGATCGCGCCCCCGTCGGCCGGTGGCGCCGCGCCGGGTGCGGCCGACGTCTCGGTCAAACAGCGTCCGACGCTGACGTCCGAGGAGATGATCAACCAATCGCGCGACTACGCGAAGAGCATGAACGACACGCTCAAGCGGATCCAGACGCTGCAGGATCAGGCGAAGCGCGAGAAGGACATCATCCGGCTCAACTGCGTGACCGACAAGGTCGTGCAGGTGCGCGTCAACATCAGCATCGCCGAGCAGTCAATGGCCGCTCTTCAGGAGGCCGTGACGCGCAACGATGAAGGTGAACGCACGCACGAGTTCACGCGCCTCACGATCGTCAATCAGAAGGTTCTGGTGCTCGGCGCCGAGGCAGAGAACTGCATCGGCGAGGACCTCTCCTTCGTCGGCGCGACGAAGGTCGACATCGAGATCGATCCCAACATTCCCACGTACGACCCCACGCAACCGCCGGCCCCCGGCGTCGACATCGAACGACCCGGAGAGGCCAGCCGTATGCTCTGAGCGTCGGCGCCGCTAACCCACCCAGCCGCCCAACCCAGAGTCTGCGCGAATGCCTGCCTACATGAACCGACGCCTCGCACTTTGCATTGCCTTGGCCGCGACAGCGATCGCGCGGGGCGCCTCCGCCCAGGTCAGCGCCGGTCAGGGCGAGGTCACCATCGGCTACCAAGGGCTGCCCTACAAATCGACCGGCGAGAGCAACACCGGCGTCCAGGTCAGCGAGGGCGTCCTCCTGCACGTCGGCGCCGGCGTCGAAGCGGGCTATGACTCGAACGTCTTCTACTCGGAGTCAGGGTCGGAGGTCGCATCGCCCCTGCTCCGGATCGGCCTGTTCGGCGACATGTCGAACGCGACGCGCACGGGCGCCGTGGGACAGCTGCTGTTCGACGTGCGCGCCGGCGTGGTGTACCGGCGTTACCAGTCGGACAACGTGAACGTCCAGAACTTCAGCAACGCGTGGATGCCGACCGCGGGGCTCGGCCTCAGCACGGGCGGCGGCCAGTTCGGGTTCGGCTTCGCGGACACGTTCGCGCGCCTGGAAGATCCGCCGTACAACCCGACGCCCGTCCCGATCACCCGGTACAACAACCAGGCGTCGGTGGAAGGCCGCTGGGCGCCGGGCGGCGGTCGCATCACGGCGACCCTGCGCTACACGAACGTGGTCGACATCTTCCAGGACTTCTACGAATACGCGAGCACCGACACCAACATCGTGATGCTGGACGGTTCGTGGAAGTGGCTGCCGAAGACGGCGATCTTCCTGAATGCGCAGCAGGGGTACATCTTCTACCTCAACGACGCGCAGGCGATGGCGAACGGCAAGTCGTCGTCGTACCCGTTGCAGCTGACCACCGGCTTGCGCGGCCTTTTGACCGAGAAGACGTCCGCGATCCTGGCGCTCGGCTACACGAACGGCTTCTACGCCAACGGTCCCACGACGGGCGGCTTCCTCGGCAGCTCGTACGCGGAGCTGGCGTTCACGCTGCGTCCGACGATGCTGAGCCGGATCGTCGCGGGCTACCGGCACGACTTCACGAACGCGGTCATCGCCTCGTTCTCGTACAACGACACGGGCTATGCCTCGTACGTCCAGCAGATCGCCGGGCGTCTGGCCCTGGACCTCTCAGGGCGATACGTGCACCGGAGATACCAAGGGGATTTCGTCGATTCGAGCCAGGGGCCGACGCCGGCGATGCCTAACCAGCCGCAGCGTGTCGACGACTTCATCCAGGGCGGCGTCTCACTGGACTACTTCGTCCGAAACTGGATCTACGCCGGCCTCGCTTACTCGGTCCTGTCGAACAGCAGCAACATCGCGTCGGTCGAATATCTGAAGCAACAGATGTTTGTCCGGCTGGGCATCACGTATTAGAGTCGCCCGATGCGCTGGTGCCGTACAGGCCAGGGCCGATGCTTGCTGTCGGCCGTCGTCTTCGCCGGCCTGGCGAGCGTGATCGGCTGCGCCACCGCGCATCATTCCCCGCCGCCGTCAGCCGAGGCGAGCGAGCCCGCGGATCGGGTCGGCATCGACGACACCTTCGACGTGCGCGTGTATGGCGAGTCGGAGCTGAGCGGCACCTTCCGTGTCGCGACCGACGGCAACGTCGATTACCCGCTGGCGGGCCGGATCACCGTGGTGGGCCTGCGCACCGGCGAGATCCAGCAGCTGATCGTCGCGCGCCTCAAGGATCGCTATCTGAAGGATCCGCAGGTCGTCGTCACGATCAAGGATCGAAACAGCCAGAAGATCTCCGTGCTCGGTCAGGTGGCCAAGCCGGGCCAGGTCGCGTACTACCCGAACATGACGATCGTCGACGCGATCGCCAACGCGGGTGGTTTCACCGGGATCGCCGCGAAGAATTCCGTGAACCTCCGTCGCGAGGTCGGCGGCAACATCCAGACCCGCATCTATCCGGTCGCCGATATCAGCGAAGGTCGCTCCCCCAACGTGATGGTTTTGCCTGGTGACGTCCTCGTCGTCGACGAACGGGTATTCTGAGGCGGCCGGTTCGGCCGCGCCGTTCGCACCGGCGTTAGAGGGCAGCCACCGCCGCGGCCGCGGCCGCCGCTCGCGGCTCGGCCGGGTGCTCGCCCGGGCAGGGGTGGGACTCTGTGTCGCGGTGATCGTCGCCGCGCCGCTCGTCGCCGGGGGCGTGCACCGCCCGACGCTGATGCTGCTGTTCGCGGGCGCCTTGGCGAGCGTGTTGCTGTTCGCGATCGGGATCGGGATGCAACGGCGAACCGCCCGGATGAGCGCCGCGGTGCTGTTGCCGGCGCTGTTCGTGCTGTTGCCGCTGCTGCAGTCGGTCCCTCTGCCGGTCGGCGTGCGGCGCGTGCTCGATCCGGCGGGGACCCGACTGCTGGTCGAAGACGCGCTGGAACCGCCGGCCGCCTGGCCGATGAGCCTCGATCCGCCGCTGACGCGCGCCCACATCGGCACGGCCGCCGCCGTTCTGGTCGCGTTCGTGATGGCGTTCCACCTCGCCTCCGGTCAGAAGCGACGGCACCTCCTGCTTCGCACCATCGGGCTGACGGGGATCGCGGCCGTCGTCATCGGCGTCAGCCATCGCATCGCGCGGGCGACCGAGATCTACGGCGTCCTGAAGCCGAGCGGGCACAGCCTTCTCATGGGGCCGTTCGTGAACCCCAATCACAACGCCGAGTTTCTCGAGCTGGCGGCATTCGCCTGCCTGGCGTGCGCGTTCCTGCGTCCCACCGCGCTGAACCGCGTGGGGTGGACGCTGGGGATGATCTTCTGCGCGGCGGGCGCGGCGGCCACGCTGTCGCGCGGAGCGGTCGTCGCGTTGTTGGTGGCGATGCTGGTGTTCGTGGGCCTTCGCATCCTGACGACCCGCCGAGAGGCTCAAGGCCAGCAGCGCTCGTCGGTCTTGCTCGGGGCCATGCTGCTCGGGGCCGTCGCCATCGCCGCCATCGGTTTTGGCTCCGCCCAGGTCCTCGATCGGTTCCGCTCCGAGGCGCTCGCGTCGAACACGCGGCTCGATCTGTGGCGAGACAGCTGGCACGTCATCCAGGCGCATCCCCTCGGGATCGGTCGGGGCGCGTTCGATCGCGTCTATCCCGTCTACCGCACGCTGAAGACCGCGACGACGATGCGGTTCACGTTCGTCGAGAACGAGGCGCTGCAATTTCTCATCGACGGCGGGTGGCTGTTTCTGGTCGCCGTCATGGTGGGATTCGGCGCGCTCGTCTGGCACGTCGCGCGCAAGGGTCGCCACGATCTCACTGAATGCGCGCTGGTCGCGGGCGTCGTGGCGGTGCTGGCGCACAGCACCCTGGACTTCGGCCTGGAAACGCTGGGTGTCGCGGTGCCATTCGCCGTCGTGCTGGGCACGATGCTGGGCCGGATGCGGACACCGTCGCTGGAGAGGGCGAAATTCAAATGGTCGGTCGCCGCGTTCGCGGGCGCCAGCCTGGTCATCGGGATGGCGTCGGTGGCGCACGGCAGCTATGACGACTTCGACAGGCTGCTGAAACGGTCCTCGGGGACCGAGGCGACGCGCGATCTCGTCACGCGAGCGGAGCGCGTGCATCCGACCGATTACTTCTACGCGCTGACCTACGCGCGCCTGCAGCCGATCAAGGCGCCGGGCGGTGGCCCTTCACCACGGTTCCACGCCCTCAACCGGGCGCTGGTGCTCTGCCCGTCGTGCGAAGCCGTCCACGTCGAGGTCGCACGCAACCTCTGGTCGTTGGGTCTGCGCAGCCAGTCCCTGCTCGAATGGCGGACCGCCGTCGACATTCAGCCGAAGCTGCTGCTGCCCAGCCTGCGCGAGCTGTTCGGGGCCGGCGCCAAGGCGGACGATCTGGTCACGGTCGCGGCGCTCGACGCCAACCGGATGATCGAGGTCGCCACCTTCCTCGGCTCGGTGTCCCGCCTGGACGAGGCGATCCGGGTTCTGGATCGGGCGGAGGCCGCGGGCGTGTCGCCGCGCGAGCTGCTGATCGCCCGCGCCGCGTTCGCGGTGAAGGCGGGCGATGACGGCGCCGCCGCCGCCGCGCTGGCGAGGGCGCGCGCCCAGGCGATCCGCGATCCACGTCTCGAGATCGTCGACGCGCAGCTTCATCTGCGGGCGAAGGACGAGCGCGCGCCTGACCAGGCCCTGGCGGTGCTCGACGCCGCGGCGACCCAGTATCCCGACAACCTCGACCTGCAACGGATGCGCGTCGACGTGGTGATCACGTACCGCAAGTGGCACGCCGCCGAGCGCGCGCTCGAGGGGCTGAAGCTGGCGCTGTTCCAGGGTCACCTGTCGATCGCCGAGGCGCACGTGGCGGCGGCCCGCATCGCCGCCCAGATGTCGCGCTGGAACCAGGCGCTCGGTGAATACAGGATCGCGCTCGCCGACGAGTCGTGGAACGCGGGGCTGTGGATGGAATACGGCCGCGCCGCCGAATCGGCGGGCCGTTCGCTGATGGCCCGCGAGGCCTACACCGAGGCAGCCCGGCGCGCGCCGAAGAATCCGGAGGTCTTGCAGGCCATCCGCCTTCTCGACGATCGGATGCTGAGGCTACGGGGCGCCAGCTCTGGTGCGACGCCATGAAGACGGCCTGGTACTTCCTGCTCGTCGCGGCGATCTGTTTCGAGGGGCTCGGCCGCAAGTACCTGCCGCAGGTCCCGAACTTCGCCTTCTACTTCTCGAAGGACGTCGTGCTGCTGTTCGGCTACCTCCGTTTTCGCCGCCCGGCGTACATCACCCAGGTCAACAGCTGGCTGTATCGCGGGTTCAAGGCGTTCTGGGTCGTCGGGTTCGCCTGGACCGTCCTGGAGCTGTTCAATCCCGAGCAGTCGTCGGCTCTGCTCGGCGCGCTCGGCATGCGCGCCTACTGGCTGTGGTGGGCGGCACCTCCGATCATCGCCAACATCCTGGATGACGAGACGGAGAAGCGACGGGCCGTCTACGTCTTGCTGGGAGCCGCGGCCGTCGTCTCCGTCTTCGCGGCCATCCAGTTCGCGCTGCCGGCAACCTCGCCGCTCAACGCGTACGCGCCCGTCCAAGGCGAGGAGGTCGCGACGGCCGTCGTGGCGTCGACCGGCCGCAGCCGCGTCGCCTCGACCTTCAGCTACGTGAGCGGGTTTTCGGATTTCAACATCCTGATTCCGACGCTGATCATGTCGTTCGGCCTCGACGCCCGCGACAAGCGCTTGCGGAGAGCCGCGTTCATCATCACCTGCCTGGCGGCGGCCGTGGTGCCGATGTCGGGTTCCCGGTCGTCCGTCGTGCTCGGATTGGCGGTGTTGGTGATCTCCGTCTGGAGCGCCGGCCTCCTGTTCACGCGCATCGGGCGCCGCATCCTCGTGGGCGGTGCGATTGCCGGCGTGCTCGCGGTGGCGGTGTTTCCGGAGGCGTTCGTCGGCGTGCAGAGCCGGTTTCAGAACCAGGAAGAAACGGAAGGGCGCTTTGTTCAAGTCGCGGCCACGGCCCTGCCGCCGCTCGCGCTGGCGACCTATGACTATCCGGCCTTCGGGCTGGGAACGGGGATGTTGCAGAACGCCCGCGCCGCCATGGCGATCCCGATCAAGTACGAAGTCGAGGTCGAGGCCGCCCGCTACCTCGTCGAGATCGGCGTGATCGGATTCGTGCTGATCTGGCTGACGAAGCTCGGTCTCGCGGTCGCCCTCGCCAGGGCCTACTTCGTGTTGAAGCGGGCGGGGCGCCGCGGCGCGGCCGCCGCCGCGCTGTCGTACTCATTCTTGACGCTCATCGGCAACATGGCCTTCGACCACATCTGGCAAGCGCTGTTCTTCCTCGGGTGCGGCTCGATCCTGGCCGAAGTCGTCTCGGTCATGCGCGAACGCGCGGCGGCGACTGTCACCGCCAGTGGTGGCGCCCCGGTGACGGGCGGCGCCGTCGCCGCGGCATGAAAATTCGTCGCTCCCGCGCCAGGACTGTGACGCCCAACCGTGGCGCTTTCCCCGCAATTGAGCTAATTTACCCGCCTTCTCGGGAAAGGTCGTTGACGTGAATTCGCCTCAAGATCTCAGCGTCGGCGAGCTGCTGGGCGACGCCGGTTCGAAGATCGATTTTCGAGCCTACTGGCGGACGATCCGCAAGCGCTGGCCCTTCGTGGTGCTGTCGGTGCTGGTCGGGACCGCGATCGCGTTCGTGGTCACCTATCGGGAGCCCAAGGTCTACGAATCGACCTGTCAGGTGATCATCGAGCCGCAGGCGCCGCAGGTGCTGCCGGGCGCGAAGGACGTCGTCGAGCTGGGCACGGGGTCGTACTGGGCCGACCGGGAATTTTACGAGACGCAGTACCGCATCATCCAATCGACGGCCGTCGCCCAGCGCACCGCCGAGAAGCTGGGTCTGCAATACGATCCCGACTACGGTCCGGTCCAGCAGACGAACCGCAACCTCGCCGACCTGGGACGCGCGCTGGCGGGGCAGGTCTCGGTCAAGGCGCTCAAGGAGTCCCGCGTCGCGCTCATCACCGTCACCGACAGAAAGCCGCAGCGGGCGGCGCTGATCGCCAACACGCTCGCCGACACGTACATCGAATACAACCTCGACTACAAGCTGGAGGGCGCGCGGACGGCGATGGCCTGGCTGGCCGAGCAGGAGGCCGAGCTGAAGACGCAGCTCGAGAGCTCCGAGATGAAGTTGTACCAGTTCAAGAAGGACCGGAACCTGCTCGCGGTCAGCCTGGACGACAAGCAGAGCATGTTGAGCCAGAACCTCGCCAGCGTGAACACCAAGCTGACAGAGCTGCGGATTCACATCCTGGAACAGGACGCGAAGCGGCGAATGATCGAGCGGGCGCGCAACAACATCGCCGAGGAAGAGACGCTGCCCGAGATCCGCGCGAACAACAACATCAGCTCATTGCGCGGCTCGTTCGTCCAGCTCGCGAAAGAATACGGTGACCTGTCCTCGAAGTACGGCCCGGAACACCCGCGCATCAAGGCGATCACGGCGCAGATGGACAGCATCAAGAAGGCCTACCAGGAGGAGATCGACGGCGTCCTGGCTTCGTTCGAGAAGTCGTATCAGCAGATGCTCGACAACGAGCGATCGCTGAAGACGATGATGGACAAGGAACGTAAGGACGCGATCGAGCTCTCCAAGATCGAGGTCGACTACAAGCCGCTGCAGCGCGCCGCCGAACAGAACACCAAGATGTACGGGCTGATCGCGAGCCGGCAGAAGGAGATCGACACGACCGGTCCCATGCGGGCGAACAACGTTCGCGTGCTGGAGCGGGCGACGGAGCCCGGGATCCCCGTGCGGCCGAGGCCGCTGCAGAACCTGATGATCGGCCTGCTGCTGGGTCTCGCCACCGGTATCGGCCTGGCGTTCGTGATCGAGGCGCTGGACAACACGCTGAAGACGCAGTCCGACGTCGAGCAGTTCCTGGGCGTTCCGGTGCTGGGCCTGGTTCCGATCATCGGCAAGGCGCCGGCCGGAGAGCAGGAGTCGGACGACCTGCGCGATCGTGATCTCGGGGTGTTCCTGGACCCCAAGTCGGTCGCCGCGGAGTGCTGCCGATCGATCCGGACGAACATCCTGTTCATGTCTCCCGACAAGCCGATGCGGATCTTCGTCGTCACGAGCCCGAGCCCACAGGAAGGAAAGACGACGACCGCCATCAACCTGGGCGTGACCATGGCCGAGGCGGGCGGACGGGTCCTCCTGGTCGACACCGACATGCGCCGCCCGCGGCTGCACAAATCCTTCGGCGTCCCCAATCAGACCGGCATCTCGACGGTCACTGTCGGCAAATCGACCATCGAGGAGGCGATCAAGCGGACCGACGTGCCGAACCTCGACGTCTTGCCGTGCGGACCGGTGCCGCCCAACCCGTCGGAGCTGTTGCACACCGACCGTTTCGCGCACGTGCTGGCCGACTGCGCGAAGCTCTACGATCGAATCATCCTGGATTCGCCGCCCACGTCGGCGGTCACGGATCCGGCGGTGCTCGGCAACCTGTCCGACGGCGTCGTTCTGGTCGTGAAGGCGGGCGAGACGACGCGAGACGCGGCCATGCACGCCCGCCGACAGCTCGGGGGCGCCAAGGCCCACCTGTGCGGCGTCATCGTCAACGCGATCGACTTCTCGAACCCGGCTTACGGCTACGACTACTACTACCGGAACTACTACCGGTACGGGTACACGTACGGCAGCGAGCCGGATCAGAAGGCGACCAGCTGAGCGTCGGTCCCGATGGCGACGGCGCTGGTAACAGGGGTGACCGGCCAGCTCGGCTTCTACGTCGCCGAACGTCTGGCCCGGCGGGGCGTGACCGTGTGGGGGTTGGTCAGGCAGTCGACGATCGGCCGCCTCGACGCTGATACGTCGCTGCCCTATCGACCGATCACCGGCGATCTCCTGGACGAGTACTCGCTGCTGTCGATCCTCGAGGAGGTCAAGCCCGCCCAGATCTTCAACTTCGGGGCGCAGAGCTTCATCCCGTCGTCGTGGACGCAGCCAATCCTGACCGCCCAGTACACCGGGCTTGGCGTCGTCCGACTGCTGGAGGCGGTCCGCCGCGCCGCCCCGGACTGCCGCGTCCTGCAGGCCGGATCCAGCGAGCTGTTCGCGGGCGGCGATCGATCGCCGCAGAACGAAGACGCCCCCATTCAGCCGCTCAATCCGTACGGAATCGCGAAGGCGTTCGCGTTCCATACGATGCGCGCCTATCGAAGCCAGTACGGCCTGTTCGCGACCAACGCGATCTTCTTCACCAACGAGTCGTTTCGCCGCTCGCCCGAGTTCGTGTTTCGCAAGGTGACCCGCGCGGTGGCCGAAATCGTCGCGGGCAAGCGGCAGCAGCTGATGCTCGGCAACCTCGAGACCGTGCGCGACTGGGGCTACGCGCCGGAGTACGCCGACCTGGCGATCGATATCCTGAGCCAGGAGCGCGCCGATGATTTTGTCGTTGCGACCGGCGAGGCGCACACCGTGCGTGACCTGGTATCGACCGCGTTCGGCCTGGTGGGCCGCGACTGGCAGCAGTACGTCAGCGTCGACAGCGGCCTGGTCCGCCGCAGCGAAGCGGTTCCGATCGTCGGCGACGCGGCGAAGCTGGTGCGGACGCTCGGGCGCGGACCCTCGATCAAGTTCGAATCGGTGCTGCGCCTGCTGCTGGCCAACGATCTACGCGCCTTCGGCTGCGACGTCCCGTTCGCAGTGCCGAAAGTCGCGGTCTAGCCGCTCGCGCTCGTCTCAGAGCAGCGCTTCTCCGCCGGGAAGCCTACCGACTAGAGCGCATCTCGTAAATCGCTCCGCTCGCTCAACTCTTCGGCGGGGGCGGGAGGGACGGCTGTTCGGCCGGCCTCCGCGAGCAAGCTCGGAATCCCGTCGGCCGCAACGATCCAAGCGGCCGCCTACGCTCCGGCCGACCGAACAGCCG
>Ga0066903_100001129_pt1 | contig 18881 bp, 17 predicted proteins | sample PanSoiMetaGPlot1_FD_67491 | JGI IMG/M metagenome (GOLD analysis project Ga0066903, IMG submission 67491) | Tropical forest soil microbial communities from Panama analyzed to predict greenhouse gas emissions - Panama Soil - Plot 1 (version 2) | ecosystem: Environmental > Terrestrial > Soil >... | reverse complement strand
CCGAAGAACCAGTTCCAAACTCATCTCCGCACTCTCGCGTCAATTGCCAAATTCCTAAATGACCGCACGACTCGCGAGAAACTGGGCAGCGCAAAATCGACTGACGAAATTTTGTCAATCTTTCGCGACTCAAAATAAATTGTAGCCGCCCCGCTCAGTCGGGGCGAATTATCGAAACGCGGCGACGGAGCGCCGCGGCTACAGAAATGGAAACGTTCCAAACGATCCTCGCGAGAAGACTCGCTGACGCGCTGGCCAAATCCGGCTTTCCGAACGCAGGAGAGCTGACGCAAGCAACCGATCCGCGATTTGGCGATTATCAGACAAATGCGGCGCTTGTTCTCGCCAAGCAACGCGCCGAAAATCCGAGAAACGTTACCGCCAAAATTTTACAGCAGCTGGATGTCGCCGATTTGTCGGAAGCGCCGGCCGTCGCGGGCGCGGGTTTCATCAATTTCACATTGCGTGCCGACGCAATCGCGAAAAAAGCTGCTGAAGTTTTTGGCGACGAACGTCTCGGCGTTGAAAGATCGACATCGCCAAGAAAAATCGTGGTTGATTTCGGTTCGCCCAATGTGGCGAAGCCGATGCACGTCGGTCACATTCGCAGCACCGCGCTCGGCGACGCCCTCGCGCGGATTGCGACCTTTCTCGGTCACGACGTGATTCGCGACAATCACATCGGCGATTGGGGCACGCAGTTCGGGATGGTGATTTGGGGTTGGAAAAATCTTTTGGATAAGCAAGCCCTTCAGCGCGACCCGCTCGCCGAGATCGTCCGCATTTATAAACAGACGAACGCAAGGTCGACATCCGACCCTGCGGTGCGCGAAGCCTGCCGCCAGGAGTTGGTCAAGCTTCAATCCGGCGACAAAGAGAACACTGACATCTGGAACGAGTGCGTCGCCCTCTCGATGCAGGATTTCGAACACGTTTATGAATTGTTGGACGTTGATTACGACATCCAGTGTGGTGAGAGCTCTTATAACGATCAATTACCCGGCGTCGTCGATCGCTTGCTCAAATCGAACATCGCGGAAATCAGCGAGGGCGCGGTGGTTGTCTTCTTTCGCGATATTCCGGAATTGGCGGACAAGCCGTGTATCATTCGAAAGAGCGATGGCGGCTTCAATTACGCGACCAGCGACATCGCGACCGTCGATTATCGAATCGAACAGTTGAAGCGCAACACGCTTTGGTATGTGGTCGGCGCGCCGCAAGCGTTGCATTTCAAACAAATTTTCGAGATCGCGCAGCGCGAAGGACGCAAAGCCGATTTCCGGCACATTCCATTTGGGAACGTTCTCGGTGAAGACCGCAAACTGATGAAGACGCGCTCCGGCGAAAACGTGCCGCTGCGACAATTGTTGGAAGAAGCGTGCACGCGCGCGCGCAAGATCATCGAGAAAAAAAATCCGGATTTGAGCGAACCGGAAAAGATCGACATTGCGCGGAAGATCGGTATCGGCGCGGTCAAGTATGCCGATCTCTCCCAATATCGAATGACAGATTACATTTTTTCGTGGGATAAATTGCTGGCGCTGCAAGGCAACACCGCGCCGTATTTGCAAAACGCTTACGTCCGGATCCGCTCAATCTTTCGGAAAGCGGGCGAACGTGCCCCTAAGATCGGCGATTTCGTTCTCAAAAAAGCGGCTGAAATAACGTTGGCAAAGCGGCTTTGCCAGCTGGCCGAGATCGTTCCGCAGGTGTTGAACGATTTCCGCCCGAACATTCTGGCCAATTATCTGTTCGATCTGGCGAACGGTTTCCACGCCTTCTACGAAGCGTGCCCGGTGCTGAAGTCGGACGAACCGTTGCGGACGTCGCGGCTGGCGCTGTGCGATTTGACTGGCCGTGTTCTGGAGCGCGGACTCGATTTGTTGGGCATTAAAGTGCCGGAGAAGATGTGAAGAAAACGCCGAACATCGAACGTCGAACAGCGAATGTCGAAGTCGGAGTCTGCATTCGGCGTTGGACGTTCGGCGTTGGGCGTTCGACGTTTTCTTCCATCCTGTGAAGACACAGCATCCACTCATTCCAGTCTGCACTTACCGGTTGCAACTGAACCGGTGGTTCACGTTCATGCAGGCGCGCGAGATCGTGCCGTATCTGAAGGCGCTGGGAATCAGTGACGTTTACGCCTCGCCTTACTTCCAGGCCAGCCCAGACAGCCTGCACGGTTACGACATGACCGATCACAACAAGCTGAACGTGGCGATCGGTTCGCAGGAAGATTACGACGCGTGGATTGCCGAATTGCACGCGCACGACATGGGCCAGGTCCTCGACTTCGTCCCGAATCACATGGGTGTCACAGAACCGGGCAACAAATGGTGGACCGACGTGCTCGAGAACGGGCCGAGCTCGATGTACGCCCCGTACTTCGACATCGATTGGCGGCCGCTCAAGTCGGAGTTGCGCGATAAAGTTCTGCTGCCGATCCTGACCGATCAATACGGGCGAGTGCTCGAACGCGGCGAGTTGCAGGTCCGTTTTGAAGAAGGCGCGTTCTACCTTGATTACGGAAAACAGAAGCTGCCGATCGCGCCCGGCACTTATCGATTTGTTCTCGAAATCGCGCTGGAAAATCTCGCCGAATACAAAGACGAAGAATTTTACGCTGAGTTCCAAAGCATTCTGACCGCGCTCGAATATTTGCCGCGCCGAACGGAGACCGATCCCGAAAAAATCGCCGAGCGCGCCCGAGAAAAAGAAATCGTAAAGCGACGACTGGAGCGGCGTTGTCGGGAAGCGCCGCAAGTCCAGCGGGCGATTGAAAAGGCGCTCGCGCAAATCAACGGCCGGCCGGGCGACCCGCGGAGTTTCGATAAGCTCGATGAGCTTTTAAACGCGCAATCTTACCGGCTCGCATTCTGGCGGGTCGCGGCGGAGGAAATTAATTATCGGCGCTTCTTTGACGTGAACGATCTGGCCGCGATTCGAATGGAATTACCAGAAGTATTCGATGCCGCACATCAGTTGCTGATCGATCTTGTCCGGCGGGGCGCGGTGACCGGACTGCGGATCGATCATCCCGACGGTTTGTATTTGCCGAAGGAATATTTGGAAACGCTCCAGCGGCGTTGCGCGAAGGCGGTTGGCATTCCACTGCCCAAAGATGGAGGCACCGTTTACATGATCGCGGAGAAGATTTTGACCGGGGCGGAAAAGCTGCGGGCAGATTGGCCGCTGCACGGAACCACGGGTTACGATTTTGCCAATCAAGTGGCCGGCGTCTTGGTTGACGGTTCGGCGGAAGCTGCCATCACAAAAACTTTTCATCGCTTCATCGGGCACTCGATGCACTTCGGGCATCTGGTTTATGCGAAGAAACGCCTAGTGATGCGCATTGCGCTGGCGAACGAAGTGGAAGTGCTTGGCAATATGCTCGACCGGTTATCGGAAAAGAATCGCTGGTACCGCGATTTCACTTTTGAAGCGCTAGCGCGCGCGGTGCGAGAAACAATCGCCTGTTTTCCGGTTTATCGGACCTATCTCGCGCCTGGCCAGCCGGTGAGCGACGAAGATCGCCAAGTGATCGAGCGCGCGATCGCTGCCGCCAAGCGCCGTAATCCGGCGATAGAGGAATCGATCTTCAATTTCCTTCGCGACATTCTGCTTTTTCGGTTCCCGGAAAATTTGGATGCGCAGGCGCGCGAGGAGCACATCCATTTCGTCCTGAAGTTTCAGCAATTCACCGGACCGATCATGGCCAAGGGTCTCGAAGACACGGTGTTCTACATTTACAACCGTCTCGCGGCGCTCAATGAAGTCGGCGGCGAACCGCAGCAATTTGGTCTCAGCATCGATGCGTTTCACCAGCGGAATCTGGATCGACATCTTCACTGGCCGGCAACACTCCTCGCCACCTCGACGCACGATACTAAGCGCGGCGAAGATGCCCGCGCGCGAATGGTCGCGATCTCGGAAATTCCAGAGCTTTGGCGCCGGTCGTTAGCGAAATGGCGGACTGTGAACCGCCGTTGGAAGAGAACGGTGAACGAATCGGAAGCCCCCGACGCGAACGAAGAATATTTGCTCTACCAAACTTTGCTTGGGACGTGGCCGACTAGGTCTGATGGGACGGCAGAGAAAAACATGGGTTCCGAGTACGTCGAGAGGATTCAGGCTTACATGACCAAGGCACTGAACGAGGCGAAGCTGAACACGAGCTGGATTCAACCGAACGAAGAATGGCTGGCCGCGACGCGCGACTTTGTCAAGAGAATTTTGGAGCCGGGCGTAAAGAACAAATTTTTGCCCCATTTTCTCCCGGTGGTGGAAGAGATCGCGCGACTCGGCGCCGCTAACTCGCTCGCGCAGACGCTGCTTAAGCTGACTTCGCCCGGCGTGCCCGACATTTATCAGGGGAACGAAATTTGGGATTTCTCGCTGGTCGACCCCGATAATCGGCGCCCGGTCGACTACAAAGCGCGCGCGGAAATGCTCTCGTGCTTATCGAGCAAGTCTCCGGCCGAGCTTTTGCAGGGTTGGCCGGACGGACGGATCAAACTGTTTCTGACGCAGCGCGTATTGCGTTTTCGGAGCGAACATGTCGATCTTTTCCGGCGCGGAGATTACCTTCCGCTGCGCGCAACCGGGAGCTTTGCCGATTGTTGCGTGACCTTCGCGAGACAATTGGACCAGCAATTTGTCGTGGTGATCGTGCCGCGGCTCTCATCGCGGATAGGCTTTCCGCCAACCGGCGAACGCTGGAAGGAGACAGCGATCGAATTACCTGAGAATCTGTTGTTCGAACGCGCGCGCGAAGTTTTTACCGGGCCAGAGCTAACGATTCAGAACCGGCAAATCCGTCTTGCCGATGCGATGTCGACCTTGCCGTTTGCGGTGGTGACCAATCAGTGATGCGCTCCTTGAGGAAATTTGTCGGTCAGGTCGCCGACCCAGTGAGAAAAGTTACCGAGATTTTTTGCCAGGTCGGCACCGAAACTCACAAAAGTGATGTGCGGTGAAGCGACGATCAGCATCACGCTCAGGAGCGCGAGATTCATCAGATAAATCACGACCAGGGAAAAAAATGTTCCGTGGTCGCGCAGGTCAGTTTGGTTCTTCGGAATCATCCAGCAGGTAAACGTGAGATGGAACGCCCAGGTTGCGCCAATCACGGCGTAGAGCAGTCGGCCATACGGCTGCATGTTACAAAAGACGCTGAGCGCGCCATAGATCGCGATGGCGAGGATGCTGTAGATGGGAAAAAAATAAGGGGCGAGCGCGATCCAGAAGTTGGTGCGGTTAGTGACCACGTGGCCGCCGTCGCTCCCGACTCGGAATCGGCTAACGCGGCCGCCCATTAACCAGATCCAGAACGCGTGCGTGAGTTCGTGTCCGAAAACGTAAAGCACAATTGGCCGCGGCAGACCGACGAACGCGATCAACCAAAGAACCGCGCCTAACGAAAAGAACCAGAACTCCTGTCCGGCCCACAGACGTTGGGTTAGCGTCTCGCGCGCGAAGACGGTGAAGAAAGTTTGGGTCAGAATCGCGCAAAATGGCAACAGAAAAATCGCAAACACAAATTTCACCCAGCGCGTCGGCACCATCAACGAAGTCATCATCGCCGAGCCGCGCCTGGTTGGGACAACGTCGGGCGGAACTTTTGCCCGGCCCGTGGGCTTCCGTCCACGAACCATCGGCGATCTTCGATTCATCAAAGCGATCTTATCGCAAACTAGGACCAAGAGGAGGCGGAAGAGGAACCCGCGTCAGGCTCGGCCCATGTAGGCGCCGGTGCGAGTGTCGATCTTGATGGTCTCGCCTTCTTTAATGAAGAGCGGAACGTTGATGGTCATGCCGGTCTCGAGTTTCGCCGGTTTGGTGACGTTGCTCGCAGTGTCGCCCCGGACGCCTTCCGGGGACTCGATCACTTTCAAATTGACCGATGCCGGCATTTCAATCTGGACCGCCCTGCCGTCGGCGTAGAGAACCTGGACTGCGAGGTTTTCGACGAGATAATCTTTTGTGTCGCCGACCAAATTATCCTGGAGCGTGATCGTGTCGTAGGTTTCGGGGTCCATGAAATGGTAGCCGTTGTGGTCCTTGTAACTGAACTCGAGTTGTTTTCGGTCGATGTCGATCAATTCAACTTTGTCAGTGGAACCAAACCGGACATCGGCGCTGTTGCCAGTGTTGATGTAGCGGATAATCGCCTGGACGAACGCACGCTTGTTTCCCGGCGTGCGATGATGCACTTCCAGCACGGTGGCGGTATTGCCGTTATATTTTATCGCCATTCCGCGGCGGAGATCATTAGCTAGCGCTGCCATCTCAAAAAGTGATCAGTGACAAGTGACGAGTGAAAAAGAGGGCGGACGTTACCTGCGTTGCGTGATTTTGCAATCGTATGGCGGGTGCATCGCTGCCGTAAGCGGCAAACCGGAGCGTTTGCCCTACAATAACTTCAAGCGCGTCAAATCTTGTGAGTCGACCACGCCGACCGGGACTTTATTGTCGTCCACCACCACGAGGTCGTCGATGCGATGGGTCTCGAGCAGCTTGAGAACTTCAACGGCCAGCTTGTCCTTGTGCACGGTGACCGGGTTCAACGTCATCAAGTCGGCCACGAGCCGTTCGCCGACCTTCGGATCGGACTGAAAATGCCGGGCAAAATCTCCATGGGTGAAAATCCCAAGTAATTGCCGGTCTTCGCCGGCCACCACCGCAGCGCCGGCGCGCACACTCGTCATCGCTCCGAGCACCTCGCGCACAGTCGCAGTCGGCGGAACGACCGCCATCGATTCCCGCGGCCGCATCACCTGATGCACGCGCATGAGTAAACTGCGCCCGATTTTTCCGCCCGGATGAAATTTCGCGAAGTCTTCTTTGTTAAACCCGCGTGCTTCCAAGAGGACCATCGCGATCGCGTCGCCCAGGGCGAGCATCGCCGTCGTGCTTGATGTGGGCGCGAGATTTAAAGGACAAGCTTCCTGTTCGACCTTTACATCGAGGACGACATGCGCGTTTTTCGCCAGGGTCGAATCGACGTCACCGCAGATGGCGATGATCTTGACCTGGAATCGGGCAATCGCCGGCAAAATCCGCACTAGTTCTTCGGTTTCGCCGCTCGAACTAAGCGCCAAAATCACGTCGCCGTCCGCGACCATCCCGAGATCGCCGTGCAGCGCGTTCAACGAATCGAGGACCACCGCGGGGGATCCGGTGCTGGTGAGCGTTGAGGCGATTTTCCCCCCGATGTGACCCGATTTCCCGACACCGAGCACGACCACTTTGCCGCGGGCGTCCACCGCCTCCTTGATCAATGCGACCGCGCGGGAGAAATCGTCACCCAGCCGCCGACGCAGCCGCTCCAGTTCTCGGATTTCCAAGTCGAGCACGCGCTTCGCTTTTTCCAAATAATCCATTTATCTTGACAATTGTGCGCTGGAGGAGTCTAACCGGCAAGAAACTTGCAGGGGCCTTAACAGGAGAACAGCAATGAAAAAGCTCGCGACGCTTGGGATTCTCATGGTGGTCGCGAGCCTGGTTTTCGCGCAACCGCCCCAACCGCACAAGAAAACGTTCGCAGCCAAGGCCGGGAAAGTGCGGGCCGCTCCGACTCCGCCGCCACTGAGGAAGGAAAATACCGATGGCGTTCTTCCACGCGCTGCCCGCGGCGGCAATCCATTTCAAATGCTAAATCCGAAGGCGCCACCGGAGTACGGAACGGCCGAGGACAGCGTGGTGCTCGATCCCGATACGGGAAAGTGGAAGGGCATCAAGCTCTTCACCATTTATTTCTGATTTCTATTTCGACGTTGAACGTTGGGCGTTGAACATTGAACGTTGAAGATTGGACGCGCCTTCTAACTCTCCTGTTGTCGCATTCTATTGCGCGACTTTTCTCAAACCGGAGATGCTGCATATCTACCGGCAAGTCACCGGGCTTCGGCGCGTTCAACCGATCGTCGTCGCGCAAAAACGCGAGAAGCCGGACAAGTTTGCCTTTGATAAGATCGACGTCATCCCAAGACCGGCGACGCATTTTCTTCGGCGCTTTTGGTTTCGGCAGCTCTTGAACAAGCCGTGGCAGCTTTCATCGGGAGAACAGGGGGCGATTACTGACATTTTGAATCGGGAAAATGCGCAACTTTTCCACATTTTTTTCGGGCATATTGCGGTCCATCTTTTGCCGCTGATTCGGGCGTGGCCGAAGCCAAGCATTGTTTCGTTTCACGGCGCCGACGTTTTGGTCGACATGGAAAAACCGGCGTATCGAAAAGCGACCAAACAAATGCTCGAGGCAGTCACGCGCGTTTTCGTTCGCGCCGCGTCTTTGAAACGCGCCGTAGTCGAGCTCGGGTGCGATGATAGCAAGATCGACATCGTTCGCACCGGAATTCCGTTACATGAGTTTCCGTTTCGGGAGCGCGAATTTCCCACCGATGGCGAATGGCGTTTTCTTCAAGCAAGCCGGCTCATTCAGAAAAAGGGTCTGGCGACAACGCTGCACGCGTTCACTGATTTTCTTGAGCACTATCCGAAGGCGACCCTGACCATCGCCGGTGAGGGTCCAATGCTCACCGAGCTGAAGGAATTGACGCGCAAACTCAAGATCGACAAGCGCGTCGCACTCCCTGGTTTCATGGTTCCGGAAAAATTGCGCGAGGTCTATTACGCATCGCATATCTTTTTGCATCCGAGCGAGACCGGGAGCAACGGAAATCAGGAAGGTATTCCCAATTCAATGTTGGAAGCGATGGCCACCGGTCTTCCCGTCTTTGCAACCGATCACGGTGGAATCCCCGAAGCGATCGAAAATGGGGTGAGTGGAATCCTTGTCCCAGAGCGCGATCACGAGGCGCTCTCGCGCGCCTTACTTGACGCCGTGCAAGATCGACATCCTCTCGCCCGGCTCGGGCGCAACGGCGCGAACGCCGTGGCCGCGAAGTTCGACCAGCGGAATCAAATTCGCCGGCTTGAAGAGATTTATTTGTCGATCATCGGCAGGGCCGGCTGAGAATCGATCACGCCCTTTTCGAGTCGAGCGAAGAAACTCATAAGTTGTTTGCGCACCGCTTCAAACGAAACGCGTTCGGCTGCACGCCACTGCGTTTCGACGATCGCGGTCGCGCGGCCAGCTGTGTTTTTCAGCAACTCGAGGGCAATGGTTTTCAGCTGCGCCGTCGTCCGGCCTTCACCGCAATAATTCGCAAACACAAGCCGATCAATCGCGCCGTCGCCGCCGACACAAATCGTGCCGCAAAGGAGCGCGTCGCCCGCCACTTGTCCGGGCACGCGGCTGCGGTCGAGCTGGAGGACGATCTTGTGCCTCGCCATTTCGCGGAGGTAATCGGGGTATGGCTGGAGCTTGTCGTGGACGCGCAATTTTCCCGGAGGAAATTTCAGTTCGGCCAAACGTCTGTCGCCTTTTCGGCGATCGAGATTGAAAACTGTGACCGGTTCACCGCTCGCGACGCAAAGCTCCCGGGCGAGCAAAAGGGCCGCGAAATGATTTCGGGACGCTACCTCCCATTCGCGAGTGCCAATGAAAATTCCGCGCTGGTCGGTCGGTAAAACGGTGAATTTCCATTGTTCGTCATCAAGTGGATACGGCGTTGGAATGAACGCGACCGTTTCGGCGTCGTGCTGCGGCCGCGCGCGCCAAAAAATCTCCGCCGCCTCCGGCGTGGTTGCGAGGCACCCGTCAGCCTGTGCGACGATCCACATAAAACGCGCGAGCCTTTTCGGATCGCGCAACTGTTCAGCAATTTGATGGAGCCCGGACTCTTTCAGCGTCACCGCGACCGTTCGTCTTTCCTGTTTGCATTCAGTCAGCGCGCGTTCAGTTGCTTGAAAATTCCCGCGCAAGACAAGGAGGATCGGCCGTTTTTCCTCAATCGCGGTCTTTGTTGTGCGGTGAAATGATCCGCACGTGCAAGCGGCGAAGCCGTGGAGATTGACCGGCGGATGCACGTGGTCGGTTGGACCGACCGGTTCCTCAAAATATTGTTCGAGGTCACGTCCGCCAGGGTTGAGAACGCTGAGGCGAAAATCGGCTGCGTCGTCGGACGCCATTCTATTCGTCGTTTGATCCCGGTGGAGAAGGAGTCCCGGCTTTCAGTAGCGCCCCTTCATCCACTTCGTCCATCGGTCCCACCGGAACGGCGCGCCGGATCTCCACCGGCGTCTCTTCCGGCTGCGGTTCAACTCGGATCGCGCGCAAAATCGGTTTTTCCTCTGGGCGGTTTCTTACCGGCTGCGGTTTTTGATTGAGAATCTCGGCATCCGTTTCGCCGGGCAACCGGTTGTTGATCCTTTGCGGCGCTTCTATCTTCCCAATTGGTTCATTGGCGACATTGTCAGCCTTGGCAATGGATTTCGCAGAATTGTAGGGATCGTTTTCCGCCAAAAGTGTCGAACTTTTGACGATCACTGGTTTGAGTTCATTTAAATCAGTCGCGAGTTGGGCGCGCGGGGCTTCGGTAGCCGGCGCATCCGCCAAAGCCCGCACGCGCGGTTCGCCGTGGACATTGCACAGTTCAGTCGGCATTTGTGCTGCGGTCGCGATTTCCATGTCGGTCGTGCGCTTTTGAACTGAATCGCTGCTCGCGCCTTTTACCGTCTCGTAGCATTTGTCGGTCGCGAGCATTCCGGAACGCGAGCAAATCTCCACATCCTTCAAGCCGGACGGTCGTTTGATTTCCTTCGGCGGATAATGTGCGGCAGCGGCGTTCATGACGTCCACCCACACCGGTAACGCCAGCTCCCGGCCAAACGCGCCGCGGTAAATCTTCTGCGGCTTATCGAACCCGGCCCAAACCGCGCAGGTAAAACTGCTGTCGTAGCCGGCAAAAAGCGCATCGGTGAAATCGTAAGCGGTGCCGGTTTTTCCAGCGGCCGGGAATTTCTTGAGACCGAATTCCGTTCGCGCTGTCTTGCCCGTGCCGTCCTCCAGCGCATCGCTCAGACACGAATGAACTTCATAAGCCGTCTCCGGCTTGATCACATTTTCTTTTCTGTACTCGCGCTGTGCGACCCAAACTGTGCCGTCTTTTTCTTCGATTTTCTCCAAAATGTGCGGCGCTGCCGTCCGCCAGCCCTCATTTGGAAAAATTGTGTAGGCAAGAGCAAGCTCGGCCAGCGTGATTTCGCTGCTGCCAAGCAACGTCGCCGGATATGGTCGCAAACTGGATCGAATGCCGGCAGTTCGACAAAGTTGCAGAACTTCATCGAGCCCCGCGTCCATTCCGATTCGCACGGTAGCGCCGTTCTTTGATTTGGCGAGCGCCTGCCGTGCGGTCATTGTGCCTTCGTAACGGTTCTCCGCGCTTTCCGGCCCCCATTCGCCGAGGATTCCTGTCATTCCACCAATCATCACCGCCCGATTGTCCAGCGGCGAATCTTCAACGACCGTTCCCGGAAACATTCCCTGTTCGAACGCGGTCGCGTAAACAAACGGAAGCATGGCCGTTCCGGCGGGACGTTTTGCCTGCAGCGCGCGGTTATATTGGTTGTGCTCAAAATCGCGCCCGCCCACAAGGACGAGAATTCCGCCGGTCTCGTTGTTCAAACCGATCACGGCGCCTTGCAAATATTCCGGAGCCCGTTGCGCTGAGGCTGTCCCGCTCGATTTCGCGGCGCGAAAACTCGCCGAGTACTCGGCGTAAGTTTGGTGATCGTAACCCGGATGTTGCTCCGCTTTATCGAGATTTCTGCGGAGCGATTCTTCCGCAACCTTTTGCAGGTCGCTGTCGATGGTGGTGTGAATGCGAAATCCTTCATTCATCGCGCGGTCCCAGCCGACCGCGTTGATAACCTGTTGCCGGATGTAATCGACGGCGTAATTTTGGCCCTGCGCGTTTTGCCGGTTGCCAATCACAAGTTCCTGTGCCTCGGCTGCAGCGAGCTGGGAGCCGTCGATGTAACCGAGATCCCGCATGCGAACGAGCGCGTAATTACGTGCGTCACCCGACGCGGCTTTGTCCGTCCAGGGCGAAAGCCGGTTCGGACTTTTAATTAAGCCCGCGAGCATGGCGCATTCGCTCAAAGAGAGCTCGCGTGCCGGTTTCCCGAAATAACCGCGCGCTGCTGCTTCCGCGCCGTAGAGGCCGCCGCCGAAATAAATCCGGTTGAGATAAAGCTCCATGATCTTCTGCTTGTTGAAATTGTCCTCGATCCGCCGGGCGAGGAAAATTTCGAGCAGTTTGCGACGAAACGTTTTTTCCTTGAGCGCGAAACTGTTCCGCGCCAATTGCTGCGTGATTGTACTCGCGCCTTGCCGCACGTGGCCGGCTATCAAATTCTTGAACGTGGCGCGCAGTATTCCAGACAGCGAGTAGCCGTGGTGTTGATAAAACCCGGCGTCCTCGACTGAGATTACCGCCGCGACCAGATCACGCGGTAATTGCTCGTAGGGTATGGTCTCGCGGTTCTCGACGTAGATTTGGCCGAAGATTTTCTCATTTCGATCCAGAATCACGCTCGCCGATTCCATTTGCTCGAGCTTGTTCAGATCGAACGTAACCGCTTGATTTTTCAAATCGGCCAGATTCATCGAGATCCAAATGGCGATGGCGCCCATGATGAAAACGCTGACGGCGATTGGCACATAAAATTCCGGGCGCGAATACCATGGTGGCTGGAACCGATAGCCCGGTGGCGGGACGAGATAATGGCTGGTAGAGGGATTTTTCACGCGGCAGGGGCAAGAATTTAGGCAGCAAACGCCGAACGCTCAACGCCCAACATTCAACGCTCAATTCGGAATCGCGGTCAGTTGAACGTTGGACGTTGGACGCTTGTCACGCCGTAGCTTTCAGCGTAGGCGAATTGGACGTTGAAATCCGCCGGAAACCAACCGCTCATCGAGCTCATTCGTCGCAAGATCGACAATGAGGGTCCACAGCCTTTCGGCTGGTTCATGACACAGGCGCTTTATCATCCCGAGCACGGTTATTATTCGAGCGGCCGGGCGGAAATTGGCCGACGCGGCGATTACTTTACGAACGTGAGCGTTGGTCCCCTCTTTGGCCAACTCCTCGCCCCGCAATTCGCCGAAATTTGGGGGCGTCTTGGCCGGGTCGCCAGCTTTGTAATCATCGAGCAGGGTGCGCATCACGGAGCGTTTGCGCGCGACGTTCTCGCGGCAACCCAACAACGATTTCCGGAATTCTTTGCGGCGTTGTGCTACCAAATCGTCGAGCCGTTTCCGAAATTGCAAGATCGACAAGCGCAAACTCTGCGCGAATTCAGCGATCGCGTGCGTTTGCGAGAATCTCTCGATGAAGTTGAGCCATTCGTCGGGATTCATTTTTCCAACGAGCTGCTCGATGCCATGCCGATCAATCTTCAGCACAAACTGGTTGACCTTGACGGTGACAAGTTCGTTTTCGTTGATTCGCTTGATCAACAGCCGACGAACCAGTCGCAGCTTGATTGGATTGCGAGTGTTGCGGCAAAGTTGCAGCGTGGCTTCGTTTTAGTGATCGATTACGGGTTCACGAGAAGTGAATTCCGCGAGGTAGTTCAAGTCCGCGCCCGCCATCGGCATCTCGATTCTCCGTTCCAAGAAATCGGCGAGGCCGATATCAGTGCGCACATCAACTGGACCAACGTCGCTGACGCTTCCGAGAAAAATGGCCTGCGCGTGCACGGATTTACCGACCAACATCATTTTCTCACCGGCATCATCTCGACGTTCCCCGAGATTATCGCCGCTGAAAAATCGAAGCGCGCTTTGCAAACGCTGCTTCATCCGGAAATGCTCGGCCGCAGCTTCCAAGTCCTTGCCCTGATGAAAGGTGTCGACCTTGGCGCGCCGCTGAGCGGCTTCAAATTTGCCCGGAATTGGCGCGAGGTCCTCGGGCTTTGAGCTATCGGGTATTTGCATCCGGGCAGTTTCCACCTAACTTCCCCGCTCCCTTTTAGCGATAGAATCATGGCCGACGTCGCCAACAAATACGCCGAGAACGCTGCCGGCAAATTTTATGTCGATGAACAGTGCATCGACTGTGATTTGTGCCGGGAAACAGCGCCCGCCAATTTCAAGCGGAACGACGACGGCGGTCACTCTTACGTCTACAAGCAACCGGAATCGCCTGAGGAAGAAAGTCTTTGTAAGGAAGCGATGGAAGGTTGCCCGGTCGAAGCGATCGGTAACGACGGCTCCTAAAAGCACGTTAAACGATAAAGCATTAAAGCGGAAGAGTTGTAGCTGTCGCCGCGTGCCCTGAGCTTGTCGAATGGGGTCTCTGGCGGCAAATACATGAGCACGTAGATTCTCTGCGTGGGCTTCATTTTCACCATCATCGGCCTGATGGTTTCACTGGATATCGTCTGGTGGATCGTCTTGGCGCGTGCAACCAATCACTCTGGCCGGGTGATCATTTCGATTTTCATGTTTGCGATGATGCTCGGCTTGATCGCGATTATCGCGGCGAGAATGTCGCGCGCGGGTTGGGACGAAGTCATTCCGAAATTCGCTGTCTCGGCAATTTTCATCTGGCATTTCATCGGGCTAGGGTTGCTCGCTCTGATCGGGCTTGTGCTCATTCCAATTTTGCTCGGGCAAAAATTTGTTGTTCACAGGGGTCCGGCAAGAGTCGAACAACCGGCCGAATCGAATCATTGGAGCCGCCGCGAATTTCTAAGATTCACGGCAGCGCTGTTGCCGCCCGCTTTCACGTTCGGTCTTACTGGCATCGCACTAACGCAACTGAACAACGTGCGCGTTCGGCGTTTCGTTCTGCCGATTGTCGACCTTCCGAAGGAACTGGACGGAATGACCATCGCGCAAGTCAGTGACATGCATGTCGGCCGATTCACCAAAGGCGAAGTGCTGGAGAAAACGGTCCGCCTTGTCAACGAAATGGGCGCCGACCTGGTGCTGCTCACCGGCGATCTGATCAACGACGCGCTCGCTGATCTCGACACCGGCCTGGAATTGGTTCGAAGGATGAAAGCACGTTTCGGTCTCGCGATTATCGAAGGCAACCATGACCTGATCGAGAACCCGAGAAAATTCGAAACGCGGGTAAAAGCGTCAGGCATTCCGTTCCTGCTCGATGAATCGGCAATTGTGAACGTGCGCGGATTCCCGGTTCAGCTTCTCGGATTAAGCTGGACCCGGGTTCACGGTGAAGGACGGGATGCCGCGATTCGCTCTTCCGTGCGCAAGTTGCTCGAACAACGCGACGCCGGTGCCTTCCCAATTTTCATGGCCCACCATCCGCACGCGTTTGATGCCGCGGCCGACGCTGGGCTGCCGCTGACGCTCTCCGGCCACACCCACGGCGGCCAATTGATGTTGAACGAACAACTCGGATTCGGCCCGGCGCTGTTTCGGTATTGGTCGGGACTCTACCCGCAGGGCCAAAGTAAACTCATCGTCTCAAATGGCGTCGGCAACTGGTTCCCGCTTCGCCTGAATGCGCCGGCGGAGATTGTTCATCTCACTTTGCAGCGAGCGTGAACTTAGAACGCTGTTCCACTTGTCAAACGGGTCCGCAGCAGAAATCTGTTACGATTTTGTGGACGAGTTCGCAGCCGTAGCTTCGCCTGTAGGGGGAGCGGCCGGCTTCCCATCCGCCAGCCCGGCTCGGACGCCACTGGCAGCGTCTCCTACAGAAGCTGATTTCGCCGCTGCAGCTTTGGCGGCTGCTTCGGCCGCGGCCTTCTTCTTCGCTTCCGCCGCTGCAGCTGCGGCGGCCAAATTCTTGTCTACTGCCGCAGCTTCGGCCGGATGGATCTTATGGTAATAGTCGTTTGATCTCGAGAGCTGTTCTTTGCGCAACAGCAGTTGATCGAATCGCTCGCGTTTACTGAGTTCAAATTCCTTGTCCATCTTGATGGCTTCAAAGGGACAAACCTCGACACAAATCTGGCAGCTCATGCAAACCGAGATGTCGATGTCGAACACCTTCGGGTAAAGCTGCGGTTTGCCCATGTAATCGGGCTTCTTGTCGTCGCTCTTAATTATATAAATGCACTGCGGCGGGCATTCCTTCTCGCAAATCTTGCACGCCACGCAACGGAGCCCCGCGTGCGGATCGTTGCCGTCGTAAATCAAAAACGGAAAGTTGCGGTAATTTTCCGGGAGCGGATTTCGCTCCTCCGGATATTGAACTGTGATCAGGCGTTCCTTGTCGAAGTAGCTGCCCGCAAAATTCCGGAGCGTTACTGCCATGCCCTTCAAAATTCCCGCGCCGATCATTAGAGCTTCAATCTCGCTGAAACTATCGCAACTTCACAAGGAAAAGTTGATTGGCACGCGGTGGCTCATCTTTATCTCATTGATTGCTGGAACGTTAAGTGCGCGCGCCGGCGATCGCGGTTTTGAAAGCGGGCCGCAGAGAACGCATTTGATCGAACTCTTCACCTCACAAGGCTGCAGCAGTTGCCCACCGGCCGAAGCTTGGCTGTCGAAACTGAAAAATGAGCCGGGCTTGTGGAAAGATTTCGTGCCGCTTGCCTTTCATGTCGATTATTGGGATCGGCTCGGCTGGCGCGATCCGTTCGCTTCGAAGGAATGGACTGCGCGCCAATATCAATATTCTGCGAATTGGAAAAGTGAGAGCATCTACACTCCGGGTTTCGTCCTCGACGGGCGCGAATGGCTCCAGCGCAACCTACCTGTGTCTTCCAGTGAAACACCTGGCGCGCTCAGATTGTCGGTTACAAAAGGAAAGATTGTTGGCGAATTTATCCCCGCCGGTGGCGCGCCGAACAATCTCGACCTTTATGTTGCCTTACTTACTTTTGAGCAAACCACTAACGTTACCGCCGGAGAAAATAACGGTCGTAAGTTGTCGCAGGATTTCGTCGTGATGTCCTTGATACGCGAGAAAATGCCTGCGGGCAAAGTTGAAGCCCCGGTGACTATTTATCCGGAGCCACCGGCTCCTAATCCAATCGGCGCGATTGCGGCCTGGGTTACTGCGCCGAATCAAATCGAACCGATCCAAGCTGTCGGCGGCTGGTTGCGCTGAGAATTAGCGGTCCACTTCCCCCATGACGATGTCGACGCTGCCGAGTATCACCATCACGTCGGCGACGGTGTGACCGAGGCACATGTCTTCGAGAATCGTCAGGTTGATGAAACTCGGCGGCCGGACGCGATACCGATACGGATTCGGTCCGCCGTCGCTGATCAGATAAAACCCTAGCTCGCCTTTGGGCGCTTCGATGCGCCCGTAGGCTTCGCCAACCGGCGGACGGAAAGCGCGAATCTTGACTTTCGGATTCATGATTGGTCCGGCTGGAATTTGCGCGAGCGCTTGTTTCAGGATCTCCACGCTCTCGCGCATCTCAAGCGCGCGCATCATCAAGCGATCATAAGTGTCGCCGTGATCGCCGAGCGGAACGCGGAATTTGAATCGCGGATAAATTCCGTAGCCATCCACCTTGCGAATGTCATAATTCACGCCGGAAGCGCGCAGCATCGGGCCCGTTACGCCGGCACTAACCGCCAGATCCGCTGGCACTCTGCCGACGTTCTGCGTCCGCGCGATGACGATCTCGTTTTGCAAAATTAATTCCTCGAACTCGTCGAGAAACTTCGGGAATCGATCGACAATCTTCTTGGCCGCCGCGAGCCATTCATCGCTCGCGTCCACGCGGCAACCGCCGAACCGCATGTAGTCGCACATCATCCGTGAGCCGGAGAGCGATTCGAAAAGATCGAGAATTTTTTCGCGTTCGCGGAACGCGTACATGAGCGGGGTACCCCACGCGCCCATATCGCTCAGTAAAAATCCGAGAAGCGAGGCGTGATTTTGTAGTCGCGTCAGTTCGGCGAGAATGACGCGCAAATGTTCAGCGCGCTCCGGAACTTCGACGCCGGCGAGTTTTTCGACACTGAGCGCATAGGCCCAGTTGTTCGACATCGAGCAAAAGTAATCGAGCCGATCCGTGTACGGCATCGAACCGAGGTAACTCGTTTGCTCACCGATTTGCTCGTGGTTGCGATGCAAATAGCCGAAAACTGGTTTGAGTTTGCGGACGATCTCGCCTTCGAGTGCCACGTTCATTCGAAAAACGCCATGGGTCGACGGATGTTGCGGCCCCATCGAAACCTCGAGGAGCTCGCCGTCCAGGCGCGAACTCATTGTCACTGGCGGACGCTCCATTGCTTCGAGTGTTTCAACCGTCGTGCTCATTGCGGTTTCGCCGTGATTTGTTCCGCGCCGTCCAATTGCGGCCGCGGCGTGTAATGTTTCTTCGCGCGCTCGAGCACTTCATCATGCGGCGTTGGTTCCCATTCGAAATCGTCCGGCGAGGCGTAATCTTTGCGCATCGGGTGATCCTTGAATTCGTCCCACATCAAAATCCGGCGTAGATCGGGATGCCCATCGAAGTGAATTCCGTAGAGATCGAAAATTTCGCGCTCCTGTAATTCCGCGCTCCGCCACACCGGCGTGAGTGACGGCAAACGCGCGGCGTCGGTGCGATTTGCGGTTCGCATTCTAATAATGAGCGGCCCGTGTTTCAGCTTCATCGAGTAGAGGTGGTAAACCGCTTCGAGATAACCGGGAATTTTTTCTTCGGTTGTTTCGTCGACTTCTTTTTCAGCACCGTCGACGACCTGCTTCACTTTCGTCGTTTTCTTAACGACGCGATCCAGCCAATCGACCCCGGTCACGTTTGAGCAAAAATCGAAACTGAGCGCTGGATGATCGCGAAGAAACTGTGCAACCGCGACCGCATGTTCGCTGTCGATCAACAATGAAGATTGTTGCGACGGCCCGGGGTTGACGATGATGTCGATCTTAGCCCCGCGCGCGGCCAGCTCCGCCCGATTCTTAATTTGCTCCAACGTCTCCACTTTTCAGACGCGCTCGAGTTCCGGTGGTTGGTAGACTTCGGCATTGGCCGGCGGCTCCAAATCATGCTCGCCGAAATTTGGCACCCGAAATTCGCTCGGC
>Ga0066903_100001128_pt1 | contig 18882 bp, 24 predicted proteins | sample PanSoiMetaGPlot1_FD_67491 | JGI IMG/M metagenome (GOLD analysis project Ga0066903, IMG submission 67491) | Tropical forest soil microbial communities from Panama analyzed to predict greenhouse gas emissions - Panama Soil - Plot 1 (version 2) | ecosystem: Environmental > Terrestrial > Soil >... | reverse complement strand
ATCGACCTCGATAAGCCGAATCATCAGGATTGGCTGGCATGGAGATTTGTGACCGGCGAAACCGTCGATGAGATCGCCGCCGCAATCAGCACATCGCCAGATGTGATCGATGAGGTCATTCAGGCCGTCAGCGACCGTACCGCTTCGGCAAAGCAAGGACCCAGAACCGGGATAAGCGGTGATTACACATACTACTATCTGAGAAAGGATGTTATTGAGGTCGCGAACTATATTTTGGAAAGGTTTGAAACTCTGTCTGCGCGTCGCGCCAATGCTGCCGGCATAGATACCGGAAATCTTCAGAACCTGTGGGGATGCGACTTTCTCATACGTAACAAGGCGCTGGGCGAGAGAATGAAGGGCGGCGACAGGTGGTCAATCGTGGAGACACCGTTTAATGAGATGGCAGAAGCCATATGGCCAATGGACCATGCCTTCGTGGTGGCGTTCGATGACGGCATCCGGCTGTTTCGGTTTGTCAGCATGACGCCGCAGCAGGTTCGCGGCAGGGCCAGTGTAATCCCTCCTAGCAAGAAAATACTGAGGGCCACTTACGGCATATTCAGCAACAGCGGTGCATGGGAGTGTAACGAGTTCATCGTCGGCCTGTTCGGCGGACAGTGGCGGCACATAGACGCCGCGGATAATGTGAAGAGTGCCAGTTGGCTTGACTGGGTGTCTGAGCATCTACTCCCTTCTGTGTTGACAGCGAGGTACAACTGGCATGTGGCCTTCGGTACTATTGCTAATGGTCCTCGCGTGCTTCTGCCCACCAATCCCGTTGCTGCTCTCAATTTATTCCGTAATCGGGAAAAAGACCCGGGAGCGACGAGAAGGCAGAGGTTGAAGCACTGGGTCAGTGAACATTACCGGACGAGGGAAAGCGACCTAGAATTTGTATGTCATCACTTGAGAGGTAACACCGAGTTCCAATGGTACGATCTTTCATGTGAATTGTTTGTGAGCGAATACGATCTGAACATGGCCGCATTCTTTAAGAAGCAGGCTGGTGAGTGGCGTAGCAGACGCATACATAACCGTGTCAAGGCGAGGTCGATAGGTCTATGAGATCGGGAAAGGAAATGGGGGAGGAAACACAAGAATTGCTGAAATACATGGCTGGGCGCGGCCTAGAGCCGATAGAGGCGTGTGCTATAATGGGTGCGGCCCTGACCATAATAATTCCGAAACAAGACAGTAAGGTTATCAATTCATTCATTGAATTGCTGCGCGACACATGGAGACTTCAGAAAGAGGCGGATGATGAGGTTTTTGGAAATAGAACAGAACACTGAGGAATGGCGTCGGCAGCGGATGGGCAGGCCCACCGCATCCAACTTTCATCTGATCCTCACGCCCTTGGGTAAGCTGGTCGATAGCCGGGAACGCAAGAGCTATATGTACCGGCTGGTGGCAGAGCGCATCCTGGGAGAGCCGATGCCGTCGCGGTTTGAAGGCAATGACGATACCGAGCGAGGGATAGAACTGGAACCTAGGGCGGCAGCGGCGCTTGAGGCAAGGCTGGGCAGCCAACTCGGACCTGGAGGTATGGTATTCTCGGACGATGGGCGCATTGCCTGCTCGCCGGATCGGATACACCGCAGATGGGCGATAAGCCAGCCGGAGGGAATGGCTAGGGCCGTGCCTGAGTCAGTAGAGATCAAGTGCCCCGCGCCGTGGACCCATATTGGCTATATGATTGATGGACCCGGAGAAAAGTACAAGCCGCAGGTCCAGGGGCAGATATTGATTGGCGGTTTCTCTAGGTGTCACTTTTGGTCATATCACCCGCGCTTCGCGCCGGTCCATGTCGTGACTGAGCCGGACGAGGCTTACCTCCGCAAGATGAGCAATGCGCTGGACCTATTCTGCGATCAGTTAGACCAGACCGAGAGTTGGGTGCGCAGGCACGGCAATGTCGCAGAGATTGTGAAGGAGGCAATGGAGATATGAGAAAGAAAATGGAGCACACTATATTAGACGAGGTATTGCTCCTGAGAAAATATTGTGTTGATAGAAATCTAAGCCCGAGAGTGGCCTGCGCGGCCATGGGGGCGTTCATATCGGCACACGTTTCTAATGAAAATGATTTGGAGGGTTTGTTTGCCGTAATGAGAGATTGCGCACGAGAGGTGCGAGCATATTCTGCGAGGAAGGCATCGTAATGGGATTTGTTAGCGGAATGATGGAGCATGTGCTTTTGGCGCTAATCCTGTTTTTCGTGATGTCGCCATCGGCGAGATTTTCGATTGCAATGGGGGTTGGTGTTTTTTTGATCATCTTGATGTTTGGCTGCAACGGAAGCCTGAGATGTGTGTAAAAATTTTTAGGAAAAAAATACTAAAAAATTAGGCAAAAATGTGGCAAAGGACAAAACGTGAATAAACCCTTATATACGAAAAGTTGAATTGATCTTTTTGTTCCTGGATTATGGAACATGGGAGGTTCATCATGATCAGGCCAGTGCTCCGCCATGGCGACAGCGGCCCCGATGTCGAATATTTGCAGCGCGAGCTGAACAAGCTCGATGTGCCAGCAGATGATTTGGTCGTTGATGGTCTGTTCGGGAGAGCGACCGAGAACGCTGTTGAGGAATATCAGGGCAGTCGCGCCTTGACGGTCGATGGGATCGTCGGCTCGCAGACATGGATGGCACTGGATGTGAGTAAGCCGGTTGTGGTCGAGCCGCCATTGCCGCCGCATCCGGATGACCAAGAAGCGATCATTGCTATCGCCCGCAATAGTTCCATTGCCAAATATTCTTGGCCCGGTCGCGGAGTGGCCCCGAGGGGGTATACCAATGGCATGGCGCTGGCGTTCGCTTATGTCTATGGGCGCCTGAAGGCTGGCAATAGCTCTGCGCTGGAGATGGCCAAGGCCAATACCGGAGACGACAACAGGGATGCACTGTCTTGGTATAACTCCGATTTCCAGGCGCGCGGCATGAACAACAATAAGCCGGGCGCCGACACTCTGCGGCATTTGTTCGTGCTGATGATGGGCCTCGGAATGCGTGAGTCATCAGGCCGTCACTGTGAGGGTCGCGATATGTCGGCCACCAATGTGCAGGCTGATACCTGTGAAGGTGGTGCGTTCCAGCAGAGCTGGGACTCAAATGGAGCTAGCCCTGAGTTGAAGAAGCTAATGGATGAATACAGGGTTCCGTCATATGCCAAGGCTTTTGGATATCTCGATGTGTTCCGAGAAGGGGTGTCATGCAGCCAGAAAAATTGGGACTGTTATGGTTCGCCATCGAGCGATGGCTATCAGTTCCAGAAAATGTGCAAGGAAGCCCCGACCTACGCAGTAGAGAGTTGTGGCGTTGGCTTACGCAACATTCGTAAACACTGGGGGCCGATAAATCGCAAGGAAGTGTCGTTGCGCAATGAGGCAGACGATATGTTCAAGCAGATTCAGGATTATGTTGATGGGACGGTTGAAGTGGCATGACCGACGGCCCAGCGCATGAGGTTGGAGAGACTGCCCGTAACCTGATTGACGTTTTCAGGTCAAATCCATTCATTCTGGCTATGATTGCCACCAACATTACATTGCTTGCGTTTCTGTACTGGCAGGCATTAGGGGGGAAGGAGGAGCGGCAGCGTTCCCTTGAGATGATGTTCGCCGACCGAAAGTATGAGACTGAGCTATTAGCCAAGTGCTACCCGGCACAGCCAACGCCATGACCGTTGATGAGAGCCTCGCCATTTACCGCGCCGAGTGCGTGCGAGGCGAAGTCGAGCGATTTGCTTGGTGGAGGCACCTGGATCGCGTCAAGGCCGATGACGGTGTCCATCAAACCATCGCTATACAGCCTGGAGGGTGGTTTGTGGTAAGGGCCAGGAAGTCAATTACCGCCGAGACGACAACCACGCTACAGGCCCTACAACAAGCAGGGTATATATTGTCAGTGCGCCAAGCCGATAAGGATCAGGTTGTTGTAACGCGAGAAAAGCTAGTGCAATTGCGCCGCAAACAGAAACGAGCAAAATCAGGCGGACGGCGGTCACGAGGACGATGACGTTCAACGCGCCTAGCACCCCGGCTTTCCATGCGGCCCGGTGGATGTATTCAGTTGGCGTATTCGTTGTCGTCGTCTGAGCCGAGGAGATCAGCGATGTCAGGCTCGGGCTCTGGGGAGGGTCCGGTAATTGCCTTTCTCCCACGAGAACCATCCTTGAAGGCGGTCGTGTATTTGCGGACGGTTGATCCTGAGGCGTGGTCATCGGTAGTTTCCTTGCGCAGACTCATGAACATGACCTGAAGGCGGCCGATGGCAATGATGGCAGCAATCCTCTCTCGCAGCGTTATGGGGCCGGCATCGTCACTGTTCAGTTCATCGAGAAGTTTGCTGATGTGGTGATAAAGCCGCGTGTTGAGATCGAGCGGGTCACGCGGATTGGGCGGATGCACGGGGGCGATGTCAGAGGTTTTTTTAGGCATCGTGATTGCTCCCATAAATTTAGGCGTCGTGATAGCTTCCTAAAATAAAAATGGGTAAGCCATTTTTAAGGTTGTACCTTGTGTGCTCACGGTCTCTCCTCTTCCCTTTCCTTTTCCTTGATTGTCTTGGTGGTGGCGCTGCCGGACACTGACGGCTTAATTCTCTCCATCAGTCTCGACAGCCCGCTCGATAGTTTTTGGCCATATCTGGTTGGGGCCGCTACGGCAAGCCCGCCGCCGACATATGGCCAGTATGGAATGCCCATGTAGTGGTGGGCCACAAGGGCTGGTAATTCCCAGGCGGCCACATTACCGAGGCGGTTGCCTGCTGCTGTGCGGAGTGCTCTACCGCCAAGTCTCATGGCGGCGGCGCCCTCCATCCCCTCCAGCGCGCCTTGCGCAGGGTGCTCTGGGTCTGACACTGCCCCGGCAGCGCCACCCATCAAGGCAGGGTCGCCAACATATCTGGCTCCTGCCATGGCGGCTGTCCTGGCCCTATTCGGTGTTGGGACAAAGCCGAAGCCGCGAATGTACCTTGGCACTGAGGAGGCTATTCTTGATGCCATTGTCTCTAGAGGAGTGCCTGGGACCGTCATAAAGGGAAGCATACCTCCTACGGCCTCGGCTCCTTGCTCTTCAATTGGTGCGTCAGGGGGAGATTTGACCGCTTCGCGGAATGTTCTGACCCCTTTCTGCATTCCGGGGATAGACTTCATGGCATCTCCGACATTACCGGGAAATGGCCAGTTCGGGATTTTGGCCATTAGGTCTCCGGCACCAAGAATGGTTTGCCCGGCGCCCCTGCCGATGGCGGAGGCAAAATCGCTTACATCGCCTCCAAGCTTGGAGGTATTTAGCACACCAGGAATATCAATGTAGGGGTGATCGCCTGCGGTTTTCTCTGGCGCGGCTTTTCCCGCTCGTTCCTTGGTCCACTCATCGTATCCGCGTTCCTTAAGGAGCGTATCGAGATCGAATTTTTCGGCCATGTGGGAAGTCCTATGGGTTTATGCCTAGTTGCTCAATGATGAAGGCCCTTCGTGGGTCGTCTTTGGGTAATGTTTTTAACTGCTCCTTGAAAAATATTATTTTATCTTGGTCGAGCGGCGGTAATGTCTTCTTGGCGTAGTCTGGCCTTTGCTCCGGTGGAGGAGGGGTTTTGCCAACGGACATAAGTTCTCGTGGCGTGTCCATAGCGCCGCCCTTGCCATCGTCTATTTTGCCGGGGATGGCTCCAGTAAGCGGCTCCATAGCTCTAATGCCCCGTCCTATGGCTACTGCATTCTCGTCGTAGCCTGGCATGTGGGTGTCTTTTTGAGTGACATCCTTCCAGCGATGATCCATACCCTCGATCATCCTGATGGCGTTGTTGTTCAATATTTGTAGCGATCCTCTTATCTGGGCCGGTGACATGCTGGACGTGAAATGCTCGCCCAACAGCTCCACGATTGACACTCGCGGTACGCCGCTGGCGGCCATTACTGCCGATGCCTCAATAATTGCTTCATTGATTGCCGTGTTTAGATTTGAGTATTTTGGATCGCCGCTTAAATAGAATGACTCGCCTTTTGCCAATACTCTAAATGGTATCTTCTCGGTTTCTGATATTGGTTTTACCGCTTTAAGAACATTTAATTCCGCCTGCGGTAGCGCATTGGATCGTAGCAATTCCCTCATCATGCTGCTGTCGGAATAGAATTTTTTAACTGCCTCATATGCCGCTGGCTTGTATGTCTTGTCGACAAGCTGAGCCAGCGGCAGATTTTTCCTGCCTTCTGGACTTTTCGGGTCTTCCCCGTAATCAATAAGGGATTGAACGCCAGCGGCCTTCGCCGGATCGATGGCGCCGATCTGATTGAGCTTATCTTCCGTGTTGGTGTTGGGGTCGGAGGCGGCTCTCCTGATCCTATTCCTCATATCGTTGCGGGCGGCAATGACTTGCTTGCCGCCTTGGCCTTTGGCTTTGGCGAGAAACCCGTCATCCTGCGAGGGGGTGGCGTCAAGAAGACCGCGCGCCTCTCCGGCCCCGGAGTCGGAAAGGCCGTAGCGACGCTTAAGGTATTCGTCAAATTGCGCTTCGGTGGTTGCTGCCGATGGGGTCGGCTCTCCTCCTCTGGCAGCGCCACCGGGGAGGTTTGCGCCGGTATCGGCAACGAGCGATTTATCGAATTCGCTATCGCCCTTGGTAGTTCCGCCACTGCTGCTGCGAGAATTGCCTAGCGTTAGGACGCTGCTCCACATATCGAGAAGTCTGGCGTTCTCGGTATCGAGCACGTTTTTGACTTCATTCAGTTTCCCGGCCTTGACTAGATCGTTGAGCCATTCATGTCCGGTGTCGCTATTAAGCCGCAACAGGACCTCCTTGGCTTTCTTGAGTTCTGGATTGTCTGGATCGATGTCTGCGCCACCCATTGCTTTAAGTATGTCGAAGACCTTGTTGTATTTGTCCATCATCTGCTTGTGGACAAATACGGTCTGCATTGCCTGATCGTACATCCGCTCGCGTTGCAGCTCGTACTGCTGGCGCTGGGATTCGTATACCCTCGCCTGCGATGAATTGAAGTTCCTCCAGAATGCCCCGTTGGAGAAATAATCGAATGCGTTTCCCAAGGTGCGGGCCAGCAGGGATATAGCATTGTATTGCGGGGCCAGTTGCTTCGGCCCCCAATCGGCTAGTTGCTTACTGGCGCCGTGCATAATGCCAAACATCTCGTCATAGTTTGGCATATGAATGGTTTTGGTCAGGTCCTGCCCGGCGTTTGTCTGATCGATGGCCCAGTTCGGTTGGCCCAGTCTACCGTCCGGCGCCTTGTAGTTGGGCATAAACCGCTGTGGCACCATTGGTTGGTTTAGGGTTGCAGGCACTGGCTTGACTGGACGGACCTGATTTGGGTCAGGAGGCGCTTCCATCGACACGGGAGGAAGTTGCCGACCTTCCTTGACCGGAAAGCCGCCGCCGCCAACACCTCCCGAGAGATCGGCAGGTTGACTAAGGTCGGAAAAGGCTGTGTCGCTCATCGCCGCTCTCTTCTGGAGTCGCGCCCATCAATGCTCAGGGCCTGGGGGTGAATGGTGGCTCATCCCAAACATGCGCTCATGCGCCCTGGTGTTGATGGGCGGCCTCTGAGCACCCATTCTTTCGGCGTTGGCGATGGCTTCATTGCGGGAAACGCCCTGAGCCATGATTTCCCCCTCACTATTGTAGACGGAATATCCGTGCGGCCCTTGCTCGATACGCGACATTTCGGGATTGGCCCAGCGTCCGGCCATGGCTTGACTGCGGTATCTCGCCGGAGGGAGAAACCCGGCCCTTTGCATCGCAGCTAATGTTGGTTCCATTGCTGGTGGACGATTATGGGAAAACGGATCGCGCGGTCCTGTCCATGCGGGATTGCCAACGGGCGGCTCTGCCGGGAGCGGCAATTTGGCCTGGGCCTCACGCTGCCTTATGTTCTCCATGGCGAGGTCGAATAGGTCCTTTTCCAATTCGGGAAACCTAGGAACGGCATCAAGCTCGCGCTGCAAATCTTCATCGGCGATCCAGTGACGATGGCGGATCAGTTCGTTCTGCCCTGCCTTCGCCCCCGAGGATCGCGTCCCCCACACTCCTTCTGCCTCTGGAAATTCTCTGGCTATGGCCCGACCTGCTCCAATCTTGTCTTCCATTGAGAGCGACCATGCTCCAGGGTTTTTCAGCAACGCCATATTGCTGGGGTCCATTTTCTGATAATTTCTTTGGCCATACATATCGGTTTTTACTGTTTTGGTTTGCGGGTCGTATGACATATTGGGAAATTCTGTAACAATTTCGTCTTCGTGTCCCTTCAGGTAATAACTTTGCGATGGTTTTGTATACCGGGATCCAGGAAACCATTCTTGGCTCGGCACCAGCTTGTACATGCCAAGCATAGGCGTGGAGTATTGCGCTGCTTGGCCAAGACCCTGGGTCACTCTGCTTGGGTCCCAACCCATGATACCGGCTATTCCGCCGCTTCCAATGCCGCCAAGCTGGCTACCCAGGAACCTTCTGACCCCCTCTAGGTATGGTGCGGCGGGATTGGGCTGTTCTTGTTGATGGGTCATTTGTTGCGCGGCAAGGCCACCGAGCCCTGGCTGCTGCGCCTGACCCTGGAGGGGGTCTTGGCCCTGATCGGGTTCGGTGTAGCCATTAGGGGGCAAGATTTAGCTCCGCATCTGTTGGCACACGGGTGCGCGCTCCTGGCTGTGCCTGAGCTACTGTCCCACCGCCAATGCGGGCTAGCTCACGATTGAAGCGGCGCTGCCACCAATCCCTAAACATGCCTACGGTGATGTTCTCGGCTGGGACGCCCTTGAGTTCATTGTAGAGGTTCCCTGTGATGGCTCTCTTGGCCATGGCGTCGGATTTGTAATAGTGCCGGATAGCCTGCCACGCGGGCATGTTGCGGTCTGCCGTCAGCAGTGTTCTGCCACCGGACATTCCCTGCTGATGGGTTAGGTACATCTCCCATGGCTCCGGATTTCTACCCAGGGCCGGGCGCAGGTTGTTCTGTATGGCCACCGCCTCGCGCTCGACGGAGCGGGGGTCGTTTGGGTTGCCATATCTGCGAATTTCCTCTGGGCCAAACTGGGCCTTTCCGACATTGCTGCCGGTCCGCCCCCCTCCTTCGATACTCCACAGCGCGCGGGTGAATGTCTGCGGGTTGTAGGCACCGCCACCGGCTTGCGGGTTCCAGTAAGGCGATGCTGGCGATCCCATGCCATCGGCCCGCGATGGGCGCCTCTGGCCGCCCCAGTAAGGTGACGCGGATGACCCCATGCCCTCGGGGGCAAAGGATGATCGCCGGTTCGGTTGCCTGCCCGCCGCGACATTGGCGACGTTCCCGGCCCGCTGGAGAATATCGCCAAGCCCATATTGCTGGGTTCTTCTGTCTGCCTCCGGGATATTGTAGTTGCCGCCCACCTGGGGAATGAGGAAGTCCAGTCCAAAGTTGTGAAGGAATTGCTTGATGGGGTCTTGCGATGGCGGGGGTTGGCCTGCGGAGGCTTCCGATGCGGCCGCCGCCTCCTCCCTGCGCCGAGGAGCCTGGGGCTCCACGGCCGTTCTCTGGGGTCCCTGGGGCGTTGGCGGGGCCTGGGGCTGATCCCGTGTATCCAGCTCAACCATCTGCTCGGTCAGGGGGCCTGGGGCTGCCGCTTGTGGCAAAGTTCGTGCAGCAGAAGCTGGGTCTGAGGGAAGCTGATCGGTGAGGGGTTGAGCCCCCATGGCGGACATCTGCTGGGTCAACGGACCTGGAGCCGGTGGAGCGCCCTGGGCCATCGAGCCAAAACGACTAGCCACGTTTTCATTGACGCTGGGTGTGGCGGGAGGATTGTAGGCTCCCTCGCGGTTACCCTTGGCTGCTTCGGCCTCGGGAGCGATGGTTCCTGTGGACCAGGGCTTAACATCAGCACCGGGCTCCCATCCCTTAGGGCCGGGGACATCGCGCTGGGATTGTTGCCGTTGCTGATTCAGCGCCTGGACCAGTTGCGCAATGCCGGTGTTGGGGCTTGTTCCGGCCGCCTGGGCCTGTGAGCCGAACTGCGGCATGGGCGTATTGGGATCGGACTGGGTGCCGCCAACGTCATTCGGGTTTGGCCCCTGCGGCAGAAAGGACGAAAAATCCTGTGAGCCGCCGCCCATAGCTATCGCCATGCCGGTTTGAGGATCGGTCAATACGCTGGCGTCCGAGAACTGCGGTTGAGCCGATGGGTCGCCGCCATACATTCCCGGCATGGCCTCATTGGCGAACATGGCATTGGGGTTAAACCCGCCGCCGCCCCCGCCACCAGAGCCGCCACCACCCTTGCCGCCGCTACTTCCAGGCAATCCGCCCATTATTTCAGTGCTCCTAAGAGACTGCCACCCAGGCCAATGGCGCTTGCCGGAGACCCTCCCTTGCCGCCACTGCCTTGAGGAAGGGTTTGGAGGGCATTATTCTGCATTTGGCCCTGTAGAGCCGCAAACTGAGCCGGAATACCCCCGGAAATGCTCGGGGCCTGCCCTAAATCCATTGCCTCGGCAGTCGATCCACCTAATCCAAGCTGGTTGTAGCGGTTGGCCATTTCCGTGAGGCTTAGTCCCATCGCCTGACTGGCGGCACCTGTGTCAAAACCGGAGAGGGCCCCAGGTTGCCCAGGAGCGCCAATAGGTCCGCCAAAGAAATTGCCGCCGCTCATTGTTGAAACGCCTCTCTATCTGCCAAAAAAAATAACTAAAAAGAACAAAGCAGGAACGGGAATACCTTCACTCATCCTCCCCCGCCACCTCCCCCGCCACCAAGCTTACCTCCAATGCCGCCAAGCGCAGACCCAAGACCACCGGCAAACTTATTGAAGTTCTGATTGATGAGGTTCTGTAGCGCCGCCGTATCGGCCTGTGACTCCTCGGACGCCTGTAGGGCACCGGCTGCCAGAGCCCCTGCCTCGCCCTGCGTCTCTCCGGTGGAGATGCCCATGCCTGTCCCGCCAAAGGTCTGCTTGGCCCCTAGGCTCTGCTGACCTGCTGTGTATTGGGCTAGTGCCTGCTGGAAGGGTGTAGGAGCTACACCGCCAGCCGTCAGCGCCTGGCCGGGAGAACCCATGTCATAGCTCCAGCGTAAAACGCGGGGAAACCTCTGTTACCCCTAGCCTGCGAGCGATGTTGGCGAAGTCATTGGCAGTGTCGGAGGTCAGTTTCCACACCTTGCATTTTCGATACTTCGCCCACCGGATTGAGTCCCGCAGAAGCTTCACGGCCTCCCACATTGCCCCGTCATCCGCGCAGCACAGCACAATGTGGCACTCGAAATCATTCGGAAGCCACGGCACACATGACAGCATAGAAATACAGAACGAGTTGGCCAGTCGGGCCGGATGGAACATCAGCGGCGCCTTGAGCACCGTGTTGACGTACCAGTTCTCGGTGGTCTTTTTGTCGTAATCTACCTTGTATTTTTTTCTACAAAGACTGTGCAGCCACTGTATATCATTTTCGCTTAACAGCCATGGGTCGGGGTCGGAAAGAAGGAGGGGAGTTCCTTCGGAACTCACCAGAATGGGAATGTCGACGGGCGCATGGGCGCCCATGGTGGCATTGGCGCCTGGGACGGCACCGGAAGAATTGCGTTGTTCGCGATGTAGTGTTCCTGGTGGTTGATGAAGGTCCACCATGTCCAGTTCTCCCGGTTCGACTTGTTGCCCTCAACCAGGATGTTGGTCTGCATGATCCGAAAGGGTGGATTGGGGGCGTCGGCGGGATTATAGGCGTAAAATGGGGGCAGGCTAGCGTTGAAGTCGTCATGGGCCTGCTGATGTTTCTGGTTCCAGGGACCTGCAGGAATGTCCTGGCGATGCGGCGGGTCCAGCAGATAGGGCAGTGACGTGAAGTGTGACAGGTCCGGCATAAATGAGAAATACTGCCGATGCTGCATTACATGCTCAAACGCGAACATCGGGTCGTTGGAATTGATTAGTGTCGCCTGACTCACTTGCGGGGGCCACGCAGCTCACGCGAGATCAGCGGCGACTTCTCCCGTTCCCCGGCACGGTTGAGCGAGTTGCCGATGGGATCGAACCGGCGCGGGCTGATGCGGTCAACGCCCATGTCGCTGGCGCCGTCGAGCAGAGGTCCGCTTGGACCGACGCCTCTGGCAGTGCCCATACGCAAAGGTCCGGCGAGTGAGCGTTCGGATTTCTGATAGCCGTTCCCGCTGGTGAACATCGCCGCCGGAGCGGTCGCCTCCACCCCCGTTGGCCGATATCCCCTGGGCCATGGCCGCTGCGTCTCCTTGGTCATGGATTTTCCCTCGCCATCAGGACACGATGAAACCCCCCAGTAGACGAAAATCCCACAACTTGCCACCCCTCTGCGCCCTGGGCATTGATAACGTTAAGGATTTCATCCCGAGACGCATTGCTGGGCAATTCGAAATACTCATATTCAATTACCGGATAGGCAGAGCCCAGTGTATCGCTCATGCGGCAACTCTCATCTTGCGCAGAGGCAGACCGTACATGCGAAGATATTCCAAGACCTCATCGGCAGCGCGGCAGACGCAAATTTTCATTCCTGCTTTTTCCAGAAGAGGAAATATCAGCTTCTGGTCGCGCGATAGTGCGCCTTCGAGGGTCTTCAGCTCAATGCCAATGGTGGAGCCGTTGTAGAACACAAGAATATCGGGCATCCCGGCCTTTAGCCCAGAGCCCTTTAATCGCCCCGCTGTGGACTTGTTGAGCTTCCCCCACCCGGCGGGGAACGTCGTCCAAACGGCAGGAGGGAGAAGAACCGCATCCAGAAGGTCTGCCACAGCCTTGTGAAGCTCGCCTTCAGCAATCTTAAGATCGGCATGGCGCCTCATCGCCGCTTACCACGCACGGGGCCGGTACGGGCGCCGGGACGGGGCGACTTGGCCCGCCCCTTTCCCCTTAATCGGGTGGCGCGCCAGTCGCTCGGCCACCCATCGCCGGACCACGGCGAGCGGATAACCGGGCCAGTGCGTCCTGGGGCTTTGGTCCGCATATCAGCGTCCACGCCGTTTTTCGCGACGGTACATGCCCCTGAACCCTCGGCCAGTAAGTGACATGGGTAATGATACCCTCCCCCTCCTGCGGCCTCGCCTCATCGCCCCGCCCTCCTCGACCTACGATACCTGTGACCATAGCCGTGAGGGCTGCAATCGCGGGTTTCCTTGGCTCGATAAGCGGGGACGCCAATCCTGGTGCTGGGTGTCCTAGTCGGGATACGGCCAGCAGGGTCCACTCTCGACCTTGGACCTAAATCTATGCCTCTTGCCATTTGGCTCTCCTTAGCTTTTGGCGGGCCAATGTGCACTTTTTACATGCTCTTCCTCGATAGCCGTCACCGCTAGCCCAATAATAGGTGTTTTCTTTAGTGTACTCATGGCCCTGCGGGCAGTGAGTTACACGAGCATGTCGAGCTTTCGCCACCTTGGGTGAGTCACCCAAGGTGACATTGGTACGCTGTGTGACCGCGTGAAGATGACCAGGATTGACGCAACATCTGACGCGGCATTTGTGGTCAATGACCAACTCAGGTGGGATTGCGCCGTTTACGCATTCATATACGGCACGATGGACGTGTCTCGTTTTGCCATCAATCCAGCCTCTCGCATATTCGTCTTTATCGAGGGCACCAAGCCAAATCAGGCATCCAGAATTTGGCTCTGGTTGAGTCCATCTTTCGACAGCCTCAATCATCAGAACCTCCTCATCCGACGCATCGGAGATGCGTGGCGTGAACCCTTGCGATAGGAATTAGGCCGGGGATGGAAGGAGGGCATAGTCCATCCACCCGTCCGGCTGATCTCTCGCGGCCGGAGTGACTTGAACATATTACGCGCGTTGCTCAGGCCAATCCGGGGGGCGGGCATCTTAATGACGTTTCCGCTTGCGCGCCCTGATGCGCTTGGCCCGCCGCGTCATGCGCAGCCGGTGGGATCGGCGCTTGGCCATATCAGTATCGGCCGCCGCGCCGCCCTCTGCGTCTTCTGTTGCGGATGGGCATTATCGCCTCCGGCGCCGACGACCACCATGGCGGCGACGGCGATCATGGACCTGATTGGGCGGAAGCTCCGGCGCAATCTTGGAAGTCGTCACAGTCTTGAAAACCTTAGGAATGTTCATGGTCTCTCCTTGTTTCCCTTATGCCCCCTTCGCGAAGGGGTCGGTTACGCGCCGTACAGGGTGCGTTCTTCAGACAACACATGAATGCGCTCTATTGTGAAATCAGGAGACGTGCTCGTCAAGTCCAGTGCCCCCGCAACCCCGCCCCCGGAGATCGGCTGGGGAAGCATCCCATAACGCTCGCCCGGCGGCAGGGAGAAGGCAACATCCTGCGATCCACCGGGGACGCCTCCCGCAGAAGCCGTGAACGAGCCGGTCATTTCCACGCCGCGCCCGTCATTGTCGTAAATCTCGGCAAATAGCCGTTTCCAGTTCTTGACCGTCAGCATGGATAGGTCCGCGCCACGCAGGTATTTGGTGGCAAGACGCTTTATGAGAGCAGGATCGGGCGTGGCAAAGAGCTGATACAGGCTGGTGCCATCGGTGCCGTAGGGGGTAATAATGCTGTCTTGTTCGTATGATCCAATATGTGTCAGCTCCAGGTCCTGAGACGCCACCGACCAGAACTCCGGGCCACCGGTTGTCGGATGCCACATCAACAGCAGATTGCGCGTAACCCCAAATGGGTCGGTGAACCTGCCATTGCACAGAAGAACCCGGAAACCGAACATCGTCGCTGGCGCCATTGTCGGAAGATAGGCCGATGTGTCCAATGTGTTGGTGATGTTGGTGACCTTGTTACCAATCTCACGCGCCTCGGCGCCGCGCAGCTCAAAAATACCAGCGCCATTGAACATTTGCAGATATCTGCCGATGCGCCCAACCTTACGCGGGAAACGTTGGCCCACCTGGGGGTCAACATTCTGATAGTTCAGGTTGGTGGTGAACGGCGCCTCCGGAGTGCCCTGACCGGCAAGCTGAACATTGGATATGAGGTCGGTAGAGCTGTCACCAAACACAAACAGGTAACCGGCGCTTTCGGCCATGTCCGTATATGAATGAACCAGCTTATTGCCGAAATAGCCAAATGAGCCGCCGCCATCGGTGGTGGAGAAATCGGCGCCATTGGAAGGGGCGGAAAATGACACAACGTCCTCCCCCGCAACAAACAAACGCGACTGGTAAACCTCCATGCAGTAGATGCCGGGAAGCCCGATTGGCATTGTAAATATTGGGTCTCCAGGGTTTGTCTCTTGCTGGTTAGTCAGCCAGTCCGGTGCAGTGTCGCCCGGCGACGAAAGCGTTATTCCATCCCAGGCATAAAGACCTTTGGGAGAGCCAAACAATACGCCACCCTGCTGACCGGTAGTGCCTTCTGTATTGGTTGTCGTCCATGCCGACGCCGGAGGAGTGAATGGCGCAGTCCACCAAGCCTTGTTTTTGAGAACCCGCAGCTCATCCATGTAGCCGTTGAAGCCACCAAAGACCGGGGCGTCAATGGCGATGTTGTAATTGCTGGTGTCAGATGCTGATCCAGAGTTGACACCCTCCACATACAGCGTCGTAACGCTGCTGCTGCGAATAACGGCAATATGGGTCCAGGTGTTGAGAGTAAGGGCAATAGTGCCGTTTATAAGAGTGCCGGAGGCGTTTGATACATTTATGAAAGCGCCGCTCATGGCCAATTCCAGCCATACAGTCGCTGGCTCTGTGGTGAACAGATCGCCGCCAAAAGCAGTGAGATAAATCCAGAAATCGACAGTGAAATCCTTTGTGCCAAAGGAAAAATCAGTGCTGCCGTCGCCAATAATATAGTCCTGGGCAGTGCCAAAATGAATTGATGCGGTGCCGAACCTTGACTGCGCCGTCGATAGTGCAGCCGCACCATGATGCGAGAAGTTATGAAGGCGGCGGGACGAGTCAACAAGAGCTGTTGAGCCGTTAGGGCCATTGAAGTGCATCAGCAATACGGCATTGGCGCCAACCGGGTTGCTGCCGCCCGATCCTGTGTTGCCGATGAATTTGGGGCGCCACACTACGGCGTCAGCCCAGTAGTAGGGAGCGACCGGGCTCCATACTGCTCCTATGTGCGTCACCGCATGTGTGCTGAGATCAACCTGATCGACATTGCCGTTAGATAGGAAGAGCCAGCAATATTGCCCTGGCGGCGGCGCAGTGTTTGGCGGTGTTACGTCACCAATGAAGCCAAAAAATATCCGCAGGATTTTAACGCCAGTGGGTGCTGTGTAAATGGCTGGCCCATGGCCCCAGCATGACCGCAGATTGCCTGGGCCGATTGCAAACAAGTTTTCGTTCCACCATTCCTCCTGATCCTGTATCGACCCGCGCCTGGATTGCTGGTTGAGGCCCAACCACGCGGCAAGAGTGTGCAGTTCCGGGGGGTTGGATGATTGGATGGGCAATTATGCGCTCCGCAGCGTTGCTCCGTAGGCGGTCTGGATCATCTGCGGACACACCACACTGGCGCACATCGGCAGCTCGGTGCCGAACAACTCGGCCATCGCCGCCGCGTCCTCACGCCTCTGCTGCTGGAGAAGACACATCACCGCCGCCCAGTAGCTCACGGCGTCGGTCCACGGGTAAGGGATCGGTTCACTATCGCCATCGGTCATCAGCGGCATAGGGATGACGGTAAGGTCAACCTCCATCGGTAGGGAGGTTGTCGGGATCGGCGCGAGGTAAATCTTCGCAGCGGGTCCCACCCCATACTGAGACCACCACCCGGGCTCGGATAGGATACCCATAAAGGTACCCCCATACAGCCTAAATCTAGCCTGGAAATCGGTCCACACAATCCTGCGCCACATCGGTTTCCACGACCCGCCAACGATCTTGCCATTGCCGCTCTCGTCAATATGCCATTTGCCGCCAATGCCCACAGTGAGCGACCGGCACGCGAGGATCGACTGTGCCTGGGGCATGACCCCCTGAACTAAGGCGTTCCAAGCCGTAAAAGGATAAGCCTCCTGGTTCGCAACGGTCTGTGTCCCAGGCGGCATCACTCTAAGACAGCCGGAAACAGCCGCAATGCGGCGTCGGGACCGATTGATGTAGGAGATCAGCGCCGGGTTGCTGAAAAATTGCGTGCCCGTGTCGTTAAGCAGATTGCGCGTGTCGGTAAGGTAGGTGGCGAGCACATTACGCTACCTTTCTCGGCCGCCCTCGCCGCCGCTGGAGCGTAGGCGCAGTTACCGGCTCCTCGATAGCGTAGCCGCCAAACGGCACCATCCGCAACATATCGGGGCTGTTGTGCGGCAGGCCCGCACCCGGAGGATTAGGAGAGCTGGGTGGACCCGGGCCGGACCCGGTCGGACCCGGAGGCCCCCACCCGCCTGAAGACACGCACATGGTGGTCACGGTGTACGGAGGAAGCGTGCTGGTCCACACACCGCCGGAAATGGTTGGCACGGTCCACACATTGGAGAAAACAAATGTCGGGACCGGAAATGTCGTTGAGAACCCCGGCCATGTATCGACATTAGGCCCGGTGGGTGACGTGTGGGATGTGCCGCCGCTCGTGAATACAGGACCGCCCAATGGCCCCTTGGGAACTGGAATGGACGGCGGCGGAAAAGCTGGCGGCGGTGGATTGCCCGCCGCCACAGGTGGTGAGGGCGGCACAAAGTCCGGAAAAACAATCGCGGCCGAAGACGGCGTAAATGTGAGTGCAACAGCGGTCAGAGTGGTGTTGCGATCTGTGGTATAGACCCCGGCGCCGCCCGCCTGTGGCCCGGAAATGATGGTGGTGCCTGCGGGCACGCCAGTTCCGGTCACGACGGACGGCACCCAGATTTTTCCGGTGACGGCGCTGATCGTAAGCGTGGTTGTGCCAGTCGACGTTCCGGTGCCGGTAGCTGGGGGTGGTGCTGCTAAGACCTCGGGATCGCTCATCAGCACGGCACTCCGGGGCCGCCCAGCAAGCCGGTGCCAGCCCTCCGGCTCTCCGTCTCAAACGGCCACGGGAACCGTGGAAACGGAAATGTCGGCGTTCGGGCGCTATAGGGCGGATCAAGCAAGTGCGAGCCAGGAATGGTGTAGTGGCACGGAAATGCAGGCAGCGGCACCTTGCTGCACGGGATATTGGTGAGGAACGGCGGCGTCCCAGGACGCGGGCGCGGCGGGAAGTTCCACACAGTGACCTCCTTACGGGGGCGGTGCTGCCGGGAAACCAGCCTGACCTCCCGTGATCCCCTTGAGGATCATGCCGGTTGATGGCTTGCTGCATACGAGGTTGAGTGCTGTCAGCGATAAGCCAACCGATGCAATCTGGCCTTGTGGAATAGTTGAATACCACCCAGTCCAGGCGAAGTTGGCATCTTCGTGTATTACAAGTGTGATATATTTCGAATTGAAACCAAAAGCTGTGCCCACTGGGCAGTTGAGGTCAAAGAAAAGAGGAGTATCGCCCAATAGCAAACCACGAAAACCTGAATTAACGGGATCATCTTTGCCCCAGCGGCTGGATGGGTCATTATTATATCTCTCGACCGTCATAAAATCGGTCAACAGAGTTGTCCAATCCTCTATGCTCATAACCACAAAATCAAATGCTTCGCCCCCAGAATGCTTTACTCCCTTAAGAAGTGAAGGAATAAAAGTAGCCCTAGTAAGAATAGCCCCAGCGGCAGGTACCACAAGGCCGGCCCATGTGGGGTATGTTGCACGAGATAGTCCCCCATAGACTGCAACTGTAGTGCCGTCATCATAGGCATCGAGCAGCCCAAACATCTGAAGCGCGACATTACCGGCGTTGCTGCCAAATAGCGCAGTCGCCAGGGCATTGAGCGCACTGTTCTTGAGATCATTCAGTTTAAGCATCAATCGTGACGCGACTGCAATGGCATCCTGCGTCACCAGCTGCTCCAGACCAAGGGAGCTGACGGGGGTTGCCAGAGC
>Ga0066903_100001127_pt1 | contig 18885 bp, 16 predicted proteins | sample PanSoiMetaGPlot1_FD_67491 | JGI IMG/M metagenome (GOLD analysis project Ga0066903, IMG submission 67491) | Tropical forest soil microbial communities from Panama analyzed to predict greenhouse gas emissions - Panama Soil - Plot 1 (version 2) | ecosystem: Environmental > Terrestrial > Soil >... | reverse complement strand
AAGGAGTCCCACCGGCGACGCTCCTCGTCCACCCTTCTCCCGCGCTCCTGGAGCTCGACGAGATGGCTGTTCAGGCTCCGGATCAAGGCCTCGCCTTCCGCCGATCCGACCGCCGGCAGATCGCTCGGGGAGGCTCCGGCCCGCATCGCCTCCAGCTGCGACGTCATCCGGCGCAGGAGCAGCGAGGTGGAGCGCCGCATGAGGGGAAGGAGAATCATGAGCAGCGAGAGGAGAACCAGTCCCAGCAGGCCGAGCAGGAACAAAACGCGGCCGGTGGAGCTTGCGAGGAAGTCGTCCGCGCCAAGAACGGCGGACGGGAGCGCCTGGGCTCGGGAGGCAAGGGCGAGAAGAAGGGGCTCCATCGGCAAACCCTCGCGCCCGGGTCAGAAGGCGACGGGACCGGCGGAGGCGGAGAGGAAGCCGCCCGCGGAGGGATGGGGTCCGGGGGCGCCGAACAGGAATCCCTGCCCCAGCTGAACCCCGAAGGCGCGGATCATCTCGAGCTCCTCTTCCCTCTCGATCCCTTCGGCGATCACCTTCGATCCGATGCGCTCGCCCAGCTGCAGGATCGAGGCGACGATCTCCTGCTTGATGAGGCTCTCGTGGATTTCCTTGACCAGGGAATGATCGATTTTCAGGAAATCAGGCCTCACCTCCGAGATCGTCTGCAGGCTTGAGTAGCCGGTTCCCACGTCGTCGATGGCCACCTGGAAGCCCATCGAGCGAATCTCCTCGAGTCGCCGTCCGAACTGGTCGAAATCCTCGATGCCGGAGCGCTCCGTGATCTCCAGGACGACATCCGACGCCGCCGGCGCGCCGTCCCGGTTCATCGCCTCCGTCTCCCCCTGCGCGAAGCGGGGATCGGACAGGGTGGCCGGCAGGGAGTTCACGAACAGCTTCTGGCCCGCGTTGAGTCCGCGCGCGGAGCGCAGCGCTCTGCGCCGGCAGACCCCGTCGAGCAGGGGTGAGATGCGCAGCCGATCCGAGATGCCGAAGAGAACCTTCGGCGTCTCGAAGTGGGTTCCTCGCGGTCCCCGGCTGAGGGCCTCGTACCCGAAGATCTCGCCGGAGTTCATCTTCACGATGGGCTGGAAATAGGTTTCCACCAGGCCCGCACGGATGATCTGCCTCAGCTCGGCACCCCGTCGCTGTTCGTCGCGATGCGCCGAGCGGATCGCGATGCTTCTCGCCTCCTCGATGGCGCGATAGATCAGACGCTCGATGCGGAAGACCGGCTCGCAGCGGAGCAGCGCATAGCCCGCCACGACCTCCACCTCCGAGCAGAGCTCCTCCGGAATCTGGTGGCAAATCGTGGCGTGGATCCTTCTCGTGAGGCCGCCCGCCATGGCCTCGAGGTCGGGCAGGCTCGGCTCGGAGCCGGTGAAATTCTCGGGCAGGAAGACCAGGAAGCCCCCCGCGTGAACGCCCGCGCAGGCCGCCAATCCGCTGGCCGGATAGGCTGCGCCCCGCAGGGAGGAAAGCTCAAGGGCCATGCTCCGGAGGATCCCGTCGAGCGCCTGCCATCCGCACAGCCATTCCATCCGGTCGAAATCCGAGACCTCCAGATAGACGACGCCCAGCGTCGGACGAAACTCCATCAGGCGTCGCAGCGTGTCGAAATGGTAGGGAGTGGCGAAGAGATTGGTGTTGGAATCGAACAGGGCGCTCTTCAGCCCCAGCAGCAGGCGCTGCGAGTCCTTTCCCCGGGGCGCCAGCTCATCCGCCATCTAATGGCCTCCTGACTCGGCGAGCTTCTCGAAGATTCTGCGGACCCGCTCGAGTATCTCGTCGACCGAGAAGGGCTTCGTGATGTAGTCGAAGGCTCCCTGCTGCAGCCCCAGGATCTTGTCGCGCAGCTCAAGCTTGATGGAGAACATGGCGACCGGAATGGATGTCGTCGCTTCGTCCACCTTCAGGATCTTCAGGGTCTCCCATCCGTCCATGCCGGGCATGTTGATGTCCAGGAGGATCAGGTCGGGCCGCGCGTCGGTCGCGCGCCGCAGCGCTTCTTCGCCGGAATGCGCGGGGACCACCTCGTAGCCGCCGCTCTCGAGGATGAGCCGCGTCATGTCGACGATCTCCCGATCGTCATCCACGACGAGAACACGCCGGGGTGAATCCGGGAAGCTCAAGGTCCCTCCTCGCCGGGCGCGAGAGTTCCGAGATGATGTATCCGGTGCATCGGGAAAATGCAGAGTGCCGGCCAGAGGCGCTTGGCTCCGCGCGGGGTCGAGGGGCGGGTGCGAGGCTTGCCGACATCGAAAGCGGGCTCCCCTCTCGAACCACGCCGCATCCATCGGTCCTTGCGCGGGCGACGATCGGCAAAGCGGAGCCACGGTACCACACCCGTTTTCGGCGAATCAACCCCCAACGGGTCAGGCTATTCGCGCTTTCTCGGATACGGCGAGAACCTCGCTCTCATCGGCACCGCGCAGGTCGGAAGGCCCGCGGCCGTGTCCGTTCCTCTTGAGCGGGATGCCCAGACGCTTCATTTTCTCGATGAGCGTCGTCCGCTTGATCTTCAGAAGCTCCGCGGCGCGCGTCTTGACCCATCCGGCGTTGTCGAGAGCCTGGAGAAGCATCTTCTCCTCGTACTCGGCCATGATGGCGTCCAACGAAACGCCCTCCCCGCCGACCCGAACGAGCGGCATCGGCGTGGCGACCGCCTCCTGAATCTCCCTCGGGAGATCCTCGAGGGTGATCTCGTCGCGCCCGCGGGAAAGCGCCACCGCTCTCTCGACCACGTTCTCCAGCTGCCGGACGTTGCCGGGCCAGGGGAACTCACTCATGGCCTTGAGCGACTCGGCCGAGAAGTGCGCCGGCTGCGTCCCCATCTCCCGGCTGTACTTGTGTACGAAGTGCTGGATGAGCGCGGGAATGTCCTCGGCGCGCTCCCTCAGCTCGGGAAGGTGGATCACGATCACGTTCAGGCGGTAGTAGAGATCCTCGCGGAATCTACCTTCCGCCACGAGGCTCTTGAGATCGGAGCGGGTGGCGGCGATGACCCGCACGTCCACCATCACCTTGTCGCTGGAGCCGAGGGGAAACACTTCGCGATCGACAAGAACGCGAAGGATCTTCGCCTGCAGTCCGGGGCTCAGAGACTCGACATCGTCCAGAAAGAGAGTGCCGCCTGTCGCCATCTCGATGCGCCCCTGACGGTCGGCTTTCGCGTCCTGGAACGCACCCGACACGTGCCCGAAGAGGTCGTCCTCGAGAAGCCCCTCGGGGATGCCTCCGCAGGCGACCGACACGAAAGGCTGATCCTTGCGATCGCTGTTGAAGTGGATCGTCCGCGCGACGAGCTCCTTGCCCGTGCCGACGGCGCCGCTGATGAGCACGGTGCTGCGGGTGGCCGCGACCTGCTCGACCATGGACAGCACCCGTTTCACGGCCGGGCTGCTCCCCGCGAGGGAGCCCATGCCGTACTGGCTCTCGATCTGGCGCTTCAGGAGCAGGTTCTCGCGCTTCAGGCGGCTTCGCTCGAGCGCTTTCGCCACGACCAGCTCCACTTCTTCCATGCGGAAGGGCTTCACGACGTAATCAAAGGCCCCCATCTTCATGGCCTTGATGGCGGTCTCGACCGAAGCATAGCCGGTGATCATGATGACGGGCAGATCAGGATGGTGCCGGTGAACCTCCTGCAGCACCTCCATCCCGTCGGTGCGAGGAAGCACCATGTCGAGCACCAGCAGATCGCATCCCCCCTCGTGGATTGTGCCGAGAACTCGATCGCCGCTCTCCAGAGCCCGAGCCTCGTACCCGAGGCCGGCCAGGGAATCCGAGAGCACCTGTCGCACGCCCGTGTCGTCGTCGATGATGAGAATCTTCTCTTTCACGTCTGCTCCTTCCCCGCCTGCCGGCAGCGCGGGACCGGCGTTGAGAATCCGACGGCAGCTAAGGCAAGAGGTGTGCCAGCGGGAGGGACAGGCGGCGCTCGCACTAATTGCCCGGTGTCAAAGCAGTTTGGACGGGCGGCGATCAGGAAGGTGTCAAGTCGGTGACGTGAAATGTCAGGGGACTGAGAATAAACGTCAGGGTGTTGACTGCGGAGGGGGGGCAGGCAAGGGGTCGGTGGTCATTTTTCTGAGGTTCCCGAGCAGGATAGCGCCCTGCTCGACCCGCAGAGTACCGCTCTCGACGTCGCCTTGCAGAATCCCCGAGGAGGTCACGCTGAGACGCTCATGCACACGGATTTCCCCTTCCGCGCTCCCCGCGAGGATCATCTCGGGGACCAGAACATCGGCGCGCAGCGTGGAGCCGGCATCGACGTGCACCTTTCCGTTCAAGTTCAGCAAGCCTTCCACCTGGCCTCGAATCACCAGAAAGCCGCTTCCTCGCACCTCGCCACGGAAGCGCGTGTTCTTTCCGATGATGCTGCCGGGGGATTCTTCCGACCTGCCGCCAAACAGGCGGGACGAGGCGGCTTGGGAGGCTTCCGTTCGCCGGCGGAAGAACATGCTGGGGAGCGCACCTCCACGGACAAGGAAAGGCGGATCGGACTTGGAGCGGGCAACGGGGGTCGAACCCGCGACCTCAAGCTTGGGAAGCTCGCGCTCTGCCAACTGAGCTATGCCCGCCCGCGTCCCGCCGCAATATACCGCCGCGTCGAAAGGAGTGTCAACGGGCTGCGTGGATGAAGCCGCCGCCCAGCAGCTCGTCGCCACGATAGAAGACGGCAGCCTGACCGGGCGTCACGGCGCGCTGGGATGTCCTGAATTGCACGTCGACTCCGCCGCGACCATCGGGACGGATCGTGCCCTCGACGCCTGGATGGCGGTGGCGGATCTGGATGGTGGCCTCCATCGCTGTGGTCAGGCGGTCCAGCCCAATCCAGTTGGGAGCGGGCACGTAGCATCCGCTTCGCATCTGCTCCTGCCGGGTGCCTACGACGACCCGCCGAGCCGCCGCCTGGATTTCAACGACGTACAGGGGCTCCCTCCCGCTGATTCCGAGGCCGCGCCGCTGGCCCACCGTGAAGTGGTGAATGCCCCGGTGCCGGCCCAGAACCCGCCCATCACCATCGACGATTTCGCCTTCCAGCGGCGTACCTCCGGCAAGCTTCCGATCCAGGAAAGCGCCCGTGTCTTCGCCGGCGATGAAGCAGAGATCCATGCTTTCCGGCTTTTCCGCTACGGCCAGGCCGGCCTCCCGGGCCAGTCCCCTCACCTCCGCCTTGTTCAGATCCCCGATCGGGAAAAGGGTGTCGTCCAGCTGTCGCGCATCGAGGCCGAAAAGGAAATACGATTGATCCTTGTCCGGATCGCGCGCCCTCAGCAGGCGCGTCCGGCCGCCGGCCGGGTCCCACACCAGGCGCGCGTAATGTCCGGTCGCGAGCCTCCGGCAGTTGAGCGTGGCTGCCCTCCCGACGAGATCCCTGAACTTCACATGCGTATTGCAGTGCGCGCACGGAAGAGGGGTTCGCCCCCGGCTGTATTCATCGACGAAATCATCGAGGACCCGGCTTTGAAACTCGCGCTCCATGTTGAGAACGTAGAAGGGAAAACCCACCTGCTCGGCGACCAGGCGGGCATCCATGAAATCGCGAGGCGAGCAGCAGCGACCCGCGCTGAGCGCCTTCTCACCGCCGGAAGCGTGCAGCTGGAGCGACAATCCGACCAGCGACTCGCCGCGGCGATGAAGGATCAGCGCCGCGACCGAGCTGTCCACGCCTCCGCTCATGGCCACCGCGATCCGACCTTCGCGATGATTCTCCGAAGATCTCCCGATCATTCTCTTCCCTTTGCCGCCGGCGTCCGGGCGCTCCCCCGAACGACGCCCAGGAGCGTCTCGAGAAAGCGGGTCGTTTCCGTCGGCGTGGTGCGGTAGCCGAGGCTGGCTCGGAGGGACGATTGGATCTCCTCCGGAGGGCATCCCATGGCCTGCAGGACATGCGAGGGTCTTACCGTTCCGGTCGAGCAGGCCGAGCCGGTCGACACGGCGATTCCATCGAGGTCCAGGGCCATCACCAGGTCTTCGCCGCGGATCCCGGGAATGGCGACATGGCAGGTCCCCGGAAGCCGGGCGCGCGTCCGGCCGTGGATGCGAGCATCAGGGAAGGCATCGAGGAGATCGGTCTCGAACCGATCCCGCAGCGTTTTCAAGCGCGCCGCCTCGATCGGGAGTTCCTCGCGGGAAATCTCGGCCGCCACGCCGAACCCCGCGAGGAGAGCGAGAGCGGGTGTTCCGGCTCGCCGGTTCATCTCTTGATTGCCACCCAGCAGGAGGGGCGCGAGGCTCACCCCCTGGCGAATCCACAAGGCCCCGGTGCCCGCCGGGGCGCCGAGCTTGTGCGCGGAAATGGAAACGAGGTCGGCCCCCAGCCGCTCCACCTCTATCGCCACCTTGCCGGCGCTCTGGACCGCGTCGCAGTGCAGCAGAATGCCCCGCCCCTTCAGCCCCTCCGCCACGGCCTGCACGCTCTGCAGCGTGCCGACCTCATGATTGGAATGCATCAGGGAGACGAGCAGGGTGTCATCGCGCACCTGCGAGAGCAAATCCTCGGGGGGAATCCAGCCCTCCGCATCCGGCCGCACGCGTGTCACGCGGTACCCCCGGCTCTCGAGCTGCTGCGCCGTCTGGAGGACCGAAGCATGCTCGATGGCGCTCACGATGAGATGACCGCCACGCCGGAGCGCGGCCGCTCCCAACAGCGCCATATTGTTCGACTCGGTGCCGCCACTCGTGAAGCAGATCGCGTCGGGCGAGGCTCCGAGCAGGGACGCGACGCTTCGTCTGGATTTCTCCAGAATGATCTTGGCTCGATGGCCGGCGCCGTGAATGCTCGAGGGGTTTCCGATGCGCTCTTCGAGCGCCTCGAGGACGGCTTTCGCCACCTGCGGCCGCACCGGCGCACCGGCGTTGTAATCGAGGTAGACCTCGCTCACGACGGCTCCGTAATCAATTGGGATGGCGCAAGTTATCACAGGCCTTCGGCGCGGTCAACGAACTTCGGCCCTTCTTGATCTTTGCAGAGCCTGATGTTAGATTGCGCTGCTCGCCAGGGAGAATTGAATACGGTCGCTCCCCTCCGGGAGCCGGCCCGGCGCGGTTTTTTCCATCCCGAGGTCAGGCCTTGAAACCCTCCGCCGACATCAAATCGACGGTCAATCTGCCGCGCACGGACTTTCCGATGAAAGCCAATCTCCCCGACCGTGAGCCCGCCAGGATTCTGCAGTGGAACGAGTTCCGCGTCTATGAGAAGCTCCGGGCCGCGCGCGCGGGCCGTCAGCGCTTTCTGCTCCACGATGGGCCGCCTTATGCGAACGGAAACATCCATCTAGGTCAGGCGCTCAACAAGATCCTCAAGGACATCGTCGTCAAGTCGCGCAGCATGATGGGCTACGACGCCGCCTATCGACCGGGCTGGGACTGCCACGGGCTGCCGATCGAGCACCGGGTGGATCGGGAGCTGGGCGGTCGACGGAGCGGCATGAAGCCTCTCGAGGTTCGCAAGGCCTGCCGCGCGTACGCCGAGAGGTTCATCGACATCCAGCGCGACGAGTTCACCCGACTGGGAGTATTCGGCGAATGGTCCCGTCCTTATCTGACGCTCGATCCTTCCTACGAGGCGGTGATCGTCGAGCAGCTCGCCGGCTTCTTCGTCCGGGACGCGGCTTATTTCGGCAAGAAGCCCGTTCACTGGTGCATTGTCTGCAAGACGGCGCTGGCCGAAGCCGAAGTGGAGTACGAGGATCATGACTCCCCTTCCGTCTACGTCCGCTTCCCCCTGGAAGCTCCCGGCCTCGTGGAGCGCTTTCCACGTCTCGCCGGCCGCCAGGTGTCCATTCTGATCTGGACCACAACACCGTGGACGCTGCCCGCCAATCTGGCCATCGCCTTCCATCCCGATCATGCCTACGAGCTGGTGGACGTGGGCGATGAGGTCCTCATCGTGGCGCGCGAGCGCCTGGCAGCGGTTTCGAAGGAGTGCGGCCTGCAGGTGGTGGGAAGCCTCGGCACGCTTCCGGGCCGCGAGCTGGTCCGCATGGGGCGATCGCGAAGACCTTATCCTCAGCGGAGTCGCGCGGAATCGGTGCTGCTCCCCGGCGAGCACGTCACGCTGGAGCAGGGAACGGGCGCCGTGCACACGGCTCCGGGCCACGGAGCGGACGATTTCGAGCTTGGCGTCCGCCACAACTTGCCTCCGTACGCTCCGCTGAACGACGAGGGCCGGTTCACGGCCACCGCGTTCGATTCCGACGAGCCCTACGCCCGCGCTCTCGACGGGGTGAGCGTTTGGGACGCGAACGCGTGGATTCAGGAGGACCTCGAGCGGCGCGGCCTTCTTCTGCACCGAGCCAGGATCCGCCATGCCTATCCCCACTGCTGGCGCTGCCACAACCCGGTCATCTTCCGCGCCACCGACCAATGGTTCATCGCTCTGGACGCGAACGGCCTGCGGGGCTCGGCGCTCGAGGTGATTCAGAAGGTGCGGTGGATTCCGCAGGCCGGTCAGGTGCGCATCGGGAACATGGTCGCGAACCGTCCCGATTGGTGCATCTCACGGCAGCGCGCCTGGGGAGTGCCGATACCCATCTTCGCCTGCTCGACGTGCTTCCCGACCGATCGGAACGCCACGATCCGGACCGCGGCGGCGTTCCAGCGCATCGCCGAGGTGTTCCGCACCGAGGGGTCCGACAGCTGGTTCCGGGAATACCCGTCGCCCGCGGCCATGGTGGATCATTTTCTCCCGCCCGGCACCGCCTGCCCGGCATGCGGCGGACGGGACGCGCTCAGACCGCAGCACTACATCGTGGACGTCTGGTTCGAATCGGGCGTCTCCAGCCTCGCCGCGATCGACGAAGCCCAGTGGCCGCCGGACCTGTACCTCGAAGGAACCGATCAATATCGCGGTTGGTTCCAGTCTTCTCTGCTCGTGGCGGTGCAGAACCGCGGGAAGGCACCCTACCGGGAAGTGGTCACCCATGGATTCACGCTGGACGGCGAGGGAAGGAAGATGTCGAAGTCGCTGGGCAACGTGATCTCACCTCAGGAAATCCTCAAGCGGTACGGCGCGGATATCCTGCGCCTGTGGGTCTGCATGGTGGACTACCTGGACGACATGCGTCTGTCCGAGGAGATCCTGGCGCGCAATGTCGAGGCCTACCGCAAGATCCGCAATACCTGCCGATTTCTGCTGGGGAATCTGCACGACTTCGATCCCGCTCATCACTCCCTGTCCCCCGGCGATCTGCTGGAGATCGACCGCTGGGCGCTTCATCAATCCAACCAGGTCCTGGAGCGTTGCCGGGCGTCCTACGAGTCCTACGACTTTCATCGCGTGTACCATGCGCTGAACCAGTTCTGCGCGGTCACCTTGAGCGCCTTTTACCTGGACATCCTCAAGGATCGCCTGTACACCTCGGCCCCGGCTTCCCGCGAGCGGCGCTCTGCCCAGACCGCCCTTCACCTGATTCTGGATTCGCTCTGCCGCCTGATGGCGCCGGTGCTTTGTTTCACGGCCGAAGAGGTCTGGCAGCAGCTCGCTCCGCAGCGCAGCACGGGTCCCTTGACCACCTCCATTCATCTGGAGGAATTTCCCGGTCCTGCGTCCGTGCCGGCGGAGCCGGATCTCCTGTCCCGCTGGGAGAAGCTGGCAGCGCTCCGGGAGGCGGTCCTCCCACGGATCGAGAGAGCGCGCGCCGAGAAGCTGCTCGGGAATTCGCTCGAAGCCCGCGTGCGCCTGGAGGCCCGGGGAGACTGGGCACCGCTCCTGGAGCGCCACCTCCCTGATCTGCCCTCTCTCTTCATCGTGTCGCAGGTGGAGCTGGGCGACGTGGCTCCCTCCGCATCAACCACCGAGGATCTGCCGGGGCTGCGCATCGAGATCGCGAGGGCGACGGGGGAAAAGTGTGAGCGTTGCTGGAACTATCGAGCCGACCGGGGAAGCCACCCCGAGTTTCCCACCCTGTGCGGCCGCTGCGCTCCGATCGTGGCCGCCTTGCGGGGTCCGGACGGGTCATGAGCCTGCCCCGGCCCGTCGTGATGCGCCTGCTCTATCTCGCGCTGAGCTTCCTCCTGTTCGGCATGGACAGGCTCTCGAAGAATCTCGTGGTCTCCCATCTCCCCTTGTACGAGTCCATACCCATCGTCCCGGACTTCTTCCATCTCACGCACGTGGCGAACACCGGGGCGCTGTTCGGGCTGATGGCGGGTATGGCCGCACCGTTCCGCGGCATCGTCTTCATCACGATTCCCGTCCTGGCCATCGTCCTCATCCTGATCTTTCAGTACAGGTCGGCCGAGTGCGAGCTTCCGCTGCAGATTGGACTTTCGTTGATCCTCGGAGGAGCGATGGGCAACCTGTACGATCGGATCGTGTACGGGCACGTCGTGGATTTCCTCGACTTCTCTCTGGCCGGACACCACTGGCCCGCCTTCAATCTGGCCGATTCGTCGATTTGCCTGGGCGTGTTCACCTTGATTCTGGATCTCCTTCGCCACGACCGCCGCGCCGCGCCGGCCTCCTGAGGTCCACCATGCATCCTGTTCTCTGGGATCTTCACCTGGGCAAGCTTGGGACCTTCACCCTGGGCACCTACGGACTCTTCTACGCCATCGCTTTCCTGGTCGGAGTTCGAGTCGCCATGGCTTACGCCAAGCGCGAAGGCATCGATCCGACGCAGATGATCGACCTGGGAATCTGGACGCTGCTCGCGGGCATCGTGGGCGCGAAGCTGCTGCTCGTTCTCGTCGAGTTCCCCTACTACCTTCACCACTCGATGGAGATCGTCTACAACTGGCGGTCGGCCGGCGTCTTCTACGGGGGATTCATCGCCGCGGGTCTGGTGGGCCTCTGGTACGTGCGCCGGAACCGCCTGCCGCTCGCGAAGACCGCCGATGCTCTGGCGCCCGGCGTGGCGCTCGCTCAGGCGATCGGCCGCATCGGCTGCCTGTCCGCGGGCTGCTGCTACGGAAAGCCGACCGACGTGCGCTGGGCCCTGACCTTCGTCGATCCGCGGGCGCATGACCTGACCGGCGTTCCGCTCGCGATCCCACTGCATCCCACCCAGATCTACCACGGCCTTGCCGATCTAGCGTTGTTCGCTCTGCTGGCCTTCCTTTACCCCAGAAAGCGCGTCGACGGGATTGTTTTCTGGGTGTACGTCCTCACTTATGCGATCCTGCGCTTCGCTATCGAGTTCTATCGAGGGGATTATCGCGGCGAGGTCTTCGGAGGGCTCCTTTCCACCTCGCAGCTCATCGGGATCGTGGCCGCGGCCGTCGCGGCCTATTCCATCCTGAGGCTGCGCGCTGCGCATCGCCACGCCTGAGCGGCAATGGTCCGCCGCATGGAATTTCGCGTGGAAGACTCCGGCCACGGCCGCCTCGATCGCTATCTCCTGGACCGACTCCCCGGCGAAAGCCGGGCGTCTATCCAGCGCCTGATAGCGGGCGGTCACGTTCGTCTTGAAGGAAGGGTGCTCAAGGCTTCGACCAAGGTTCGCCCCGGCGATCGCCTGCGGGTGGAAATTCCCGAACCGGTCGCCACTGGGATTACCCCGGAGGCGATCCCGCTGAACATCGTCCACCAGGAAGCCAGCTTCATGGTGATCTCCAAGCCCTCGGGAATGGTGGTGCACCCCGGAGCAGGCCGCAGGACCGGCACCCTCGTGAATGCGCTGCTCGCCCTCGAGGGAGGCTTCTCCGGCATCGGCGGAGCGCTGCGACCGGGCATCGTCCATCGCCTGGATCGGGAGACCTCCGGCTTGCTCATCGTGGCCCGCACCGATCCGGCGCACCGGAACCTTTCGGCCCAGCTGGCCCGCCGCGAAGTCAAGAAGATCTATCTCACGCTGGTGTGGGGGCACCCCGTGCCGTCGCGCGGGCGCATCGAGGCGCCGGTGGGGCGGCATCCCGTCTCCCGCACCCGGATGGCGGTGCGCACCTCCGGCGGCCGGCTCGCCGTCACCGATTACGAGACTCTCGAGCGCATCGGCGGCTTTGCCCTGCTGCGAGTGAGAATCCACACGGGCAGGACGCATCAGATCCGGGTTCATCTGAAGCATCGTGGTCATCCCGTGGTGGGGGATCGAGACTACGGGGGACGCCGATTCTCCAGCCTTTCGAATCCCGCGATGGAGCGGCTGCTGGCATCCTTCGACCGGCTGGCTCTTCACGCGCACTCCCTCGAGTTCCACCATCCGGAATCCGGAGAGCCCCTGGCTTTTGAATCACCCCTTCCGCGCGAGTTCCTGACGCTCCTGGAGGAGATGAGGAAGCTGCATTGAGGTCGTTGCGATTCGTCCTCGCCGGACCCGGGGCCTTGGGATTGAGCCTGTCGTGGGCCCTGTGCAGGATGGGACACCGGTGCGTCGGCGTGCAGGGTCACGGGGCGTCCGGCACGGCGCGCGCGCGGGTCCGTCTGAAGACGACGTCGATCGTTCCCGGGAGAGAGGGCGTCGCGTTCGATCTCCTCCTCATCGCCGTCCCGGATGACGCCATCGCCACTGTCTGTCGGGCATGGTCGCGCTCGAGCCACGGCTGGCATGGCAGATTCGCGATCCATGCGAGCGGCGCCCTCTCGTCGGAGATTCTCGAGCCCTTGAGGAGGCGGGGCGCTCATTGCGGCTCCTTCCATCCATTGACCAGCCTTCCCCGAGCATCCTTCGAGCCGGGACTCTTCGCAGGGGTCACCTTCGGGGTGGAAGGCGATGCGGCCTTTCGAACCCTGGCACGAAGTCTGGTCGCGGGACTGCGAGGCAGGGTGCTCCATCTTTCTCCCGCCACGAAGGCCGCCTATCACCTCGCCGCCTGCCTCTCGTCCGGATACCTGCTCGCTTACTTGACCCTGATCTCCGAAGCCTTCGAGCAGAAGGCCTCCATGAAGCCTGGGCAATCGATGGATGGATTCCTCGATCTCGCTTCCGCCACGCTGCGCAACGCGGAGCGCGCGGGGCTGCAACGCTCGCTGACCGGCCCCATCCTGCGCGCGGATCTCGGCACCCTGCAGCTGCACGAGAAGGTCCTGCGCAGAATGCCGGACGTCTACCGGACGGCCTATCGCATCCTTGCCGAGAAGCTGCTGGATCTGGGCGAACGAAGCGGCCGGCTGAAGGGCGCGGCGGCGCGCCGGGTCCGGCGCCATTTCTCACGCTTGCCCATGGGCAAGATTCGCTAGGCGAAAATCGGGACAGCGACCGGGAGAACGGAGCGCATCAGGGAGGGGGCTGGCATCCGCCGGCGCCGGTCGGGGGACCGCAGGCCTTGGTCGTGGTCTGCGAGGCGCCCTGGGTCTCGAGGATGGACAGCGTGGTGGAGGACGAGGGAGTGATGTTGCCCGCACGGTCCACCGCCTCCACGTGATAGGTGAAATTGATGGTCTTGGTGGCCGGGAAGGTGTCGGTCAGCGAAAACTGCGAGTAGGTGCCGCCGAACTGCGACGTGTCGGTGCTGAGGACACAGTCTCCGACGGTCGCGAGAACCACGCTCTTCATGTAGAAATAACGGGTGAATTTCTTGTCACCCGCGGTGGTGTCGCCACTAATGACGGGGTAGTCGCCGGCCGAACCGTGCACAGTGCCGAGCGCCGCGGGGCCTGTGTCGAACATCTCGAGGCTGATTTCGTTGACGCCGTTCCCCGTGGGGGGATCGAAGAACCGAGCAAGAATCACCAGCAAATTGGCATCGCCATCGGCGTCCGTCACGGTCGCCGAGATCTGCACCAGATCTATGTCCTGGCTGACGATGGTCGCCTGATCGGGCACGCAGCAGCAGGAACACAAAGGCGGGTCCACGCAGCAAAGCGGCTGGGTTCCGATGTCGCACTGGAAATGCCGGGATTGCTTGGTGATGGAAACGTCCGACACGACGGGAGGAGAGCCGAAGAAGTTGGGTGGGTGGCTCTCGGAGGATTTCTTGCAAGCGGAGGCTACGGACACCAGGATGAGCAGAAAAGCGAACGCATGCTTTCGTTTCGGCACTGGGATTCTCCACCACCCCGCTTGTGTTACGGCAAACTCACGCCCGCGCTTGCACCCTGGCTTGGCATTTCCGAGGAGAAAAGTCATTCTAAGAAAGGCGGTTGCCCCTGTCAACCCGGAGCGGGCAGCCTGACGACCCGACGAAGTGCACCATCCGCCCCGCCCCCCTTTGTCTGGCCTCAAAGTACGGGCAGAGCAGGCCCCGGTCAAGGGCGCGCCGTCGCAAGCTGCGGCCCGGATGCAGCACGGCGCCGGGGGGAGGAGGTTTGACACCCTTGCGGTGCAACTCCTAGAATCCACCCGCTTCGGGGGGCCTCAGTGACCAGTAAGCCAGTTCTCACCGGAGACTTGAGCTCCGTCGCCCTGGCGGATGTCGTCTCCATGCTGAATCTCTCCAGAAAGACGGGGGTTCTCCGCTGCACGCGCGGGGCGGAGACCCGGACCGTCTTCTGGGAGCAGGGAGAAGTCGTCTTCGCGCGCTCGAACTCGGTGCGTGACAACCTCGGGTGCTTTCTCGTCCGAAGAGGATTGATCTCCGAGGATCAGAACGCCGAATCCGCTCGCCGCATCACGCCCGACACGCGCCATGGCAAGGTGCTTGTGCGGCTCGGCTTCATCACCACCGAGCAGCTCTGGTGGGCGGTCAAGAACCAGGTGCTCGAGATCGTCTACGCGCTGTTCCAGTGGACGAGCGGGTACTTCGAGTTCGTCGAAGGACCGGTGGAAAGCCGGGAGAAAATCACTCTGGCCGTGCCGACGACCAAAATCGTCATGGAAGGAATTCGTCGGCTCGACGAGTGGAACAAGTTCTCCACCCGCATCCGGGATGCCGGCATGCTCCTGGAACCGGTTCCGGGAAAGGTTCCTGGAGTGGGACGTGAGCAGGATGCCTCTCCCGAGGAAAGAAAAATCCTCACCTTGGTCAACGGCGTTCGCTCGGTGGGGGACATCTCCAGACTTTCCGGTCAGGGGGAATTCGAGACTTATGCCGCGCTCTACGAAGCCATGCAGGCGGGAGAGATCAGGGAGCGGGGCGCCTGACTCACCCTCGCTTCAGGAAGGCCACGCATTCGATCGCGGCGGTCTGAGGGAAAAAATCCACCGGCAAGACCTTTTCGAGCGTCCATTCGCCCTGGTCGACCACGAGACGGAGATCCCGCGCCAGCGTAGAGGGATCGCAGGAAAGATAAACGATTCTCCGGGCCGCCATCCTCGCGAGCCTACGGCACACCTCGGCGGGAAGGCCTGCACGGGGAGGATCGAGAACCACGCTCTCGAACGTGCGGCCCAGCCGCGACCACTCGGCCATCACGAGGCGGACGTCGGACGCCATCCATTCGATGGTTCGAAATCCATTCGAGCGTGCATTTTCGCGGGCCGCCTGCAGTGAGCTCGCATTGCCTTCCACCGCGGTGAGGATCCTGTCCTTCCTGGCCAGGAAGAGTGTGAGCGCTCCGACACCCGCGTAAAGCTCAAGAATCGATGCCGACCCCTCCACGTGCTCCGCGATCCTCTCGAAGATGTCGGCGGCGAGCGGAGGGTTGGCCTGAAAGAAGTTTCCGGCCGGAATACGGAGACGGAACTCCCCGAGCTTTTCCTCGACCTGGTCCATGCCCGAGAGAAGCAGCGGCCGATCCGCGATCGAGCGCCTTCGCGGGGTCGCCGGCTGGTAGAGAACGCCCTGCAGAAGCCCATCCGCTCCGCACCAGATCGATGCGAGGCGTCGCAGCGCGGGCGACGGCGCAGCTTCTCCGCTGAACCACGCGACCAGGCTGTCCGAGAGCGATCCGAACTGAAGTTCCATGTGGCGGGGCCGCTGCGAGGACGGCAGCGGGCGAAGATCTTCGAGCAGGCGAAGGTAGGCTGCCTGAATTCGATCCGCCGCCAGAAGGCAGCGAGGAATCTCGACGATTCCGGCGGGATCTACTCGGGCATGCAATCCCGGACCTGCGCCCTGAGTGAGGGGGAGCGCGTAGCGCATCCGCCGGCGGTAGCCCAGCGGATGGGAAGCCGGGATGACGTCGCATACGGAAGGCGAAGCGAAACGCCCGATCCTTTCCAGAATCTGGATGACCTGGTCCCGCTTGGCCTCCAATTCGGCGGGGTATGCGAGAGCCTGGTAAGCGCATCCGCCGCAAACGGCGTCGTGCGGGCAGGGAGGATCGATGCGATCGGGTGAGGCTCGCAGAATCTCCAGCGCGCGGGCTCGGGCGAAGCGTCTCGAGACCGAGGTGATTTCGGCGCCGACTCGCTCACCCGGCAGGGCGCCTTCCACCAGGAAGACGAAGCCTTCCTCTCTCGCCACGCCGGCCCCGCCATAAGCCAGATCGCCAACCTCCAGCTCGACCCGCGCTCCCGGCGCAAACCGGTCACCCCCGCCTCCGCCGTCAGGCGCTTCGGCGGGCCTTGAGCCAACCATGTCCCAGCACGATGGCGAACCAGAGCGCGATGAAGCCGAGATAGGCCTGAGTCATCTTGTTCCCTCCATGAAATCGTCGCCAGCCAGCGTCGAGTATAGGAACCATGGAAACCGGACGTCAACGTCGCGATCGTTGCAATCTGCCCGGCACTGGGCTAGCATCCCCCGCATCTCGGCGGAGCATTTCTTGAAGATTCGCGAAATCATTCCCTGCCAGACCTGCAATCGGGACATCGAAGACCTGGAGACAGGTCTCGTCGTATGGTGCACGACCAAGGACAAGCCGGGAGCTCCATCGATCAAGGTCGTGCACGCTCAGACCTGCGACCCCTGGAAGGGAAACGCGCCGCACAGCCGGCCTCTGGTCGATTTCAGGGATCATCCGGAGGAAATTCGGCGCCAGTGGGCCGCGCTCGTCAAGGACGGAGGGATGGCCGCGGTGATGGCCTGGGAAGTGCTGGGAAGGATCTATACCGACATCCCCGAGAAGGAGTTCTTCCGCGTCGAGGCGCCCACCGTCTCCTGAGGATTCCGCTCATCTTGCGGAGGAATCGTGCTGCTGGAAAACAAGAAGGGCCTGATTCTCGGGGTGGCCAACAAGCGCAGCATCGCGTGGGGTATCGCGCGCTCCGCCGCGCGAGAGGGCGCCCGCCTCGCCTTCACGTTCCAGGGCGAGCGCCTCGAGGAAAACGTTCGTGAGCTCGCTGGAACCCTGCCTTGCTCGTCCGTCTATCCCTGCGACGTCACGAATGACGCCCAGATCGAGCGTCTGTTCCACTCTCTCAAGCAGGATTTCGACGGGCTGGATTTTCTCGTTCACTGTATCGCCTTCGCCAATCGCGAGGATCTCGAGAACGAGTTCGTGACCACCTCTCGGGACGGCTTCAGGCTGGCCCAGGACATCAGCGCGTACTCTCTCGTTTCTCTGACGCGTGCGGCCCTACCCCTGTTCTCCGGCGGAGCCGGGGGAAGTGTTCTGGCTCTCACTTATCTGGGTAGCGAGCGAGCCATTCCCCGCTACAACGTCATGGGAGTCGCCAAGGCCTCCCTGGAGGCCAGCATCCGCTATCTGGCCAGCGATCTCGGGCCTCGCAACATTCGGGTCAACGGGATTTCAGCCGGACCCATCAGCACTCTGGCCGCCCGGGGCATTCCAGGCTTCACTTCGATCCTTGAGCATTATCGCGAGAAAGCGCCTCTGCGGCGGAATGTGGATGTGGATGAAGTTGGCGATGCGGCCGCGTTCCTCCTGAGTCCTCTGGCCAGAGGAATCACCGGGGAGATCCTGTTCGTCGACGCCGGATATCACATCGCAGGGGGCTGAAGCTGTAAGTGGCTCCCGTCAAGGTTTGTAGAGCAGTGTCATTCATAACTTATTACCCCGAAGAAGTTTATACTGACGTCATAATTTGAGAGTCCCTTCAAATAATTCCAAAGAATTTTCTTGACCGTTGGTCCACTCTGCTGTATTTAAAGATAGCGACGGCAGAGACGGCAAAGTCTCCGACTTTGGTTCCGATGTAGGAGTGTGGCAAAGGGACGAGGGACCGACACCTGGTAACCCCTGAAGGGAGGACCCCTCTCCCTCCCTATCCAGTGGCCTTTGCCACGCTCCTGCTTTTCCCACCAGTTAGCCTGCTTTTTCCCGCGGATTTGCTCTTTCCATCCAGGCCCCAGTGTCTCCTGGCCCAAGGCAAGAACTCGAACCAGTACGCATGGGCCTTCCATCGGCCGTAGGCTTGATAAAGCGACAGAATCTGCCGCTCGGTTGGAGTTCTGCCACCGAAGCGCTCGCAGCGACAATACTGATAGACGGAACTGTCGACCGAGATCTCTTCGCCTACTCCCCAGACCATGAGAAGGTAGCGCGAGGTGGCCTTCCCCACACCCTGCAAAGCCAGGAGCAGCCGCGAGAGCTCTTCGCGCCCCAGGCCTCCCTGCTCGAGGCGTTGCCAGTCGGGACCGCACCGGACAGCTTGACGCGCCAAGTTCAGCAGATAGGGAACACGGTAGCCCAGTCTGGATGTCTCGCGCAGCCGTGTCTCCCCGACTCGAAGCAGACTCTCCGGAGTCGGGAACGTACGGCACTCGGTTTCCGGCACGGGTTGTCCTAAAGAGGCCACCCGGTTGATCGCCAGAACCGCCTGGGCCCACGCGATGTTCGTCGCGCAGATCGCCTTGAAGACCTCCTCGAAAAGATTGCCACAGCGGAGAAACCTTCCGGCTCCCGCGGCGGGGACATAGCGAAGACGCGGCTCCCGCCTGCAGATCTCCATGAACTCCGAGAGATCCAGGTCAAGGCTCAGAATCCTCCTGACCTTGGACCGGAGCTCCTCCCTGCTCTCCCTCGAGGGTGTCTTCGAGATCCACCGGATCTCGAGAGATTGCCCCTTGCCGCCAGGCTGCCGTATGGAAAAAAGATGCAATGAACCGTCGGCCAGGCGCTCCGCGCGCTGCAGGCTCCCCGACGAAGCCCTCCATCGGAAGGGTGCAAGCTCATACCATCCGTGAGAGAGAACCGTTTCCCGAAGACTGAATCCG
>Ga0066903_100001126_pt1 | contig 18896 bp, 10 predicted proteins | sample PanSoiMetaGPlot1_FD_67491 | JGI IMG/M metagenome (GOLD analysis project Ga0066903, IMG submission 67491) | Tropical forest soil microbial communities from Panama analyzed to predict greenhouse gas emissions - Panama Soil - Plot 1 (version 2) | ecosystem: Environmental > Terrestrial > Soil >... | reverse complement strand
GTGTCGCTGGAATACACCAAGCCCAAGCCGCTGGATTTCGCCAGGGCGGCGGGGCTGGCAGCCGGTGTCATCAAGCAAATCGTTCAGCACACGCCTCCCGCCGGCTCGCTGTTCAACATCAACATTCCCAGCCTCGAAAAAGGGCCGATCCGTGGCATCCGAGTGGTGCCGCAGAATGTGGCTCCTTACGTGGAAACCTACGACCGCCGCATTGATCCGCGCGGACGGGTCTATTTCTGGAGCGGTCCCGATTTCAAGTGCCCCGAACCCCTTCCTGATACCGACGTCACCGCCATGGCCGACGGCTACATCACTGTGACGCCGCTGCAATTCGATCTGACGCAGGCGGAAATGCTGAAGAAAATGGCAAAATGGAATTGGAGTTGATGGTGGCGTTAAGAGGGGATGCATGGTAAAAGGGTGATGGAGTTTCCAATGGCCGTTTCCAATCAAACACCTGCGAGTCGCGCCTTGCGCATCAGTTCCATGCTCACGGAGCGGTTTCGCCGCATGTACAATCCGAGGGCCATGAAAGTCGAACCTGAAAACGTCATCAAGGTACTCAATCGAGCCGGAGTCAAGTTCATCCTGATGGGCGCCCACGGCATCGGTCAATGGATGAAGGAGCCGCGCGCCACTCGCGATGTGGACCTGCTGGTGCAAAAAGGCCATCAGCGTAAAGCGGTGGCGGCGGTTCGCAAGGCATACCCGGCATTGCTCGTGCAGGATTTGCCCGCGGTCGCTCGATTCCTGGATCCCGCCGACCAGGCGGCGGTGATTGATTTGATGAAACCGGTCGAGGCAATTTACCAGGAGGCCCTAAAGAGCAATATCGCGGCCGGCAAAACTCACCGCATTCCAACTCTGGAAGTCGCCCTGGCGTGCAAGTTTGGCGCCATGACTTCCCCTCATCGGAACGAGCGAAAAAAACATCTCGACGCGGCGGATCTCATTGGCATGGTGGAACATCAGTTTGAAAACATTGATCGCGATGTGCTTTTCAGCCTGGGCGAGATGGTCCGCGACGGCGGCGGGCGGCAAATCCTGAAGTTGGTGGAAGACATCAAGGCCGGTCGGCCGATTTCGATGTCCTAATTGGGAACGGGAATGGGAATGGGCCGATCCGTGTCCGCCACCGGATTGAAGAATCGAATCGTCTTCATGCGCCAGTCGCCTTCCTCAAAGACAAAATCGGCGCGACAAAGGTACCAGACCTCTCCCCCATCGCCGATGGCACGGACGCGAAAGGCGACCACCGCCTTGTTGTTTCGGTCGGGAGGAACTTCAAAGTCAAAATCCCAGAGGATGATTTCGTGAACGCGACGCTGTTCAATAAAGCGCCCCGCCCGCGCCTCCAGACTCTTCCGGTCCCATTGATCTGCCCCGAATGACTTGGAGAAATGTCTGAAAACCGCATCCGGGTTGCCCTGTTCGACACCGCGCTTCATGGCCAGGATGTTGGCGCGAATTTGCATGCGGTCGGTGACGATGAACAAGCCGAGCAGCCAGACCAGGGCTGCCAGACCGATCACCACTCCCACGCCAACTAAATACTTGGCCCGGCGATTCATCCACCACAGGGCGATCAGAACCAGCGCGGCAATTCCCAGGAGAAAGTAAATCGTCTTGGCGTAATCAACCAGCCACCAGAGCATGACAGGGTTCCAAGAGGAATCAGGCTCGCGACGGTGCGTCCGGCGTCTGCGGACCGCGGCGACGGCGGAAAAACACGAAGGCAGTGACCAGCAAGCCCGCGGCGCTGGCCAGTGCCGTACGGCGAACGAGGGTGTCGCCGGCAAATACACTCAACAGCCGTTCCCAGCCGGCAGGATAACTGTCCGCATCCAGCCAGGGAGCCACGACCACCAACCCGATCAGAAGGGCTGCCAGGAAAACGGTTGCCAGGAATAACAATCGAACGAACAAGTGTCCTCCAAGAAACTACCGCAATATCAGTCCCCGCATCACATCGTCGCTTGCGGCTTCGAGTTCGCTGCGGAGCTTCATCGTTTTGCGGCCAGCAATGACTCCGCCCCATAGCGGGCGCTATCCTTCAAATCCTCCTCGATGCGCAGCAACTGATTGTACTTGGCAATGCGGTCGGTACGGCTGGTGGAACCCGTCTTGATTTGGCCGGCATTGGTCGCCACCACGATGTCGGCGATGGTGGTGTCTTCCGTTTCGCCGCTGCGATGGCTGACGATGGCGGTGTATCCGTTGCGCCGGGCCAGTTCGATGGCGTCCAGAGTTTCCGTCAAGGTGCCGATCTGGTTGACCTTGACGAGGATGCTATTGCCGGCGCCGCGGTTGATGCCGTCCTGGAGCCGTTTGGTGTTGGTGACGAACAGATCATCGCCGACAAGTTGAACCTTCTGGCCCAGTTCGCGGGTGAGTTTGACCCAGCCGTCCCAGTCGTCCTCGGCCAGGCCGTCCTCGATGGAGCGAATGGGCCATTTCTTGCACAGGCCGGTCCACAGGTCGATCATCTCATCGGTGGAGGCGACCCGGTCGGGCTTGCTCTTGAAGAAGCAATAACCCGTCTTGCCTTTCTTCTTGCCTTCGTCAAACAGCTCGGTGGTGGCCGGGTCGAGAGCGAAGGCAATCTGCTCGCCCATTTTGTAGCCGGCCTTGTTGATGGCCAGTTCCAGGACTTCGAAGGCTTCGTCGGTGCTCTTGAGGTTGGGCGCGAAACCGCCTTCGTCGCCGACGGCGGTGTTCAGGTTGCGATCGTGCAGAACTTTCTTGAGATTGTGGAAGACCTCGGCGCCCATGCGGAGGGCCTCGTGAAAGGAGTCGGCCCCCACCGGCATGATCATGAATTCCTGGAAATCGACATTGTTGTCCGCGTGTTTGCCGCCATTGAGGATATTCATGAGCGGCACGGGAAGAACCTTGGCATTCGTCCCTCCCAGATAGCGATACAGGGGCAAGCCAATGGAAGCAGCGGCGGCATGAGCGGCCGCCAGGCTGACTCCCAGGATGGCGTTTGCCCCCAATTTCCCCTTGTTGGGCGTGCCATCCAGTTCGAGCAAGAGCCGATCGATACCGGTTTGGTCCGTGGCGTCCTGACCGACAAGGCGCGGTGCAATGGTGCTGTTGACGTTCTTGACGGCCTTGAGGACGCCCTTGCCGAGATAGCGTTTCTTGTCGTCGTCGCGGAGTTCGACGGCTTCGTGGGCGCCGGTGCTGGCCCCCGAAGGAACCGCCGCGCGGCCGCCGGCGCCGTCCGCCAACTTCACTTCCACTTCAATGGTGGGATTGCCCCGGCTATCCAGGATTTCGCGGGCGTGCACGCTTTGCACTTTCATCGCATCACCAAAAGCAAAAAGAAATGGAAAAAGGTAAAGGTCCAATTTCCTTTGTACTTCTGTGGATAATAAAAGGCGAGCCGGGAGCCCCAAGAGGACTGAGGAACGAGGACTGAGCCGGAAGAGCACTGAGAACGAGGACCCGAAGAGGGCTGAGGAACGAGGACTGGGGCTCAGTCCTCAGTCCTCAGCCCTCAGTCCTCAGTGCTAAAAGGAGGGCTCCGGCGGTGTCGTAGCAGTGGACTGCGGCGATCTCGGTCGGGGTGTCAAGCGATCGCCGGGGAGTCTCGAAGTAAAGCCTGGTTGCCGGAGCCCCCCGCGAGTGTAAACTTCCGATGTCGTGGACTTCAGAAGTTTCCGGGGTAACTGCACCCTGTTATCGGCCCTGAAAGAAAAGCACTTGAGGGGCCGGCAGAAAGCCAACGGCGTGGCCCCGTCTCTGGTGCTGGATTGATTCCGCCATCTGGAACAATCCCAACACCCGGAAGAAACCTCATTTTGCCACGAGCCGGCGCAACACTCTGAGATTGATCGCATCCATATCGTCCACGTCCGCTGATTCCTTGGGTGTTTCCAGGACCATGGGCCGATTGCGAAAGCGGCGGTCGTTGACCAGCAAACGAAATGCTTCTATGCCGATCCGGCCCTTGCCGATGTGAGCGTGCCGATCTACCCGGCTGCCAAACGCTTTCAAGCTATCGTTGAGATGGAAGGCCCGCAGGCGCGATAGGCCGATCAGGCGATCGAAGGCCCGGAAGGTGGCACGATATTCGTTTTCCGGATAAAGCGCATAGCCGGCCGCGAAAACATGGCAGGTATCCAGGCAAATCCCGAGGCGCTCGGGCTGTGAAACCAGGCTCAGGATGCGAGCAAGATGCTCGAAGCGATGTCCCAGGCTGCTCCCCTGGCCGGCCGTTGTTTCCAGCAGGACCTGCACATGAAAATCGGGACAACGGCCGTGGACTTCATCCAGGGCGCGGGCCACGCGAATCAGGCCGGCCTCCTCGTCGCGGTCCACCGCGGCCCCGGGATGCGTCACCAGGTAGCGCAAGCCCAGGGCTTCCGCCCGCTGCACTTCGATGACAAAGGCTTCGATGGATTTGCGGTACAACGTCGCATCCGGAGAGGCCAGGTTGATGAGATAACAATCGTGGGCCATCGGGAATCGCAACCGTGTTTGCCGCAAGGTCTTCTTGAAGACCCGAATGTCGTCTTCGGTCAAGTCTTTGGCATACCACTGGTTGTTGTTCTTAGTGAAAAGCTGGACGGTGTCGCACGCATGCGCCTGGGCCTCGAGCAAGGCGTTGTGATAGCCGCCGGCGATCGACTTGTGGGCGCCGAACAGGGGCATGGCAAATCCTCTTGTTGTCCGATATTCAGGAAATTGTAGTGCGTCGTGGCGCATTGACGAATGATGACTCGGCACCTATTGTGCCTGAAAGCGTCGATGTTCGGCACGACAATTTGAAGAGAGGTTCTGCCGTGGATCTCTGGGAATCCTTTTGGCAAATCGTGGTGGCGGCGAAAGATTTTGTTGTAGAGCTTTTGCGCCTGGGGCTGCACTGGTGGCTGGTCATTGCCTGGCTGGCCTGGTGGCTTTTGGGCGTGAACTGGAAAAAGCTCTGGCCGGCCCTGGCGGCCGGCGCCTGGGGGCCGCTGGTGCTGCTGATGTTTCTTTCGGCCCTGGCGTGGTCCCGGATCGCGCCGTCAGACTGCGACTGTTTGACGTTTGTCACGGTGCCGAACTTCTGGTGGCAACTGGGCAGTGTCGCCTTGCTCGTTTCCTTGACGTTCTTGTGCGGCTGGCTTCAGGGAATCCTCGGCTGGACGCCGGCGGAGATCAACCTGGATCCGCCGGCGCCGGCAGCGCACGGACATGGACATCACTAATTGATAATTTGGGCGAGCCGGGAGCGTAAGCAACCGGAGCTAGCGGATGTTTTCTCCGGTCGCTTACGCTCCCGGCTCGCCACGGGAGAACCGCCATGTGGGTCCGCCAATGTGAGCTGGATGCGGGTTCCGAGACGCCGTTGCCGATCCCCAGCCGGATTGCAAGCAACGAAGAATTCATTCCGCCGGCCCAAACGCGCCAGCAAAAGAAGTACGAAGCCCGGCTGAAGGAGATCAGCGAAAAGGCGGCCAAGAAGCAAGGATTGAGCCGACGTAATTTCCTCCGCACCGGCAGCGGCATGGCGGCCGCCCTCGTCGCCCTCAACGAGGTCTTCGGCAGGTGCTACGAAGTCGATGCCGCCGAGGTCCAGGACCAGCAAACCTTTGCCGAGAAATGGCCCAAGAACCAGTTCATCTTTGACGTGCAAACGCACCATGTCGATGTCAGCCGCAAATGGTATGAGGATACTCCGGAAGGCCGGCGGACCACGCTGTTCTTTCGCCTGCTGCGGCCCAAGGCGGGATCGATCAAAGAGAGCCTCGATCTGCTCAACCGCGTCCATTACGTCAAGGAAATCTTCGGCGATAGCGACACGGTGATGGCGATCATCAGCGGCGTGCCCACCCGTGAGTGGAATCGCAATCCGCTGCCGCCGGATCAAATGGCCGCCACCCGCGATTATGTTAACGGCCTGGCCAAATCGCAACGCGTTCTGGCCCACGGGCTTCTGCGTCCCAACCTGGGTAAGCGCGAATTCGACGAAATGGAACGGCAAGTCAAAAAGCTCCGCATCAGCGCCTGGAAAATGTACACCGGCGCGGAACTGGGCGAGCGTGCCTGGTTCATGGATGATGAAAAAATCGCCTATCCCTTCTGGGAGCGGACGCGGAAACTGGGTGTGCGCAATCTGTGCGTCCACAAGGGGCTTCCCCTTGGCTTTTTCAATGAGAAAGCCTGCACGCCGCTGGACCTGGAACGTGCGGCTCGTGATTTTGCGAACCTGAATTTCATCGTTTATCACTCCGGCTATCGCGGCACTGGCTTGCTAGCACGCGGCACCGGCGATCGCGTCAAGGACCCGGCTTCCAAGGATCCGCAAGAGATTCCCTGGATCAGCGACCTCTTTCGCATCCTTCGCCGAAATCGCAAAATCCGCAACATCTACTTCGAGCTGGGCAGCACCTTCCACCAGCTGTCGATGGGCAATCCGGTCCGCTGCCTGCACATGCTCGGGCAGATGATTCAGACCGCCGGGGCCGATCATATCCTCTGGGGCACCGATTCCATCTGGGGCGGCAGTCCGCAAGGACAGATCGAACGCCTGCGGCGTCTGAAGATGACCGATGAGCTGATGGAAAAGTTCAAGTATCCGCAGTTGACCGACGCCGTCAAGAATCAGATCTTCGGTCTGAACGCCGCCAGACTGTTCAACATCGATGTCAAGGCGCGGCGCAACGCTATACGCTCCGATCGCCTGACCCGGATCCGCCGCGAATACCGCCGGAACCCGTCGCCAAGCAACACTCAGTTCGGCTGGATCTGGGTCGAAGATGGCACGGAACCGACAGTGCCGGTGGGGCAGGGTTAATTCGGCCTGCAGTAGTCCGTATGTGCTGCAGAAAACGACGTTACATTCCCTTCCTTCGCTCTTACCGGTTCGGCAAGCAGGGCAAAACACGCCAAACAATCCTGTAATCCCGGTCGGATGGGTTATAATAACAAACTGCTATCCCTTCCCGGAAATAGGGGACGCCGATGCACTTCCTGCGTAGCTGCCTTGTCCTGATCGTTCTCTTACTCGTGTCGGGTTGGTCATTGGGGCAGGGGTCCAAGCAGCAGCCTGGGGGAAAGGAAGATCCCAAGAAGGAAACCGGCAAAAAAGGCCCGGCCGACAAGACCAAAGATCCACCCGATAAGACCGGAAAGCCCCCAACTCTTGACAAGCTCAAGGTGCCGCCCAATACCATCGTGATCGTGGTCGATGCCCTCTCAAATATTCCAAAGATGATCATGATGTCGCCGAAGGAGTATCAGGCGCTTCAAGACGAAATCGCGGCGCTGAAAAGCAAGCTCAAGATGGAGAAGAAGCTGCCGCATTCGTGCAAGCTATCGGCCAGGGCGGAGGAAAACCAGGTTTCCTTGCAGGCGGAATTTGCCTTCATCACCGAAAATCCAAACATGATCGTTGTGCTTGGCCTGCAAGGCGCCAACTTGAAGGACGAGGGCGAGTTGTTGCGCGCGCAAGTGGAACGGCAAACACCCTTGCTGGATTTTGGTGCGGACGGTTATGTCGTCCAGGTGGACAAGCCGGGTTCCTACAAACTCACGTTGAACCTGAAACTGCCGGTGGGATTGAAGCGGTCCGGGAGCGGCAGCGGAGCGGAGCGGAATTTTGAACTGGGCTTGCCGGGGGCGGCGGTCACCACGCTGTCCCTGGAGCCTCCCGCCGGGGTCAAAGAAATTCGCTGGAACGATCACGTGGAGAGCCGGCAAGAAGCGGCACAGCTGACGCTGGGCAAGATCAAGTCCTTGAATGTGTCGTGGAAGGAGCCGGTTTCTCTTCCGGGCACGGGCGCGCTCTTGACGGCCGATGCCCAGATCACCGTCAAACTGGACGAAACCCAGGTGCTGACGACGGCTGAGGTGAAGCTGGGGGACCTGCGTGGCCAGCCCAAGAATGAATGGCGGCTGCTGTTGCCTGCCAAGGCCAAGGTGGAAGTGAAGGGGCCGATGGCCTTGCAGGCGGAAATTATTCCTGCTGAGAAAAACAATGGCACCACGATCATTCGTCTGAAAGAACCCAGCACCGAGAATCTGGTGGTGCTGGTGCAGGCTCAACAACCCCGGCCGGCGCCGGGAGCCAAGAAACCGATTGGTCCATTTCTTCTTCTGGGGGCATTTGAGCAGCAGGGCAAAATCCTGATCAAGGCGGCCCCGGAAACGAGGCGGGGCACGCGTTTGTTGTATCACCCCCGCAGCGAGGTCGGACAACGGGAACTGCCGCCCAACTCCTCCCCGGATGTCGTGGCCCTGTTCTCGTATGACAAGCTGCCCGATCCCGCCAAAAGTCCGTCCAAAACGGCAAGCGCCTGGGCGCCTCTGGAACTCGAGTTGAAACCCGAAATGGGACAAATTGAAACGCAGGTGGAGCATGTGCTGCGTCTGAGCCAAGGTTCTGATGGATGGCAGGTCGACCTGACCACCAAGATCAAAGGGAAAACGGTGTCGGCGAATATGGAAACGCTGGACGTCCAGTTGCCGCGACCACGCCCGGACAGCCTGGCCATCTTGGCAGCCAACCAGGCATTCCCCGGTTTGCCGTGGGCGGCTCTGTATTGGGCTTCGCAGAAAAATTGGCCGCTCACGGTCCCTGTTGAGTTTCATTGTCAGGGTGAAGGAGGCACGAATCCCGATCTTCGACCCGGCAATCTGGGTCGGGCGCGCATTCACCTGCAACGCCCGGATGCCAAGGAATTCACCCTAGTGCTGACCGGAAAATACTTGCTGCCTGCCGAGGTGTGGAAAGCCGGCCTGGAACTGCCGGTGCCGCTGGGAACGTTGGACCGGGGAGGCCAGGTCAAAATCCTGGTTGATGACAACCTCGAGTTGCTTTCCGAGCAGGGCTTGGGTGATCAGGCACCCGGCAAGCAAAGCCAAATCGTTTCTTTCGACCAGGCGCCCAAGAAGATTGCTTTCTCATGGCGTCGATATCGGCCGGAGTTTCCGGTTTCCGGCGTCACCGATATCACGATTCACCACAACAACGCTCATTTTCGGCACGTGCTGCAGTTTCCGTCGGCAAAGGGAGGCCCGGCCAACAAACGCAAAGAGCGGCCCGCACTGCTTTTTCGAGTACCCCCGCAAATCAAGGGCCTGAAGGTTGAACGGTTGCTCAATTACGATTCCCAGAAAGGGATCGCCTGGATCTTTCCAGGCGACGAAGGAGGGGCGAACCCTGCGATGCTGATCGAGTATGATCTCGCCTTGCCTGAGGCCAAGGGGCTCAAAAAATCCCAAACTTTTGCCGTTCCTCTAGTCTGGCCCGAAAAGGCAACCCGCATCGATTCCAAGGTACGGGTGTGGTGTGACCTGGGATTGATTCCCGCGCTTGCCAGTCCGGATGGGTTACTGGATAGCTGGCGCGACCGGGGCACGGAAGTGGTGCCCGACAAAAATAGTTTGCCAGGCCTGGTTCTTCATGCCTCGGGTCCGGCTTTGCCATTGGCGCTACGCCTGGAAGAGGGTCAGGCGAATTTGCCGGCGGTTGTTTTCGATCGCGGCCTGGTGCAGGTGTCTGTTCGTGAGGACGGCGGACAGTATTACCGGGCACGCTTTCTGGTCCGCAAGCTCAATGCCGATCATCTCGACATCAAATTTCCCGGCCCGGCCATGAATCTGCCGCTGCTCGGTATCACCCTGGACAAGGAACATATCGATAACTGCGCTCCATTGGAATCGGACAGCGCAATCCTGCGCGTGCCCGTCAAACCTGGCCTGTATGGGCAGCCGGTATTTCTGGACGTGGAATACCTGGTGCCGGCTTCGGCGGTTGAGGGCGAGCGCTTGTGGCAAACCCAGGTACATCCTCCACTGATTGCGAACGCGGTGTTTGTTGCAGGAGTCCGTTGGCAATTTGCCTTTCCTGCTGGCGTGCTGCCCATCGGCGGCTGGGGAGCGGGCCAGATGGACTATCATTGGCAATTGCACAACTGGTTGTTGACTCCGGAGCCGGCCGCCACACTGGAAGAGCTTGAACGCTGGACGTCAGGCAGCGACGGGGCCCGGCCTTTGAGCCTAGTCATCGGCAGGGCCTCCCTTGAGCCCATGCGCATCTGGCATTTCCCGCGGCAAATCTGGTTGCTGGTCTGTTCTGGGGTGGTCCTGGCGGTTGGCCTGGTCCTCGGTCTGGCCTCCTCACGCATCTTTTTCTGGTTGATGGTGCTGTTGGTGATCGGCATCGGCATTGGTGTGGGCCTGGCCTGGCCGGCCTTGCTGCCCAATGTGGTCTATGGCAGTCAGCCTGGATTTGTCGTCCTGATCGTGATCCTGGCCATTCAATGGATGCTTCAGGAACGCTATCGCCGGCAGGTGGTATTCATGCCGGGCTTCACGCGTGTGAAATCAAATTCCTCGCTCGTTCGTGCCGGGGCGGGCCGTCCACGCGAGCCCACTACCGTGGATGCGCCGGCCACCCCCAGCGTCGTCACCGGAACAGGCAAAGGAAAGTGATCATGAAAAGCGGTTCTGCGCTCTGGCGCACCTGCGCTTTAGCCATTGGGCTCACGGCCTTCTTTGCTTTGCTGCCCGGAGGCCTGGGGCAGGAAGATGCTCTCCCCGATCCCGTGCCCATCAAGCGCGTTTTGATTCCTGCAGGGCGATTGCCTGCGGAGCTGGAAAAGGTTCGCCAGGGGGTGCTGGTGAGCATGCCCAGGCCGGATTTCGAAGCCCGTGTGCAAAATGCGGCTCGCGCGGGGCTGGCACGCAAGAATCCTCCGCGGTTGATCAAAGCCGAATACCGGGCAGTGCTGGACGGCAATTCGCTCACCGGTGGCCGCGGCGAATGGACCGTGCTCAATCCCAACTCCCAACCCGGCATCTTGGCCCTGGGAGACCTGAACTTGGCCCTGGAGAAAGTGAAAACCAAGGACGACACCGAAGCGGTGATCGGCGATCTGGACGGCAAGGCCCTGGGTCTGGTGGTTGAAAAAGCCGGCACACAGCCCATCTTCTTTGACTGGACATTGCGCGGCGTTCCCACAAATAACGGCCTGCAATTTGAACTCAAGTTGCCTCCGTGTGCCTTGAACATTCTGGAACTTACAGTGCCCGCGGACCAGATCGTTGCGGTTTCCTCAAGCTCGGCAATTCTGTCCGGTCCACATGAATCGGAAATCCCGCAACAGCGCAAATGGCGGCTCCATTTTGCAGGCCGTTCCCAGATCGATCTGACGGTTCGAAAGAAAACAGGTCCAGGCGCCGCGCCCCTGGTGCTGTCCCAGGTGCATAGCAGGCAGCAGCTTTCCGCAGGCCGCTGTCAGGCGAATTTCGATTTTCGACTCGAAGTTCTCCGTGGCAGCGCCGAGCAGTTCCTGTTCGCCTGCGATCCGGGGCTGGAGCCTTACGAAGTCACCAGCAAGAATGCGGACATCAAGAGCTGGGAGATTCTGAAGGCCAAGCAACCCGATGGAAAAACAACCCTGGTGGTCCATTTGCGGGAGCCATTTCAAGGAATCGTGTCGGGCTTGCAGGTTCGCTGCATGACGGCGGTGCCGGGAGCAGGTCCCTGGACCAGTCCGGGCCTGCATCTTCTGAACGGTATGGAACGCGGAGAATCGCTAACGCTCGCTCTGGATGCAGCAGTGCGCTTGGAGAATTGGAACGCAGGTCAGTTTCGTCTGCTTTCTTCGATGAGCGACGATGCCGGCGGCCAAACGTTGACACTGGTGAATGGCGGGGCGGAAAAGGCCGCCAGACCAAATGGATTGATCAAGACTTGGGGTGTCGATTTCCTGGCCAAGCAAACGACATGGTGGCAAATCGGTCCCCAGGGTTCCACGTTGACCTCCGACATCGCCCTGGAAATCAATCGGGGCAAGTTGTTCCGGCTTTCTTGCCTGCTTCCTTCCGGCTGGGGCGTGGAATCGGTTGCTTTCGATCCGCCGGAAAACCTGGGCGCCTGGGCTGTTTCCGGAAATCTCCTGGTGGTAGATTTGCAGCGACTCCTGTCACCACACGCGAAGGGCACCCTTCGCTTGCGGTTGGCATCCGCTGCCGGTCGCAAAGTGCCTCCTTCCGGTCTTGTCCTGGATTTCCCTGACGTGCGCATTATTGAGCTCGCTTTGCGCACGGGGGTGTTGGCCATCGGCGTGCATGCTCCTTACCAGGCCGCGGTCCTGAATGCGTCGTACCCGGGAGGTATGGAAAGCGCTGGACCATGGAAATCAACTCCGCACCAGTTTTTCTTTCCGTTCAAGAACGAACCGGTGACCGGCAAGCTACGGCTGCTGCCTTATCGTTCCAAGGTCCAGGCACGTTGCAACACCGACGTGGTTCTGATGCCGGGTGGAGCAAGTCTGCGGACGCGACTGGATGTGGAGCCGGTGCAGGGGAATCCCACTGCGCTGGATTTGTATGTCTCCGGCCAGTTTCCCGAAGGCCGGCAATGGAAAACGGAGGATAACCAGATCGTGAAGATGGAACGGGTGCCGCTGGGGGAGACTCTGCAAGCTCTCCTGGGACTCGGCGCCCGCCGGCCGCTGGAATTGGCCTGCCTGAAGGCCCTTGCACCTCCGGGCCAGCGTTGGCGGCTGACTCTGGCAAAACCTCTGGACGGAAAGCGCCGCTTGACTCTGCAATCGGTGCTGAAGGGTTCACAGCCGCTGGAAGTGCCGCTGGTTTCCGTGCTGGATTCTGTCCTGGACGGAGCGGTTTCGCTGGACCTGGCAGGGACGGAACTGGAGCAGGTGAAACGAACAGGTTTGCGCGAAGATACCGAGGAGCGTTTGCAACGGAAAACACGCCGCTTTCAATATGACCAGGACAGGGGTGGGCGTTTTCCGCGCCTGCTTTTGACCAGTCATCCCAAAGCCGAAGAAAAGAACGATCGTGAGATTTGCGACCACGCGGAATTCACCACGCTGGTGGGCCCGGAAGGGCGTATGGTGCACCGGTTTCGCTTCCGTGTGTGGAAGTGGCGGAAAAGTACTTTGCCGCTGATCCTGCCGGCGCACGCGCAGCAGGTCTTGGGCGCTCGCGTGGATGGCCGCTGGTTGCAGAGCGTGCCACAACAACGCCTGCAAGGCCTTCAGGTCTTGCTGGCAGTTCCGCCCGAAGGGAACCTGCATCACTTTGAGGTCCTGTATGTCGGCGAAGGAGACGGACTGACCTGGCCGGGTTGGGCCCGCCTGGAAGCGCCCGCTCCCCAATTGCCGATTCCGCCGCTCTCGGTGCGGCGGCGCTGGCGTTTGCCTCCCGGCATGGAACCGATGGAGTCCGCATTCCTTTGTGTGACCGACCTGGGTCGAAATGCACCGGTGGATTCCAGACTGCGGCAAGTTTGGCATGGCGCCGATCCCTGGTTGGCCAGGCTGGGCTTTTCGCTGGTTGACGATTGGGCCACGCCGCAGCGCCAGTTGATGGCGGGCGCCGAGGCGGCAGCTCGGCGAAAGCTCTCCAAGGACGCGCTGGTAGGCGAAGCGCTCCAACTCGTGGCACTGGACTCGCTGGGCGCTCAGGCGACTCTTGTTGTGGATGCCGAGGCATTGGCGGCCGCAGGCGTGACTCCCGCGACACCGCTCGGCGCGGCCAAGAAACTCGATGGCACGCCGTTCTGGGAAAGCGCCGGCTTGATTTATGTGCCCTGTCGTGGCGCTCCGCTGTTAACCACCAGAGCGAAGCTGGAAAGCTGGAATGCCCACGCTCCGCAGACGCCGTTCGCCGATGCCTTCGCTGCCGCGATAATTGAAGCCGCCCTCCATGGCCTGGATCCCTCGGGCCGCTTTCGCACCCTCGATCGCTGGCTTGCAATTCCCAGTGCCGACGATGGAAATCTACCGGCAGAGATGGACGCGGTTTCCTTTTCCCAGATCACGGAGAATCCATTCGGCTGGTCGGAATGGCAGCCGCCGGCAGGCGCGGGCCATGCGGACCGGATGGTGGTGGTGCAGCGCCGCGCCCTGAATTGGATCGGCTTGGTCTTGGCCATTGTCGGCACGTTTTGCGCATGGCGGCTGGGCAGCTGGCTGCCGCCCTCCTTGTTCTACTGCTTGTTGGTGATCTGGTTGGCCGCCGGGGTCATGGCGCTCATCTGGGCGCCGCCAGTGTTTCGTTTCGCCCTTGCCTTGTTTTCCTTCCCTGCCTTCCTCTTTGTGGTGCTGGCATATGTCCGTTGGTTGTTGCGAAATCGGACAGAAAAACTCGAAAACCTGCCCAGGCCGACCGGAACCGTCGCCGCCTTGCTTCTCCTTGCGCTGCCCGCTGCATTTCTGCCGTCAGCATTTGCGGGTGGTCAACCAATGCATATCGTCTTGCTGGTGCCGGGAGCCTATGGCGAGCCGCAAACCGCGCTGGTGCAACCCGAACTGTTGAAAAAACTGGATGAACTGGCCGGGCGCGGCTCGCCCTTGCGGAACCAGGCGGTGTTAACCAAGGCCCAATACCGGGGAACGATCAAGGGTTCCATCGCCGAGTTTCAGGCAGACTTCGAGTGTTTCCATTTTGCTGACAAGTCGATCTTGTTCATGCCCCTGGACGGCGTCGATCTTGAGGACCGCTCTTTCCTAGACGGAAAACCGGTATTTCCGGTGGCCGTGCAGGCACCGCAACCAGGCTATGCCTTGCCCCTTTCCCAAAAGGGCTTTCAAACGTTGAAGCTGGCCTTCCGCGTCCGTCCCGCAGGTACAGGATCCAGCAAGGAGCTGCGCTTTTCCATTCCCAAACTGCCTCAGAGTCAACTCGAACTGACGGTGCCGAAAAATTTTCAAGATGTTCAGTCCGGCAATGCCCTGGGCAATCAACGGCTCACCCCGAAAGGGGACATGCAAACCTTGCATGCCCTGCTTGGACGGGAAAACACGCTCCTGGTGCGCTGGCGCTCGGGCAGCCAGGCGGGACCGGCGGCTCACGTTCAGGTCCGCGAATTGTATTTCTGGGATCTGCGGCCCGGCGCGGCCACGCTCAACGCCATTCTGGAGTATTCCATCCAGAAAGGCACTCTGCCGAGTATTTCCCTGGCCCTGCCGGAAGGTCTGGAAGTTCGCACGGTGGAAGTCGCCTCTGCGACTTCCGAAGTCTCCAAGACTTCGGAAGTCGCGCCGCAGCCGCGCCTCAAGACCTGGCGCCTCGCGAAAAACCGCACCTTGTTCGTCGATTTTCAACAGCCGGTTGTCGGCGGCGTTCAGGTCAAGCTTGAATTTGTGCCGCGGCTGTCCGTCTTGCCGGGAAATTGCGACCTGGTCTTGCCGTTTCCGTTGCAAGTGAAGCAGGATGGTTTTCTGGAAAGTTTTCTCGCCTATCGGCTGGAAGGCCTGGAGGCGCAGAAAAGCCCGCAAAACCTGGGCGTGATCGACATCAGCGGCGAGATCTTCAGCAAGGCCTGGCGAGTTGCCGAACCTCGTGCCGCGGTGGCTCCCACACGCGCCTTCAGCTTTCGCCGCAATGCCCCCAAGGCGGCCCTGGGACTGACGCTGGTGGCGCCCCCCGTCCAGGCATCTCAGGAAATCACCTGGCACGTTGGGCCACAGTATTCCGACTGGACCATGTCTTGCGAATTGGCCACCCCAGGGGACAGTTTGCTTCTGGTGGAATGCCAGGTTCCCACGAATCTGATGCTGGCTCAGGTGAGCGGGCCTCATGTCCGGCACTGGACGCGCACGGGTTCTTTGCTTCAAGTCTGGTTAACGGGCCCGCACAAAAAGACCAGCTTGAAATTGACCGGTTGGGCCAGGAATCCGCAACCTTTGGCCGGCGGGAAGGGACGTTTTGATTTGCCTCCCTTGCTCTTGAAAAATCAGCTGCCAGTGGTGACCACGCTGCACATCGCTCCTGCCCCTGGCCTGACCATGCAATTCTCCAATTTGCAAAACCTGACGCGTTCCGGCGAGGAAGAGTTCTCCTTCGTGACGCAAAAGTCGCAAACTAACTATGGCGGCTCATTCGTGCTGACGGCTCTGCCAGCTCAGCCCGAAGTTGCCATTCTTACCGTTGCCAGAGTGCATAACCGGGCGCTCGACTTCACGAGTCATCTGGATTGCCTAGTGCCTCACGGCGAGCTCCGTCAGATCATCGTGCAAGCAGACCGCTGGCCCGGCGACGACATCAGCCTGGAGGTGCTGGAATTATCCGCACGCGTCGAACATAAGAAGCTCAAGGACGGCCATTCCTGGATCGTATCGTTGCCGGCCGGCATTCCCCGGCATTTTTCCTGCCGGCTCTCGGGAAGACGCGACCTGACCGGCGGGGCCAAGGCACTCTTGCCCGATGTTCGCGTTGTCGAAGCCAAAGATCAAGGGCGTTTTGTTGCACTGGCGGGCCCCGATTTCCAGGGCCAGACCATCCAGGGTTTGGCCCCCGTCCAGGACGTTCCGGAACAATTGGCGAAATGGCCTGCGGAAGCCAAACGCGTGCTGCAAGAAGGCACGGCATGGCGGATCACCCGCGCCGATTGGGACCTGCAAATAACGCGGCGGCTTGCCCCGATTGCCGCCGGCGTGCAGGTCCTGCTGGCCGAGCAGGAAGCCGCGCTGGCGGACGACGGCCGCTGGATGCATCAGGCGACCTTCCTGCTTTTCGCCAAAACATCAACCGATGTTCATCTGGCTTTGCCGCAGGGCGCAAGGCTCTTGGCCCTGGCCGTGGACGACCAACCTGTTTCTGCCCGCCATGCGACTGCGGAGAATCTTTCATTGTCTTTGCCGGGCCATTCGGGCCCGCACTGGCTCCGACTCCGCTGGCAATTCCAGAAGGATGAACCATTGACGCGCGCGAACCTGGCCGGCCCGGTTATTCAGGGCATTCCCCGCACGGCAGTTCAGGGGACCCTGTTTGTCCCCGCTGGATTTGCGCTGGCTGGTGATCCGCCGCCGGCCGACTTGATGCTCCATCGTGCCGAGGCACAACTGGAGCTTTCAAGGCTCCTGGGCGAGTTCCTCACCGGCAAACCGAAATCGCTGATCGAAGTTGATCGAAAACTGTCGGAGGCCCAGTGGCGCTTTGCCTGGTATTGCCGGCAAGCAGAAATCCAGGCCGGCAGGACCGGCTTGCCGATCCGGACCGTGAAAGATCTTCGCCAAAAAAATGCCCAACTCATGGCCGAGCTGGACAAAGACAGCATCCGCCTCGACGCCGAGAAGAAACTACTCGACCAGGGCGGACAGCGCGAGCAAGGGGAAACGATTCTATCCCTGCCTTCTGAAGGCCGGCCGGTGTCCTGGCGCAGCGCCGACCAGAATCCACCGCGCCTGGTCCTGACCCAGGGCTCCGAGCAAGAGACCCACAATGCCTTGGTCGCCTCGGAAGTGCTGCTTCTGGTCCTTGTCGGCCTGGGCATCCTATCGTGTCTGCCGCGGATCTCTGCCTGGCTGCACAAACTCTGGCCCGAACAACTCCTGCTCCTGGCGTGGCTCGGCTGGTATTTCTTCGACATGAGCGCCATTGGCCTGGCCCTGATGGTGCTCGCCATAAGCGCTCGCATCATTCTGGTGGCATCCTGGCTGCAACGCCTCGCCCACCGCCCGGCGCCGGCCGGACCGGGCAGCAGTTTGCATGCGACGGGGTGACTGGAAATAGACCTTTTACGCCCGTCCACTCAGCCCGGTCACTTCCCAGCCCTTGCGGTAATTGCGCCGAACCAGCCGGGTCGCTTTTTCAGAATTGCGGAAGGCCAGCCTGGCGGAATCCCATTCGAGCGCGGTCTTCGGAAAATGCGTGGCCACACCGCCCAGGAGTACGGCCTCGGTGAGTGGGCCGGAATAGTCGAAGCCGGCGCTGGTTCGGCCGGTGCCGAGGATGGCGTCGATGAACTGGTGATAGTGGTTTGCCCCTTGTACCTTCGGCATGCGGAATTCCTTGAAATCGCGCTCGGGAAACAGCACCGGCCGGCCGACGTGCGGCAACAGCATGACTCCCTTGGTGCCGATGAAGACCGACCCCTGATCGGGCAGGTTTCGGCCAATACGATCGCGCACAGCCTTGCCGGGCCGTTGATCGCCGTCGTACCAGATCACGCGCACGGTCTTACCGGCAGTGTAGCGAGTGCCGGGAAAGGTATAGCGGATGAGGGCGTCGTTGGCCCAGTTGTGCCCGGCAGGCGCCCGGCCTTCAGATTCCACTGAAGTCGGCGCGGTCAGGGCGAGGGCTTCGAACACCGGGTCGTAAATATGACACCCCATGTCCCCGAAGGTGCCGGTGCCGAAATCCAGCCGCCGCCGCCATTCACCCGGATGGTAATACCCGGCCAGGAACGGACACGAGGGCGCCACGCCGATCCACCAATCCCAGTTAAGATGTGCTGGAGCCTTGTCGCTCCGGTCAGGCCGGGGCCTCGGATCGCCCCATTTCTTGTTGCTGAAGGAATGGACTTCCTCGATCCGGCCGATGGAGCCGTCGCGCACAATCTGTACACCGAGCCGATATTCGGTGGCCGAGTGAATCTGGATGCCCATCTGCGTGATCAGCTTGCGCTGGCGGGCGACTTCGGTCAACCGGCGGACTTCGTAGAGGTCATGAGCCAGCGGCTTCTGCACGTACGCGTGCAGCCCCAGTTGCATGGCAGACATGGCCATGGGAGCGTGCATGTGGTCGGGAGTGCTGACATTAACGCTATCGAGGTTCTTGCCCTCCTTGTCCAGCATTGCCCGCCAGTCCTGGTAGATGTTTGCTTTGGGAAAGCGCTTGCGGACGGCCCTCTGCTTGTTGGCATCGACCTCGGCCACGCACACCAATTGCACGTTTGGATGGCTGGTGATGCTGCCGATATCGCTGCCAGCCATACCTTCAGCCCCAAAGCTGGCATGCCGCACCCGCCGGCTGGGGGGCTTCGACATCAGATGGGGAACAAACAACGGCGCAGTCAGCACCGCAGCGCTGGATTGCTTCAGAAACGAACGCCGGCTTTGCGATTTCATGATCAACTCCTTGGTGGATTTCGGTCACTTACATGATAGTCGCGATTGGGGAAGGTTCCAGGAGACAACGTGCTT
>Ga0066903_100001125_pt1 | contig 18900 bp, 20 predicted proteins | sample PanSoiMetaGPlot1_FD_67491 | JGI IMG/M metagenome (GOLD analysis project Ga0066903, IMG submission 67491) | Tropical forest soil microbial communities from Panama analyzed to predict greenhouse gas emissions - Panama Soil - Plot 1 (version 2) | ecosystem: Environmental > Terrestrial > Soil >... | reverse complement strand
GGCTGCTCACGCTGCAGGAGGCGATCCGGAAGATGACATCCCTGCCCGCGCGCCGGCTGGGGCTCTCCGACCGCGGCCTCGTGCGGCGAGGAGCGAAAGCCGACCTGGTGGTGCTCGATCCGGCCGCCATCCGCGAGCGTGCCACCTGCGCCGACCCGCGCCTGCCTCCCGAGGGCATCGAGCAGGTCTACGTCAACGGTATTCTGGCGGTCGACGAAGGGGAGATCACACCCGGCCAGGCAGGCCGGGTTCTGCGGCGGGGGAGCGCTTCTTGAGACCAGGCGCGCTCAGGCTCCGGTGTCTGGCGGCCCTTGCCCTCGCCGGCGTGACGGCGACGGCCTGCCGGCGCACCTCCGAGACGCCGGCCTGGCTGGTGAAGCCCTCGGTGCCCGGCGGAACCCATCTCGAGGAAGTCTTCCATCACAACAACCTGGGTGTGGCGCATCTGGAGCGGCATCACTATCAGGACGCGGCGAAGGAATTCGAGAAGGTGGTGGCCCTGCTGCCCGGCTGGGCGGAGGGGCACGTGAACCTCGGCGTGGCGCGCTCCAGCTTGCACGATGCCACGGGCGCCCGGGGAGAGTTCAACAAGGCCCTGGAGATCTCGCCGCGCCATCCTTACGCTCACTACGGACTGGGGCTGATCGACAAGCAGGACGGCAAATCGAGCGAAGCCCTGGAGGAGTTCAAGCGGGTGCTGGAGGTGGATCCTTCGGATCCCGACACCCAGTACAACCTGGGGCTGCTCTATGCCAGAGACGGCAGGAACGCGGAAGCCGTAGCCGCGCTGAAGAAGGCGCTGGAAGTCCAGCCGGCCAACGTCTCGGCCCGCTTCCGCCTCGCCTCCTCCCTCCTCGCGCTCGGCAGGAAAGAGGAGGGGGAGAAGGAGATGGCGCGCTTCAAGGAGATGAATGCCACGGGGGCGGGCATCACGATGGGATTGCAGTACTCGGAGCAGGGGAAGTACTCCTTCGCGCTGACCGACTACCGTGCTTTTCCGCAAGCCCCGGCCGAAAGCGGTTCGCCGGTGACGTTCAAGGCGGTGGATCCCCGGGAGAGCGGCTTGAGCCGATCGCCCGCCCCCGCGCCATCCTCGGCCCCGTCGGAATCCTGCACCTTCGGTCCGGGCCTGGCGGCGGAGGACGAGGACTCGGACGGCGACGTGGATCTGTTCCTGCCGGGGTGCGGTGAGGCGGGCGGACCGGTGCTGTTCCGCAACGATGGCCAGGGGCACTTCAAGGACATGACCCGGGAAGCGGGCCTCGCATCGGCCGGTGGGGAAGCGGCGGTGTTCGGCGATTACGACAACGACGGCCATCCCGATCTCTATGTGACCGGTCCGGCGGGCGGCAAGCTCTTCCACAACGAGGGGAACGGCGCCTATCGTGACGTGACGCAGGAGGCGGGTGTGGCGGGACAGGGCCCTGCCTTGGGATCGACCTGGGCCGATCTGGATCACGACGGAGATCTCGATCTCCTGGTGGCGCGTCCCGGAAGCGGGTCGGGCAAGGCCCGCACGCCCGCCTCGCTGCTCTTCTTCACGAACGATGGGCATGGGAGGTTCGCGGAGAGCTCGAGCGCCAAGCGCCTCGAGCGGCCCTTCGAGGCGCTGGGGGTCTCCTGCGCCGATTTCGACGACGATAGGGATGTCGATTTCCTCGTGATGCCTCTGTCCGGCGCGCTGGCCTTCTACAGCAACGATCGGATTGGCTCGTTCACCCTCCTTCCTTCCTCCTACGCCGCCAAGGCGGTCTCCGCAGGCGAAGGCGTCACGCTGGCCGACCTCAACGGCGACGGCTGGATCGATCTCTACCTTCCGTCCGTGGGCTGGCTCGAGAATCGCGAAGGGAGCGGTTTCGAGCCGCGCGGCGGGATTCCCGCTCTGCGCGACGCGAAGGGATCGGCGGCGCTCGACTACGACAACGATACGCGCGTCGATCTCTTGGCGGCGGGAGATCGCCTGCGTCTGTTCAGGAACGAGGGCGAGGGTGGTTCATTCAAAGACGTCACCGCGCTGGTGGGACTGCAGGATCTCGATGTTGCCGGCGCGCGTGGCGTGGTGGCGGTGGATGTGGACCAGGATGGCGACGCCGACCTGGTGGTGGCCCGGCGGGGGGCGGCGCCCCTCCTGCTGCGCAACGAGGGAGGCAACGTCAACTCGTGGCTCGGCCTGCGGCTGGCCGGGCTGCACAGCAACCACCAGGGAATCGGCACCAAGACCGAAGTCCACATTGGCTCGCGCTTCCAGCGCCGCGAGATCCGGCTGGGCGGCGGATATCTCTCGCAGGAGCCCGCCGCGGCGCTCTTCGGGCTCGGCCGCCACGATCAAGTGGACTTCGTCCGGCTTCTCTGGCCGGGCGGCGTGCTGCAGAGCGAGCTGGAGATTCCAGCCCGCAAGACCCTCGATATCACCGAGCTGGATCGCAAAGGGTCTTCCTGTCCTCTGCTGTTCGCCTGGGATGGCGTCAAGGTCCGCTTCATCACCGATTTTCTCGGCACCGGAGGGCTGGGCTTCCTGATGCGCCCCGGAGTTTACGCGCCGCCGGATCCGGACGAGTACATCAAGATCGAGGCGCGCCAGCTTGCTCCGAAGGGTGATTACTACGTCGTGCAGGTGCTGGAGAACCTCGAGGAGGTGAGCTATCTGGATCAGGCGCAGCTCATGGTGGTGGACCATCCCGCCGAGGTCTCCGTCTACCCCAACGAGCGGTTCGGAGGAAGCGGTCCGCCTCCCTACGATCTCTTCCAGCTGCGCGCCCCGATCCTGCCGGTGAAGGCCACGGACGACAGCGGCATGGACGTGCTGTCGTCGATCCGCTCGATCGATCGGACGTACCCTGATCGCTTCAAGGTGGAGGAGAGGCTGCCCGGATTCGCCGAGACGCATTCCCTGACTCTCGATTTCGGCAGCGGTCTCAAGGGAAAGCAGAATCTGGTGCTCTTCCTCTATGGCTGGGTCGATTACGGCTATTCGTCCACCAATCTGTCGGCGTTCCAGTCGGGCATGGCTCCTCAGCCGCCGAAGCTGGAGAGGATCGGCGAGGGGGGTGAGTGGGAAACGCTGGTGGAGGACATGGGATATCCTGCCGGCCTGCCGCGGATGATGACCGTGGACCTGCGCGAGCAGGGTCCGTTCACCGACGGGCGCTTCCGCATCACGACGAATCTCCGCGTCTACTGGGATCAGATCTTCATGGCGGAGGTGGAGAAGGACGGCCCGGCCCATATCACGAAGCTGCCGGTTTCTTACGCCGATCTGCACCGGCGGGGATATCCTCGCGAGCACTCGCCCGATGGCAGGAAGCCGCTGATCTACGACTACGGGATCATGGATCTCTCCACGCCCTTCCGAAACCTGGCGGGCTCGTACACCCGCTTCGGCAATGTCACCGAGCTGCTGTCGGAGGTGGACGACCGATTCGTCATCTTCGGTCGCGGCGAGGAGATTACGCTGAAGTTCAAGTCCAGCGGCCTCCCGCATCTTGCGAAGGGCTGGAAGCGCGATTTTCTCTTCGCCTCCAACGGCTACTGCAAGGACATGGACCCCAACACTGCCTTCCCCGACACGGTCGAGCCTCTCCCTTTCCACGGGATGTCGGCCTACCCCTACCCGGAGGGGGAGCACTATCCCGAGGATCCGGAGCACCAGGCCTACCGCAAGACCTACAACACCCGGCAGGTGAGCGGGCGCCCCTGAGGAATCAGGAGCCTGAGCCCGTTACGGTGGCGGGGATCCGTCCGGCGACGGGAGGGGAGTCGTAGAGCAGGAGATAGAAGAGGTTGTTCTGGAAGATGGGATCGTTGGGCAGCAGTCCGTGGCTCTCGCAGACGAAAAAGGTGGAGGCAAGGTTGACCTGGCCGGCCGACGCGGCGGGCGAGGCGTCGGAGGAATTCTCGGGGAGATTCAGGAGACTTTCCATCAAGACGGTTCCGTCGCCCGGGCCGTAGAGCACCTTCACCATCTTTTCCTCGATGCTCTCCCGGTGATGGCGTCCGGGACTGAAGTAGATCCGGCGCCCTCCCTTCTCCTCCAGGATGACCGCCGTCTTGAGCGTGGGGATGCAATCGCTGCCGACGGCGTGAAACGCGACCTCCTTGCCTTCGGGAGCCGGGGCGGCAAGGGCCGCCTGGAAGCGGCGGGCCCGGTCCAGGTTCCTCCGCAGGAACGCGCGAACTTCGTCCTCCGACAGCTTCTCCGGCTCCTGCGCCCCTTCCGCGTCATGCATCATGTCGCGCAGGAGATCGAGCCCGCCGGGGGCGAAAACGGAGAGCTTGTTCTCGACCCAGGTTTGCGGGTCGTAGAGATCGAGGCGAATCGGGTCGCCATCGAGCCCGGCAAAGCTGTTGATACCTTCGGGTGGGAGCATTTCGTACAGTGAGGGCATGGTGAAGGTGACGGCCGGAGGCATCGGGCGGAAGACTTTCTTGACCCCCTCGTCGAGGATCTTCAGCGCTTCCAGCGTGCCCTGGTTGGGCGTGCCGAGCAGAATGACCTTGTTGAGGTTGCGTGCCCCGGCTCCATTCGGTACCGCGGCCGACGAGCCGCCGAGGACATCCTCGGAGCCGTACTTGGCGTAGTAACGCGCCAGGAGTCCGCCCTGGCTGTGCGCCACCAGATCGAACTTGAGATCGGGATCCCCGAGTGCGCTCTTGAGATGGTCCACCGCCTTGCCGAACCGAATCGCCGAATCGACGATGTCCTTTCTCCAGTCGTAGGCGAAGACGAAGGCGTTGTCGCCCGTCCGGGGATGGCGGATGTCGCCCAGCTGGTAGCCGCCGGCCTGCTGAAGGGTGCGGAGGATCTTTCGGTAGTATTCGACTCCCCACAGGCTGTCGTAGATGGCGTAAGGCTCGAGCTCCTGGCGGGCCGGCTCGCTTCCGCCGGCGTCGAGCGGGCAGGCGAGACGGTAGCTGTCCGGATGCGAGAGGACATTGCCCATCGTCCCCCACAGCACCTTGCCGGTCATCGGGTCGCGCAGCTTCGAGCCGAGGAACCCAGGGATGATGATGAGAGGGTGCCGCGGCTTGCGAAGCCGTGCAATCTCGGCTGTCCGGTTCATGTCGGGCTTTCTGAGGATGCCACATCCCGACAGGCAGGCCACCGCCAGCAAGGCCGGGAGGCCGATCCGGAAAGCGTCATTCCAGCGTGGAGGGTTGCTTTGCACCGGGCTCTCCCTTCGTGGCAAAGCGTCCCAGCAAATATAGGGGTCGGGTAGGGCTTCGGGCAACGCCCGAGGGCCAAAAAAACGTTGAATTTGAAGGTCGCGGTGATAAGATGACGCGGCGACTCGGCCCCCGGAGCGCATGTCCTTTCTCCTCGAGTGGTGGCGCCCGGATGACAATTCCGAGTTACGCGGGAGGCTGTCACGATGGCCGGTGAGGCGGAAAGAGCGCTCGAATCTTTGGGCTGGAAACTCCCCGAGGTGGGCAAGCCGCTGGGATCGTACGTCAACTCCGTGAGAACCGGAAATCTGCTGTTTCTCTCCGGCAAGTTCCCGAAAGAAAATGGCAAGCTCAAATACGTCGGGAAAGTGGGCCGGGAAGTGACCGAGGAGCAGGCTCAGGAAGCGGCGCGCCTCGCGGCGCTGAGCTGTCTGGCGGCGACCAAGGCGGCGATTGAGGAGCTGGATCGCGTCCGTCGGGTGGTGCGGCTGACCGGCTTCGTCGCCTCGGCCCCCGGCTTCTACGATTCAGCCAAAGTGCTCGACGGTGCATCGGATGTTCTCACGCGCGTGTTCGGCGAGAAGGGCAAGCACACCCGCCTGGCGGTCGGCGTTTCCGAGCTGCCGCTGAATGCCTGCGTCGAGCTGGAGATGATCCTGGAAGTGGATTAGCCGCAGCGCGGAAGTGGGTCGGGCGCGGGAGGGCGAATGCCTCCCGCGCCTTTTTGTTTGCCTCGAGGGAATGCGGGTCTTGGCGGCCGCTGTTTCCATCGGTACGGCAGCGAAGAAGCTATAATCGTTTCCACCGCCACCAGCCCGCGATCGGCCGGGCACGAACAGGCGCAAGCGAGAGGGGATCTCTTGATTCTCAGTGCGGAGGCGACGCTTCCCACCCGCTTCGGAGGATTTCGTGTCCGGGCGGTGCGGGAAGAAGGAAAGGACAAAGAGCATCTCATCGTGCTGCGCGGCAAGGTCAAGGGAAAGCAGGACGTGCCCGTGCGGATCCACTCCGAATGCCTGACCGGAGACGTGATGGGTTCGCTGCGCTGCGATTGCAGGGATCAGCTGGAGAAGTCGCTGCGCTTGATCGACGATGCCGGACGAGGCGTGCTCATCTATCTGCGCCAGGAGGGCCGAGGAATCGGTCTGCTGAACAAGATCCGGGCCTATTCGCTCCAGGAAAAGGGGTACGACACGGTACAGGCCAACCAGCGTCTCGGTTTCGAGGACGATTTGAGGGAATACGACTGCGCCGTGAGCATCCTCAAGGATCTGGGCGTCGGGTCGGTGGCTCTGATCACCAACAATCCGGAAAAGATCGAGGCGGTCGCCAAGGGAGGCATCCGTGTCTCGCGGCGGATACCGCTGGCGGTGAAGTCGAATCGCTTCAACCGGGCTTATCTGAGGACCAAGCAATCCAAGCTGGGCCATCTCGCCGTGGCCCCCGCGCCGCGGCGTCGGATCGGGAAGGGCGAGGCGTGAGGAAGAAGCGACCGGGCCGTCCGCCCGGCTTCGACCGGGCGAAAATGGAGAAGGGGATCCGGATGTTTCTCGAGGGGCTCGGGACGGCCGTCTCGCCGGCCGAGCTCCGTCATACGCCGAAGCTCGTCGCGAAGGCCTTCAGCGAGGAGCTGCTCTCGGGCTACGCAGCGGGCTCGATGCCGCGCCTGTCACCCTTGGCGGAAGCGCCGCCTAACGCGCTGGTCGTCGTGCGCGGAATCCGGTTCGTGTCGGTATGCCGGCACCACCTGCTTCCATTCCAGGGGGAGGCGTCGGTCGCTTACCTTCCGGGGAAGAAGCTGGCGGGATTCTCCTCGGTCGCACGTCTGGTGGAGGCTCTCGCGCGCCGGCTGCAGATTCAGGAAGAGCTTTCCGAGCAGATTCTCGACTCTCTCGAGAAGGCGTTGTCTCCGCGCGGCTGCGCCTGCCTGCTGGAAGCAACCCACCAGTGCATGACCTGCCGAGGAGCGAGGCAGGTCGCCAGCCGGGTCGCAACGTTGCGGGTCCGGGGCGTCTTCGAGCGCGAGGCGACCCGCCGGCGCGAGGTGATCGCCCTGCTGCATCCGGCGGTGAGCGGGAGCGGCGCCCCGCGATGAAGCGTCCAGGGGCCGGCATTCGTCTGGTGACCTTCGACGTCGGGGGGACGTTGATCCATCCGAACCCTTCGGTCGGCGCCGTTTATGCCGAGGTCCTGACGCGCCGTGGATTTCCCTGTGAGGGAGTGGCGGTCGACCGGGCCTTCGAGGAATCATGGTCCCTCGCCGCAAGCTCCCTGCCGTCGTCGACCGAGCGCTATGGCCGCTCCCTGGAGGGAGAGCGGGGTTACTGGCGCGATCTCCTCGCGGACACGGTGAGGCGGCTGGGAGGATTGGAGCCTCCGACCGGGGCGGCGGAGGAGCTGTTCGAGCGGTTTTCGCATGCCGGCACCTGGAGCCTTTTCCCCGACGTGCTGCCGACCCTCGAGGCGCTCGCGGGCCGGGCTGTTCCGATGGCGGTGATCTCCAACTGGGACAGCCGCCTTCCGGGACTGCTCCGGGACCTCGGATTGCGCCGGTACTTCGGGCCCTTGCTCGTGTCGGCGCTGGAGGCCTGCGAGAAGCCCGATGCCCGCATCTTTCACCTCGCCGCCAGCCGTGCTGGAGTGAGACCGGCGGAAGTGCTCCATGTGGGAGACCGGGATCGGGAGGATGTCGAGGGCGCGCTGCGGGCCGGCTGCTCCGCCCTGAAAATCTCGAGATCCCCGGGATCGGCTCAGGGGCTGGAAGCAGTGCTCGAGCGGCTGGGGCAAGCGGCGACCAGCACGGAAAGGACTCGATGATTCTCACCAAGCGCTTTCGATTCGAAGCCGCCCATCGGCTTCCACGCTACGAGGGCCCCTGCTATCATCTGCATGGGCACAGCTATGAGCTGCACGTGAGCCTGGAGATGCCGACCGATCCGGAAACGGGCATGACGCTCGACTTCTTCGTGCTGGATCGGGAGATCAAGGAAAAGGTTCTGGACAAGCTGGATCACCGGAACATCAACGATACGATCGACAATCCCACGGCGGAGAACATCGCGGTCTGGATCTGGGACCAGATCCGGGCCCGCTTTCCGCAGCTGATCGAGATCAAGCTTTTCGAGACTCCGGACAGCTCGGTGACGTACCGGGGGGTATGAGGGGCCGATGAGAGAGCGGGATCAGATCATCGTGGAGATCCGCCGTTATCCCCATGCGAGCTGGGGAACCTTGCCGAGGCAGGACGGCACATGGGAATGCTTCTTCGAGATTCCCGGCCCCCGCGGCGCTCAGCGGCTGCACGCCTACGGCAAGGATGAGATCGACTCGCTGGAAAAGATGCTGGAGATACTCCAGCGGGAGCATGTTCCCAGGGGCGAGGGAGCGTGAGCCTGCCGCTGGTCGATACCTACGGACGGGTCCACCGGAGCCTCCGGCTTTCGGTCACCGATCGCTGCAATTTCCGCTGTCCCTACTGCATGCCACTGGAGCACGTCGCCTTCCTGCCGCGGACCGAAATCCTCAGCTATGAAGAGCTGCTCGCCCTGGTCCGGGTCGGCCTGCGGCTGGGAATTCGGGAGGTCCGCATCACGGGCGGCGAGCCGCTGGTGCGCCGCGATCTTCCGGTTCTCGTCCAAGGCCTCTCGGAGCTGGCGGGAATCGAAGATCTCAGCCTGACGACCAACGGATTTCATCTAGAGGAGATGGCGCAAGACCTGAAGCTCGCCGGGCTGCATCGGATCAACGTGAGCCTGGACACCTTGAGGAGCGACCGCTTCAAAGAGCTGAGCGGCGTCGACGGGCTTCACCGGGTCCTGCGGGGCATCGAGGCCGCGCGCGCGGTCGGCCTGGCTCCTCTCAAGGTGAACGCTGTTCTGCTGCGCGGGGTGAACGAGGACGAGGCCGAAGAGCTGGTGGACTGGGCGCGCAGCCTCGATCTGTCCTTCCGGTTCATCGAGCTGATGCCCATCGGCGGCGGCCCGGCCCGCGGCAGGGATTACCTGGTTTCCGGGGCCGAGGTGAAGACGCGCATCGAGAGAATCCACCGTCTCGTCCCGCTGGACGACGGCGATCTCAGCTCGCCCGCCCGGACCTTCCGCTTCGCCGATGGGCGAGGAGACGTCGGCTTCATCAATCCCGTCACCGAGCCTTTCTGCGCCTGGTGCGACCGCCTGCGTCTGACGGCGGACGGCAAGATTCGGAACTGCCTGTTCGATCCGGCGGAGCTGGATCTTCGCGGACCTTTGCGAGCAGGCGCAGGGGAGGCGGCGCTGGAGGAAATCTGGCGACGCGCGGTGCGGAACAAAGGCGCGGGAGGGTGCCTGGAGCTCGACGAGCAGGAGGCGCCCGTTACGGAGCGGCGCATGTGGCAGATCGGCGGCTGACGCCGGCGTATGCTCTTTTCATGGCTCGCGTCGGTTCTGGCCTTCGGCGGTCTCATCTCCCTGCTGGTCGTCAATCCCCATGATTTCGGCAAGGGCTTTCACCGCTTCAACGGAGCGTTGGCCTGTCTCTTCCTAACAGCGGGCGTCGCGGGCGGCATGCTGCATGGTGTCTCAGGATGGTGTGCCCTCCTGTCCAGCACTCTGTGGGTTCTGTTCGTGCACTGGGGAGTCCTCAGGCCCCTCCGAGCATGGCTGTGCGTGCCAATCGTCATGACGGGATGGGCTCTTCTCTCCGGAAGCTCGACCGCACCCCGCTCTCCGCTGCTTCTCACGCCCAGCTGGGCCGGCCCCTCGATGGCCCTTTCGGCCGGAATCCTGATGGGGAGCGTGTCGATCGCCATGCTGCTGGGACACTGGTACCTCGTCATTCCGGGGCTTCCCATGAGCCATCTCAGGAGATTCACCTTTTTCATGGCCGGCTGCATCGGCCTGAGGATGGCCAGCGGAATGATCTCTCTGGCCAGCTCGCACAGCTCGCCCGCCCTGGAGGGCGCCTCGGCCTGGAGCGTGGCCGGAGGGATGGCGGGCTTCTACTTCTGGCAGCGGATCGGGATCGGGCTTCTTGCTCCCGCCATCCTGGCCTGGCTGGTGTATCGGACCATCCGGATTGGCTCGACTCAGTCGGCCACCGGTCTGCTCTACGTGATGATGATATTCGTGCTCGTGGGAGAAATGATCTCGCGGTATCTGTACGTGAGCCTTGGAGTTCCGCAGTAAATCCTCATCGGCCATGACGGTACAGTTCCTCTGCCCGCGCTGCCAGCGATCCATGCTTCAGCCCCTGCCTCCGCTCTGCGGCGTTTGGGAATGCCCGCAGTGCGGGGAGTCCCGGCCGTTTCACCTGGCCGTGGCGGGAGCCGGAAGCGGGGACTCGTTGAAGCAGTGTGTCGTCTGCGCCGGCGAGAGGTTCTACTCACAGCGCGACTTCAACCAGCGAATCGGCTGCCTGGTGGCCGGAATCGGCGCCGCCCTGAGTCCTTTCACCTATGGAATCAGCCTGCTGGTCTGCCTGCTCATCGACGGGCTTCTGTATCTGCTTCTCAAGCAGGCCACCGTTTGCTATCGTTGCGGCTCCATCTACCGAGGCCTGGCCGGAAGCGTGCGCCATGAAGCTTTCGATCTGCATGTCGCGGAGCTGGAAGCCAACGAGCGAAAATACCTGGAACCGGACCAATAGTGAGCGAATCTTCGAGCCCTGCCTCTCCAGGTGAAACGAAGGGATCGGCCGAACGCGACGATTCGAGCGTCGTGGCGCAGTTTTTTCTCATACCTCTCGCCGTCGTGGCCGGGATGGTTGGAATCTTCCTCCTCTTCACCATGGCGACCCGCAAGACCCCGACGCCGGAAGATCAGCTGAAAACCCTTCGATCGGGTCGCTTCAATCAGCGATGGCAGGCTGCCTTCGAGCTCTCCAACCTCCTCAAGGACCCCCACGCCCTGGAGAAGAACCCTCAGCTTCCCGCAGAGTTGGTGAAGGTTCTCGATGCTTCCATGGCGGCGCCCGAGGAGGATCCGCGGGTATGCCGTTATCTGGTGCTGGCGCTGGGGAATACAGGATCTCCTCAGTCCGTCCCCGCGCTGCTGAAGGCTGGCAGGGCGACGGATCAGGAAACCAGGCTGTACGCGCTGGGAGGATTGGCGCGGATCAGGGCCGCAGAGTCCGCGCCACTGTTCATCGCGGGCCTATCCGATCCAGATCCCTCCGTTCGCTCCGTCTGCGCCTTCGGCCTGGGGGGACTTGAGGGTCTCGAAGCAGGTCCTCAACTTCATGATTTGCTTAAAGATTCGGTTCCAGAGGTGCAGTGGAATGCGGCTCTAGCACTGGCGCGGCATGAGGATGATTCGGGAAAAGACATTCTGGCTCAGCTGCTCGACCGTAAATACCTGGATCAGTTCCAGGGATTGCAGTCGGAGGACAAGGCCGAGCTGATTCTCAATGCGCTGAGAGGTATCAAGTACCTTAAAATAAGTGAGTTCGATAAGAAAATTGAGAAGCTTGCCCAGGAAGATCCCGATATCAGGGTCCGAAAAGCAGCCAAGAGCTGGAAGGGTTCAGATAATTCATGAGCATGACTGGAAAATCGGACAATTTCTTGTATTTTAGTGATTTGTAAGCTTTTTCATTCCTTGACACCCCCGTACCCTCCAGTTACAATATCGCCTCGAAGGAAGTAGAGAAGACCCACTGCCTTCCATTGTCTCCGGGGCTTGAATCTCCGGAGAAGCTTACCGGCCAGACCAAAGCGTGAAAAAACGGCGCCTGGAGGCGCAGGCGCTCGGCGGTCGACTAGGAGGGTGTCATACACCGGGCGTACTCCGAACAGCTGCTGGATCATTACCGCCATCCCCGCAATGTGGGCGAGATGTCGGAAGCCGACGCGACCGTCACGGTCGGACACCCCGATCATGGGGATGTCCTCATGCTGAGCCTGAAGCTGGCCGAAGGACGCGTCGCGGAAGCGCGATTCAAGAGCTTTGGCTGTGCCGTGGCGATTGCCACGGGCTCGGTCACGACCATGCTGGTTCGCGGCCGATCTCTGGAAGATCTGGAGCATTTCCGCAATTCTGAAGTGATGGAGGCGCTCGGAGGCGTGCCCCAGGACAAGGTGGAATGCTCGGTCCTGGCCGAGCGGGCGGTTCGGGAAGCTCTGGCCGTGTGCCGGGGCGAGAAGAACATGAATTCGGTGGAAGCAAACCGTGCAACATTCCGGGGACCCGCCGTCGGAGCGGCGTCGGGTCCGTCCCCGCGAAGATAAATTTCCTCCCCTCGCGCTGAAGAGTCAGCGCCGGGAGAGGACAGGGAGGAAACCCAAGGTGGCAACATTGCGCCCAATTGAGCCTGCTTTCGAGGATGTCCCACCGGGCTATGAGCAGATTTTTCCGCGTGTCGTGCTTCGATACCGGGAAATCCATGAGGTGATGCTGTATTTCCTCACCTCCCTGGGCCGGGATTTCATCGATATCGTCGAGCTGGGTGTCGGGACGGGCGAGCTGACGACCGAGGTGCTTCGGCGCTTTCCTGAAGCCGGGGTCGAGGCCATCGATCTATCCCCGAAGATGCTCGAAGTGGCGGGCCAGAAGCTGCTGCCTTACAAGGACCGCGTGAATCTCATTCATTCCGATTTCGGGACTTACGAGTTCATGCGGGAGTACGATCTGGCCATTTCCTCCATGGCGATGCACCACCTTCCCGACAAGGACAAGCTGAAGCTGATGAAGAGCATCCATCGCTCCTTGAAGGAGGAGGGTGTTTTCCTGTTCGGGGATCTGATTCAGTCGCCCTCCTCGTACCTGGACAAGAAGTTCTTCCGCATCTGGAAGAACTACCTCCGATTCAACGGCCTTTCCAGGGACGAGATCGATCTGAAGCTGAAGGGCCACCTCAACAACGATCTGCCCGCCACCCTTCCCGAGCTGCTGCACTGGATGAAGGAAGCAGGCTTCCGCGACGTGGATTGTCTCTGGAAGTATTTCAATCACGCGGTGGTCGTAGGGATCAAGTAAGTGCTCGTGCAGAGGCCGCGCTCCCTTTCCCTGGGGGAGAGAGTCTACCTTCCGGGAATCCTGAAAGGGATGTGGCTCACCTTCAAGCACATGCTGCGGCCCAAGGTGACGCTGCGCTACCCGGAGGAGAAATGGAAGGTCCCCGATTACTACCGGGGCCTTCCGGTGCTCGTCTCCGATCAGAACGGCCGCACGAAATGCGTGGCTTGCTTTCTCTGCCAGTGGGTCTGCCCGCCCCGGGCGATTACCATCCAGGCCCAGGAGCTCGCCTCCAGCAATGTGGAGAAGGGGCCCCATGAGTTCGAGATCAACATGCTCCGATGCATCATGTGCGGCTATTGCGAAGAGGTCTGCCCGGAAGAGGCGATCTTCATGTCCAAGAACTACGAGCTCACCGGCAAGAGCCGGCAGGAGCTGATTTTCAACAAGGACAGGCTGCTCAAGCTGGGCGGAACGCGATTCGACACCATCCGGAAATGGGATCACAAATGAGCGCATGGGTGCTGCCGGAGCCGGTGGGAGCGGATCCCTACCAGGTGGGCAAATCGGACGAGGACGCGCTCAAGGATTCCCTCTTCACGACCCGTCTCGACGAGCTCGTCTCCTGGTCACGGAAGAACTCGCTGTGGCCCATGCCGATGGGACTCGCCTGCTGCGCCATCGAGCTGATGGCCATGGTAGGTCCACGCTTCGATGTTGCCCGGTTCGGGGCGGAGGCGCTGCGCTTCTCTCCCCGTCAGGCGGACCTCATGATTGTCGCGGGGACCGTCTCCAAGAAGATGGCTCCCGCCCTGAAGAAAATCTACGACCAGATGCCGGAGCCCAAATGGGTGATTGCCATGGGAGCGTGCGCGTCCTCGGGAGGCATGTTCCACTCCTACAGCACGGTCCAGGGGGTGGATGAGATTGTGCCGGTGGACATTTACATCCCGGGCTGTCCTCCGCGTCCCGAGGCCTTGATTGCCGGCATTCTGGAGATCCAGAAAAAGATCGCGTCCGAAAAGCGATGATCTCCACGACCTCTCCCGACGTCCGGGAGGGAAGCGAACCCCTCCTTCTCGAAGCCATTCGGCACCGCATCCTGCGGGATGGTCCCATCAGCTTTGCCGATTTCATGGAACTCGCGCTGTATCATCCCCGCTGGGGCTATTATTCCCGCGAACAGAACCCCATCGGCTGCTCGCCCGAAGGCGATTACTACACGGCGCCATCCCGCCATCCTGGCTTCGGCGCCCTGCTGGGACGCCAAGTGGCCCAGTGCCTGAGTCTCGTCGGCGGCGAAGAAAGGCAATGGGTGGAGTTCGGGCCGGGAGGAGGGGAGCTGGCCGCCACCTTGTGCGCCGAGCTGAACGCGCTGGGGCTGGGTGACCGACAGGGAATTCGAGGCACCCTGGTGGAGGCCAACCCTCACCGATGCGAGGCGCAGCGGGCGAAACTGGGGGCCGCGAGGGATGCCTCCGCCATCCGCTGGCTCACGCCTCTCGAGTGGAACGAAGCAAATGAGGCGGTGCGAGGGTGCATTCTGGCGAACGAAGTCCTGGATGCCCTTCCGGTCCATCGCCTCGTCTTCCGGCACGCACGGTTTTGGGAGATTCGGGTCGATTGGCGCGAAGGTCCGGTCGAAATCGAGCTACCGCTCGCCGAAGGCGAGGTCCTGAACCAGGCTCTTCTCGAGTGCCCGGAGCCGCGCGAGGGTCAGGAGCTGGAGATTGGCATGGAAGCTTTGCGCTGGATTCGAACCCTGGCGCGCCGTCTGGAGAGAGGCTACGCCATTCTGATGGATTACGGTCATCTCTCCAGCGAGATGTTTTCGGCCCGGCATCATCGTGGCACGCTGCTGGCCTATCATCGTCACGGTGCCGGGGAGCGATTCCTGGAGCGCGTCGGTCGTCAGGATCTGACCGCCCACGTTCACTTCACGCCTCTCATCGAGGCGGCCTGCGCGCAGGGCATGGTGGCTCGCGGACCGATTCCCCAGGGACGCTTCCTTGTGGCTCTGGGGGCCACGGACTGGTTCGTCGATGCCACGGAAGGATGCGATTTGGCGTGGTACCGAACGCAAAAGTCGATGCAGGATCTCCTGCTTCCGACCGGCATGGGTGAAAGCCACCAGGTGATTGTCCTGGGCTCGGCTGGCAGCGACATGGACCTTACCGGCCTTCGACCCCCCGAGCGGTGGGAGCCGTCCAGCATGGTCAGCCAGATCCAGCGTTCCAGGGAGACCTGACATGGAGAGAGAAGTCCTGGAAGTCGATGTTCTCTTCGTGGGCGGCGGGCCCGCCTGTCTCGCCGGCGCCTATCATCTGGCGAAGCTCGTCAAGCAGCACAATGCCGGCGCCGGCGAAAAGGGTCAGCGGCCTCTGGAGATCAGCGTCGCGCTGATCGAGAAGGGGGCTGAAATTGGCTCGCACGCATTTTCGGGCGCTGTCCTGGATCCGGTGGCCTTACGGGAGCTCGTGCCGGATTTCATCGAGCAGAACGCCCCGCTGCAGCCGGTCGTGCGCGACGACGTGTCGTTTCTCACCTCCCGCCGCCGCATCGGATTGCCGCTGATTCCTCCTCCGCTGCAGAACCACGGCAACTACATTGTCTCGCTCGGCAGGCTGGTGCGCTGGATGGCGGAGCTCGTGGAGCGGCAGGGAGGCGTGGACCTGCTTCCGGGCTTCGGAGGCCGGGAGATCCTCTACGAGGGGAACCGGGTGGTCGGCGTGCGAACCGGCGACAAGGGAATCGGCAAGGATCATGAGCGCAAGGCGAACTTCGAAGCCGGGATCGACATCCGCGCCAAGGTGACGATCCTGGGCGAAGGCCCGCGCGGCACCCTGATGAAATCGATGTCCCAGCGCCTTGGGCTCGAAGAAGGCAGAAGCCCGCAGGTCTATTCGACGGGCGTCAAGGAGCTCTGGCGCGTGCCGGCGAGCCGTAGAATCCTCGGGCTGGTGCATCACACGATGGGCTATCCCCTCGATTCGAGCACTTTCGGCGGAGGATTCCTCTATGGGCTCGCCGAGGACCTCCTCGCCGTGGGCCTGGTCGTGGGTCTGGACTATCGAAATCCCACCTTGGATCTTCACAGGGAATTCCAGCGCTTCAAGCTGCATCCGCTGGTGAAGGATCTCCTGGAAGGCGGCAAGATGCTGTCCTATGGAGCCAAGGCGATTCCCGAAGGGGGCTATTACGCGGTGCCCAGGCTCAGTGTCGACGGGGCTCTTCTGGTGGGAGATTCGGCGGGACTCCTGAACGCCATGCGTTTGAAGGGAATCCATCTGGCGATGAAGTCGGGAATGCTGGCCGCCGAGACGGTGCTCGAGGCGCTGCGCAGGGACGACACCTCGGGCGCGACGCTCGCCTCGTACGAGCAGCGCCTCAGAGAGAGCTACGTGTTCCGGGAGCTCCGCAAGGTGCGCAATTTCCACCAGGGATTCGAGCATGGTCTCTATGCTGGGCTCTTCCAGGCGGGTCTCCAGATGATCACCGGAGGTCGAGGCTTCCGCGAGCACCCTAAATTCCCACCCGGGCATGAGCACCTGCGCCAGCTGCGCTCGTACTTCGGGTCGGAGCGGCCCGAGTTGGAAGAGGTCCGGACCCGCTTCGACGGCGTTCTCACCTTCGACAAGCTGACGGACGTCTATCACTCGGGGACGAAGCACGAGGAGGACCAGCCGGCTCACCTGCTGGTCAGCGACACCGATCTGTGCCGGACCCGCTGCGCCAGCGAATTCGGCAATCCCTGCCAGCATTTCTGTCCGGCCAAGGTCTATGAAATGGTCGACGCCCCTGAAGGGGGCGGAAAGCGTCTTCAGATCAACGCGTCCAACTGCGTCCACTGCAAGACGTGCGACATCATGGATCCCTATCAGGTCATCACCTGGGTTCCGCCGGAAGGCGGAGGCGGCCCGCGGTACCTCGACCTCTGAGCACCCGGCTCCTCAGGAGGGAAACGCGCATCGTGGGGAAGCTCCAGGCCAGGACAGCTCTCATCACGGGGGGTGGCTCGGGGATCGGTCTCGCCACGGCCCGGCTCTTCGCGCGCGAAGGCGCCAGGGTGATCCTCGTCGGACGGCGACGGAAGATTCTCCAGGAGGCAGCGCGACAAATCCGCGAGGAGGGACACTGGGTCATGGTCCAGCCGGCCGATCTCTCCAGGCCCGCCGAGGTCGCCCGTGCCATGCGCACAGTTTTCAGGAAAGCGGGACCCGTTCACGTGCTGTTCAACAATCATGGCCTGTTCGAGGCCGGTTCGGTCGAGTCGACTCCCGTGAAAGTGTGGGATCGGATGCTGGCTGTTAACCTGAAATCCGTTTATCTTACTTCGCGGGCGGTTGTGTCCAGCATGCGCCGCCGAGGAGGAGTCATCATCAACAACGCGTCGACGCTGGGACTCGTCGGAATGAAAGATGCGGCGGCCTATTGCGCCGCGAAAGGCGGAGTCGTCCAGCTGACCCGGGCCATGGCGCTGGACCACGCGGGCGATGGCATCCGGGTCAACGCAATCTGCCCGGGTGTGGTGGATACGCCCATGTGGCGGGCGCGCCGGGACTCTAAAGGCCGTCCGCTGCGCCGGCGGGAATTCAATCGTCTTCATCCCCTGGGAAGGATGGGAACGGCCGAGGATGTTGCCTCCCTCGCGCTCTATCTTGCTTCCGATGATTCCGCCTGGATGACCGGCAGCATCGTGACCTTGGACGGCGGCCTGACGGCCTCCTGAAGGAGAAGTGTTTCTCATGGCTCGTAACCCAGCAGCAGCCCGGCCCGCCGGAGTCCGGTATCGCAAGTCCTGGAGGCAGATTCTGCTTTTCGTCGCGGGGCTGGGAATCGTGATGGTGCGGACGGGAAGTACCTCGGCGACCGGAACGGATCCGGTCGTGGCCCGGGTCAATGGAAACCCCATCCTCGAAAGCCAGGTGCAGGAGCAGCTGCGAGCCTTTCAGGCCAGGACGCCGCCGGGCGCAGCCGATGCCGAGGCAGGCACCGACCGGGATGTCCGCAGCAAGGTCATCCAGGATCTGGTCGACTCCGAGCTTCTCTACCAGGCGAGCGTCAAGGGCCAGATCCAGGTCTCGCAGAAGTCGGTCGAGGAGGAGCTGCAGGCCCTTTCCGGTCGCTTCGCCAGCGAGGCCGAGTTCTCCGAGTCTCTGCAGCAGGAAGGCATGACGCTCGACGCTGTGCGCAACCACATTCGGCGCAACCTCGCGGTCCAGCAGCTCATTCGGGAGAAAGTCTCCTCCAAGGTGACGATCTCAGATGTGGAAATCTCCGCCTACTATGAAAAGAACCGGGAAAAGTTGAGGCGTCCCGAAGGTGCTCACGCGCTGGAGATCATGACGCCCCTGCCGCCTGTATCCGATGTTGACGCCCATCGGCGAGCGCGACAGGCGATGGAAGGCGTTCTCAAGGAAGCAAGGGGGGGGAAAGACTTCGCGAGCCTCGTGCGTGAGTTTTCCCAGGGGGCCAGCGCTGCCAAGGGTGGAGATCTGGGCTGGCTCACGCGCAGCAGCCCCCGCCCCGTTCTGGCCCAGGCAGCCCTGAGGCTGCAGGCTGGAGAGATCAGCGACATTCTCGAAACTTCGACAGGCCTGCATATCTTGAAAGTCCTGGAAAAGAGACCCGCCGGAGACGTTTCGCTTCAGGAAGCCCGCGGCGAGATCGACTCGCTGCTTCGGCGGGAGAAGGAGCAAGGCGCCCTCAAGGATTATCTCCAAAGTCTCAAGACCGGCGCCACGATCGAAATACTCAACCCCACACCCTGAGAGGCCTGAGGTCCGGAGTCGAACTGCCCCGGGCTTTT